>Ga0314774_1000500_pt1 | contig 31072 bp, 20 predicted proteins | sample MetaGCBIA2018_FD_204515 | JGI IMG/M metagenome (GOLD analysis project Ga0314774, IMG submission 204515) | Cryopeg brine microbial communities from Beaufort Sea near Barrow, Alaska, United States - CBIA 2018 | ecosystem: Environmental > Aquatic > Marine > Coastal | place: USA: Alaska | collected... | reverse complement strand
CAAAGCGCGAAACGGTGGGTCACTCACATCTTCCATCGGTGCTAAAAGCAATGGAAATTCTCCTACATCTATGTTACCTATTTTGGCCAAATCAATAAAATTAAGTTTGCAAAATTACGAAAAAAATAAGAAAATCCCCCTAATCCCCGAAGAGGGAACTCAATAAACATCAAAGGGAAAAATGTACTTCAATATTGTTGAGTCCACATCAATTGTTCTTGATGTGTTTATAACCCTGAAAGGTTTAAGATATTTTATCCATTGCCCCTGACTTTAGTCAGGGGGGTAGAATTGAAATTAACTGGGCTTTAGCCCCTATATTTTATTTAAACGAGTAAAAATGAAGGATGCTTCATCCTAACAAGAATGTTTCTTTAGTCAAAGATTAACGAGCGCAATTTCCTCCCAAAACTGAAATCTGATGGATTATGCAACAAGTACAGAAAAAGTTCGAAAAATGGGGCTAAAGCCCTTTGTTATGATAACCTTTCATCCCCTGGCTGAAGCCAGGGGCAATAGATGGAATTGTCTATATCGGGAATAAATGTTGTAAATTGAGCAAAAATGAAGAGCTTCCTTTTCTTTCCTACTTTCCCTAAATCAATATAATCCATCAGATACTGATTCAATAAAACTTTATTAAATCAAGATAATCCTATTCCTCCTCAACTTTTAGGAATGACCACTTGAAACACTGCAAGAATTTTCAGTTAAACAAATTTTTGATTGTTAAACATGGATTTTTGGTGACAAAACAGGGGGAAAAAAATTTAAGAACAAGGAATAAGGATTTGAGATTTCTGAAGTAAAAATCGAAAATTAGATTTTTCGAAAACAAATTAAATTCCCCCTTTGGGGATTAGGGGGCCTAGATCCTATCCCTTTCTGCCGCATCTATACTTCGTTTATTATCCTGAAGCCTGAAATTTCCGAAGTTAAATTTAAAGCCTATTCTAACATATCGCAATTCCTCCCTGGCAAGAAAGGAATTATCCTGGTTCAAATATCCGGATGTCAATCTCGTGTTGGTTTTATCTAAAATATCTTCAAAATTCAGTGATAATTCAGCCCTGTTTTTCCAAAAGGTTTTTCTGAAACCTAATGAAAGAGTGGTCATAGGATCAAATTTATAGGATCCTGAAATATAATCGGAAACATAGGTGAGGGTCAAATTCCCCGAAAAAGTCCCATCTTTGGATAGGGTCAGACTGTTATAAATTTGTCCAAAAAATGCATCCACCTCATTGGTTACCTCCTGATCATTGCTTTCTACCGCCAGAAAGGTGTTTTCATCATGAAATGCCGACATATAAACCTGCGCGTACCAAAATTTGGTGATTGACCGGCCGTGTAAAATATCCAATCCATAGGATCTGGCGCTTAACAGATTGGTACTCACATTACGGATAGTTAAATTTTGATTATCCTGAAATCCCAATCTTACCGGAGAATTTCCGTGATCCCGATAATAAACATCGAAAAAATACTTATTCTGAAGCGTGTAATTTAAATTAAAATTATTGCTGATAGCCGCTTTTAAATTGGGATTTCCGGCATTATAATTATTTTCATTCAGAAAATATCTAAAAGGATTCAGACTCTCGTACCTTGGCCTGTCAATCCTACGGCTGTAATCCAGAGTTAAAATATGATTTTCTGAAATCGTATGCTGTAAATATGCTGTTGGGAACAGTTCAAAATAATCCTGTGAATTTACTTCCTCCATAGACGTTGAGATACCTTGCAGATCTGTAAACTCCCCGCGTAAACCCGCTTTAATACTCCACTTTTCCCAGTCCTTCGCGAAACTGCCATATAAAGCAACCACCTTTTCATCATATATAAAATTATCGGCCAGGTTATCGTATAAATTCTCAAGACTTTCGGCATTAAAAAATTCGATCCCACTTTCAGAATCTATGTTTGTAAGTTTCGCGCCGGCATCAAAATTTGTAGCTCCCAGGGTTCCAGTATAATCTATTTGCGCCGTAAACAGATTTATATCCTGTTTGGCTTTTGTATTAAAACTGATATAATTCAACAATTGTCCCGATGCTCCAAAATAATCTGAAGCAACATCCTGCTCACGTTCCTGATCAAATTTGGTATAATGTGCCGAAGTATTAACTTCATTTCCGTTCTCAAACTTATGGGTATACTTTACATCAAAAGCGAGGTTGTTTTCGTCATTTTCCAGTCGGCTATTTGTAATCAAAGTTGAGTCAATTTGATTTTGGCCATCGGCAATATCGGAATGCACTTTATTGTTATAAGTACGAATGGGCGAAATATTAATATTTGAAGAAAAACTAAAATAATTTTTCTTATCTATATTATAATCCAGGATAACATTGGCATTATGAGTTCTGGAACGTGTGATACGTTGAAAATCGGTGTTCCAGCGCGAGAAAATATTCCCGTTACCATCCATAAAATTAATATGACTATCGTCCTTTTTGAAATCTTTTCGGGGGCTAAAACTGTAATTGGCGAAAAGGTTAAATTTTTCAGATTTGAAATAATGGCTGGTCCCAAAATTAAATTTCGAATAAGTCGCCTGGGTATAGGAACTTTCAACGCTACCTTTATATCCGGGAGTCAATGCTTTTAAGGTAATTATGTTTAAAATTGCTCCGCCTTCAGCATCATACTTCGCCGGGGGATTTGTGATCACCTCCACAGATTTAATATTTTCTGCGGAATAGCTTTCCATCAAAGACTGTAATTCTGAAGTCGAAAGCTGCACTTTTTTGTCGTTGATATAGACCGTAACGGCGCTATTCCTTACCTGAAGTAGCCCTTCATTTAAGATCACTCCCGGGGTTTTCTTTAAAATATCCCAGGAATTTCCGGAGGAAAGTGTTGAATTTTCAACATTAAAGATAAGCCTGTCTATACTTCTTGTAATAGTAGGATTTTTGACCGAAATTGTTATCTCATTTAATCCTGCGGGAGCTACGGTTAGGGTGATGGTTTCTACATTCTTATTTCCATCGACCTCAATTCGCTTTAAAAAATTTTCATAACCCACAAAACTTACATGAAGTATATATGGATTATTTGTGATGTTCTCAAAGGAATAATCGCCGGTATCATCAGAAACTGCTCCTTTATATACAGTAATGGAATCGGAGGCTTGGAGCAATATGACGTTGGCATATGCAACTGGATTTTGGTTTTGGTCAATTAAAGATCCCTTTACGGAATTTTGAGAAAAAGCCTGAAAACAAACAAGAAAAACTAAACTGATAATGGGTAAAAAAAAGCATTTCTTCATTCTAAATAACAAAAATTAGTAGGTTTTATTAAGAACTGAACAAACAAATATACATTTTCTTTAAGGACCTATTAACATTTCACTAACAATTCCAAATATGCCTCCTCTATATTCTCCTGAAAATATCCAGGAGCTCTAAAACTAAACCTTCCTTTTAAAAAAAAATTAATCCTTTTTTATTGCGTCGTATAAAACTTGCTGAATTTTGGTTCGGGTATTTAACTGGTATAAACGCGTATTATCCCTTGTGGGATGAACCCGGTTTGACATATAAATGTAAAGAAGGTCTTCCGCCGGATCCATCCAAACCATTATCCCGGTAAAACCAGTATGTCCAAAACTTAAATCGCTTGCATCCCGGGCAGTATTCCCATCTGCTTTTCGTTCACCTAAAGAGGGTTTATCAAATCCCAATGCGCGACGATTATCGTTTTCAGGAAATTGATATTTGGTGAATTCCTCTATTGTTTTTGCCGAAATATATTGCCTTCCCCCATAATTTCCTTTGTTCAGGTACATTTGCATCAATTTTGCCAGGTCGTTGGCATTGGAAAATAATCCTGCATTGGCCGAAACCCCATTCATCATAATTGCTCCTTCATCATGCACCGTTCCGTGTATTGGCATTTTTCTGAATAAATAATCGTTTTCAGTAGGAACGATCCGGCTCAGCGGAAACTTCCCCATAGGTTTGTATGTAAGGGTTGTGGCTCCTAATGGGTTGTAAAAGTTTTTATCTGTATAAGCTATAAAATCTTCATCTGTTATTTCTTCAACAATGCTAGGAAGCAAATAAAAGGCAAGACCGGAATACAAATATTTTCGTTCAGGTTCCAATGGGGATTTTTTAATGGCTTTAAATATTTTTGATTGATACCTTTTATGCAGCCACATACTTGAGGTAATTTTTATTGGAAATCTGGCCGAAGAATCGTTTTTAATGGTGTTCCACTTATAGCTGCCATTATTACGAAGCGTGTTTTTCCAGTAAGCGATCCAGGGTTTAAAACCCGCCTGATGTGCCAGGATTTCGTTGAATGGAACCCCTGCTTTATTTGAATTTTTGAAATAAGGCAGATAGGCTTCTATCCCCGCTTCCAAATCGAATTTTCCCTCCTCATATAATTTCATCAAAGCAGGCAAGGCTGAAGAAACCTTGGTTACCGAAGCCAAATCGTAAATATCAGTGAGTTTTACCTTTGTGGTATCGCTGTATATATGTTCTCCATAAGCCTTATGAAAAATCACTTTTTGATTTCTTGCCACCAAAATCTGTCCCCCTGGAATTGCCTTCGCCTCCATGGCCTCCTGCATCAGGGAATCAATTTGATTATTGAGCATTTCTGAATCCATTCCAACTTCTTCCGGCAGGGTATATTTAAACCTGATCCCGCCTTCAACATCAAGTCCGTCTCCTTCTTTGAATTTTTCACCTATGCTCACGGGGAGTTTTCCATTTGCCCCAATTCCGCCAAAAATAAGTTGTGCCGCGAGATCCTGGGCATTTTTACTGTCCTGATAGGTAAGTATTAAAGCCGGGGAGTTTTCTAATCCCTCCAATTGATCTAACACATAGGGATTCTTAAAAAATGTGACCACCGTATTTTTTTTGCCTGCCAATTCGCTCAGGAATACTTGAGATTCCGTTGAAAGTTCCAGGTTGTTCCTGGGGAATTTACTTTCGTCATAAACAGCAGCAATTACCAAATTATAATTTTCGAGGGCACTTTTAATTTCATCTACCTGCCCTGAGGTTGCATCATTGGGAAGATGAAATTGAGCAATCTTTGTGTATAAACTCGTTGCTTCTTGAAAAGTGGTGTTATTACTTCCAAAAGAAACCGAGGCGATTTGCAGGTTTTCCAAATCCTTTAATGGTAAGAGATCGTTGTCGTTTTTGAGAACGGTAAGAGAAGCTTCGGTGAGTTTTCTACTAAATAATTCGGCGTCTGAAGTATTCAGTTCTTCTAACAGGTTTACTGTGGAAGTAGGATGATATTCATTTAATCCCGCCCATTGTTTAAGAGCCAAAAGCTTTCGGCATCGCTTATCGATTTCAGCCTGTGAGATTAGGCCCTGGTTGATGGCTTTGCGTATCTCTGCAATGGCGAGTGGTACATCTACCGTAAATTCCAATAGGTCGTTTCCTGCAAGGATCGCATCTTTATCTACAATTCCGGGGGAATTATCCTTTGTTACCCCTTTCATATTCATCGCATCGGTAACAATTAAACCTTTGAAATTCAATTCATTTTTTAACAAACCGGTGATTATGGGTTTTGATAATGTTGAAGGAACCCCAGTAGAATCCAGGGCCGGGATATCCAGATGGGCAACCATCACCCCGCCAATTCCAGCTTTTATTATTTCCCTGAACGGATAAAGCTCCAGTGAGTCCAGTCTTGCCCGGGAATGATTTATTTGCGGTAGTCCATAATGTGAATCGGTAGCTGTATCACCGTGACCGGGAAAATGTTTTGCGGTTGGCAATACTCCGCCATCCTGTAAGCCGCTCATATATTCAATTCCTTTTTCAGCGACATTGTACTTGTTCTCTCCAAAAGATCGGAAATTGATCACCGGATTGTTGGCGTTATTATTTACATCTACCACAGGTGCAAAATTGAGATGCAATCCAACCTGCTTTATTTGCCGTGCTACTTCCGTTCCCATTTTATAGATCAATGAATCATTTTGGATCGCTCCCAGGGCCATTTGAAACGGGTAACTTATGGTACTGTCCAGACGCATTCCCAATCCCCATTCGGCATCAATTGCTCCCAATAAAGGGACTTTTGAAGCTGCCTGGTAATCGTTCATCTGGTTGACCTGTCTTATGGGCCCTCCCTGGAAAAAAATCAACCCTCCTATTTTTTGATCCTTGATCAATTCAAGGATCTCCTGGCGATGTTCTTCTCCCCTGTTTGAATATGCCGCAACCATAATAAGCTGCGCAATACGTTCATTTGGGGCTAAACTCTTCATCACAGAATCTACCCAAGTACTATTGGTATATTGTAAGAATTCCGGGGTTTTTGAATGGTTTTCCTGTGCTTTCAAGGAAATACCGAAGAAAAGGATAATTAAAACAAAACAAACAGCATTTAAAAATTTCATAGGTAAAAATTGATTTTTATTGATGAAGGATACAGGTTTAAAAACGATTAAACCTTGATATATATTTTTCGCTTATCCATAATATAACCCACGATCCACATTAATAGTACATAGCAAATGGCATAAAAAAGCGAGGCATTATAATCTGTAAGCCAGCTCAAAAACCCGTTTTTATATATCCAGGTTTTTAAACCTTCAGAATTTACCAAGATGATATTCATTACCATCACCACCAAACCGGAAAGCACAAAGATAAACAAAGGGTTTTTCCCGAAAACCTCAAAAAAATAGGTCCATCCTTTTAATTTCCACAATTCGATAACCAAAATTAGCAAGGCGATTATAATAAGATCCCATCCAGTGCTAAGCAGTACATAAGAACTGGTCCAGATTCCTTTGTTAATCGGAAAAACAATATCCCATATCTGGGCCAGGATAATGCCAATAATTCCGGCAAGAACCAGTTTCCACACTGTTGAAAACGTGTTTCCGGACTTTTGGATAAAAATACCGGCCAGATATCCCGCCACAACATTTACCACAGCAGGAAAACTGCTCAGCAAACCTTCAGGATCAAATGCCAACCCGAATCCCTTCCACAAATTTTCTGGTCGCAACAACATCAAATCGAATTTCAAGGCAGCATTTCCGGTTAAGCTATATGGATCGGGCTGATCTCCGAAGGTGTACATTACAAACCAGTATCCAAATAAGATCAGGATGCTTGCCGCCACCGCAACTTTTAATTTTAAATAGTGAATAAGCAGGGAAGCAATTAAATAACACAAAGCTATCCGCTGTAAAACCCCCATAATCCTCATATTTGCGAGGTTCTTAAATGCCAGTTCACCTGTCTCATCCCTGTATAAAAACGGAAAGGCACTTAAAAACAAGCCGATAAGAAAGATCAATAGACTACGCTTGAATATTTTTTTTAGAAAAAGGCTGTCTTCCTTCCCCTCAAATTTCCTCATACTAAAACTCATCGCGTTTCCAACTACAAAAAGGAATGTGGGGAATACCAGATCGGTAATGGTAAAACCATGCCAGGCTGCATGCTTGAATGGAGCGTAAATAGTGGCCCAACTTCCGGGTGAGTTTACCAATATCATTAGTGCGATGGTCATCCCCCGGAGAACGTCCAAAGCTAGATAACGTTGTTGAGTTTTTAACATAATGAACTTCAGTATTTATTATTGAGCTGTTTTGGATTAATTTCAGAAATAAAAGCAACTTACCTATTCCTACCACGAAAACCCAAGTATTTGCCATAGGGATTCTTCCTCGCCCAAAAGCTCGTTCAGAATGACAAAAAACGCGCTTGTAATGTCATTCTTAACACCTGTGAAGAATCCCGCATATTCAATGGACAAAACATTATAAAAGCAATTTTACCTGATTACACGCCATAAACCCACGTATTCGTCGTAAAGATTCTTCCTCGCCCAAAAAGCTCGTTCAGAATGAGAAATCCAGATAGTTGTATCTGAGAATATACACTATTCTTCCAACTTTACTTAGTCTTAGCCTACCTGAATAATGTTTACTTTCCTCTCTCCTCTATTTTCTAAATCTTAAGGCTTGGTTTTTGATACCTGTTTTCGTCTCTCCATTTTTATAAATCAAAGGATAAAAATATAAATTTTAAACAAATAATCAAACTTTTATAAAATTTTACACAAAGTATTTTGAGAAATATATTTTTTTATATATTTTTAGAGAAATTTAATTATTGCTACTAATCGGAATACAAGCCCAATCTGATAAATTTATAAAAGTAATTCCCTCAATTTAAATTACAACCATGACTCAAGTTTTACAGGATTTTTTTACAAACAGTTTTCCTACATCAGGGTTAACTAATGTGGAAAGAAAAAAATATTTGCAAAAGATCCGTATTATAAAACACCTTTATATTAATGGCTCCAATACAAATGCAGATATCTGCCATACCTTCAAATTGAGCTTGCCTACTTCAATGGCGCTGCTCAACCAATTGACAGCTGCCGGAATAGTGGAAAAACAAGGTCAAGGCGATTCGGTTGGTGGGCGAAAACCAGATTTGTTTGGCTTAAAGAAACACACCTTTTTTGTGTTGAGCATTCAAATAGAGCGCTTCGAGATCAAACTGGCCATTTTGGATAATACGCATCAAGTCCTGTTTGAAAAAACCATTCCTACCATAATATCTAAAGAATTCCGGATTGTAGAATTTATTCACAAATATGCATCGGAATTGATAACGGCTTCAAAAATAAATTCTGATAAATTAATGGGGGTAGGAATTAGTATGCCTGGCCTTGTTTCTTCTGAAGAAGGGAAAAACTACACTTATTTCTTACAAGACCAGGAATCGGAATCCTTACAAAGCGCTTTTGAAAAAAGATTTAAAAAACCTGTTATTATTTTTAATGACGCAAAAAGTTCATGTCTTGCAGAATTTAGGTTTGGTCTCGCAAAAAACAAAAGCAATGTACTGGTGATTTCAATGGATTGGGGAATTGGTTTGGGAATCATAATGGGAAGAAAAATGCATACCGGGGTTTCCGGTTTTGCCGGCGAATTTGGACATATTCCAATTGTGGAGGATGGATTATTATGTCATTGCGGGAAACGCGGTTGTTTAGAGACCGTAGCCTCCGGAATAGCAATGGTCAGTAAAGCAAAAAAAGGACTTCAGGAAGGACAAACCTCCATTTTAAACACGATGATCGATAATGATATTGAAAACCTGGAGCCAGAACTCATAATTGAAGCAGCCAATCTCGGTGACCAATTTGCAATCAATGTTTTGTCAGAAATTGGGATAAGCCTCGGGAAAGGAATTGCTATTTTAATTCAAATTTTTAATCCTGAATTGATCATCCTGGAAGGAAAAATTGCCGAAGCCAATCAATTTATAACCACTCCCATTCAGCAATCCCTTAACACTTATACTATGATCCAGTTAAAAGAAAGGACTCAAATTTCCCTGTCAACTCTCGGGAAAAATTCCAGCTTGTTGGGAGCCACCGTGGCTGTTATGGAACATATTTTTAAAGAACAAATTAATTCAACAAAAGCAGAGATCAATTAAAATTCCAAGCATCAAATTCCAAATTTCAAAAGAAAAAGAAAAAGAAAAAGAAAAAAATAACGAGGCACGCCTCGGGGAATTAAACCCAAAATTGATTAAAAAACCCCGCATTTTAAATTAAAAATCCTAAAAAAGCATTTCATTTATTATGGCCAGATTAAATTTACTTGAAGAAACCCGGTTTGAAAAATTACCGGCAAGCGTCTATGCGGATGAGCATATAGCCTCCAAAATGATAGCACAAAGGATCGCAGCTCTTATAAAAAAGAAACAAAAAGAAGGTGCTCATGCCGTTTTAGGACTCGCAACCGGGGCAACTCCTGTAGAAATGTATGCTGAGCTCGTGCGGATGCACAAGGAAGAAGGCCTGAGTTTTAAAAATGTGATCACCTTTAACCTGGACGAATATTACCCCATGCAGCCTACGGCCAAACAGAGCTATGTGACCTTTATGCACGAAAACCTCTTTGACCATATTGATATTCCTGGAGAAAACATTCATATTCCAGACGGAACATTAAAAAAAGAGGATATAGCTTCCTACTGTTTGGATTATGAAAACAAAATCGGGGAACTGGGAGGTTTGGACCTTCAAATTCTTGGAATTGGTAGAACCGGGCATATAGGTTTTAATGAACCGGGATCAGCTCCCAACTCAGGAACAAGGCTTGTTACCCTTGATGATCTTACCAGAAGGGATGCTTCCCGCGATTTTGGGGGAAAAGAAAATGTACCCACCAAAGCCATTACAATGGGGATTGGCACCATTTTTAAAGCCCGCGAAATTATTTTGATGGCGTGGAGCAAAAAAAAGGCAACTATAATCAAAAAAGCGGTGGAAGGAGAAATCACCGGGACTGTTCCGGCAACTTATCTCCAGCTTTCAGAACATGTAGAGTTTGTAATGGATCTGGATGCAGCCTCCGAACTCACCAGGTTTAACACGCCCTGGCTGGTAAAAGACTGTGTCTGGGACAAGGAACAAATTAAAAAGGCGGTGATCTGGCTTTCTGCCAAGGTTGAAAAACCAATTCTGAAACTCACCGAAGAAGATTACAACAATAACGGAATGGCCCAATTGGCCACAGAAAAAGGACCGGCTTATAATATCAACATTCACGTTTTTAATAAATTACAACATACAATTACCGGCTGGCCAGGAGGAAAACCGAATGCCGATGATTCACAGCGTCCGGAAAGAGCCGAACCAGACCATAAAAAATCGCTTATTTTTTCTCCACACCCGGATGATGATGTAATTTCTATGGGAGGGACTTTTATGAGATTGGTAGACCAGGGACACGAAGTTCACGTGGCATATCAAACCTCGGGAAATACTGCGGTTTGGGATACTGATGTATTGCGGTATATGGAATTTGCCATAGATTTCAATAAAAGTATCGGGGAAGACACAAAAAAACTGGAATCTATTTACGAGGAAATGCGAAGTTTTCTGGAGAAAAAACAACCCAATGAGATCGATCTTCCTGAAATTCGAAATGTGAAGGCTTTTATTAGGAAATCGGAAGCTTTTGCGGGAGCCAGATATACCGGACTTGAAGATAAAAAAATCCATTTTATGTCGCTTCCATTTTATGAAACCGGAAAAACGGTTAAAAGTCCGGTGACAGAAATCGATGTGAAACTCACAATGGAACTCCTTCAAAAAATTAAACCGCACCAGATATTTGCCGCAGGCGATTTTGCCGATCCACATGGAACGCATATTGTATGTTTCAGGATCATCCTGGAAGCCATGAACCGACTGAGAGAAACCGAAGATTGGACCAAAAATTGCTGGCTGTGGATGTACCGCGGTGCCTGGCAGGAATTTGAAACCCATGAGATTGAAATGGCCGTACCACTTTCGCCACAGGAAGTAGAAAGAAAAAGGATTGCCATATTTCAACACCAATCCCAAAAAGACCGCCCTGTATTTCCGGGAGACGATGAAAGGGAATTTTGGAAAAGAGCCCAGGAAAGAAACCGTGAAACCGCAATGATTTACGATAAATTAGGGTTGGCAAATTACGAAGCCATGGAGGCTTTTGTAAGGTGGAAATTTTAAGATATGAGATGTGAGTATTGAGATATGAGATATGAGATTCATTCTGGGATATTGAATTTTGAATCTGGGATATTGAATTGTTTTTGAACACTTCTCAGGCAAAAACAACGTTATTCATTTATAAAATTTGATCTAAATGAAAAATTTTTTTCGTATATTTTCCCTGTTTTTTGTTATTTCTGTTCTATTTTCCTGCGCGTCAAATCCATATGCGCCAACAAACAGAATACATAAAAAACAAGCCAAAGTGTTGACAAAACAGTTGCGCCAGTTCCCTCCGGAACAAACCGGAATTGCAACCACTTTGCCTTATGTTGAAAATTGGGTAGGAACCACCAATTTCAACCTCAGGAAACCAAATTATGTAGTAATTCACCATACCGCACAGGAATCTGTAGAACAAACCCTTAAAACTTTTACCCTGCCCCGCACCCAGGTTAGCGCTCATTATGTAATTGGAAAAGATGGTGCGATCTACAATATGCTAAACGATTTTTACCGTGGGTGGCACGGAGGCGCCGGGAAATGGGGCAATAACACCGATTTGAATTCATCCTCCATTGGGATAGAATTGGACAACAACGGGGAGGAGGAATTTTCAAAACTTCAAATAGAAAGCCTGTTAAAGCTTTTGAAAGTCCTGAAAGAAAAACACAATATTCCTGACGCAAATTTTATTGGCCACTCGGATATTGCACCTTCCAGAAAAGTGGATCCAAACCCGAATTTTCCCTGGGAAAAACTTGCCGGAGAAGGTTACGGATTGTGGTATGATGAGGTGGTGGCAATCCCTGAAACAACAAATGATAGCATAATTTCAGAACTCCCCACTATTGTAGAAGAGGGAATAATCCCGGTAGATGAAAATGAAATGATCGCCAAGGCGGCAACAATAGATGGTTTTACAATGGGCGTTTCCCCCGAAATTGCATTGCGCATTATAGGTTATGATACCAATGATCTGGAATCGGCAATAAAAGCGTTTAAACTTCATTTTATTCAAAAGGATATCAATTCGGTTTTAAGCGATGGGGAATTGAAAATCCTCGACAATTTGTACAAAAAATATTTGTGAAATAGGTCTTATCCAGAAGGGATTTAATTTTTGAAGGTTCTGTTTTAGAAGGAATTGGAAAGTAAAAATGTGTTTTTAGTGCAACTTTGAGTCTTAGAGCCGTAGTGGCAAACTCTATCCAATGTTATTATTGCCACAAAATCACTAAAAACACAAAGGATCACAAAGATCCTTTTGCAACTTTAAGGTAAACTTTTTCAAAAAGTATATGTGCAGTAGTTGTTAAACAAAATGAATCTGTTTGAAATTTTCTATAATAGAACTATCTTAAATCACTACTCCTCTTTGGTGAAAATTCGACTCTTCTTTAAATTTATAAGAGTTTTATCCTCTGCGTTTACCAATCGTTTCGTTCGTAAATAACGATTGTAATTAGCCTCATCAAAATCGGTTGCGTTAGTATCAAAGGAACTGATATGCACATTCCCGCTGGAATGTATAAACTGGTTGTTCCCAATCCACATGCCTACGTGAACCACTCTTTCTGTAGTGCTGTCTGTTGCAGCTCTTCCAAAGAAAAGAAGATCTCCCGGAATTAAATTCTCGAAGTTCCTTGTTGAATCAACCAGTTTTCCTGTATGCACCTGTTGGGAGGCATCCCTGGGAATAATTATCCCGTTCAGGAAATAGATCGTTTTTGTGAATCCGCTGCAATCCACTCCTTTTGGAGAAGTTCCGCCCCACAAATAAGGCAATCCCATCAATGATTTAGATGTTTTGATCAAATTTTCTCCGGAAGGGTTTAATGCAGCGATCCATTCCCCATAAGGCTGCGCAGCGCTCTTTTCTATAAAGGCTTTGTCTCCATTGGGGTATTTAATCTCATAAAACTGATCCTGTTCCCCTAAAAGCTCTAGTATGCTTCCTGCAACCAAATCGGAGACTACCTGAGAATCCAAACGGTCTTCTTTATATGAAAAACCGAAGGCCTTGGTGTAGACCAATTTTGGAGCTGCACGCCAGGTCTCGAATTTTTCATCGGTAACCGGCTCCAATCCGCCATTATCAACCCAGGCGAGATATTTATCGGGAGTTTGCACTAAATACCAGGAACCTTCTTTTTTGAAGACCTTCAACGGGGTTCCCATTGTGGCCTGAGTGGCCAGCTCGGCTGAATGTGCAGGATTTGAACGCAAATTGGCTACCGAGATCTTAACCAACGCATTATGAGTTTCTTTCATCCCTTCCCCTGGCAACAGTTTAATACTATCTGTATATTCGATTTGTTTTTCCTCCAATTTCAACTTTAGGCTGTTAACTGCTTCAGGCAGATTTGACTCACCTTTCAGGACTAATTTTCCTTTGTTTTCTTCGGCATCCACATTAAATAACGCGACCCTTTTATCGGGTGCGTATTCCTTAGAAACTTCGGCAATAATTTCCTGAGAATCGAATAAAGATTTGTTTTCCTTTTCTGAATTTTGGCAAGCCCCAACAATTAATGCTACGAGGCTGATCAAGGTTATTTTTTTGAGAAGATCTATCATTTTATTTATTCTGAATTTTGTGTTAAATTTTATTTTTTTGCAGCAATTCTGCCCCGGTTCCGTTCCTGTTGGGAAAATGCACTTTTTCATCGTACACTTTTACGCCATCGGCAATATCATTTTTCAACAACAAGGCTCCATCCATATCTACATAATCCAATAAAGGTAACAATTGTGCAATTGCCGAAATTCCCACCGTAGATTCAGTCATACAACCCATCATGACTTTCATTCCGATATTTTTTGCCTCGGCAATCATCCGTCTGGCAGGGGTTAGCCCTGCACATTTGGTGAGTTTAATATTAATTCCGTGGAAATAATCCCTGCATTTTACAACATCCTGTTCAACTAAACAACTTTCATCTGCAATTATAGGCAAAACCGAATTTTTATAAACCTCAGCCATTCCTTCAAGGTCTTCCGGAGGTAAAGGCTGCTCGATAAACTCGACATTCAGATCTTTTAATTCAATGGAGTTTTTAATCGCTTCTGAAGCGCTCCAGGCTCCATTGGCATCTACCCTAAACACCGATTTGGTATGTTTACGAAGTTCGGTGATGATTTTAACATCTTCTTTTGTTCCAAGCTTTATCTTATACAAAGGCCAGGGAAATTCGTCGATCTTTTGGATCATTTTTTCCACCGTATCAATTCCGATGGTATAATTTGTCAATGGGATATTTTTAAGCTCCAGGCCCCACAATTTGTAAAGAGGAAGACTTTTCCTTTTTCCATGAAGATCGTGCATAGCCATATCCAGGGCACATTGTGCAAAGGGATTGTCTTTTAAGTGGGGGAAAGTGATCTCCCACAATTGCTCCGGCTGCAGATTAATATTTTTTTCAATAAGGGGCTCGATTGCTTTTATGGAGGCGATCATTGCCTCCACAGAAACCCCGTAATAAGAGGTTGCCGCTGCTTCCCCGTAGCCGGTGAATTCACCTTCAGATAAAGCTACGATCAGGGTTTTTTGAAAATTCCTTGAACCGTGTGAGATTGTAAAAGTATTCTTAAGTTCCAGATCGAATGTGTAAAACTTCAAATTCATAATTGCATTACTTTAATTCCAAAAAAACAAATTCCAAATTCCAAACTCCAAAAAAGAAAATTCTAAATTAACGAATTCCACTTTTGCTTTTCAACTTTTCACTTACAGGAAACCCGGTTTGCTTACATACAAAATACGCATTCCTATACAGGTCAATGCAGCATTGACCAATAAAATTTCAAATCCGAATTGATATCCATTAAACCAGCTTTCAGAATTAAAATTGAGAATAACCGAAATTATTGGTGCCAAAACACAAACCAGAGGAACCCATTTGTCATTCACCTGTCTTTTTGAGAGCAATCCATATACAAATAAGCCAAGTAACGGGCCATAAGTGAACCCGGCAACTTTAAAAACAGCACTTACCACACTGCTGTCGTTCAGTTCATTGAAGAGTATAATAACCAAAAACATGAGCAGGGTAAACCCAATATGCACCAACATCCTGATCTTTTTTTGATTGGATTCCTTCTTTTTAGGCAGATCAATAATATCCACGCAAAACGAGGTTGTAAGAGCGGTAAGGGCTGAATCGGCACTGGAAAAGGCCGCTGCTATGATCCCTATCAAGAATACAATTCCCGCAAAAGTCCCGAAATAATTCAATGCCAGGAATGGAAAAAGATCGTCACTGCTCTCCGGGATCGAAATTTGCTGATCCATTCCGTATTTATACAACAAAACCCCTAATGCCAGAAAGAGCATTGTGGAAAAGAAAAACACAATTGAAAACCAGAATATGTTTTTCTGGGCATCGCCTTTATTTTTGCAGGTAAGGTTTTTCTGCATTACATTTTGATCCAGCCCATTCATCGCAATGGTAATAAAGATCCCTGCCAAAAAGGTTTTAAAAAAATTCCGGTCAGATCTCCAGTCCCAGTCAAAAATTTGGGACATATCACTTTTTGAAACAAGGCTAAAAACCTCGGTGGTCTTTAAATCCATATGGTTTATTATAACAATAATGCTAATGACTACTGCTGCTAAAAGAAATGTGGTTTGAAGTGTATCTGTCCAAACAATGGTTTTTATTCCTCCCCTAAAAGTGTACAGCCAAATAAGAAGGATTGTGGATAAAACCGTGACATAAAAAGGAATTCCGAAGGCATCAAAAAAGGCGATCTGCAAAACAATTGCGGCAAGAAACAGCCTGAAGGAAGCCCCTATGGTTTGGGAGATCAAAAAGAAGGAAGCGCCGGAGAGATAAGAATTCCTGCCAAACCTATCCTGGAGATATTCATAGATGGAAACCAATTTCAGCTTGTAAAAAAGGGGAATTAAAACTAAGGCGATCACCGCATAACCAACCATATTTCCCATCACAAACTGAAGATATGTCCAGTTGGAATTTCCAACTTCCCCCGGCACTGAAATAAAAGTAACACCGGAAAGCGATGCGCCCACCATACCGAAAGCTACCAAAAACCAAGGCGACGACCTGTTTGCAGTAAAAAAGGTATCGTTATCCGATTTTTGGGAAGTGAAATAACTTATTATCAACAATAAAGCGAAATATCCGGCTATTACACCAAAAACAAGAAGTGGGGTCATATCATTTAAATTTGTAGGGAAACATTTTATATTTTATATAACTGCTGCCGGATTTATCAGTTAACAGTTATCTGTTTTTAGTTAATTTACTATAGACATTTTTATGAAATCACTTTCGTTTCCTGTACGACCTATCGCTGTTACCCCTATATTGGTAAGAGGTGTTTTTTGATCTTTTTTATTCAGATATTGAGAAAGTTCAAATGAATTAAAGGTTCTGTTTAAAATTTCATAATTCCAGACACCGGCATATTCATAGTATACCACCCATCTGAAGACCTCTTCCGGATCCAGGTTTTCCCATTTTATCATTACTTTATTACCAATAATTTCAGATACTACTACCGGTGCATCCGGGATAATCTTACTTAACCAGGGACTAGCCGGAACCAGCGCATCTTTTTTATAAGGACCTGCCAGAATTCCTGCTGCCATAGAAGGGTATTTTAGCAAAGGGCTAATGCTCCAATGTACCGTCCCCATGCTTGAAGGCAACATTCCACGGGTTAACATAATTTGATTAACCGTTTCGTCCAGATTGACTTTATCGCCTCCAAAATCGATGTTTATTCCCGGCCACAGATGACGGTTTTGAGTGTTTTCGCTTTCCCACCAACCTAAAAGAACCGGAAAACTTTGTTTTGTCTGATTGATCTTCCAATACAGCTGAGGAGAAAAATAATCTATCCACCCCTTGTTTAACCAAAGTCGCGCATCGGCATACAACTCGTCATACTGGTCCATCCCCGCGATGGATTTTGGATAACCCGGACGCCAGATCCCAAAAGGACTTATTCCAAATTTGACCTGTGGCTTTTCAGCTTTTATTTCGTTGTAAATTCTTTCCACGAAAATATTCACTCCTTCCCTTCTCCAATTTGGCCTGGAAAGTTTTCCCCCGGTATTCTGATATGCCAGATAACTTGCCGCATCCGGAAAATCTTCGCCTTTATTGTAAGATGCATAGGAATAAAAATAGTCATCAAAATGCACTCCGTCAATATCATATCTTTTCACAAGATCCATCACCACAGCCGATGTATAATCCTGAGTTGCTTTTTTGGAAGGATCCAACCACCACATCCCGTTCTTTAGTTCAACAACTAGCTCCGGTCTGGTTTTTACAACAGATGCTTCAGTTATTTTACCACCTGTAGTATGATGTGCACGGTACGGATTTAACCAAACATGTAATTCCAGTCCGCGATCATGAGCTGCTTCAATCCAGAAATTCAACGGATCGTAATAAGGGTCTGGAGCCAGCCCTTCCACTCCAGTCAAGAAATAAGACCAAGGTTCCAAATCGCTCTCATAAAGGGCGTCTGCCTGCGGCCGAACCTGAAAAATAACAGCGTTATAATTATGTTCTTTTAAGAAATCCAATAATACCAGTGCCTCTCGTTGTTGTTCCTTAGTTGACAATCCGGATTTGCTGGGCCAGTTAATATTAGCAACCGTGGCTATCCAGGCAGCCCGAAATTCCCGCATTACAAATGGGCCTTTTTTTGCGATTCTCACTGGTGAAATAATTTCTTCCTCCGTAGTTATTTCCTCTTCTGTTTCAATTGTATCAGGTGCCTTTTCGGGTATTTTATTGAGAACTTCTACAATTTCCGGTTCCGGAATGTCTACCACAATTTTTTTTGCTTTACAACCTGAAAATATCATCAGTAAAAGTACTGCTGTGACAAGGATCAATTTATTAACAGACATAGGTTTCAGTTTTAAAAAATAACAATTACAGATAAATTAGGTTCTACACTGATCACTAAACGTAACCAGAAGTAAAAAGTATTTTCCGTCAAAAATAAAGAAAAGTCCTCCGGTTTGGAAATGCTGGAGGACTTTCATTTTAATCTACACAACTTAAACTTTTACCAGCCAGGATTTTGTTCGCGGGTAAATTCCTGGTATTGGATAGAATAAAAAATATTATAATAATTTTTATTCTTATTTGCTAATTTTTATGATTCCTTAAAACCTCCCGAACATTTTTATGTTCCTCAAGCAGTTTTACCGCCAGTTCCCTGTCAATATGAAGTTCGTCCATGATCATTCGGATCCCCCTGTCCACCAATTTGGAGTTTGAGAGTTTCATATCCACCATTTTGTTGCCTTTAACCCTTCCGAGTTTGATCATTACAGCAGTGGAAATCATATTGAGTGCGAGTTTTTGGGCTGTTCCCGATTTCATCCGGGTGCTTCCGGTTACAAATTCAGGCCCCACCACTATTTCTATTGGATATTGAGCCGCTTTGGCCAATGGGGTATCGTGATTATTAGTGATGCACGCGGTGATCAATCCGTTTTTTCGGGCTTCTTTTACTCCACCAATAACATAAGGCGTGGTGCCGGAAGCTGCAATTCCTATCAGCACATCATTTTCGTTGATATCGAATTTTTTTAGATCTTTCCAGGCCTGTGTTTCATTGTCTTCGGCGTTTTCTACCGCATTTCTCAAAGCTACATCCCCTCCGGCTATTAACCCGATTATCACATCATCACTCACTCCAAAAGTTGGAGGACATTCCGATGCGTCCAAAACACCTAATCTCCCGCTGGTGCCGGCACCTATGTAGAATAACCTCCCATTTTTATCACTTATTTGTCCAACAATTAAGTCTACCAGGTTCTCAATTTCGGCGATCACTTTTTCAATTGCAGTGGGCACTTTTTTATCTTCATTATTGATGTTTTTCAACAACTCAAAAGTGCTCATCTTTTCAAGATCGTTGTAAAGGGAACTTTGTTCGGTGGTTTTTTTTGTCATTTCAGTATATTTCTTCAATATTTAGATCAAGGCAAAAACTCTTTGAATACATTTTGGTTCTTCCCTAAATCTCCATTTTTGGTCCAATTTAATTCCGGGCTGGGAAAGTAATTGATCCCCATATTTTTTAAGCGTTGCTGATGGGTCTTCAGCCGATTCCTAAATTCGGTGAAATTTTTATCAGATTGTGACCAGGCGATTTCAGCGACCGCAATGGTCCTTGGCCAAAATCTGTTGTCAAGCATAGCTTCATCAATCACCAATTCTGTCCATACCGGGGCTTCTAGACCAATAATATTCTTGTCATTAGTTGAAAACCAGTACACATCTTCTAAAGAAACCCCGTCTTTTTTGCACCAGTTATTGGTGTTTTCCTGCCCGGTTATATTGGCGTGATCAAAATAAAAACTCGTGCAAATGGATTGAATCACTTTTACATCTACAACTGGCTTGGTTTTACCGTTCCAACGCTGACTTATTAAGGAGTTGCTTACCGGGGCTTTAGTGACTTCTTCCCAACCAATGGTGGTTTTTCCGTATTTCCGGATTATGGAATCCGCTTTTACAACAAAAGTTTTATACAATGGATCGTCAATTTCATCTCCTCCAATATGGATCCAGGGTCCATCAGTAATTTGGGCAATTTCTTTTATCACGTCGTCCACAAATTCGTAAACTTCCGGTTTTGTCAGGCACAATTTGCTCCAGCCTACTTTGTATCCGGTATATAATTCAGGAGGCATTACAAACTGGGGATTAAGATTGGTAAAATCTTCACAATTCAATTCCGGATAAGCCACCAAAGCCGAATAAATATGTCCGGGTAAATCAATTTCAGGAATAATTATGATATTTCGGGCGGCAGCATAATGTTGAAGTTCCTTGTATTCTTCCTGACTTAAATATCCTGAATTGCCATTTATTACAGCACCTTTCGAACCTATCCCGGTTAAAGCGGGCTTGCTCTTTATCTCAATGCGCCATCCCTGATCATCGGTTAAATGAAGGTGAAGCCGGTTCAATTTGTACAAGGCCATCCTGTCTACATGGCGTTTTAAATAATCCAACCCAAAAAAACTGCGGGCTACATCCACCATGCTTCCGCGCCAACTGTACTTAGGAATATCTTTAATATAAAGTTGGGTGAGATCAAATTTTCCTACGGCCAGGTCATTCTCTATTTCGGCAGGAAACAATTGCCGGAGGCTTTGAATTCCGTAAAACAATCCTGCTTGCGTGGCACTTTTTATTGTTATTCCTGTTGTGTTTATTTCTAAAATATAACCTTCTTCTCCCAACTCTTTTTTAAGGGATGCATCGGCGATCAGATTCCAATTTCCACAATTATTCCCCCCGATAATCTCAGATCTGACATTTGATACTTTTAACATTTTTTGCAACCAAGGGGCTACATTTGAAGCTTTGGGATTAAAACAGATCACATTCTTTTTGGGAAGTACGTATATTTTATTTGACACCTTTTGTTCCATCGGTTTTGGAATGATGGAAGGTGCAGCGGTTTTTTGTGAAATGCCCGATGTAACCGGGATATAGCCGGAACAACCTGCAAGAATAGCAAGGAATGTAAAAATCACTATTTGAAATAAAAAGCGCTTCACGGGATTTTGATAATCTTAGTTAGTTCTGATTTTATAACCTTTAGTAGCAAAAAACAAAATATAAACATAACAAGGGATGATGATCCAATAAGCTTGTTGCAGATCAAACAGATCGGCAAAATATCCATATAATAAAGGAAGGATCGCACCACCTGCAATTGCCATAATTAAAAATGAGGAACCAATCTTTGTAAACCTTCCCAATCCGGAAATTGACATTGGCCAAATCGCAGGCCACACTAAGGCGTTTCCAAGACCCAACAAAGAGATAAACAGGACTGAGATAAATCCATCAGTAAAAATGGCCCCCAGACCAAAAACAATTCCCAGTATTGCAGAAATGCTCAATGCTTTTTCCTGGGAGATATATTTAGGAATTGCTGAGATTCCTACTATATATCCAACTATCATCGCAATTAAGGTATATGTGGTAAAGAACTTAGCTGTAACAAAAGGAATTCCCTGATAACTGGCCGCGTAATTAATTACAGTATCACCTGCGATCACTTCCACTCCAACGTATACAAACAACGCCAATGTTCCCAACAGCAAATGTGGGAATTGAAAAATGCTTTTCTTGTTTATATTGGTTTTTGCGAGAGTTTCGTCTTCGGCATCGGTATCAACATTTGGCAAAGAGGAATAATAGATAAGGACCGCTAGTAAAATCAGGACGCCCATCATAATTAAATATGGCACCACGACCCTTTCAGACAATCCATTTAAGGCAGTTGCTTTTTCCGTCAGGTCCATTGTTTTCAATTCTTCCACCAATCCATCCACATTTTTTAAGGCAATTGCACCCAGAACAATTGGAGCAAGTGCTCCGGCGACTTTATTGCAAATTCCCATGATGCTGATGCGTTTTGCCGCACTTTCTATGGGGCCTAAAATGGTGATATAGGGATTGGCTGCAGTTTGCAAAATGGCCAGACCGGTACCCTGAACAAACAATCCCAGTAAAAATAATCCATACGTTCGCGTAAATGCTGCGGGGACAAAAATTAATGCACCCACCGCCATAACCAGTAAACCCAGTGACATGCCTTTTTTAAATCCTGTTAACTTTAATATCCAGGCTGAGGGAAGCGCCATCACCAAATAAGAAATATAAAACGCGGAAACCACAAAATAGGCCTGAAAATTATTGAGCTCACAAGCTATTTTCAAATAAGGAATAAGAACCGAATTTAACCAGGTTACAAATCCGAAGATGAAAAATAAGGCGCCAATAATTATAATAGATTTGTTTGTGCCGGAATTTGATAGACTTGATTCCTGAGAAGAATTGTTGGGGTGGTTGACTTTCATTGAATGTACCCTTAAGGATTAAATTTTATTTATAATTGAATCTTTTTCTGCTCTAATCATTTTTATGAATTATGAAATAAAGCATTTTAAGATTGACACAAATATTCTAAAAATATGTTAATATTAAGGTATTGTAAGTGCGAAATCCTTTGAAAAATTAAAGCTTTGATACTCCCCGTTTAAATGAAAAAGGGCTTTTTTTATACAATTTTAACTTTCCTTTCACAAAGAAGGAAAGTTTTTTTAAAACATCCAAATACTTTTGTAATTTTTTTTATAACTAACAAATAGATGTGTTAATTTTTTAATATTAACAATTAAACTTTGTTTCCTAAACATGGTAACAAAGTTAATTGATACCAAGTATCCATTCGATACTAAGTTTAAAGGAAGATTAAATGATCTGTTTAATCAGAAATGCCATCAACCGGGAAATTAAAGAATATTTCTTTAAACCCCTTTTAAAAACTATATTTGCAAACTTAATATTAAGGCTATTAACAGGAGCCAAATACTTTGAAATTGACTCATGAAGAACATACGAAACTTTTGTATTATTGCTCATATTGACCACGGTAAAAGCACATTAGCCGACAGATTGCTGGAATTCACAGGCTCTATTACCGACAGGGAAAAACAGGAGCAGCTGCTGGACAGCATGGATTTGGAGAGGGAACGCGGAATTACCATTAAAAGTCACGCAATCCAAATGGAGTATGTTTACAAAGGCGAATTATATACTTTGAATTTAATAGATACTCCGGGACACGTTGATTTCTCTTATGAAGTCTCCAGATCTATAGCCGCCTGTGAAGGGGCGTTGCTTGTAGTTGATGCTGCCCAAAGCATTCAGGCCCAAACCATTTCCAATCTTTACCTGGCATTGGAAAACGATTTGGAAATAATCCCCGTTTTAAACAAAGTGGATTTGCCTAGTGCCAATCCTGAAGTTGTTACAGATGATATTATAGAATTACTGGGCTGCGATTTTGAAGATGTGATTCCAGCCAGCGCCAAAACCGGATTGGGAATAGAAGAAATTCTTTCAGCAGTTATAGAAAAGATCCCGCCACCCAGCGGAAAACCTGATGCTCCCTTACGCGCACTTATTTTTGACTCTGTTTATAACCCTTTCCGCGGAATTGAAACTTATTTTAAGGTAATCAACGGATCGATTAAGAAAGGGCAACACATTAAATTTGTTGCAACAGATAAAGATTATCATGCCGATGAAGTTGGCAGTTTAAAATTGAAACAGTTCCCCCGCAAGGAAGTAAAAACAGGTGATGTGGGTTATTTGATCACCGGAATTAAAGATGCAAAGGAAGTTAAGGTGGGAGATACCATCACCGATGCAAAAAACCCTACCACAGAAGCTGTCGCCGGGTTTGAAGATGTAAAACCGATGGTATTTGCAGGGATTTACCCAGTTGATACCGAGGAATATGAAGAACTGCGCTCTTCCATGGAAAAATTGCAGTTAAATGATGCTTCTTTGGTTTTTGTTCCCGAAAGTTCTGCTGCCCTTGGTTTTGGGTTTAGATGTGGCTTTTTAGGAATGCTGCATCTCGAAATCATTCAGGAACGTTTGGAACGCGAATTTAATATGACCGTGATCACAACGGTGCCCAACGTTTCATATCATGCATTTACCCATAAACATACGAACACGCCAATTTTGGTGAATAATCCAACAGATTTACCGGATCCCTCCAGTTTGGATCGTGTTGAGGAACCTTTTATTAGAGCGAGTATTATCACAAAATCTGATTTTGTTGGAGCAGTAATGTCGCTTTGTATTGAAAAACGAGGACAAATTACCAATCAAACCTATCTTACCCCAGAGAGGGTTGAGTTGAGCTTTGATATGCCACTTGCCGAAATCGTTTTTGATTTTTACGACCGGTTAAAAACAGTTTCCAAGGGTTATGCTTCTTTTGATTATTCCCCTATTGGACTGAGGGCATCAAAACTGGTCAAGGTGGACGTTTTGCTGAACGGAAGCGTGGTAGATGCACTTTCATCATTGCTACACGTTGACAATGCCTATGATATAGGTAAAAAAATGTGTGAAAAACTAAAGGAATTAATCCCCAGACAGCAATTTGATATTCCTATTCAGGCTGCTATTGGAGCCAAGATTATTGCCCGTGAAACCGTAAAGGCATTAAGAAAAGATGTTACCGCAAAATGTTATGGAGGTGATATTTCACGAAAACGGAAACTGTTGGAAAAACAGAAAAAAGGTAAAAAACGTATGCGATTGGTAGGAAATGTAGAGATTCCCCAGGAAGCCTTTATGGCCGTTTTGAAGCTGAACGATTAAGGTAGATTTGAGATATTAGATTTTAGATTTTAGAAATAACATGAGAATAATAATGGAATAGCAAAACAAGGATTTGTTTGCGTTTTATTGTTGGTTATTCGATACCCTTAAAAATCTTATAAAATCCAATTTAAAAACACGACCGTTCCAAACCCAAAAATTCCCAGAATGGCAGTCATCACTGTCCAGGAGCGAAAGGTTTGTTTTTCCGACAACCCAAGATATTGACTTACCAGCCAGAATCCGCTGTCGTTCACGTGCGATAACATAGAAGCACCTGAAGCAATGGCAATGACCAAAGATGCCAAGCCAATGGCATCCAACTCAAAACCGGAAAGCAGCGGGGCGACCAATCCGGCTGCCGTGATCATGGCAACTGTAGAAGACCCCTGAATGATTCGCACCAAAGCAGCTGCAAAAAAAGCAAAGAGCAAAATTGGAAACCCCAAATCTGCCAATGAAGTCGCCAGGGCTGTACCTGCTCCGGTATCTAACAACATCTGTTTAAAAACGCCGCCTGCTCCTGTCAACAGAATTATAGTTCCGGCGGGCATCATGGATTTGGTAGTAACCTGGTAAAGTTCCTTTTTACTGTATCCTTTTTTAATTCCTAAAAAATACCATGCAAGCAAATTGGCCAAAATCAGGGCGGCAAAGGGATGCCCAAAGAGTTCGGTCGCACTTAAAACAAAACCTTCCGGCTTACCGAAAAGATTGCTTTTAATTAATGTACTCATTAGGATTAAAACAATAGGCAGGGCAATAATGGCAAAAACACCCCCAACTTCCGGCAACTTTTTTTGTTCAGCTAAAGGATCGCCCATGGGTGCTTTTATAAAGATCTTCTTTGAAATATATTTTCCAAAAAACAAGCCACTGACTAAAGCCGTTGGTATCCCTGTAAGGATTCCCATGAGGATCACCCAACCCAGATCGGCTCCTAAAATTTCGGAAACGGCAACAGGTCCCGGGGTTGGAGGAATAAAAGCATGAGCAATTGCCAAACCCGACAAGAGCGGAATGGCATACAACAATAATGATTTTTTTGTTTTGCGTTGTAATGCGTAGATCACAGGAACAAGTATGATGAAAGCCACATCAAAAAAAACTGGTATGGCTATGACAAAACCCGATAGTAACAATGCCAGAGGAGCCTTCTTTTGCCCAAGTTTTTGCAACAGAAAACCCGAAACTGCCGAAGTGCCTCCCGAATGTTCCAATATAGCGCCAAACATGGCTCCCAATCCTACCACGGTCGCAACAAACCCAAGTGTGCTTCCCATACCGATTTGAATGGTCTCAACAATTTCCGCGCCGTCCATACCGGCTAATAAACCCACCGCAATAGAGGAAATGAGAAGGGATATAAAGGCCTGTATGCGAAATTTTAGAATTAAAATAAGCAGAATTCCGATTCCGGCCAATACGGCTAATAGTAGTGTTGTAGTTGTCATGAATTGTTATTTGAATCTTAATTTTTGGTGGAATGGAAATGGAAATACAAAACCTTTATCATCCTGAATTGTTACTTGGATCCCAAACGGTATGATACCAATTGCCAGAAGGATCATTTTTTCGTTGATAAAGATGCGCACCAAAATAATCGCGTTGGGCTTGAATCAAATTAGCTCCGGATTCTTTTTGAGAATAAGCGTTCAAATAATTGAGAGCTTCTGAAAGGCAAGAAACCGGAACGTCTTTTTGTATTGCTTTTTGAACCAATTCCTTAAGATTGTCTTTTGAGTTATTGGCTAATTTTATCACCTCATCATGTAGCAGCAATTGATCGTTCCTCTTTAAGTAGGTTTTTAGTTTTCCCATTAGCTTTGACCGAATAATGCAACCATTTGTCCAGATACGGGCTATTTCGCTCAGGTTCAAATCCCAGTTATAAGCCTGTGAAGCCTCACTAAGCAAGTGTATCCCTTGATGATGATTCACCAATCGGGCTAGTTGATAGCCTGCCCGAATTGTTTCTTGATCAATTTCAATTGCTGAATTATCATTCGATATATATACTTTTGAAGCTTCCGATCTCAATTCCCTGAAGGCAGAAATATATCTTGCATAAAGGGCAGAAGTGAGCACTGAAACAGGAACACCCAATTGACTTGCCGCAACGGTGGTCCAGTTGCCCGTGCCTTTGTTGCCTGCCTTGTCCAAAACCTCATCTAAAAGGTACTTATTGCTTTCTTTTCGTTGTAAAATATCAATTGTGATCCCTAATAAATAGCTATTTGTATCTGTTTTCTGCCATGATTTCAAAATATCTGCAATAACATCGTGTTGTAAATTCAATCCTTGCCTAAAAATTTGATATACTTCTGTGAGTAATTGCATTTCGGAGTATTCAATGCCATTGTGGACCATTTTCACAAAATGACCGCTTCCCCCTTTTCCTACATAAGCGCAACAAGCCTTACCAGTTACATCTTTTGCCGCGATGCTTTCCAGAATATTTCCAACTGCCGCATACGCTTCACTACTTCCTCCAGGCATAATTGCGGGCCCTTTTAAGGCTCCTTCTTCCCCGCCGGACACACCAACTCCCAAAAGGCGAATACCTTGCTCATTCAGGTTTTTAATTCTACGCTCTGTATCCAGGTAGTGAGAATTCCCACCATCCATAATAACATCTCCAGGATCCAAAAACGGTAAAAGTTGGTTAATAACCTCGTCAATGGCTTTTCCTGCATTTATCATCAAAAATATTTTTCGGGGACGTTGAAGGGATTTTACAAAAGCCCCTAATTCGTCAAATGGCTTGGCCTCTGCGAGTTCCTGAAATTCCTTTTGAAAATTCACCGCGACGTTTTCTTCCTTTTCAGGAACATGACGATTAAAAACTGAAATCTTGAATCCCTTTGAAGCGATATTTCTTGAAAGGCTTTTGCCCATAACACCAAGTCCCATCAAACCAATATCAGATTTATTGAGTTCAGAAATTATTAGATCATGCACCTGCTGTGGAGACTGATCCACCGAAACACGAAAAGCATCTTCCGGCTTTTCAAGGGTTTCAAACTGCGAGCGCAGAAGTGATATCGGCATAAAATGATCTTTTCGATCAGCCAATCGTTTTTTTAGCAATTTAAAATCCCCTTCTAAAAAAATCCATTTCACCTGAGATTCAACTCCTTTTTGAAGTGTTTTTCGGTAGGATTTTTTTAATGCAGAACAGGCTATAATGCAACCATTTTTTTTGATTTGTTCTTCTGCCAGTTCGTTAATTCTAAGTAACCAGCCCTGGCGATCGTCATCAGTGAGGGGTATGCCGGAAGCCATTTTTTGTTTGTTGCTTTCTGGATGATAATCATCTGCATCAAAAAAAGGAAGTTTCAAGGTTTCTGACAGTGATTTTCCAATACTTGTTTTTCCAACAGCAGAGACTCCAATAAGAAAAATGATGGGATTTTGATCGTTCATACAGTGAATTTAAGAAAATTTGGTAACCAGAATAGAATAAGGCAATAAACCTGGTAATTAGGAAGGAAAAATTTTGAAATATAAGGTTGTATGATCTTAAAAATAAAAAAGCATCTCATTGGCAATTTTAGGATGCTTTAATTTTTCGTTTGAAACAGCAGAAAGAAGTAGTATTTGAGCAATAATTTAAAGCTTGTTATCATTAATTTCAATCCAATATCCATCAGGATCCTGAAGGTAAATTTGTTTTATTCCATCAGGGCGGGTATTCGTTGTGCCTTTCTCACCGGGCCAGTTCTGGAAATATACATTTTTAGATTTTAGAAACCCCATAAATCCTTCGAGGTTATCAGTATTTATTGCGAGATGAACACCTTTATTTTTCTGTATTTCATTTCCGCTTTCAATTAAATGAATCTGGACTTTATCTCCAAGCTCAAACCATCTTATGTGTTCTGGCAAACCTCCATTTTCAATTTCATTTAACCCCATTATTTCATTGTAGAACTCTGCCGAAGCGTCTACATCCTTTACCAATAAAGCATCATGATCCTTTTTAAAGTTATAAGGGTTTTGTGCATTTAATGTGTTAATGGGCAAAATGATAACCAGGAATAAATAATAAATGTATTTCATAATTAATTCATATTTTTTAATTGTGAGAAAGCCTTTAATCCTTGTCTAATCGTTTTTTAAGTTCTTCTATTGGCATAGTGAGCATTCGTCCAACCGGTTCTTTTCCTTTGTACGTGATAACCCTCAATTTTGTAGCATCTACCGGCGGGGATAAGGATTCGGTATATTTCGGATAAAACCTGTCTGGAAAAGAATTGTCAAAACTGTAATAAATATCCAGGGCTTTTACCTCGGTATCTAAAATTATTTTTAATTTATTGTTTTCATCTTTAGCTACATTAAAAATAGGGTCGTAAACACTGGGCGAATATTTTGTTTCCCTGATATCCAATCGTTTAAAATGTTCTTCAACCTTTGGGAAAAAGCTTTCCCAGTTTTTATTTTCATTAGGAGACCATAGAGATTCAGCAATTGCCAATCCTCTTGGCCAGGTCATATATTCTGCTTGCCGTATGTTATAGACCTGTTCTGTCCATAAATTTGCCTGTCCGCCTTTGATATATTTTGAATCAACTCCTTCCGGAAGTGGATTAAATTCATAAGATTTGTTCAGGCGAAGGGAAGCATATACTTTTGGCTCTGTGATTTCATCAGACTGCATATAATCTAAATATGCGTAAGTGGTAGGACTCATCACCACCTCATGTCCTGTTTTGGCCGCTTCTATGCCGCCTTCCATACCTCTCCAACTCATCACAGCAGCATTTTTTGAAATACCACCTTCGAGAATTTCATCCCAGCCAATGAATTTTTTCCCTTTAGATTCCACTATTTTTTCCACTCTTTTGGTGAAATATCCCTGGACTTTATGAATATCGGTAATATTTTCCCGTTTCATTAATTTTTTTATCTCCGGGTTATTTTCCCAGAAATTTATGGGAGCTTCATCTCCTCCCATATGTATATATTCAAAAGGGAACAATTCTGCAACCTGTGAAATTACCGTATCCAGAAATTCGTATGCTTTTTCATTGGCCGGACATAAGGTGTTATCTACAAAAGCTATTGGAGGAGCACCCTGGGACCAGTCCATAATAGGTTCTCCTGAGCGCACCTGATAGGTATTGGCTTCCGGTGTACAGGAAAGTTCAGGATAAGAAACTACAGTGGCAAGGCTATGCCCTGGCACATCGATCTCGGGTAAAATATTTACAAAACGATCTTTGGCATAGGCAACAAGCTCTTTAATATCTTCCTGAGTATAAAAACCTCCATAATCTTTTGGTTCATCTGGGGTTGGTGGTGTGAAACTTCCAAAATTGCCGACTTTTTTTACGTTCCTAGCACCAACTTCAGTCAGCCTTGGATATCCTTTTATCTCAATGCGCCAGCCTTCATCATCTGTTAAATGCATATGCAAGACATTGTATTTATACCTGACCATGGCATCTATATACTGCTTTACATCTTCTTTGGTGAAAAAATGGCGTGATACATCCAGCATTAAACCTCTCCATTCAAATCTGGGGTAGTCTATAATTTCAATATTTGGAATTTCCCAGGTTATGTTCTCAGCAACCTCTAGACTCTCTATTTCTTTGGGGAAAAGTTGTAAAAGGGTTTGAACTCCATAAAATAACCCGTTGGGCTCATTTGCCGTGATCAGAATCTGATTTTGCGTAACATCAAGTTTATAACCTTCGTTCCCTATTTCGGAATCTTTTTCTTTATTGAGTTTTAAAACTATATCAACTTTTACCTGATCGGTGTTTTTAACCTCAATTGAATAGCCCGTTGCATTGGCAAGCTTATTTTTAAGATATTTCCCAATATAGTTTACCTCCGGTTGATTTGGGATTTGAATAGTAACCTGATCCGGTAAATTAAAAACCCCGTCCTTTACTTTGGTACTTACCGGTTCCGGGATCACGTTAATTTGAGATTGCGCTGTTAAGGATGAAATTGATAAAAAAGTCAATAAAAACAGTAACGGAAATCCTGCTAATTTCATAAGTTAAATTTTAATGTCTGTATTGTGTTCCTTTAAATCGAGTGCCCGGATCCAGATATTTGTAAACAAAACATCATTACCTTCGGCCTGAAGTTTAATTCCACCGGGGCTGTTTGTTATTCCTAAGCCATCGTTATTCCCCCCATCTAATCCGGAATTGGGTCCTCCCCATACTTTTTGAATAGATACATTTGAATGCACCTTTTCTCCATTAAAATATATTGTAACCAATGGATTTTCTATAAGGTTATCAGAATCATCAAACCTGGCCGCCCGAAACACGATGTCATAAGCATTCCATTTTTTAAGTCCATTATAAGGTTTTTAAGAA
>Ga0314774_1000499_pt1 | contig 31094 bp, 24 predicted proteins | sample MetaGCBIA2018_FD_204515 | JGI IMG/M metagenome (GOLD analysis project Ga0314774, IMG submission 204515) | Cryopeg brine microbial communities from Beaufort Sea near Barrow, Alaska, United States - CBIA 2018 | ecosystem: Environmental > Aquatic > Marine > Coastal | place: USA: Alaska | collected... | reverse complement strand
ATGATGCATGAAAAGCCTCCGTTTTGGTTGGTATATCCTTGGTAAGAATACCTTGTCATTATAGAGGCTTTTCATGCTTAAGTCACTAATATTGCTTAGTATTTGTGGTATCTTTTCAACACCCTTAAAAAGTGGTCATTTATAACCATAAACAAAGGATGAAAAGATGAGTACCTTACCTAACTGCCCGGAATGTGGCTCCACATTCACTTACGAAGATAGAGATCTATATGTATGCCCGGAATGTGCACATGAATGGTCAGAGAATGCGCCGGCCGAAAGTCGTGAGAGCGAAAAGGTCTTTAAAGATGCCAACGGGAATGTTCTACAGGATGGCGATAGTGTCACGGTGATCAAGGACCTTAAGATCAAAGGGACATCTTTGGTGGTGAAGGTCGGGATGAAAATCAGGAATATTCGTCTGGTTGATGGTGACCACGATATCGACTGTAAAATAGACGGCATCGGTGCGATGAAGTTGAAGTCGGAGTTTGTCAAGAAGGTCTGATGGTCATGTTGTAGACTGTTTTTACGCCCTATCCATTTGGATGGGGCGTTTCCGTTTGGTTTTCTATTTTGTACTATTCAGCACCATCTGAATAGTGACTCTGTTTACAGTATAAAGACTTTGAAACTGTCGGAACTCGTACAAAACCTTCAAACTACGACTGTGACTTTTTTATTTCATAGAACAATATGAGGGCCCCTCGACTAAGGGCCCGGATCCCATTTGCTGAACGCCATTAATGGCTGAGAAAACCCGCAACGGAAATGCCTCCCGCAGGGAAAGCCGTTTCTTTTGGTTCGTTTTCTTTGCGGCTTATCAAAGAAAATGATCCCGGTTGTCGGGGCGGGACCCGACGGTGTTGCTTATATTCTTTTCAGGACAGTAGAACAGAACCGTCGGTTCTCGCACCGACAGGCGACTGGCTTTCTTTACGGGTCAAAAGAAAGTCAGCAAAGAAAGGACCTGAAGCGCTGCGCTCGGCATGACTGTTCGACTGTTCGGTTGGTTGATTTAATACTGCTGCTTAGAATGTAGTGCGTCGCTGTTGATACAAGGTGGGTTTAAAAGGTGGTGGTGATCTGCATCTGTCTAATTTTCATCTCCGCCGCGGATTCAACGGCTGCTGTTTAAAAGCACAAAACCACACCTTTCACCGACTTTGATTTATGTGCTACGCAGGATGATATGAAGGCCCCTGACTGAGGGCCTGGACCCGACGCTCTTGATTGTTTCTGTTCTTTAATAAGTGAATTTTGCGTAGTCTGATTTGTGTGAAGCCTCAATCGCTTCGCTCAGGGTTTTGATCCCCTGAGCCTCAAGGAGCGGGATCAGGCGGACCATGATCTCGGCGGTGACGATAGCATCGCCGAGGCCGGTATGCCGACCGACGATGGTCAAGTTCATCCGCTCGGCAATCGCATCCAGCGAATGCGACTCTTGATTCGGGTGGACGATGCTGGAGAGGAGCAGGGTGTCGAGTACCGGGTTGCGAAACTGCACACCGGAGCCCTTTTCACGGAGTTCGAGAAAACGCATGTCAAACGCGGCGTTGTGGGCAACCAGGACCGCCTTGTCGACAAACTTATGAAATTTTTGAAGTATTGGGTCGATCAGCGGCTGGTTAATCAGCATCTCCGGGGTGATGCCGGTGATCTCTGTGGCGATCTTAGGTAAGCGGCGTTGCGGGTCGACCAATTGATCGACCGTTTCGTTGTAGAGGATCCTGCCGTTGACTCCACGGATAGCTCCGATCTGGATAATCTCATCCCCCTCCGAGGGATTTAGCCCGGTTGTTTCGGTGTCGAAAGCGACGAAGGTCAACCTGTTTAAGGGGATGTCAGCCACTGAATCGAACAGTTCCTCTTTAAAGAGGTTGAATTCGTAGAAAACCGGTCTCTGTTCGAACGTATGTGCCGTGGTGGCGATACTGACTTCGTTGCTGACCGGAAGGTAGATGCTGATCCCACTGCAAGACTCATCATCGACAGGTAGAAATTCAATCCGACCGTTATGTGACTTGATGAAATTTTTAAAATGAAAGGTGTGGCTGAAGCGGTCTGTCACTAATGGTGTTTTGGCCCAATCGATAATTTCCTCGCGCGTAACCGCATCTTTCTGCCAGGTGAGGGTGAGGACCGTTTCATCCCCACTTTGGTCGGTGCAGGCAGCCAGACTGTGTATATCCCCCCGTTTTTGCAACCTGCCAACCAGAAAAGCGAGTGCCTGGACCATAATGTATGAATCGATACTGAGCCAACTGTTTGCTTTGATATCGGTATAGACTGTAATGTCGAAACGCTGGCGGATGTGCTGCTTGAAAATATTGAGAATATCGGCACCCATCACTTCCTCATGCCGGGCCGCAGAGCGGATATGGCGTGCCGACTCTTCTTGCGATTTTTCCAGACGGGCCAGAATCGATTCGGCCGACTCTTTAATATGATGGCGCTTCATCTTCAGGGTGTCGGCCGAAATGTCCGGCGTCTCGATGATAGAAGTAATCGTCTGCTGAATCAGGTTGAGCGAATTCTTCATCTCGTTGGTTAAACTCTGTAGCCATATTTCCCGGCTGTTATCGGCTTCGATTTGTGGGGCCATATCTTCCATCGTGAGGACATAGCCGGTCATGATGTGGTTTCCATCCAGGTGGTCAATAATTGGCGCCATCTTGACCCGTAGATAGAGTTGCTCGAATGGTTGCAAGAAACCGGTGGTCAGATTTTTTTGTTTATTGTTAATGGCATGTTGCAGAATGTCGATGCCGTGAATTATCTGGTTTCGTTCGAGCAGGGCAAAAATAGAACGACCAAGACCGATCAAAGAGACGGATTCGGTTTTTGTTTCTATCAGGGCTCTGACCTGTTGATTATAGAGCAATATCTGCCCGTCTGTGTTGCAGACGATGACCCCGTGCGGGAGTTGTGACATCAGCGCTTCGAGACGTGTCTTCTCTTTGTCCAGATCGATCGCCGATTGAGCTATGCGTTGTTCTACCTCATTTTGCAACTTCTCGTTGGCAGCGGCCGATTCGTTGATGATGCCGATCAACTGCCGTACCTCGGGGCCGCCCTGAATGTTGACACGGTGCTTTGGGTTGACCGATGAGATCAGACGTGTCTCTTCGGCCAGTTGCAGAATCGGAATGATATAGTAACGGAAGAGAATACTGGTCATCCCGCCGACAATAAGGAAAACAGCCAGTGCACCGAGCATTGGGAAAGGGATTAATTTTTCGATTATAGGCCTGACTAATTCCCGGTCTGCACCTTCGAGATTGAACCATGAAGCGACGAAACTAATGCCGATAACCGTGACGATAGAGAGAGCGATTCCGAGGATAAAAATCCAGTATTTAAAGATCGGTTTCATGCTTTTTTAAACCCCTTTTTTTTTATAATCATACGGCAGAACAGTTCTTTCGTCTATAGTCGTCATAAAAAAATGCTGTTTTAACCTATTTGTATGCGAGAGTCATTTGTTTATTGTATTTTAATGTTTGTCCGCATTTTTAACTGAATGTTGTACTGGTTTGCTTTGCAGGTCGTAACGGAGGGAAGACGTTTACAATAGATATTTAGGACTTGAGTTGAATTTTATCTATTTTTCAGTTAGTATCACAAGTTATTGAATCTTTTGAGTTATAGATAATGAAGATATCTTTCTTTACATGCAGATTTTATACTCTCGTTTTTCTTATGCTTGTTGCTGCTTCTTCGCTTGCGTGCGCAGATATCTATAAGTATGTTGATGCTAACGGTGTCGTGCATTTCACAAATGTCCCGACCACCACGGAGTTCAAGCTGCATATAAAGCAAAGGGGGGGGCGAATTACGGTTCAGGATGTTATTCGCCGTTACGCTTCTCATTACAGGCTTGAAGAGGCGTTGGTGAGGGCCGTGATCAAGGTCGAAAGTAATTATAATCCTTCGGCTGTGTCCAAGGCTGGGGCGGTGGGGATGATGCAGTTGATCCCGAAGACAGCTAAACTGTTAAAGGTGCTTGACCCTCTCGATCTGGAACAGAATATTCGCGGCGGGAGTCATTACCTAAGGATGATGCTCGATCAATTCCAGGGGGATCTCGATCTTGCTTTGGCAGCTTATAATGCAGGACCGACAGCGGTACGCAGGCATGGTGGCGTTCCTCCTTATGAGGAAACGATACGTTATCTGACTAAAGTGAAATACTACCTGGATTATTATCGCTCCAGCAGGGAAGTCATCTGATGAATATGCGCGAAGGCCAGTTTAATCTTCCAAACCTGCTTACTCTTGCCCGTATCGCAATTGTTCCGGTGTTTGTCGTCTTTTTATTTTTCGATAGTCGGGAGTCCGGATTCTGGGCGGCGGCTCTCTTTAGTGTTGCAGCCGTGACCGATGCGGTTGATGGCTGGTTGGCCCGCCGCTGGGATATTGAGACGAATTTCGGTAAATTTCTCGACCCTTTAGCTGATAAGTTGATCGTGATGTCCGCCTTGGTGATGATGATACCGATGGGGCGGGTTCCGGCCTGGGCTGTATTTATCATTCTGGCACGCGATGTTATTGTTTCTGGTATCCGTTCGATCGCTTCGGTCGAGGGGGCGGTTATTGCTGCGAGTGATCTCGGTAAATATAAGACGATTTTCCAGATGGTCGCGATCATTGGTCTGCTTTTACATTATGACTATTATTGGTTCTTCGGTTTGAAATGGGAGATTTTTCACGTTTCGATGCATAACTTTGGTCTGGTTTTCTTTTATATCTCCCTTGGATTAACCATCTGGTCAGGTCTTGAATACTTTCTCGGCTTCAGTCGTTTTTTTACAAAAAAAACTTCCTGAAAAAAGGGTATTTTTAGTTGACTTGGTAAACCCCTTTTGTTATTAATGTCTCCGCTTCGCTTGAACGCAACCGATTTCAAGCGGGAATAACTCAGTGGTAGAGTGCGACCTTGCCAAGGTCGAAGTCGCGAGTTCGAATCTCGTTTCCCGCTCCAAATAAAAAATCCCCCGGTCTTCTGATCGGGGGATTTCTCTGTTTCGCCTCCCCTCATTCTTTTTCGTTCCTGTTCTTATTCCTTCTTTTCACCAGAAACATCTGGTTAATTCAGGCTTTTTTGTTGTGAAATGAAGCTCTTTTTGTTACTTAATGTGACAGTTAAAAGTTATTAAAACATTCTGTCTGCCTCCTCATAGAGTCTGCTCATCGATTGTCGGGATATTTGCGTTGTTGAAATCATTTACCTTGCCTAAAATTCTGATAGATCTCGCCAATCATTCTACCGGTCGTTTCATGATCCTGAGTGCCATTGTCGGCCTGTTCGGCGGTCTCGGTGCTGTCGCTTTCTATTTTGCGGCGAATGGCGTTGACCTTCTGCTCCTCGGTGGTCTGGCTGATTATCACCCGATAAGCGTTCATGGCTCTATTGATCCCGACTCCATCCCGTTTGTCGACAGTCTGTATATGGACCACAACTGGTGGTTGTTCATCTTGCCGGCTCTGGGTGGGCTGGTCTCCGGATACCTGGTCTACCATTTTGCTCCTGAAGCAGAAGGGCATGGCACCGATGCTGCGATTGATGCTTTCCACAACAAAGGGGGGCATATCCGCACCCGTGTGCCATTTATCAAGGCGATCGCTTCGGTCGCGACGATCGGCACCGGTGGTTCTGCCGGGCGAGAAGGGCCGATTGCCCAGATTGGCGCCGGTGTGGGTTCATTTATGGCGACACGTCTTGGCCTCTCGGCTGCGGATCGGCGTATTCTGCTCCTGGCCGGGATTGCCGCCGGCATCGGTGCGACGTTTCGTTCCCCCTTGGGGGGGGCGCTGTTTGCGGTCGAAGTCCTCTATAGCAAAACCGATTTTGAGAGCGAGGCGCTGATTCCTGCCATCATCGCTTCGATCGTTGCCTATTCGCTGTTCGGTGCGGTCACCGGTTGGGCGCCGCTCCTCGATACGCCTCTGTTTGTTTTCGAGCATCCGTCAGAACTGATTTTATACCTTTTTCTCGGTATTTTTTGTGCTTTGCTCGGGATTGTTTACGTCAAGTTTTTTTATAAGATGCGTGATCTGTTTAAGGCTCTCAAGATACCGGCGATTTTTAAGCCGGCGGTCGGTGGCCTCGCTCTCGGTCTGCTCGCTTTTTTTGTCCCACAGGTGCTCGGTTCCGGTTATGGATGGGTGCAGGCGGCGCTGTACGGTAAGATCGCCCTCTGGGTGATGCTGGTGATCGCCCTGGCCAAGATCGTCGCGACGAGTCTGACGATCCCTTCTGGCGGATCGGGTGGTGTGTTTGCGCCGAGTCTGGTGATCGGCGCACTCTTAGGCGGAGCTTTTGGTATAACGGCTGAAATGTTTTTCCCGACGCTTGTGACCGATCCGCATGCTTATGTTCTGATCGGGATGGCCGGATTTTTTGCCGGGGTTTCGAATACACCGATCGCCACACTGATCATGGTGAGTGAGCTGACCGGCAACTACAGCCTCCTGGCGCCGCTGATGCTGGTCTGTGTTGTCTCAATGATCGTTTATCATCGCAATAGCATCTACGAAAACCAGCTCGAGTCCCGTGCGGATTCACCGGCGCACCGGGGTGATTTTATTGTCGATGTTCTGGAGGGAATTACGGTTGGGGATCTGGCCAGTCAGGGGCATAAACCGTTATTAATTCCTGAAAGTCTGACCCTTTCCAATATCCTGACCCGTATTGCTGTGGCTGAAGGGGCGTATTATCCGGTGGTCAATGAAAATAAAAAGATGACCGGGATTTTTTCGGTGACCGATATCCGCCGGATTTTAGATGAAGACATACCGCCCGGTTTGGTCTGCGCCAATGATATCGCTTCATCCAGGGTCGTGGTCGTCACCACGGACGAACCGATGAATACGACTTTGCAGTTGATGTCGAGTCGCGGTTTTGCTGAAATCCCTGTCGTCGACTCGCTGGATAAGGGGAAGGTCCTGTTCATGCTGACCCGTCGTGCTCTTCTGGCGCGCTATGCCAAGGAACTCGAGAATAAAAAAGGTGTTTACCAGGAGGAATGACTTGTACCTGAAACGTTCTCAATCGGTAGCGAGTGAGAGTTGAAAGTGAGTGGTTATGACAAAAAACAAGATTGTAATCGATGAGGCTTACTGCAAGGGGTGCGCACTCTGTACAGTCGCCTGCCCGCACGGTCTGATCGAAATGGACGTGGTGATGAACGGTCTCGGATATATCCCGGCTCAGATTACGCCGGCCAATCTGGCCAAATGCACCGCCTGTGCACTCTGCGCACGGACCTGTCCGGACACGGCGATCACCGTGTTTAAATCGGTCTCGGGATCAAAAACGGAGCAAACCTGATGAAACGTCTTTTTGTTAAAGGGAACGAAGCGGTTGCGATGGGGGCGATCGAAGCTGGCTGCCGCTATTACTTCGGCTACCCGATTACGCCGCAAAGTGATATCCCGGAATATATTGCGCGAGAGATACCGAAAGTCGGCGGAGTCTTTATCCAGGCCGAAAGTGAGATCGCCTCGATCAACATGCTCCTCGGAGCGAGTGCCAGCGGTGCCCGGGCGATGACCTCTTCATCGAGCCCCGGGATCTCCCTGAAGCAGGAGGGGATATCGTATATGGCCGGAAGTGAATTGCCCGGTTTGATCGTCAATATCTGCCGCTCCGGTCCGGGGCTCGGCGGCATCGATGCTTCCCAGGCCGATTATTTTCAATCGGTCAAGGGGGGAGGGCACGGTGGTTACCGGGTTATTGTTCTGGCGCCCGATTCAGTGCAGGAGATGTATGACCTGACGATGCTGGCGTTTGACCTCTCTGACCGTTATAGGGTGCCGGCACTGCTGCTGGCCGACGCTGTTATCGGTCAGGTCAAGGAGGCGCTTGAGCCGCATCCGTATGTCGCTCCTGCAGATCTTCTACCTAAAGAGTGGGCGGTGGCCGGTAAACAGGGGCGAGATGATCAGCGGATTGTCAAGTCCCTCTATCTCGGCGACGGCGAACTCGAAGCGCACAATTGGCGTCTGCACGCCAAATATGATGAGTTGAAAAAGAACGAGGTCCGGTTTGAGGGGTACAGAACCGAGGATGCCGACTTTGTGGTGACCGCTTTTGGTTCGGCCGCCAGGATTGCCAAATCGGCGGTGATGATGGCCAGAGAGGCTGGACTCAAGGTCGGCCTCTTGCGTCCGATTACGCTTTTTCCGTTTCCCGAGCAGGCTTTGCGTGAACTGGCTGATCGTGGTATTCCGATGCTCTGCGTTGAATTGAATACCGGCCAGATGGTGGATGATGTCCGGCTCGCGGTCAAATGCAGGGTTGACGTCGCTTTTTACGGTCGGGCCCCTGGAGCTGGTTCGCTCCCGACACCGGAAGAGATTTTTAAACAGATCCAAAACAACATGACGGTTAAATTATGACAGATCTATATGAACAGGTCTTCGAACGACCGAAAGCATTAAAGAGCGTTGCCACCCATTTCTGTCCGGGGTGTCATCACGGTACGATTCACCGCCTCTGCGCCGAAGCGATGGATGTTCTCGATATTCAACAGCGCACCATCGGTGTCGCCTCGGTCGGCTGCAGTGTTTTCCTCTATGGCTACTTTGATATCGATGTCGTCGAGGCACCTCACGGCCGGGCTCCGGCCGTTGCGACCGGAGTGAAACGGGTCCGTAAGGATGATATTGTCTTCACCTATCAAGGGGACGGCGACCTGGCGGCGATCGGGACGGCTGAAATTATTCATGCCGCGAACCGGGGTGAGGCGATCACGGTGATCTTTGTCAATAACACCACCTACGGTATGACCGGTGGTCAGATGGCTCCGACCACACTGCCGCAGCAACGGACCTCGACGTCACCGGCCGGTCGTGATGTCGCTAATGACGGCTATCCGATCCGGATGGCGGAACTCCTCGCCGGACTGGAGGGGGTTGCCTATTCCACCCGCGTGGCGGTCGACTCACCGAAACATATTATTGCCGCCGGCAAGGCGATTCGTCATGCTTTTGACTGTCAGGTGAAGACCGGAGGATTTTCATTCGTCGAAGTGCTTTCGACCTGTCCGACCAACTGGGGAATGGATGCTCTCAAGGCCAATGCCAGGGTTGAGAAAGAGATGATCCCTTATTTTCCGCTCGGGGTTTACAAAGATGCCTCCCGTGCCGAAGAAGGAGAATAAAAGAGATGATTCAGGATGTTTTTATGGCCGGATTCGGCGGGCAGGGGATTCTTCTCTCTGGGAACCTCCTCGCCTACACCGCAATAGAGGCGGGGCTCAACGCCTCTTTCTTCCCGGCTTACGGGGTTGAAAAAAGAGGCGGGGCGGCCAACTGTACCGTGGTCATCTCGGATGGGGATATCGGTTCACCGGTTGTCGGTCACCCGAGTACTCTCTTGGCGTTTAACCCTCTGGCGGCCGAGAAATTTTATCAACAGGTCAAGGTCGGTGGCTTTTGTCTGGCAAACGCTTCCTTGATCAAGGATATGCCGATCCGCGCCGATGTAGAAACCGTTATGATTCCAGCGACGGATATGGCGATCGAAGCGGGTGATGCTCGATTGATCAACATGGTGATGCTCGGTGCACTGCTCGGCCGTAATCAGGTTGTCTCCCTGGAGGCTGTCAAGTCAGGGCTCGCAGGTATTTTACCGGAGCGGAACCACCGCTTTCTCCCGATGAACAATAAAGCCATCGACGCCGGTTTCGCTTTTACGAATCGTTAAAGAGACCGCTTCCTCCACCAGGAGAAAAACAGTTATTGTTAGAAAAAGGGTCCTCTTCACTGTTGAAGAGAACCCTTTTTACGTTCAGTCGCTGATGTTTTTGTTATGAAAATCGATTACAGTCTGATCAGGTCGTCGCCGAGACAGGTGAGCCTTGCGCCACCCTTGTCACCGACGACAAAAGTGTTCTCAATGCCGACGACTCCGCTCCCCGGGAAGACGAACTTCGGCTCTACGGCGATGGTCTGGTTCCGTTGCAACGGGAGGTTGAACCCTTTGGCCAGAACCGGCATCTCGTCGAGCTCCAGCCCGACGCCATGACCAATAAATCGGGCCTGTTCGCCGGGGGGCCCCATAAACCGTTTGCCGAGACCGGCCTCTTCGGCCATCTGTGCGGCGTGTTCAAAGATCTCGGCGCAGATCGCCCCGGGGCACAGGGCAGCGGCGACCTTCGTCTGGATTGCGATGGCGGTGTCGAAGGCGTGCTGAAGTTCGGGTGCGAGGTCGCCGATGACAAACATTCTGGTCATATCGAGAATATAGCCGTTAAAGACTCCGGTATAATCGATCAGGATCGGCTCATTTCGGACGATCTGTTTGGCTGAAGCTCCATGGGGGGAGGCTTTGGACATGCCGGACCCGGTGACCGCGCCATCGAAAAAACCAGGCGTGCAGCCCTGGTCTCCGGAGACGACCAACCCCTGGAACAGCTCCTGATTGGTGGCCCGCATCCGGATGTACCCTTCGCCACCCGCCTTGCGCAGACGCATTTCGATTTCGGCCGAGAGGTCGACTTCACGCATCCCCTCGCGCAGGAAGTCGGGAACCTGCGCGAACACCCCGCAGAGTTGCTCGCCCCCGTAACGCATCTCTTCTAACTCCCCATCGCTCTTGACCGAGCGGAGATCGCGATTGAGTGAAGATATGTCGATTAGCTCCATATTCGGTAGCAGTTTGGTGAAGAAATTGTACTGCTGCACCGGCAGCACATCGAAGGTCATGCCGATCTTGTTTGCCTTGGCAGGGAGGACGGCGGCAAAATCCTTACTGGAGGGGAAGGGGAGGACCTGATCGATGGCCGCCTCGTCGCGGGCCCGGGTCAGGCTCTTGCGAATCAGCAGTTTGGCTTCCCCGTCGGCTGAAACCCAGAAGACACCATTCTGACGGGTGCCGGTGAAATAGTAAATATCGATCGGGTGGCTGATCAGCGCTCCGTCGAGTTTCTGCTCATGAAGTTTTTCCTGCAGGCGATTGATGCGTGTTGCACATTCGTTTCTGATTGTCATGCTTGCTCCCATCGGTTGTTGAAAACGATTGCAGTAAGTTCCTTGCGTGGACGCGGTTTCGGCTCCTGATCCGGGTAGCCCAAGGGGGTGATACCGATCACCCGGATGTTTTTCGGGATGGCAAGGGGCGTGCGGATGGCCGCTTCGTCGAACCACCCCATCCAGCAGGTCCCGAGACCTAAGGCATGGGCGGCCAGGCAGAGGTGCTCGAAGGCGATGGCGGTGTCGGCGATATAATAGTCTATACCGTTTTCAACCCCCGATTCCGCCGGGTCGGCGCAGACGACGATTACGACCGGTGCGGTCGCGATCGCCCGACTCCCCGGATTCTCCTCAGGGAAGGCTGCGAAGAGCGCCTTTTTTTGTTCTGGATCGCTGACCACCAGAAAGCGCCAGCACTGCATGTTTTTCCATGACGGAGCGAGCCGGGCCGCGTCCAAAATCTGCTCGATCTTGTCTGCTTCGACCGGGGTCTCTTTATATTTGCGGATACTGCGTCGGTCCCTGATCACCTGAAAAATATCCAATGTCATATCCTCCTTTATAGACGAATTACATGTTTCGGCGATACTGGCCACCGACTTCGTAGAGTGCCGCACTGATCTGTCCGAGAGAGGCGACTTTGACCGCTTCCATCAACTCGGCGAAGATGTTGCCGTCGCTCTCGGCGGCTTGCTGCATCCGCTTAAGCGTCTCAGGCGCCTCGGTCGCATGCTTTGCCTGGAAGGCCCGCAGACCGTCGATCTGGTGACGTTTCTCCTCTTCGGTCGAACGTGCCAGCTCGCCGGGGATCTCGTAACCGTCTCCTTTAGCCTTCGGGTTCAGGTAGGTGTTGACGCCGATGATCGGCAGCTCGCCGGTGTGCTTTTTGTGCTCGTAGAGCATCGACTCTTCCTGGATTTTGGTCCGCTGGTAGAGGGTCTCCATCGCCCCGAGCACGCCGCCGCGCTGACTGATCTGCTCAAACTGCTCCAGTACCGCTTCTTCGACCAGGTCGGTCAACTCCTCGACGATGAAGGACCCCTGCAGCGGATTTTCGTTCTTTGCCATCCCGAGTTCCTTGTTGATGATCATCTGGATCGCCATCGCACGGCGCACCGACTCCTCGGTCGGGGTCGTGATCGCCTCGTCGTAAGCATTGGTATGCAGTGAGTTGCAGTTGTCGTAGATCGCCATCAGCGCCTGCAGGGTGGTGCGGATATCGTTGAAGTTCATCTCCTGGGCGTGCAGTGATCTTCCGGAAGTCTGAATGTGGTACTTGAGCATCTGGCTCTTGGTGTTGGCACCGTACCTGTCACGCATCACGACCGACCAGATTCGCCGCGCCACCCGACCGATGACCGTATATTCGGAGTCGAGGCCGTTGCTGAAGAAGAAGGAGAGATTGCCGGCAAAGTCGTCGATATGCATGCCGCGCGACAGGTAGTACTCGACAAAAGTGAAGCCGTTAGAGAGCGTAAAGGCGATCTGGCTGATCGGGTTGGCACCAGCCTCGGCGATATGGTAGCCGCTGATCGAGACCGAGTAGTAGTTACGGACTTTTTGGTCGATGAAATATTGCTGGACGTCCCCCATCATCCGCAGGGCGAACTCGGTGGTGAAGATGCAGGTGTTCTGCCCCTGGTCCTCTTTGAGGATGTCGGCCTGTACCGTGCCGCGTACCGTCTGCAGTGTCGACGTTTGGATTTCGGCCTGTTCCTCACAGGAAGGGAGACGATCATTCTCGATTCGAAACTTCTCAACCTGCTGGCGGATGGCGGTGTTCATGAACATCGCCAGGAGCATCGGCGCCGGACCGTTGATGGTGAGCGAGACGCTGGTCATCGGGTCACAGAGGTCGAAACCGGCGAATAGTTTGTCCATGTCGTTCTGAGTGCAAATCGAGACCCCGGACATGCCGACCTTGCCGTAAATATCGGGTCGCTCGTCCGGATCCTCACCGTAGAGAGTGACACTGTCAAATGCGGTCGAAAGCCGTTTGGAATCATCATCTTTGGTCAGAAAATGAAACCGGCGGTTGGTCCTCTCCGGGGTCCCTTCGCCGGCGAACTGACGCTTTGGGTCTTCGGCGGTCCGTTTGAACGGGAAGAGTCCGGCGGTGTAGGGGAAGAAGCCCGGGGCGTTTTCTTTCATACACCAGCGGATAATCTCGCCGTAATCGGCAAAGTCAGGGAGGGAAACCTTCGGGATGCGGGTTCCGGAGAGGGTCGTGCTACTTAGCTCGGTGCGGATCTCTTTGTCGCGCACACGGGTGATCATCACCTCTTCGCGATACGCTTTTTTCAGCTCCGGCCAGCCCTTGAGCAGCTTACGATTCTCTTCACTCAAGGTGGCTTCGGTCTGTTCCAGCAGTCCGTCGAGATCTTTGCTCTGACAACCGCATTTCTCGCTCAAAAGCTGACGCGCCCCGGACAACTGGTAGAGCTGCCGCCCGATCTGCATCTGTTCTGTGATCCGCTTGCGGTACGCCTTTGCGGTGTGGGCGATTTCGGCCAGGTAGCTCACCTGCTCCGGCGGGATGATCAGCTGAGCGGTGCTCTGCCCCTCGCCAACCACAAGTTGTGACTCCCAGCCGAGATCGCACTTATCGTTGAACTTGTCGATCATCGCCCGGTAGAGCCGGTTGACTCCGATGTCGTTGAACTGACAGGCAATTGTACCGTAGATCGGCAAATCTTCATCGGCTGCCTCGAACAGATGACGGTTGCGCCGATACTGCTTGCGGACATTGCGTAGAGCGTCTTCAGCGCCGCGCTTCTCCATCTTGTTCAGAACGATCAGGTCGGCGAAATCGAGCATATCGATTTTCTCCAGTTGGGTCGGCGCACCGAACTCGCTGGTCATCGCGTAGAGCGACAGGTCGCAGATCTCGACGATGCCGGCGTCACCCTGGCCGATGCCACTGGTTTCGACGATGATCAGATCGAAGCTCGCCGCCTTGAGCACATCGAGCGCTTCGCGGATCGCCGTGGAAAGTTCGCTACGCGAATCACGGGTCGCCAGCGAGCGCATGAACACCCGTGGCGTGTCGATAGCATTCATCCGGATACGATCGCCGAGCAGCGCTCCCCCCGTCCGCTTACGGGTCGGATCGACTGAAAGAATCGCAATCGTCTTCTCCTCGAAATCGCGAAGAAAGCGGCGCACCAGTTCGTCGGTCAACGAACTCTTCCCCGCGCCGCCCGTACCGGTAATGCCGAGTACCGGCACATGTTGGGTCAGTTCGCGTACCTGCTGTTGTGTCGCCTTCAGCTCCCCATTCGGCTCCCTAACCAACTGCTCGGCGGCGGTGATCAGTCTGGCGACCGCCTGTGGATCACGCTGCGGCAGTAGCTCAAGCTCTCGAGAGAGCTGATATGGAGGGACGAAGTCACACTGTTCCAGCTTGTAGTTGATCATCCCCTGAAGGCCCATGCGACGACCGTCTTCAGGAGAAAAAATCTTGCAGATGCCGTAATCTTCAAGCTCCTTGATCTCGTCCGGCAGAATGACTCCTCCGCCACCGCCAAAAATTCGTACATGTCCGGCCCCTTTCTCCTGCAGAAGATCGTACATGAACTTGAAGAATTCCATGTGTCCACCCTGGTAGGAGCTGATGGCGATCCCCTGGGCATCCTCCTGTATCGCCGCATTGACGACCTCGTTGACCGAACGGTTATGCCCCAGATGTACCACCTCGGCGCCCGAGTCCTGAAGGATTCGGCGCATGATGTTGATCGATACATCGTGTCCGTCATAAAGGCTTGTGGCGGTAATGAAACGAATCGGGTTCTTGGGTTGGTAGGGAACTGGTTCCATGTTGTGGTCTCCTAAAAGGCGTTTTAAGAATATTTAATCTACTTCCGCTGCCAGGCGGGATGGCGTGCAGATTTGTCTCTCGAGTAAAATTCCAACAATGTTTTGTTCTAGCTGTGTAGCAAGCGTCGTGCCATGCGGAGCAGGAGTCGCAAATCCTCAGGTTGCGACATCGATACGGCTCGATTAACGCTTTCAATCCAGATGAACTGCACATGATGGTGACGTTTGTTCCGTTCAACTGTCTACGTTCGTTTACATTGGCCGGGTGTGGAAACTTCGCTGTATACTCCTATTGTCGCACTTTTTTTGAATTGTTGCAAAGTTGCTGTTAATACAACTGTTAACGATAACGTGATACTGCTGTTCGTCTGTCAACTCTATCATTGAGAGTTTGACCGGATGAAATTTTTGTTTGTGTGTAAATGTAAAACGATGTTACAATTTATTCCTGCGATGAGTACCTAATACGGCAGTGGTGGATAGATCGCCGGTCCGGCTGCCATTTTCAACTTTTGGATAATCCGGAAGAAAAGTACCTAATTATGAGAACATCATCACCGTTGCGAGCCTTGGATTCAGTCGGTAACCCGGCAAAAGAAGACCCCTGCCAGTGGGTTCTTGGTCTTGACCGGCACCAGAAGGTTATCTCTGTCAGTGACAACAACCCTTTTGCCGGGCAGGATCAGCCGGTTGTCGTCGGGAGAAGTCTCGAGCAGGTTGTCGCCTTGCGCCACTTTTATGCCCTTCTGACTAAAGGTTTTTGTTTTAAATCCGTGCCGGTTCCGATCGATGATCACTGGTACCTTGGGGCGTATTTGCCGGGCGGTGCTGATGGAGAGATGGCAGGAGGAGAATTGGTTCTGTCTCTCCTTGACCGGACTGATGAAACCGCCATGATCCTGCATGATTTTGTGCAATCGATCGACCCCTTTTCCCTGGATGCCGGCGGTGGACTTCTACTGGTTGATCGTGCCGGTTTTGTCCTGATGGTCAACCGGGAGTTTGCCGATATTCTCGGCCTGCAGATCGACGAAATGGTCGGACTCCATGTCAACGAATCATACCCTGAATTGACCCTTTCACGTCTCCCCAAGGTCATGGAGACAGGGAAGGCTGAAATTGGTGAATCACACGAGTTGAATGGCCGGCAAATTATTGCCAGTCGCTGGCCGCTGATAAAAAATGGCAAGGCTTTCGGAGCGTACGGCAAGGTGCAGTTGCACGAAGGGTTGGATACTTCACGTTTCACCGGTAAGATTCCGTCGGTGGATGGGAAGTCGAATCGTCGCGCTATCGTTGGTCACCGGCCAACCGCCCTGTACGGTATCGATCAGATCATCTGCCACGGTCAATCGATGCGGGATCTCAAGGAGCGCCTGGTCCGGATCGCCGACCGCAATTCAACCGTTCTTTTAACCGGTGAAAGTGGAACCGGCAAGGAGCTTTTCGCGCATGCGATTCATTCGGCCAGTCGGCGCAGCGACGGTCCCTTTGTGCGGGTCAACTGTGCGGCCATCCCTGAAAACCTGTTGGAGGCAGAACTTTTCGGTTACGTCGAAGGGGCGTTTTCAGGCTCCAGGCGCGGTGGTCAAATCGGAAAATTTGAGCAGGCCCATGGTGGTACGCTCTTTCTTGATGAAATCAGTGAGATGCCTCTCTCCATGCAAGCCAAACTGCTACGCGTTCTACAGGAACGTGAAGTTGCTCCGCTCGGTAGCCAGGAGATCCGCTTTGTCGATGTCCGTTTCATTGCTGCGACCAACTGTGATGCTTTGGCGTTGGTCAAGGAGGGGAAACTCCGCTCAGATCTCTATTACCGCGTTAATGTTGTGTCGCTGCCGATCCCGCCGCTGCGTGATCGTACCGAAGATGTCTTTCAGCTTGCCAGACATTTTGTCGAGCAGTTCAATGTCGAGTTTGATCTGAATGTTCAGGGGATCAGTTCTCGCGCCTGGGCGGCTTTAAAGGCCTATCCCTTCCCGGGGAATGTGCGTGAGTTGCGCAGTGCTATCGAAAGTGCCTTTAATCTGGTTAACGGTCCATTTATCCGGCTATATGATCTTCCCACCCCGATTGCCGACCTTCACCGCCCCGATGCTGTTCCCGTACCAGCGAGTCACGTATTCAGTCCTGATCCCGCCAGGAGTCTGGGGGATCGGTCGCTGCAGGAAGTTATGGAAACGATCGAAAAGGATCTGATCGTCGGCGCCATGGAAAAGGTCAACGGCAACAAACTGGTAGCGGCCAACCTGCTCGGGATCTCCCGGCCCGGGCTGTACAAAAAACTCCAGAAGTATAACCTGCAATAGAAGCATACGGTTTACATGCTAACTCTGTCTGTCGGGCCAGGGCGCAATGAGCGCCCTGGCCTTCTTTCGTTCTGTTCATTGTGGCCGTAATGGTTTTCGAATGCTGCGAGGTTGATATGACGCTTGCCGGCGGGGTGTCATATGTCATTGCTCTTAACAGTCGTTATACCAATGTTAACAATAGAAGAAGTTCAGAACGGAAGATACGGAGGTTGTTTTTTTATAATGTTGTCATAAAGTGTCATGATATTCGATGCTTAGCTGAAAATATAATCCTATGCAGGCATGTATAACATTGTTTGGTATTTGTTTTGCAACTCTGCATAAATAGGAAAAAAGATACAGAGTCAGCCGTTATTTAGACCTAAGACTGTTACGGAAGGAAGGCGTTATGAGTGAAGACCAGCCTCTATTAAAAGTTGACAATATCTTCCTCTCTTTTGGTGGAGTGCATGCCTTACGTGAAGTCTCTTTCGAGGTCAACCCCGGAGAAATCTTTTCAATTATCGGGCCGAATGGTGCGGGCAAGACGTCGATGCTCAACTGCATTTCGGGGCGCTATCAACCCCAAAGAGGGGATATCAGCTTCAAGGGGGAGAGTATTATCGGCCTGAAACCAAATGATCGCTGCAATCTCGGCATCGGCCGAACGTTTCAGAATCTGGCGTTATTTAATCATATGACCGTGCTTGACAATATTATGGTCGGCCGCCATCACCTCCTCAAGAATAATTTCTTGACCGGTTCGCTCTACTGGTTTTCCGGGGCGCGTAAAGAGGAGCTGGAGCACCGCCGGGAGGTTGAGGATATTATCGACTTTCTGGAGATCGCCCCGATTCGCAAATCTATTGCCGGAACCCTTTCCTATGGACTACGCAAGCGGGTTGAGTTGGCAAGGGCGGTCGCACTGCGCCCTGATCTGATTCTGCTCGATGAGCCGATGGCGGGAATGAACCTCGAAGAAAAAGAGGATATGGCCCGGTACGTCATCGATCTCAATGAAGAGTGGGGGATGACGGTGATCATGATTGAACACGATATGGGTGTGGTTATGGATATCTCGCACCGGGTGATGGTGCTCGATTTCGGCCGGGAAATCTGCACCGGGCTGCCGGATGAAGTGATGGATAACGAGCAGGTCAAAACCGCCTATCTAGGTATTGGCTTCGATGATGAAGCCCAGGAAGAGTCCGGGGAGGTGGCTTGATGAGTATGCAGAAGACGACCTATGTCGACGTAAAAACCTTTGACACCTTTCCCAAGCTGCTCGCACATAACGCGGCCAACTGGGGAGAAGAGGTGGCATTGCGAGAGAAGGAATTCGGGATCTGGAACGCCTTCACCTGGGCCGATTACAACCGCAGTGTCAAGCTGTTTGCCCTCGGTATGCATAAACTCGGGATCGGTCATAACGATTCGGTTGGTATTATCGGTGACAATCGTCCCGAGTGGGTTTATGGCGAAGTCGCCTCCCACGCTCTGCGGGCAATGATCTTCGGCATCTATCAGGATTCTTTGAATGAGGAGGTCGCCTACCTGATTAACTACGCCGGTGCCAAGATCATTATTGCTGAGGATGAAGAGCAGGTTGACAAGGTTTTGGAGATCACCGAAGAGTGTCCCTGCGTTCAACATATTGTTTACTGTGACTCACGCGGGATGCGCAAGTATGACGACCCGAGGCTGGTGAGCCATCTCGACCTGATGGCGAGCGGTCAAAAGCTCGATGATGAGCAGCCTGAGCTCTACATGCAGCTGGTTAATCAGGGGAAAGCCTGTGATGTGGCGATCCTCTGTCCGACCTCGGGGACGACTTCGAATCCGAAACTGGCGATGTTGCAGGCCGGTCCGATGCTGGAGCATTGCGTCGCCTATCTGGAGGCCGATCCAAAATACCCGAGCGACAATTATGTGTCGGTCCTGCCGCTCCCCTGGATCATGGAGCAGGTCTATGCTGTCGCCCAGGCGCTGATCAGCCGGATTATCGTCAATTTTGTCGAAGAGCCGGAGACCATGATGGAGGATCTGCGCGAAATCGGGCCGACCTTTGTCCTTCTGGCGCCACGCGTCTGGGAATCGGTCGCAGCCGATGTCAAGGCGAAGATGATGGATGCGACCCGGTTCAAGCAGGCGATGTATCGGTTCGCTATGAAACTTGCCGAAAAAGCGGCTGCCGAGGAGCAGGGGAAGCAATCGAAGCTCGCCTACTGGCTGCTGTTCCGCCCCTTAAAGGATCGGCTCGGCTTTACCTACCTCCGTTCCGCCGCGACCGGCGGTGCGGCGCTGGGCCCCGATACCTTCAAGTTCTTCCTCGCCATGGGGGTGCCGTTGCGTCAGCTTTACGGTCAGACCGAGATGGCCGGAGCCTACACCATCCATGAGGCCGACGATGTCGATTTTGACAGTGTCGGCATCCCGTTCAGCAATGCCGAGGTGCGGATTGATAAACCTGATCATAGCGGAGTCGGCGAGGTGGTCTCCAAGACCTGCGGTATGTTTCTCGGTTACTACAAGAACCAGGCAGAGACCGATGCCGCCCTCGAAGACGGCTGGATGCACACCGGTGACGCCGGTTATTTCAAGAAAGAGAACAATCACCTGGTGGTCATCGACCGGATCAGCGATCTGGCCGAAACATCGAACGGCGACAAGTTTTCTCCCCAGTTCATCGAGAACAAGCTGAAGTTCTCCCCCTTCATTGCCGAGGCGGTGGTTCAGGGAGATGGTCGTCCTTATCTGTCGGCGATCATCTGCATTCGCTTTGAGATTGTTGCCAAATGGGCCGAGCAGCGCAACATTGCGTTTACCAATTACATCAATCTCTCCGCTCAGGAGACGATCTACGAAATGGTGAAAAAAGAGGTCGAGGCGGTCAACGAAAGTCTCCCTGCCGCTCAACAGATTCGCAAATTCCTCCTCCTCTACAAGCAGTTGGACGCCGATGACGGCGAATTGACCCGAACCAGGAAGGTGCGACGTGGTGTCATTAAGGAGAAATATGCTGATATCATCGATACCCTCTATTCTGACCTGGAAATCGTTCATATTGACACGGTCATAACGTTCCAGGATGGGAACGAGTCGCGCGTGAAGACAGACGTCAGGATTGTTGACCTTCTCTCTGCGAGCGCTAGCGTTGCCAAAGAAGCTGTGTAGAAAAGTACTGTAAGTTATGACGGGAGAACAGTTATGAATTATGAATTGTTGCTTCAACTGATCATTAACGGGCTTGTTGTCGGTACCCTTTACGGGGTCGTGGCGATGTGTTTCGTGTTGATCTATAAGTCGACCCGCGTGGTTAACTTTGCTCAAGGGGAGTTTCTCCTGATTGGCGCCTGGACCTGCTGGGCCATGTTGGTCAAGTTTGAACTCCCATTTTATGTCGGTTTCCCGCTGACCCTTGCCTTCATGATGGTCTTCGGTATCGTTCTGCAGGTATTGGTGCTGCGGCCGATGATCGGTGAGCCGATCATTTCCGTGATCATGGTGACGATTGGACTCTCGATGTTCTTTCAAGGGCTCGTCTCCTGGATTTTCGGTGGTTACACCAAGGCGTACCCTCAGGTTTTTGAAACCGAATCGGTGACGATTGGTGGCCTGCAGATCGAAACGGCTTATATCATGAGCGTGATTGTTTCTGTGATTATCATGATCGGGTTTTACTTCTTTTTTAAATATTCCCGAATGGGTCTGGCGATGCGCGCCACGGCATTTGATCAGCAGATAGCACAGAGCCTCGGCATCTCGGTCAAGAAGGTCTTTGCAGCCTCCTGGGCGATTTCGGCTGTGGTCTCGGCGCTCGCCGGGGTGGTTATCGGCATGGTCAATGGGGTCTCTTCAGCGCTCTCTTTTATCGGCATCAAGGTCTTTCCGGTGGTTATCTTGGGCGGTCTTGATTCAATCGTCGGTGCGATTGTCGGCGGTCTGTTGATCGGGGTTCTTGAGAATCTGGCCGAATTTTTCGACAGCCAGTGGCTGCACTTCGGCAATCTGTACAATATTGCCCCTTTCTACGCCCTGGTCATTATCCTGATGATCAAGCCGTACGGCTTGTTCGGCACTAAAGATATCGAGAGGATATAAACGATGGCTTCTGCTCATTCGCGTATGCGCTGCGGAGAATTCCGCACCACCTATCAGGCGGACATGACCATCTTCCCAACTCCGTTAGCACGGCAGGTTGCAGTTGGTTCTGTCCTTTTACTCCTCCTCGCGCCACTGGTCCTGAACGCCTACTACCTGAATCTTATGATTCAGATCGGTTACTACGGTATTGCTGCACTCGGTTTGAATATCGTCGTCGGCTTTACCGGCCAGATATCGCTTGGCCATGCCGCTTTTTTCGGCCTCGGCGCCTTTACTTCCGCCTGGATCAGCAACAATTCCGGCATCCCGGTCTTTTTTACCATTCCTCTGGCCGGCCTGCTGACCATGGCGGTCGGTCTTATCGTCGGGATCCCGGCCGGTCGCATCAAGGGGCTCTATCTCGCGATCGCCACCCTCGCTTCGCAGTATATCCTCGAAGATTTCTTCGCCCGGGCGAATTGGTTCACCGGCGGATCGTCCGGTGCCATGGCGAGCCCTGTTTCGATTTTTGGTTATGAAATGTACAGCGACAAATCCTTCTTTTATGTCGCCCTTTTCTACGTGGTGATACTGTTCGTGGCAGGCGCCAACCTGATGCGCTCCCGCGACGGCCGGGCCTTTATTGCGGTCCGCGATCATTACCTCTCCGCCGAAATTATGGGGATCAACCTGACTAAGTACCGGATCCTGTCATTTGGGATCTCCTCCTTTTATGCCGGGATAGGGGGTGCTCTCTTTGGCCATTACCTCGGTTTTGTCTCTGTCGAAGGGTTCACCCTGGTCCTCTCCATCCAGTTCCTCGCCATGGTGATCATCGGCGGTCTTGGCTCGGTGATCGGGGCGATGTTCGGGACCATCTTTATGGTCCTGTTGCCGGAGGTGATGGCATTTGGTGTTCACCTGGTCGGCAGCGACAATACGGCCCTGACCCAGGCGTTGGCCTATATCAAGGAGATGTCGATCGGTCTGGCGATCATCCTGTTTTTGATTTTTGAGCCGGACGGGCTCGCCCATCGCTGGAAGATGATCAAAAATTATTGGAAACTCTATCCGTTCTCTTACTGACGGGTAACTTTCTGTTTGATGGCAGGCCAAGACGTGTTCAAGGGTCACTACAAGCCCATTTCAATTGTCAAGTAACATAACCCGACGACAACAGGAGGAAGACTTTATGCGCAAAAAACAGATCCGTGAAACTGTAGTCTCACCATTGTTTAGATCTTCAAATGTGAAACAACTGCTGACCTTAATGAGCATTGGAGTGTTCGCCGTCTCTCTGTTGGTCGGTTGCACTGAGGAAGCTCCCCAAACAACATCCTCTGAGACGATACCGGTAGGTCACTTGGCCTGCTACACCGGACCGACTTCGGACGTCGGTGTCCCTTATGGCAATGGTGTTGCCGATGCGATGAAATTCATCAACGCCAATGGCGGAGTTAACGGCAAGCAGCTCGATTACGAGACTGTTGACTATGCCTATCAGGCACCGCAGGCGATCGCGACCTACAAGAACTGGAAGTCCGGGTTGAAGCCGGTGGCAATCCAGGGGTGGGGGACCGCCGACACGGAAGCTCTGGTACAGTTTATCGCCAGAGACGAAATCCCGTATTTCTCAGCCTCCTACTCAGGCCATCTGACCGATCCGACCGGCAAATCGCCGAAATCACAATCACCGGCCCCGTATAACTTCTTCTACGGCCCGTCTTATTCCGATACCTGCCGCGGACTGGTGCAGTGGGCGGCCGAAGACTGGAAAGACAAGGGCGAAAAAGGGAAGCCGAAGTTCGTCCATATGGGGGCCAACCATCCTTATCCGAATGCTCCCAAGGAAGCTTGTGCTGCGTACGCTGAAGAGCTCGGTTTCGAAGTGCTCAACCCGATTGTTTACTCCCTGACGCCTGGCGATGCCAAAGCTCAGTGCCTGTCGCTCAAGGATTCCGGTGCCAACTACGCCTATATGGGGAACACCGCCGGATCGAACATCTCCCTGCTCAACTCCTGCGGAACCGTCGGTGCCAATCCCCAGTACCTGGCCAACGTCTGGGGGTGGGATGAAAACTCCATCAAGGCGGCTATGGAATCCGGTGACGGCGTTGCCGTCCCACTCGGCGCACCGTCCTGGAATAGCGACGTTCCCGGGATGAAGACCGTGCACGAGATTGCCAAAATATCCGACCCGTCCGGCAAGACCTACCACAACCTGCACTACATGCGCGGCGTCTGTACTGTCTATTTCATGAAGGACGCCATGATCGCAGCCGATAAGATGAACGGCGGTATCACCGGTCCAAACATCAAGAAGGGGATGGAGCAGATGGTGAATCATGTTCCGGCTGGCCTCGAAGGGGTCTGCAAGCCGTCCACCTGGACCAACGAAGATCACCGCGGGACGACCGAGGTTTCGGTCTACACCACAACCTATAATGGTGGTGATTTCACCTTTAACCCGAAGAAGACGGTTGTCGTGCCGCGTCGTGAAGAGTGGCTCGGTTGGTAAGTTGAAAGTCGCAGGGGCGGTGGCTGTCGCCGCCCCTCGCGTTGAAGATGTTTGAGATTTCAGCTGGCCGGTTCGGCGAAAAAAACTGTCGGACCGGCGACCTGAAACCTGCAGCACTTTGCATAAGGAGTAAGGCTTATGGCAGAACCTGCTCAAAAAACCGAAACCAAAGAATCGCTTCTGTCGGTCAACAACATCGAGGTCGTTTATGACGACGTCATTCTGGTGTTGCGGGGGATCAGTCTCGAAGTCCCTAAAGGGGAGATTGTTACCCTGTTGGGTCCGAACGGGGCCGGAAAATCGACGACCCTCAAAGCGATCTCCGGACTGCTCAAAACCGAGGATGGCGAGGTCACCCGGGGGAGTATTCATTTCAAAGGAGAATCGATCAGCAACTGCGATCCGGACGCTGTCGTCCGTCGTGGTATCTTTCAGGTCATGGAAGGACGGCGTATCGTCGAGGATATGACCGTCATTGAGAATCTGCGCCTCGGGGCTTACACCCGCCGCGACCGGGAGATCAAGGACGATATCGAAAAGGTCTTCAACTACTTCCCGCGTCTCAAGGAGCGGACCGGCATGGCCGGTTACCTCTCAGGCGGCGAACAGCAGATGCTCGCCATCGGCCGCGCGGTGATGGCCCGTCCGGAAATGATTCTGCTCGATGAACCTTCTATGGGGCTGTCGCCGCTACTGGTGAAGGAGGTCTTTGGCATCATCCGGAATATCAACCGGGAGCAGGGGATTACCATACTCCTGGTCGAGCAGAACGCCAACATGGCGTTGCACTGCGCCTCTTACGGCTACGTCATGGAATCGGGGAAGATTGCCCTCGACGGTCCCTGTGTGGATCTGCTGAACAATGAGGATATGAAAGAATTCTACCTCACCGGTGGCGACAAGGACCGTAAGTCGTTTAAAAACCTTAAGTCGTATAAGCGAAGGAAGCGCTGGATGTAGGTTCGGCGGGCGCTAAAGACCCGTCTGCGGCGTTATGCTTGTTTTTCGGGCTTCGACGTAGCTACGCTACGACTTTAGCTCTCAAACCTGCGCAGGCCTTGCATCCGGGCCCTTATCACTCGCCTCACGGCAGAGCTGCTGGCTGACTGCGGCGTTACGCTTGGTTTTCGGGGTTCAGCGTAGCTCCGCTACGATATCACCCCTCAACCCTGCGCAGGCCTTGCATCCGGGCCCTTATCACTCGCCTCACGGCAGAGCTGCTGGCTGACTGCGGCGTTACGCTTGGTTTTCGGGGTTCAGCGTAGCTCCGCTACGATATCACCCCTCAACCCTCTGCAGGCCTTGCATCCGGGCCCTTATCACTCGCCTCACGGCAGAGCTGACAACTTTGTGATTGATTGCGTAGCGAGGGTTTAATCCTCCGCTGCTTGCAACGTGAATTAGCAAATGTGTAACTATCTGGCACCATTAATGTCAGTGTAGAATCTGTCATCCCCGAAAGACTCTATCGGGGATCCATGCTTCTAAAGCTGGATTCCCGATTAAATCCTCGGGAATGACAACCTTTCTCTGATGCGCTGAATTGGTACTTATCGTTTTTAAGAGGTTGATACCCCGCTGCTCGCGGTGGGTTGTTCATTCTCCATTCACCTCAACACCGGAGCCGTTATGAGTGATTTCTTCGACAATCTCGAAACCCGTGGCGACGCCGAGCGCGAAGCTGCGCAGTCGGCAGCGCTGGCTGCTCAGGTGGCCCACGCGCAAAAAAATGCGCCTGCCTACGGCAAGCTGCTCGCCGGGATCGATGCGACCGGCATCGACAGCCGCGCCGCTCTCTCGACCCTCCCGCTGACGCGCAAGGATGATCTTATTGAACAGCAGCGCCAGCATCTCCCTTTTGGCGGGATGGTCGCCATCCAACCGCCTGAGCTGAACCGGTTCTTTGCCTCGCCCGGGCCGATCTACGAACCGGGGAGCCGGCGCGAAGATTTTTGGCGGTTTGCCAGGGCTCTTTATGCGGCCGGTTTTCGGCGCGGGGAGCTGCTGCACAACTGCTTTGCTTATCACTTTACTCCGGCCGGTGCCATGGTCGAGTCAGGCGCCCATGCCCTCGGCTGTGCCGTCTTTGCCGCCGGTCCCGGTCAGCTTGAGGCACAGGTTCAGACGATTGCCGATCTCCGTCCGGCCGGCTACGTCGGCACGCCGTCGTTTCTTAAACTGATTCTCGACAAAGGGGATGAGCTCGGAGTCGACCTCTCCAGTCTCGGCAAGGCGCTGGTCTCCGGCGAGTATCTCCCACAGGCCTTGCGCGACGCCTTCGCTGCGCGCGGCATTGCGGTGCTGCAGTGTTACGCTACGGCCGATATCGGTGTGATCGCCTATGAATCGCCAGCCAAAGAGGGGCTGATTGTTGACGAGGGGGTGATTGTCGAGATCGTTCGCCCCGGCACCGGCGATCCTCTCCCGGACGGGGAGGTCGGGGAACTGGTGGTCACCACCCTGACGCCCGACTACCCGCTGATCCGCTTTGCCACCGGCGATCTCTCCGCGATCCTCGCCGGTACGAGCCGTTGCGGCCGGACCAACCGCCGCATCAAGGGGTGGATGGGGCGGGCCGACCAGACCGCCAAGGTGCGGGGGATGTTTGTCCGTCCTTCACAGGTGGCGCAGGTTCTCGGGCAGCACCCGGAGGTTCTCAAGGGGAGGTTGGTTGTCGAGCGGGTCGATGACGCCGACACCATGACCCTGCAGTGCGAAACGACGGGCGACGTCCCACAGCAGCTGAGCGATGATATTGTCGCCACTTTGCGCTCCGTCTGTAATCTGCGCGGCGAAGTTCTCTTTGTCTCTGCCGGTAGTCTCGCCAACGACGGCAAGGTGATCGATGACCTGCGCCCCATCGATGTCTGATGCGTGGCCGGATTCCATCCTTATAAACAAGGCGTCAAGGAGGGATCATGCTTGACGATACCCTGCAAGGCTACCGGGTCCTCGATCTGAGTCAGTATTTGCCCGGCCCTTACGCGACCCGTCTCCTCGCCGATCTCGGCGCCGACGTGGTCAAAGTCGAGCCGCCGGGCGGCGACCCGATGCGCACCTTTATCTTTCTCGATGACGACGGACTCTCCCCTCTGTACAAACAGGTGAATGCCGGCAAGACGGTACTGCGTCTCGATCTCAAGAGAGACGCGGATCGGGCGCAGTTTGCGGAGTTGGTCATGGCCGCCGACGTGCTGCTTGAATCGTACCGCCCCGGCGTCATGGAACGGCTCGGCTTCGGTCCCGATCGGCTGCGTGAGCTCAATCCCGTCCTGGTTCACTGTGCCATCTCCGGGTTCGGTCAGGACGGACCCGCCAGTCAGCGCGCCGGCCACGATCTCACCTACATGGCGCTGAGCGGTATGCTGCATCACACACAGGCGATGGAAACTCCGGTGATTCCGTTCCCCCCGATCTCAGATTATGCCAGCGGCCAGCACGCTGCCAGCATGATCCTTGCGGCTCTGCTGCGCCGGGAGAAGCGGGGTACGGGCTGTTTCATCGATACCAGCCTGTTCGAGACGGTCCTCTCCTGGCAGTCGTTTGGCCAGGCCGGGATCGGGCGGAGTGGGCATGCCCTCGACCCCGGTCTCGGTTTGATCACCGGCGGTATGGCCTGCTATCAGATCTATAAAACGAAGGATCAGAAATTTGTGGTATTGGGTGCCCTGGAAGAGAAATTCTGGTCCTCTTTTTCCGCTGTAGTCGGGCGCCCGGACTGGGCCTGTCGGCAGCAGGAGCCGATGCCGCAGACCGCTCTGATCAATGAGCTGCGAGCGCTGTTTTTAACGGCTACTCGCGACTCCTGGGTAGAGCTTCTCGCCGCAACCGATTGTTGTTTTGAGCCGCTGCTTGAGCCGGACGAAGTCGCAGCACAGCCACAGGTGCTTCACCGGCAGCTGATTCAACCAGCCTGTAGTGAAGCTCTGCCGACAGAAATACGGCTCCCGGTCCGATGCAACGACAAACTCCCCCGACAGCGTCGGCCGCTCCGCGAGCTGACGTTTGAAGCGGTCGCAGCCGGTTGGCAGGCGACCCGGGAATAAACAACCTTAAACCTTTGAGTAACTATTCAGTGCATCAGAGAAAGGTTGTCATTCCCGAGGGTTTAATCGGGAATCTAGCTTTAGAACCATGGATCCCCGATAGAATCTTTCGGGGATGACAGATTCTCCCCTGACATTAACGGTGCCCGATAGTTACACATTTGATAATTCACGCCGCGAGCAGCGTAGTATTAAACCCGTGCTACGTAATAAATTATTTTCAGGAGAAACAAATGCAATCTTTACCCGAAATGACCGATTCGACTTTTGAAGTTACAGACCGGGTAGCGGTCTTGACCCTGAATCGCGATGACGTGCGCAATGCGCTTACCGGAACCGCATTGGTCGATGAGATCGTACGTGCGGTGGAGTGGGTGAACGGCACGGCCGAGGTTTCGGTGCTGGTTCTCACCGGCGCCGGGTCGGCCTTTTCCGCCGGCGGTAACATCAAGGAGATGCAGGCGAAACAGGGAATTTTTGCCGGTTCTGCCCATGAAATAGAGCAAAGCTATCGGCACGGGATCCAGCGGATGACGCTGGCCATGGATCGGGCCGAAGTGCCAGTGATCGCCGCGGTTAATGGTCCTGCTATCGGCGCCGGATTCGACCTCGCCTGCATGTGCGATCTGCGTCTGGGATCCAGCTCTGCGATCATCGGCGAGACCTTTATCAACCTCGGTATTATCCCGGGCGACGGCGGCGCCTGGTATCTGCAGCGTCTGGTCGGTTACCAGCGAGCCGCTGAGCTGACCCTGACCGGTCGCCTGGTGAAGGCCGACGAGGCGCTTGCGTTAGGGTTATTTCTGGAAATTGTTGAGCCGGAACAGTTGCTGACGCGGGCGATGGAGTTGGCACGGCAGCTTTCGGCCAAGCCGCCGCAAGCCATCCGGATGACCAAGCGACTGCTGCGACTCGCCCGGGATCATGAATTAAAAGATGTTCTCCAGGTATCTGCCGCGTACCAGGGGATGCTGCATCAGACCGATGATCACAGCGAGGCGATCAATGCCTTTATCGAAAAAAGGCCAGGGCGCTTCTCCGGACGTTAATAAGGGAAGTACGACTGTATAGAAAAAAGGGGAGGGGAGTTAATCATGTCACGAACAGAAGCTGACCCGGAGATGGAATCAATCCTCCGGGTGGTTTTTTTGCGTTCAATCCCAACTCTCATATTTTATCAATCGGTCTCGTCACCGTCAGCCCCGGCCTGTTCAGCACATGGGTGTAAATCATAGTTGTTGAAACGTCGCTGTGCCCGAGCAGTTCCTGCACCGTACGGATATCCGAGCCGCTTACGAGCAGGTGGGTGGCAAAACTGTGCCGCAAGGTATGCGGTGTGACCGTTTTGCTCAGTGTCGCGCCGCGGGCAGCTTCCTTGACTGCACGCTGTAGGGTGGATTCGTCCAGATGGTGACGACGGACGATACCGGATTCTGGATCGACGCTGAGCCGCGTTGCAGGGAATACATATTGCCAGCGCCAGTCTCTCTCTGCATTTAAGTATTTTTTGGCCAACGCCGTAGGGAGCCAGACTTTTCCGTATCCGCGCTCCAGATCTTCAACGTGAATACGCCTCGCCTCAACAATCTGCTTTTGGAGCGGCTCATGACAGACCTCCGGAAGCAAAGCGACCCGATCTTTGCGCCCCTTGCCATCATGGACCAGAATCTGGTTGAGGGAGAAATCGACATCTTTGATGCGCAGACGGATAACTTCCATCAAGCGCATTCCGGAACCGTAAAGGAGATGCGCCATCAACAAAAATGGCGGGCTCAACTGAGCGAGCAACGATGCGACCTCTTCGCGACTCAACACCACCGGCACCTTGACCGGTTTCTTCGCCCGGGTAAAGTCGGAAAAGTCGCCCAGATTGCGCTCGAACGCTTCCTTGAAAAGAAACACCAGGGCATTCAAAGCCTGCTTCTGAGTGTTGACTGCAACATTGCGGGTCTCAGCAAGATGGGTCAGATAGGTTTTGACGGAGCCAGCATCCAGTTCGTCGATGGTGTGAACAGAAAAGAAAGCCAAAAACCGCGTGGCCCAATCGGTGTAGGTCGCGACAGTTCGCTTCGCATACTGGCGACCAATCAATGTGCTGCGCAAAATTCGGAGGGTACCCTGGTGGGATTCCGACAATTTATGTGGAGAAGCGCCGGAAGGTTGGGAGATAGGGACGGAAGTTCTTTTCTGCTGGTCTACCGCCCAAGAGACTTTAAGAACATCATGAAAAAGGTGCCAGAGAGCGGTGCGAGCCTGGCTGTATTGCCATTCCTTGATTGAGCCGTTATCCTGCAGATTACTCAGGAATGCGGAAACATGCTCGGGCCTGCACTCCATAACCGGGTGTGGTTGAATGAATTGAATGAATTGCTGGCACCAGGATTTGTACCAGTGGTGATACTTGACGTCGATGTTAATGCTGGCAAGAAAATCAACATACCGTTGCCAAAACGCGGCATCAAAAAGAACCTGTGAATCCTTCTGCATGACCGCCTCCCTCAAAATGATTGAAATGTTTCTTAGAAACTGTTAAAAAACAACATACCGTATTTTTTAAGTTTTTCAACAAATAGCACCGCTGCCGTCATATCCAATATGACCGCTGCGGCCTAATCCCTGTTAGCCCTTAAACTATAATGGAACCGTCTGTGAACGATTTATTTAAATTTTTGATTATTCATTCAAATCTCATAGTTTCTACTTGTGCATTGATCGTCGCGTTTCTAGTATTTTTAGCAACAGCATGGCAGGGTTACCTCGCTAGAAAGCACAATAGACTCTCTGTAAAGCCAATACTAGAAGTTGAAAGCCATATGGCCTCAAACGTAAATTTTATGGGGCTAAAAATAGAAAATTGCGGCGTTGGCCCAGCAATAATAAAAAAAATTGAAATATTTTATAGAAATGACTCTTTAGGGGTAGTATCAGATGGTGATTGGATTCATAGAATTGGGGAACATGGTGTGCCAGTAGGTACAACATATGCAACATTACAAACAAGTGACTCTTTGATTAAGTCCGGTGGTTATTTATGGTTATTGAAAAATGATGATGTTGAAAAAGGAGAAAATTGTCGAAGGTTTAAATCACTTTTGGATGAAGTTACTATCTCAATTAAATATGAATCTATATATGGTGAAAAGTTCAAACTTTGAAATTTGGCTAACCATATAATGAAGCGGATGGAATATTCAGGTGTGGTTCACGAATAATTCAGTGGGACGCATAGTTCTCGTCGCCACCGCTTATCACTACCGTTGATATGGTTAACATCTGTCAAGTAGGCACACTGCTCCCTTGACTTCGTTCTTTGATTTTTATTGTGCATCCCCCCAAGCATGAGGCGAGGTGGAGCCGTCT
>Ga0314774_1000498_pt1 | contig 31127 bp, 31 predicted proteins | sample MetaGCBIA2018_FD_204515 | JGI IMG/M metagenome (GOLD analysis project Ga0314774, IMG submission 204515) | Cryopeg brine microbial communities from Beaufort Sea near Barrow, Alaska, United States - CBIA 2018 | ecosystem: Environmental > Aquatic > Marine > Coastal | place: USA: Alaska | collected... | reverse complement strand
CAACGTAGGCCGCTCATCCCAGACCAATTTTCTAGTGAGCCACGAAACGCAGCAAACGCGTCTCGGCCTCGTAAGAAAATTTGGCCCGTGATTCAAAGTCCTACGTGGCAGTACCTGAGAACTATCCGATATATCGCCATTATCCTCAGCTAGGGGATTAGAAGAAAAAGGCAAAAGATACAATGATAAAGACATAAACGACCAGTTCAATCCGATGAATTAGCAAAAACGATAAAAATTTTATTAGGATATTAGTGACTCTGATAATGATTCAATCATGAAAAAGTAATTAAATATAAGAAAATGAATGAAAGGGCGAAATGAATATGGAAAGATGTTTTGGATCAAAGGAAGGGCAGGAATTGTATGCCGTTTATCATGATGAAGAATGGGGGATTCCAGTATATGACGATCAAACTTTATTTGAATTCTTAATATTGGAAGGTGCTCAAGCGGGACTGAGTTGGTATACGATACTGATTCGAAGAGAAGGTTATAGAGAGGCTTTCAAAGGGTTTGACCCGGCTAAAGTGGCGGCTATGACAGATGAAGAATTAGTAGCCCTTAGAGAAAATGCCAAGATCATTCGTAATAGATTAAAGATATATTCTGCAAGAACAAATGCTAAAGTTTTTCTTGAAATACAAAATGAATTTGGTAGTTTCAAAGATTTTTTGTGGGCATTTGTGGATCATAAGCCAATTATTAATCATATAAAAAGCCCAGAAGATATGCCGGCGTCAACGAAGATCAGTGATCAGTTGTCAAAAGAGTTGAAGCGAAGAGGCATGAAGTTTGTCGGAACAACGATTATGTATGCTTATATGCAGGCCGTTGGTATGGTAGATGATCATATTGATAGTTGTTGGAAACGAAATATGAATCCATAGTTTCAGAATAGATAATATGTGAATCAGTTAAGAACCATCTATTGCACTCATTAAGCAGTTGGCAATAGATTGAAAAGTGGACTTAGAAGTTGAAAAATACTTATTCAAGTATATAGAAGGATACAACAAAAATCGGAGTATGAAGAATTAAAATAATCGAGAATATGAGGAGTGAATTTAATGAATGTTTTAATATTAGTTATTGTTTTTTTGGGGATAGGAGGCTTTGTTCTTCAAGTTGTTTTGTCAATGTTACGAAACAAGGTTTGGGGATTAATCTTTCCTATCATTGATTTGGTTGCAATTGTTACCATTATCATTTTAGGTATATTAGGTACAGCAGGTATATTTGAGTTGAATTTTGGAAGTATATTGGTGCTCTACATGGTTATTGTAAGTGTATTGTTTGTTGCTCATAGCGTTATCTATGGAGTGTCAAGAATTATACGAAAATCAATGTAACGGGTGCAAAGCATGAAGACAATTATTGTTGTTCTATCAAATGGTGAAGATATTAATAATGTGACTGTTGAAGATATCTCAGTTGAACAAACGAGTTATATTTTCGAAAAAAAATGGTGTTTTGTATATCGTGGAATTTGGTATTGCAGAAATATTCAAGAATGATAATAATCAAAAATTATTAGATGATGTATGGGAAAGTTTTATAATTCAATAAATAATTAATTGACTTTAACAATATTAAGGTATATGCTTAACATTGTTAAAGTCGTTATTTTGAAATTGTTTAACATTAAGGAGTTTTCTATGCAAGAAAGATTATACCCAGAATGGCTTTTGGCACTTAGCGATGAGGACATACAATTTATGAAAAAATTCATTCTATCGTCCGGTTCGTTGAAAGAGGTGGCAGGAATATATGATGTGACATATCCAACGGTACGGTTAAGGCTGGATCGACTCATCCAAAAGATACAAGTAAACGATAAAGAAGCAAAAGAACCATATATTGCTCTCATTAAGCAGTTGGCAATAGATGAAAAAGTGGACTTAGAAGTCGCAAAAATACTTATTCAAGAATATAAAAGGGTACAACAAAAAGCGGATAATAAAGAGTAGAAATAAGTGAGAACAACAAAAAGCGGATTATATAGAGTTGTAATTATCGAGAACATAAGGAGGAAGTATAATGAGTATTTTAGTATTAGTTTTCGTTTTTTTTGGGATAGGCGGTCTTGGTGTTCAAATTATTTTGTCTATGCTACCGAACAAGGTTTTGGGATTAATCTTTCCTGTCATTGATCTGGTTGCAATTGTTATCATTATCATTTTAGGTATATTGGTTTCATTAGGTATATTGAATTTCGGAACCATATTAATAATCTTCATGGTTATGGCATGTATATTGTTTGTTGCTCATAGCGTTATCTATGGGGTGACAAGAATCATAATGAAATCAATAAGGGAAAAAGAAGAAAGGCTTAAATCAAAAAGGGAAGATGCGATTATGAATGATGAAAAGCGTTCCGTTAAAGAGGAAATGAAGAAAATGGAAATAGATGATTTGTAAAAGCTAAGAGATAGCTAGCGCTTCGGTTTATGTCGACATAAGGATAGATTCTCAGGTACTACAACGTAGGCCGCTCATCCCAATGTCGTCAACTTAAAGGTAAAAGACACGACGATGGCAACACAAATGATCAAGTCAATTGTCAAGAGAAGGCCTTGATTGTCGATAAACCTTTGGTGTCACACCATAACGCTTAGCGAAACATTTTATATAATAAGAAACATGATTAAAGCCACATTCATAAGCTATGGATGTGATTTTTGCTGTTATTATACTTTTTTATAAAGTTAGGAATAGATTAAGCGGTGTTGATGTGAATTAGATAGAACAACATGTGTTTCATTCATTTGAGTTTACCTCCTAAATAGTCTATAGTTAGGAGTATATTACTTGTAGTATAGTCTGTGCCTGTAACTTTAAGGGGCATTGGGAGGTGAAACATGAAGCTAAACCGTCTACTTAGTATCTTGTTATTGATTGAATCAAAGGGTCAGGTTACTGCTAAGGAGCTTTCCGGGCTGTTTGAGGTATCGGTGAGAACCATATATAGAGACATCGATATACTATGCGAAGCAGGTGTTCCGATTTATTCTGAATTCGGACCCAAGGGTGGTTATGCTTTTATGGAAGGCTATAATCTGGAATCCAAGACATTGGATCAACAGGAAATGGAGAGCTTATTATTATCCATTATCAACAATCGTATGGGAAAAAAAGCCTACGTCAGTGAAAAGCTTCTTGTGGATCCGCTATTGCTCAAGTTGAGTAATAGCTTGCCGAAAAGTGAACAGGAGAATTATAAGCGGCTGATTCAGAAGATCAAAACCGATGCTACATCCTGGTGGGGAAGTGAAAACCGAGAGAATGAGGTGATGGCCGATTCGACGATTGAGATCATTCAGAAAAGTATTTATCAGTTAAAACCCATTGCCTTCGATTACAAGAAGTACAAGGAGATGACCTTCAATCGAGTTTTACATCCGTACGGACTGGTGCATAAAGGTGAAGCCTGGTATGTCATTGGGTATTCAGTTGAACGGCAGCAAGTGCGCACCTTTCACACTGAACGGATGCAGAATTTGCGATTACTGGATGAGAGCTATGCTTTGCCGGAAGATTTCAACCTTGAAGAATACTGGGATCGAGCAACAAGAGCTTTTGTGAAGCAGGTTTCTTCAGACAGAACAGTGATTCCTGAGTCTGAGGTGAAAGCTTACAAATACCCTGTGAAGATAAGGATGCATTCAAGCTTGACTCATAGCTTTGAAGGATTTAATATCTTTAATCGGTTAGAAGATGAATATGACCTGGGATATACGATTTTGAGTATTGACCTGATTAGTGAAAAAACAGCAGTTAATGCTCTTTTGCCCTATTTGGATGGGGTGAAGGTTATGGAACCGACAGAATTCAGAGAAAAAATATTGGAATTGTTAAAAAAAATGATTAGCAATCAAAATCCCTGACATACATATGTCAGGGTTAGTCCTGTATAATTAAGTTGTAACAAAGTGATTAAGTAGTAATTAAAAGTTAATGTTGCAGGAGGAATGAAGATGAAAGTACCCGTAGTAACGAAAGAAGCTTTTACAATCATAGGAATTGAATATTTTGGAAAGAATCAAAAGGGTGAGATACCGGCATTATGGCAAGTATTCAATGAACGTGATGAAGAAATCAAGAACCGGATGAGAACAGCGTGTTATGGCGTGTGTGGTACAATGGATCAAGAAGGAAACTTTTCTTATGTAGCCGGTGTAGAAGTGCCAGAGGTAGAAGAATTACCTGACGGGATGACAGTCAAAAACGTGGCAACCGGTAAGTATGCACAATTTACCTATAAAGATGACCTGTCCAAGTTGCAAGATTTTTATGGAAACATTCATTCGAAATGGCTGAAGGAAAACGGATTGGAATATGATCTGAGACCGGATTTCGAATATTATGATGAACGTTTCATGAAAAACGGCGAGTTTGAGATTTATATTCCTGTTAAGTAGTCCGTTTAAGTGGTCAGTGGCAATAACCGAAGTCTCTTCGGTTATTGCCTTTTTATATTCTATAGCAAAGTCCTACTTGAAATATTATGGGTAGAAGCATCCCATAAAACGACCAAGCAAGTTTCATATATTGACCTTGAAGAATGAATATGGGATAATTGAATCAAGTCACAAATCGATGGGGTGTTATATGAATCGGTTGAAATCTATTGTTCAGTTATCAAGTTCCTTGCTTTTTATTCTGTCTGTTTTATTGTTGATTCCATTGCTTGTAGCTTGGATTTATAAGGAACCTATTCTTGTCTATAAGTCCTTTATTTATGTGTCTGCTTTTTCATTTACACTTGCTTTTATTTTCAGAAGACTGACCTATGCGTATAAAGTGCATATTGATTTAACGACAGCTATGATTCTCTGCACGGTTTCTTGGGTGCTTGTATCAGCAATTGGAGCATTGCCTTTTATGATTGGACTTGACAAGTCTTTTATTGACGCCATGTTTGAAGCTGTATCCGGATTTACAACGACTGGGATTACCGTTTTTGAACAATTAGATGACATGAGTCATGCCTTGATTTTCTGGCGCAGTTTTATCCAGTGGTTAGGTGGCCTTGGTATTCTGACGTTTTTCTTATTTGTAACAACCAAATCGGAAGGTGATTCATGGCAGCTTTTCTCTGCTGAAGGCCATAAGATTAATGCAGCCCGTCCTGTTCCGAATGTGTATCGTACAATAAAATATTTTTGGGCGATTTATTCTGTGTATACGTTGCTGGAAATACTCATGCTTTGGGGACTTGGCTTAAGTTTTTTTGATGCACTTAGTCACAGTATGACAACGCTTTCAACAGGTGGTTATTCGAATCATGATGCATCCATCGCCTATTATCAACTCAATGGATATAAGAATTATAAACTTATTGAGTATACGGTTATTCTTTTTATGTTCCTTGGTGGTATTAATTTTTTAGTGCATTATAGGATGATTAAAGAAGACCATCTGTTTATATTTAAGGACATTGAAGCGAAGGTTTTTATGAAGATTATCGTTGGTTTTAGTGGTTTGACACTGATAGGCATTATTGCTTCTAGAGGATTGCCTTTAGGACAATTAGAAGAGAGCATCCGAAAAACCTTGTTTCAAATCGTTTCAGTCACTACGACGACGGGATTTGGAACAGAAGATATCGGAAGTGTTTTTTTCCCGGCAATTACGAAGCAGTTGTTTATCATACTTATGATCATCGGAGGATGTGTTGGTTCGACATCAGGAGGGATCAAGATACTAAGGGTTATTATTCTTGAAAAACTATTAAGGAGAGAAGTTCATAAACTATCTTTACCTAATAATGCGGTAATACCTACAACGATCAACCATGTCATCATCGGATATGAAGAATTGCAGCGTATAACGGCAATCGTTTTTGGATGGATACTCCTCATAGGAATCGGGGCTGGCATAACTGCCTTGTTCTCTGATCTTGGTCCATTTGAAGCTTTTTCGGGAATGGCATCAGCAGTAGGTAACATCGGACCTTTTTACTTCTCTGTATCAAAAATGGTTTCACTTTCATGGGTAATCAAACTGACGTACATTATCGGTATGCTAGCAGGACGTTTAGAGTTACTACCTATCTATATTATTATTTCAAAAAAAGCATGGAAATAGGAGGCGGACTATGTTTATTATTATTGCAGGCGGTGGAATTGTAGGCAAGGGCATTACAAAAATCTTATCACAAAATCATGATGTGGTTGTTATTGAAAAAGATTATGAAAACTGTGAAAAAATATCATCTAAATACGGTGCAGTCGCAGTGCTTGGCGATGCGACTAACTTCAATACCCTTAAAGATGCAGGTATTGAAAAGTGTGACTATGCGATTGCAGTCCTGGGAGAAGACGCAAGTAATCTTGTGTTTGCTCTTCTATGCAACAACTTTGGCGTCTCAAATATATTTGTGCGAATGCGCGATCCTGATTATAGAACAGCTTATACATTAGCAGGTGCAACCAATATTGGTCACTCTGTTGAAATGATGGTAAATAAATTCGTTCTAGATATTGAAAAACCGGAGATACAAAGGGTTGTATCCTTAAGTAACGGTAAAGCTGAAGTCTGTCTTATCACTCTTAGCGATAAGTCCAAAACAGCAGGGAAGCAGATTATGGAGGTAGCCAAAAGCAAAGGTTTCCCACAAGATATTGTTATTGCAGGACTGTTTGATTTAGAAAAAGATGTGTTTATTATTCCGAAAGGAAATACGGTTATCGGATCAAACAATCAAATATTCTTGGTTGGTTCGGCTAAAGCTATTGAAAAAGCCCATCAGTACTTCCTTAAGTAATAATCAGAGAGACAAGTATATGTTATACTAATACTAGGCTGTTTTAATTTTGAATCAGCATAAGTATGACAACTTAGAAATTAAATAAATAGAACACTAGGAGGACTTATCATGAAAAAAATAACTGATACATATATATTAAGTAACAACATCAAAATTCCAGTCGTCGGATTTGGAACTTGGCAAACGCCTAATGATGAAATCGGATATAATGCTGTCAAAACTGCACTTGAAGTAGGATATAGACATATAGATACGGCAAGTATATATGGGAACGAAGTCAGTGTCGGTAAGGCAATTAAAGATAGTGTAGTTAATCGTGAAGATATTTTTCTTACTAGTAAGTTATGGAATGATCAACATGGATATGAAGAAACTCTAATTGCTTTTGAAGAATCATTAGAAAGACTAGGGACAGATTATCTTGACCTATATCTTATACATTGGCCAAATCCATTAGCATTTCGTGACTGTTGGGAAGAGAAAAACGCAGGTTCATGGAAAGCTATGGAAGAACTTTATGAAGCCGGTAAGATAAAAGCGATTGGTGTGAGTAATTTCTGGATTCGCCATATAGAAGCTTTATTAAAAACGGCTAAAGTAAGACCAATGGTGAATCAAATTCGTATTTGCCCGGGTGACTTAGATGTAGAACTCATCGACTATTGTGTTGGAAAAGGTATGTTGCTTGAAGGGTACAGCCCATTAGGCACAGGAAATGTGTTTGGAGTTCAGGCATTAGAAGATATTGCGACTAAATACGACACTACAGTGGCAAAAGTTTGCTTGAGATGGAGTCTGCAACATGGATTTTTACCTCTACCAAAATCAGTAACACCATCAAGAATTAAAGATAATGCAGACGTTTTTGGATTCGAATTAAGTAAGGAAGATCTAAAACGAATCGATGAGCTTGACAATTGTTGCGGTAAGTCATCGAGTCCTGATGAGAAAAACTACTAAATTAGTTCATGAGCAGTTAGCTGACTTTGAAATAGAAATGAAAGAGCAAAACAGCATGGAGTGATCCATGCTGTTTTGCTGCATATTATCATTTTCACACAAACTTTGTTCGGCTTATGTCGCCATAAGGATAGCTTCTCAGGTACTACAACGTAGGCCGCTCATCCCAGACCAATTTTCTAGTGAGCCACGAAACGCAGCAATGGCGACTTGAATAAAATCGAAAATGGAATTCTAATTAAAATCAACTAACTACTTGCAATAAGATGAAAACGGTCGCAAATCCCTAATCACATGAGAGGTTTTCGACCGTTTTCATCTTATTGCAAATAGTTTAGCCAATTTATTACGCTTTGTAGCATTATTGTAGCATCAACATGAATCAGGAAGTTGAAATCGTAGAAATGCGAACCCTATTCTAAGATTTACGGGATTTCGTTATGACATTAAAAAGCTTACACTAAGAGAGTAGCAAAAACGAATTCTGAAAGGGGTACTAAAGATGAAGAGAACAATGAATTTATTAATCGCATTAGTTATGGTTATTGTATTGATTGGAGGTTGTGCGAAAACTGTTGAATCGGAAGAAACAACGGCTAAAGACGAAACAAACGACGAAGCAGTAGTTAGCACAGATAAAGAAGAACCGGCTGAAACAGCTGATCCGGTTACCATCAAATTCTTCACTGGAAAAGTGGAAACGGTTGATCTCATGAATGATCTCATTGATAAGTTCAATGCAGCCAATCCGGGAATTATTGTACAACAAGAATTCCAAAAAGATGCAAGCAATGTTATCAAAGTAAAATTTGCATCAGGGGATGTACCTGACATCACAACAGTGGTAACTCAAGATTATATTGATCAAGGAAAATATCTTGATTTGACCAATGAAGTTTGGTGGGATAGAATTGATCCGGCAATAAGAGATTTATGTACAGACGTTAAAACGGGTAATCAATACAGAGTTGCCAGCAACATGACCATGGCAGGATTGTATTACAACAAAGAAATATTTGAAGACCTTGGGTTGGGCGAAGCGACAACTTGGGCAGAATTCGAAAATGACCTAACAAAAATAAAAGATAACTATAGTGATGTTGCACCATTTTTCATGGGTGGTAAAGATTCATGGATGCTTGGACATTTAATAGAATTCATGGCACATGGTGTCATTAAACAAGAACTTGGAATTAAAGAAAGTAAAATTGCATTATTAGCCAATGATGATTCTAAAATTCACTTAGGTGATGTTGGAGGACCAATGGAAAGTTTTGCAGCAGCGATTCTTAGCACACGTGACAAAGGATTGTTCAACAGTGACTTTTTAACAGCAACGTATGACAATCAGATTGAAGCATTTGCCATGGGTAAAGCAGCAGTCATCAGCCAAGGTATGTGGGCACTAGGAGGTATTCTAGAAATGAACCCTGAAATGACGGGTAATATTGGATTCATGCCTTACCCTTCAATTAAAGAGGGAACTAAACCAGTTATCTTAAGCGCTGAAGATTCAGCTTATGCTATAACAACTGATTCAGAGCATCCGGCTGAAGCTAAGAAATTCCTTGATTATTTGTTTGAAGTCAATAACATGGTAACTTATAGTGAATTCGTAAAATCACCAAGTGCGTTTACAGACGTTAGTGCTGATTGGGGACCTTTGAAAGACGAAGTTGCTCATGCGCTTGCAGCAGGTATTCACATTGGATTCACAAATGAGAGCCCATCAGGATTCTCAGGAGACGATGCAGGCAGAATGGTTCAAGAGTTATATGTAGGAGAATATGAAAGCTCAGAAGCATTTGCAAAAGCTTACAAAGAAACTTGGGACAAAGCATGGAACGCTTCAAATAATTAGAGACTATTAATAAGTATTAACACTGGAGAGTATGTTGAAAAGGTTTCAATGTACTCTCCAATACTATAGGAGCGTGATCAGATGTTATTAAAGAATAGAATAATTTCAAAACTACATTACTATATGATCGTGCCTGCATTTTTACTTTTTACTATTTTCTTTATATATCCACTGCTTAGAGGGATTGGACTTAGTTTGACTGATTATGACGGCATGACCAAAGCCAATTTTGTCGGACTTGATAATTTTATTGAGTTCTTTAATGACAAAAGAGCTTTGAACGATATGAAAACGACGATGTTATTTGCACTTGGAAGTGCGCCGCTGTTAAACATATTCGGGTTTTTATACGCATTGTTATTGGATAGGAAATTCATCGGCAAGAGTGTGATCAGAACAATCATATATTTGCCTGCAGTTATAAGCCCGTTGATTATGGGATATATCTGGTACTTCATACTTCAGCCTCAAAGAGGATTTGTATATAGTATCATCGAGAGCGTCAGTTCGAATGCAGTTGAGTTCAATTGGCTTGGAAACAGCACGATGGCACTATGGGTTATCATAATCGTTAATGTTTGGCAGTTCGTAGGTATGACAATGGTCATATATCTGGCTGGGTTGCAGGCGATTCCTGAGGAACTCCATGAAGCCGGCAAGATTGATGGTGCAACGTATCTACAGAGCATCAGGTACATTACGTTGCCGATGATGATTCAGCCGATTAAAATCAACGTCATCACAAATATCATTGGGTCATTGGCTGTTTTTGATATTATCATTGCATTGACCGATGGCGGACCAGGTTACAGTACTGAATCTTTGAGCATCTATATTATGAGAAAATGTTATGGGAGTTTTACCGGATACTCGACCGCTGTTGCGATCATATTATTCTTTATTGTACTAATTCCTGTTATCATCTCATTTAAATATCTTAATTCAAAAAATGTGGAAATGTGAGGTGTTAGATAATGAAACAATTTAGTTATAAGATCATAAGGTTGGTGATTATTGTAAGCATCGCATTGATGGCATTGTTTCCATTCTATGTGTTGGCAATCCTCGCATTAACCCCATCATCAGTGAATTTTTCAGAGAAGTTGATTCTATTGCCTCGCTTATACTTTGATAATTTTTTCGAAGCATGGAAAATATCCAATATTGGACAAGCAATCATGAATTCGCTTATCATTACGGTTGGAGCTGTTATACTAGTTGTTGTATTTGGAAGTATGGCAGGTTATGCCGTTGCAAGAGTTAAGAACAAGATAAATAATGCAATGTTTTTGATTATGCTAGGTTGCATGATGATACCTGGCATCATTAACACCGTACCGCTCTATACCCTTATGATTTCTATTGGTGGAATCAATACGCATTGGGCGATGATTATGGTGCTGGCAACGAATGCGATGCCGTTTTCCGTATTTTTGTATTCCGGATTTATCAAAGGATTGCCTATTACCATTGAGGAAGCAGCAATCATTGACGGTTGTTCGAAAATCGGTGCCTATTTCAGGGTAGTGTTCCCATTGCTAAAACCAGTCACATCTGCAGTCATCATCATTAACGGGTTAAGCATATGGAACAACTATGCCCAGTCTGTTTTCTTTTTGCAGCAACAATCGATGAAAACAATACCACTTGCCATATCCATGTTTTTTCAACAATACGGTGCTAAATGGCACTTGATGGCAGCGGCTTCAATGATAGGACTTGCACCGGCAGTACTAACATTCATTATTTTCCAAAAATATTTCATCAAAGGAATTACCGCCGGATCGGTAAAGGGGTAATAATATGAAAACTACTATAAATGATTTTTATCCAAACAAAGGACAATTCTTGGTAGGGGAACCTATTGAGTTAATTGTAGAATATAGTGATATACATGCATTAAATGACTTGAGATTTACATTAAAGATTTATAATATGGACCAACTTGTTGAGGAGATTGAGCAGGAAGCAACATTGTTTGAAGGCAGGGAAATGGGGGGGATAACACTGCCGTCACTGCCGATAGGCGGATATGGGGCCAAACTGATTGTGTACGAAGATGATAAGATCATTCAACTCATAACAACGGCTTTTGATGTTGCAATGTCTTACAAAGAGTTGCCACGGTATGGATTCTTGAGTGATTTTGCTGTTGCCGATGAGTCGGATGACGCGGATGTTCTAAGCATGAAGAAGCTTCATATTAACATGGTGCAGTTTTATGATTGGATGTACCGCCATGAATCCTTGGTCAGTGATGAAGACTATTATGTTGATCTGATGGGAAAAACAATGTCTAAAAAGGCTGTAACCAATAAAATCGATCTATGTCATAAACATGGGATGAGCACTATGGCTTATGGTGCCATATATGCTGCCTCAAAAGAATTCTATGATCAGCATCCCACATGGGGTCTTAATGACAGCAGCGGGAAACCCATCACTTTCATTGATATTTTTCACATCATGAATACGGTCGAAAGTTCGCCTTGGCATCAACATATCATTGATGAATATAAGAAAACCATCAGTCAATTGGGATTTGACGGTATTCATATGGATACATACGGTTTCCCCAAAAAAGCTTATAGCAATGACTCGAAAGCGGATGAATTAATAGAAATGGATCAAGCTTTTCCTGTATTGATTAATAACACAAAGAAACAACTCAGTGAAATCAAAGAGGATGTAAACATTATTTTCAACAATGTGGGTAATTGGCCGGTTTATGCTACGGCACCTACGGATCAGGATATGATCTACGTGGAAGTATGGGAACCGTACACCACCTATGAACACATTCAGAGAATCATAATGGAAGCCAGAAGTTTCACGGATAAACCCATCATCATATCAGCTTATCTGAAGCCATTCATGTCGAATGAACATGTAAAAGCATGCAATGCTCTCAAATTAATGACGGCCTGTGTTGTGGCAAACGGTGCCAATCACTTGATTATGGGTGAGAATCAGAGCATACTGACACAAGGTTATTATGTGGACTATTATCCACTTGAAGATAAACTGTTTAGTGAAATAAGAAAGTATTATGATTTCATGATTAGATACTCAGCGTTGTTCTATAACAAGAACCTGCTCGATGTGTCCATGACCCATGCTTATGGGGACAATTTGGAATATGTCTTTAAAGGTGCGCCTTGTAGCCCAAGCGGTGAACAAGATAAGCTATGGACAATCATCAGAGAAAGTTCCGACATGAAGTTAATATCTTTAATCAATCTGTGTGGCAATGATAACAGCTGGAATGAAGCGAAGAAGGAACCTACGGTTGTCGATGAACTTACAATAGAGATTTACCTTGAAAAAGAGGTGGAACAAGTATATGTAACTTCGCCTAAGATTCAGTCATTAGAAAGCATACCTTATCAGGTGACAGATGGTGAGAGAGGGCGTCTTTTAACATTGACATTAAATGAACTGGATATTTGGACTGTTGTATTCATCAGATTAGAGAAGCCGATTTCATGAACATTCATTATAGAATAACAGCGAGTGGAGGCTCATGGATATTGGGTGACTCAGAACAATAATAATTAAAAAGGTGTCGCTTATGAGAATTATATTCATAAGTGGCACCTTTTATTGAGTCTAATAATTCACGTTGATCAGCACTTATCTGACTTAATGTAGTGTATTCCATACGAACACCTCCAATTTAATGAGACACTTGTATCTTATCTGCTATAATGATAATATCATTGATATGCTGATAATAAGAAGTGCTGATAGTAAGAAATGCATAAAATCTTCTTTAAATAAATAACATTGCAATAATACAAGTACCCATAATTTGGAGGTTGAAGATATGAAGTATAAAAAAGAGGCAGAACTACGAGGAAAAAAAAGAAGTGTGATTCTTAATTATTTTGAGAATTTGCCAGGTGTGAAATGTGACTTGAATACGGTTCAAGGTTATGATTGGGATGTTGTAATAGGGGAGGAATCTATCTATAAATTGGGAAATATGGAATTTCCCGAAGTCAAGATAGTAATTACCGGCAATAAGGAAAGTGTTGAAAATGTGTATAATACGTTTAGGATTGAATTTTTGTCAGCTGGCGGATGATGGATTAAGCATTGGCAGTTAATAGGTGTTCCTGATAAAATTGCCATCCATAGCGTTCTAAAAAATCTGCGGATAATAAAGTTCATCATAACAACGGTATTACAAAAGACTGCAATAGCGACAAATAGATGACGGATTTATATCCGTCATCTATTTGTCGTAAATAACATATCTTGCTTAATTAATGCGTCTCATTTAATACTGGATTTACATTCAAATACTATTTATTGAAAATCTCGTGAGAATTCTTCAAAAGTTCATATGTATAGGTTGTGATATCCTTATAAACTTTTTCATTAATTTCTTTGTATAAAGCTACATTTTCAGGTATTGGCATAAAGGTATCACGACGTCTTACCATGTGATCAATTGCTTCCTGCCTGTCTTTGTATACACCTAAAGCCAAAGCAACACATATAGTAGCTCCCATGCTTGCAGATCCATTCACGATATTTCTATGTGCCGGTACCCCAAATACATCTGCGAATATCTGCATGAAAAGTTCACCATTTGATCCACCACCACTAACAACAATGTTCGTCATTTCGATACCACGCTCGTCACACATTGCCTGTGCATTGTTTTTCATAGTAAAAGCGATTCCTTCAAGAACTGATCTAAACATATGAGGTCCTTTGTGGGTTCCGTTAAAACCAATGATCATTCCACGTTCATGTAAATGTGATGGTCTTGCCAACCAGTGAAGAACTGTATAGAGTCCATCACATCCTACAGGAACATCTGATCCAAGAAGATTTAAGTATCCTTCAGGTGACATTCCACGTTTTTCGGCTTCAATAACAATATCACTGCCTAACAACTCTTTAATCCAAGTAACGGTTGCCATACCTCGACGGATTCCGCTACTTTCATATAAAAACTCATCTTTTGTTGCACCCGGATTGCTCCAGTAACTAACCGTATTAGGATTGTTCTCTTCACCAACCATCATGGAAGTGATGTAGGTTCCAAGTGACACAAGTACAGTGCCATCATTTACAAGTCCGGCACCTAATCCTTCTACCGCTTTATCATTTGAAGTTGCTACAACCGGAGTTCCGTAAGGTATACCTGTTGCTTCGCTTGCAAAGGCATTAACTTTACCGATAACTGTTGAAGGATCAACCAAGTCAAAAAGCATTTCACGAGGTGTATGGTATGAATCAAAAGTCTCCTTATCTTCAAACCACTCAAGGGTCATAGGGTCTATTGGCCAAGGTCCGACATAGTTAGCTCGTGTATCCTTTGTTTCACCAGTCATTCTATGAGTCAAATAGCCGGTTGTTGTTGTAACATATTTAACCGCATCATCATCATGTTCATAAGGCCTTGATAATCTAAGATCCATCCAGCTTTGTATTGGTGATGCAAGATTACCGTCCTCTTTGATTAAGGCACGGCAACATCTGATTGAACCAAGTCCAACACCGATGATATTCTTTTTGTCACCATGAAACTTTTTGAACATTTCATTACAGGCAATCTTTAAGCTATCCCATAAATCATCGTCAGGATGTTCCGCTCTGTCATCACCATATAATACTATGTCACGTAATTTCACAGTGTGGGAACAAACTTCGGTACCATATATATCAAAAACTGCTACTTTTGTACTTTGTGTTCCACCATCAATGGCTATAATATATTTATCTTCCATCATCTTCTCCTTAATAGCACGTTGAAATGGCTTATCTCATTAAATATCCACCGTCAACAGTTAAAATGGTACCATTTACATAATTGGATGCTGCACTTGCCAAGAATACGGTAGCTCCCATAAGGTCTGCTGTATCACCCCATCTATTTGCAGGAATATGAGCAAGAATTTCAGCATTACGTTTTTCATCTTTTCTAGTCATTTCGGTAAGTGGCGTTGCATAATACCCAGGTGCAATTGCATTTACTTGAATATTAAACTGTCCTAACTCATCACACATTGCTTTTGTGAGACCAATAATACCGTGCTTAGTTGCTGCATAAGCCGGAGACCATTGTCCACCAAGGAATGAATAGAGTGAACCAATGTTAATAATCTTACCACTTTTTTGAGGGATCATATATTTACATGCTTCATGAATCATTTCAAAAGCTGCAGTCAAGTTGATGGAGATCATTTTATCCCATTCTTTTCTTGTATACTTTGTTACATCTTGAACATTTATGCTGATACCTGCACAGTTAACGACAACATCAACACTTCCCCAAGTATTAACACAGTCGTCAATGATACGTTTACATTCACCGTCTGCTGTGATATCACCTACAACAAATTTGTATTCCACGCCGCAAGCTTCCACAAGTTTTTTGGTTTCACCATCATCATCCAAAAGACTAGGCACCATAACATTCGCACCTGCCTTTGCAAGAGCAGTAGTGAAAGCCTTGCCTAAACCACCGTTACCCCCTGTTACAATAGCGTTTTTACCCTTAATTGAAAAGAAATCCATGTTAAAATCTGAAACTTGCATAGTTACCTCCTAGGTTCTACCTTTTTGAGTTTGTTAGTTACAATTTGTTCGTTTTTGATTTTCATGCTGAGTTTATCAATAAATTCAAAAGCATCACCTTCAACAACTAAGTCTGACAAGAAACAAATCGGTGCATTTTTGTTAATATTCACTGATATGATATACTCCACATTTTTAAGTCCTTCAATATGTTGGATTGCACCATTAATTCCCAATGCAATATACAGTTTCGGAGTAACTGTCTTGCCTGACTGTCCTACTTGAATGTTTCTTGGAGCTATACCTTTATCAATAATCATACGACTGGCTGATATCTGTCCGCATAATACATCGGCCAACATTTCCAGCTTTTGGAAATTCTTAACGGTACCACCGCCACCGGATATAAGTACTTCACTATTCCTAATATCATAGCTTTGAACTTTTGGATTCATATCCAGCAGTTTCAAACCGCTTTTTCGTTTCTTCAGAGGATGATACCGGATAACTTCTGTAGTTTTAGACATCTTCTCTTCATAGGAAAAGACATTTTGTCTAATACTCATCATTGTTGGTCCAATGCCTTGCTGAACTATTCCTGCCATAATCTTCCCGCTAAAAGCAGGTCTAACCATTTCCAGCACATCATCCTTATAGCCAATAGCGGTTACATCTGCAACCAATCCGACATGAAGTCGCATTGAAAGTCTTGGTGCTAACATTCTTCCGAAATTTGTTGCCGGTATTAAAATTGCATCGAAGTCATATTTCTTATGAACCTCTTCCATAATATCAGTGACAATCATTGGATCGTTTTGAAAAATATCAGGATCTATAACCTGAATCAGTTTGTCAAAAACGTTGTTAGCCATTAGACTGTCATGATTTATACAAATTCCATAAGTTTCACAGCCATCATCTACGTAAATTTGTCGAACCACTTCCAGAAGATCGATTGAATTTTTATGATTATCATTATCTATAAATATTAAACTTTTCTTCATATCATACAAATCCTTTATCCTTCAAAAACGAGTATACGGTTTCAATGCCTTGTTCATCATTGCCGACAACAACTTTGTTTCTTTTTTTGTATTCTTTAACAAAAGTTCGATTCACCTTTGTTAAAGAACCTTCTAATCCAACTTTACCTTTTTCAAATGCCAAATCATCATTTGAAATAATATTTATTTGATCATTAACATCTTTATTAATATCTTCATATTTTATATATGGTAGCTTGTAATTGCTTTCTTTTTGAATGCTTAATATTCCAGGAAGTTTCATTTCGTAGGTAGATACAGATGTATCATTATCTACGGTAAAAACCACTTTTGATTCATCAAGTGCATCCTCGTCGATCTTAATCACGTTTGACATTTGGCACAAGTCAAGAAGTTCACCTAGCTGGGCCGGTACGTGAGAGGTATCTCCGTCAATGGCATGGGTTCCGGTTAATATGCAATCATAGGAAGTTGTCTCTAAATACTTGGCTAGAATTTTACTGGTAGCGTAACTGTCACTTCCTGAGAATATCGGATCAGAAATATAGGTTACCCTGTCCACACCAACTCTAGCTAAATCCAAAAGTAAAGGTTCTACCGACTCAGGAGCCATTGTCACCACTTCTACAATCGTATCGGGTTTCATCGATTTTACTTTAAGCGCAAAACCAACTCCGCTAGCATCATCAGGATTTAAGATCATCCTGACGTTGTCTCTTACCACTGTATTACTTTCAAAATCATATTCAAATTTATCAACATCTGGTACAATTTTTACCATACATACTATTTTCATAATTTATCCTTTGTAGATATATTTCTTAATTGCATCCTCTTGTGGGAAAATAGTTCCGTAGTTCATGATACCTTTTGGATCAAATACTTCCTTAAGTTTCTCAAGCATATAAAAAGCTGAACCGTGTTCTTGTTTCGACCACTCGTTTCTGAATTTACCGATTCCGTGGTGGTGACACATAGAACCACCCATACGAAGAGTTTCTTCAACGATTATTTTTTGAATTGCATGATGGTAGATTAACATTTCATCTTCAGGAGCACAATTTATTTTATAGTTATATACGAAGTACATGTTCGTGCCGTTAAGATAACTGTGTGATGAATGTCCACCTAACATAGTAAGGTCATGAGCACGAGGGAATTCGCTTTTTACCTTTTTGATTACATTGTTGTATATCTTAGGAATAGTTTCCCAGTCCGCTGAAATTTCTGTTGTGTAACCTGCATGCGAATCATTTTCAATCATACCTTCATATTCATCATCAATGTCTTTTTGTGACCAGTTTAAATTATCGAACCAATCACTGATCAGTTGACTGTCAACTTGTTTGATGATTCCGTCTTTGAATTTTTCAACAGCTTCTTCGATCGCTTGACCTGTCGCCTCAACGATACCTTTTGGTCCTTCGGCCATGAATAACAATACACATTTGTTGTCATGGAAGTGGTAGAAATGCTGAGCTGCATCTTGTTCTGAATAAGTTCTTGCTACGGATGGTCTAAATCCGTTAACCATAACTTCACGAAGCACCTTGATACCAGTTTCAACATCTTTAATCAAGTATCCGTAGAATTTATTGTTTTCAGGATAGAACTTGAATATTTTAATAGTTGCTTCTGTGATGTAACAAAGAGATCCTTCGTTACCAATTGCTATATGACGAATATCAGGTCCACCTGAACGTCTGGATACATTTTTAATTCTTGAGATATGTCCATCAGGGAAAACACATTCTAGTCCAACAACCATATCTTCAATTCCACCATATAGTGTTGAAAACTGTCCGATACTTCTTGTTGCCAATAATCCACCGTATTTTGCAACCGGCTTTGATTGTGGTGAATGGCCTGTTGTACAACCTATTTTCCTGAGTTCGTCTTCTAGATCCTGTAATGCAACGCCTGCTTGAACGGTTGCTTGACTGTTGTAAGGGTCGATTTTGATGATTTTATCAAGGTGCAATGCATCAATAACAATGGTAATATCTTTCCAGTTTTCTAAACCACCTTCTGTAGCAGTTTTTCCACCTCTTGGAATTACATTAATAAGATTTTTGTTACAGAACTTTAAAAGTTCGCTAATTTCTTGAGTATCGTTTGGATAAACAATTGCTAAAGGCATAGGTACTTTTAAAACTTTTCTCGCTTTTGCATATTTCTTATATCTGTCTGCTGAAGCATCATATAAAGCTTCATGATTTGTGTTTACCTGATCCTTAGATAATAAGTCAATTAATGATTGTACAATCTGATCTTTATTCACTGTATTTCCTCCTAAATAATCATAATTTAATCTACATTCTCATTGTTACACCGGATTTCTATGAGACGACTTCCTTGTCGTGTATGATCATATACTAAGTATACAAAGACAATCGGTGCATGTCAAGAAAAAATGGAAACTTTTCTTATTTGCATTAAAAAATATTAAATAATGGAAAGTTTTCCATGATGTTTCTTTGAAATTTATCTTTTTTTTATGCATTATTCACAATATCACTAATTTTAAATGCCCACTTATTTTCATTAATTAACCTGATTACAACATGCTCCATTATATAACCATATATTCTTTCCTAACTTTCTTTACAAAAATATGTTCAGATGCTAAAATCAGATTTATACACACTAAATATCAAGGTTGTTATTATCGTAATTAATCCTGGAATTTTATAGAGAGGTCATGTAATGATCCGGACATACCGAGGGAGAGTGAAACATGTTAAATATCGATATAACTAATTTGAATAACCTAGAAAAACAAATATACGGAAAACTTCTAACATATTCCAAATCAAATCCAAGATTTAGGATTTACAATGCTGCAAAACTATGTGACTGTTCCGTTTCAAAGATATCAAAATATGTTAAGAAACTTGGTTTCTCAAACTTTAGGCAATATATGGATTTCTTATATGGAACTGAGATTCCAAAAACAGAACATTCGGATGAACTTACTAGAATCAAAGACTTTATCAATAATTTTGACGCTTCTTTAATTCAGGAGTTTATTGAACTAATTAACGCTCATAATAAAATCGTTTTTTTTGGATATGGACCCTCATTATTATGTGCACAATATTTTGAATATCGATTACGAACTTGTTCCAACAAGATAATCATGGCGGTCTCAGATGAAATATTAGTTTCTTCAATGATTGATGAGAATACATTGCTCATTATCATGACGGTAACAGGAACATTTCGTACGTTTGAAAACGTCTATCGTGCTTCCAAAGCAAAAGGCTGTGATGTAGCTATGTTAGTGGAGGAATACAATACCTCACTTTTTGATCAGTGCGATAAAATCTTTTGGTTATCAAAAGTTTCTCAACCGTCATTTTTAAAAGCCTATGAAAAATCAAGAACAATCTTCTTTATTTTTCTTGAAGAAGTCATTCAAAAAATACAAGCGAATAATCGAGCTCTTGAAGATACAAAACTTCAGAAACAGATGAAGTAGCGAACATCGCAGACCTCATCAGTCGAAGACCAAACAGTTCTATATTAAGCATACATTGTAACAGTGGTGCGTTAATCTTCAGAGATTTACGTACTTTTTTAGGTTGTAGTTGACTTTACAAACCATATTATCAAGTATAAAATGGAATTTAATATACCAAAAATAAACCCAATAAATTAATAAACCCAATAAATTAATTAATCAATGTAAAGGGTTAAGACAGTGGAGGTCTTGTGACTATGCGAACTATCAAAGATATTAATGAATTAAAATCGGTTTCGGATTTAGAAAGACTTGAATATTTCAAAGGTTTTCCTTCTCCGGAAACTTGGCGTGATCAGTTGATGTACTTAATACTTCCTGATCGTTTCAGTAACGGATTAGAGTCATCAAAACCGCTGTATAATCATGATAATCCGGATGAATATAAGACAGATGATGTGGTGGATTGGTATAACAACGGAAATGTTTTTCAAGGCGGAACCATCAAAGGCGTCATGTCGAAACTTACATACCTTAAAGGATTGGGTATTACGACCATTTGGTTAGGTCCGGTTTTTAAACAAAGAGCTGATTTGGAAACCTATCATGGGTATGGGATACAAAACTTTCTTGACGTTGATCCCCGTTTCGGAACCCGAGAAGATTTGGTTGAATTGGTTGAGAAGGCCCATAATCTTAACATGTACGTGGTCCTCGATATCATCTATAACCATACCGGAAATAACTGGTTCTACTATGAAGACGAGTATAAATCCATGGTAACCTATGAGTACAATTCCAAAAGGGATATTGCTGCTTGGCGTTCCGGAACCGGTGATCCCGTGACGACGATCCATTCATTGGAAGACGGAATATGGCCCAATGATTTTCAGGATAAAGATTTTTATACAAGGGACGGATATATTGAACAATGGGATTCTTTTAATTGGGAAAACCCGTTGCATAAGGATGCGGAATTCAGGCGGGGCGATTTTTTTGATCTCAAAGATTTGAATTATGATAATCCTAGGGTTTTGGAATCCATCGTTCGTGTGTACCAATACTGGATTGAAATGACGGATTGCGACGGCTTCAGGATAGACACGGTTAAACATGTTCCACGTGAAATATCCAGAAAATTCTGTAGCGCAATTCATGAATATACAGAATGCATCGGTAAGAACAACTTTTTATTACTGGGTGAAGTCACGGGTGGTTCGAAAATGTCTATTGATTATCTTGAGATATTCGGACGTAATCTTGATGCCGTTTTGGATATCGGAGGTCCTGCGAGAACACTGGCAGCATTTGCAAAAGGACAGACGAACCCGTTACACTTTTTCAATCAATTCACTACAGGTGACATTCTCGGAACCCATAGGGAAGCCGGTCGATTTCATGTATCGATTTTAGACGATCATGATAAAGTGGGAAGTAGCAAACAACGCTTTAGCGCAGGCAATACGATTCCAAACAAGTATCAACAAATGGCACATGCGGTTGGCATTCAATTGACAACCCTTGGTATACCTTGTATCTATTATGGAACGGAACAAGCTTTTGATGGTGACGGTCCAGCCCATAATGCTAGTGATGACGATCGCTTTATACGTGAGAGCATGTTTGGCGCAATCTATGGTGCCTTTGAAACAAGCGGATGTCAATTCTTTAATAGAAATCACCCTACGTATCTTCGAATCGCAGCTATTGCTAAAATCCGTAATAACGATGGACGAATTGGATTTACACTTCGACGAGGTCGACAGTATTATAGAGAAACATCCGTCCTCGGTTATCCCTTCGCCTATCCGGATAAAGGAGAACTGGTGGCATGGTCCAGGATTATGGCCGACCAAGAAGTAGTGGTTGCGCTTAACACGAACGGTTTACAGATGCGTGGGGCAACAATAACTTTGAATGCTCCGTTCTATAAAGATAAAACCGATCTTAAAGTCATCTATAAAGGCGATCTAGCAAACAAGGATCTTAAGCACATCCTTGACAGAACATTTGAAACTGTACCGATTACCAAAGACGCATCCGGACGAGTGAGCGTATATCTTGAATTAGAACCTGCCGGAATGGCAATTCTAGGGTAGACGATACCCTTAGCAACCATATAGGTTTAGATATCATTAATCACCCATTGCGTGAATGCCTGAAGTAAGATGACCCTCTGTATCGTCTCGAAAGTGATATAGGTCATCTCTTTTTTATGCAAAAATACTTGAAACTAACAAACAAGATTGATTAAACAGTAATTTCAAAACAGCGTAGTTAATAGATATAATTTGAACGTTAAACAAATAAATGACTATAAATAATTTTTACAAAGATTCTCGCACGATGAGCTCTACGTCGAGCATAATCTGTTTTGGTGTAATGTTAGGATCCTGAATACGCTCAAGTAACATCTCACAAGCTAAAAACCCCATTTGAAATTGAGGTTGTTTAACAGTTGTTAAAGGTGGCTCACACATGAGGGAGAGGTTAGTATTATCAAAGCCGATAATGCCAAGATCTTCTGGGATTTTTATACCCAAACGTTTAGCTGCCTTGATGGCAGCAACAGCAAACACATCTGATGCTGCAAATATTGCATCAGGGCGATTATCCATACTTAATATTTGGGTGGCAACAGAAAATGCAGCATCATAACTAAACGCCGGAAGCTGAACCACGAAATTCGGGATGACTTCAAGATTAGAAGCTTCTAAAGCATTTATGAAACCTTCTCGTCGTTTTCGTGCATATTTGTATTTAAGGGGTCCGTTGATTAAGGCGATACGTTTCATTCCTTTTGAGACCATATAATCAATCACAATTTTACTTGCAGCAACGTCATCTATAGATACATAAGAATAAGCATTGTCTTCTAGGTGTTCAGCACACTGAACGATGGGAAGTTTTTCGTTGATATTGTTAAGCGCCTCCAATGAATCGATAGGGTCAAGGGTAATAACCCCTTCAGAGTGGGTGTCATTAACGATGTTTTCTATAAATGATTGGGTAAGGGGATGTGTGCCGGTTTGAACAATAATCTCTTGATAATCATATCGACTAGCAGAAGAGGCGATACCTTCAATCACTTGTGAATAAAAAGGATTAACTATATCTGGTAGTAAAATGAGAATTAAGTTTGTATCGTGTTTTAAAGTAAAGTTATCATAACCAATTTTCTTAACTGCTTCCATGACTTTGGTGCATGTAGATGCTTTTACAGTGCCTTTATTATTGAGAACACGTGAAACTGTCGCAATGGATACCCTTGCTTCTTTTGCAACATCATGGATTGTTATTTTTTGAGTTTTATTTGTCATATTAAATCATCCTTTTGTAATTAATGTAAATAGTATATCATTGCTAGTGATATAAGTAAATATTTAGATAAAAAAGTAATAATACCTCCTGAAAATGTAAAAAACGTAAAAATTCAATGTAAATTATGTAAATAATGTAAAATTATTGACAAGCATATTAAACAGTGATATCGTATAAAAATAAGGAGTATTATACGTGGATATAGTCAAATTGACTAATTAGGAAAGAGGTGGTTATGTGATCAATGTAGGTATTGTCGGGTGTGGCTCCATTGCAAGACAACGCCATGCTGTTGAGTATACAAGCAATCCTAATGTGAGCATTCAGGGATTTAATGATTTTCATAAAGAGCGAGCTGAGGAAATGACAAAAGAGTTTGGTGGTAAGGTTTACTTATCAGATGATGAGATGTTTGCAGATCCTATGATTGATGCGGTAAGCATATGTGCAGCCAATGCATTTCACGCTGAGTTAACGATAAAAGCTCTAAATAGTGGTAAGCATGTTCTATGTGAAAAACCCATGGCAATTTCCCTTAAGGATTGTCATGAAATGGTAGTTACAGCAAAAAAGAACAACAAACACCTGATTATAGGGCATAATCAGAGACTATCACCAACTCACGTAAAAGCAAAACAGATATTAGAGTCGGGTGAACTTGGTAGAATTATAAGTTTTTCTTCAACTTTTGGTCATAAAGGTCCGGAGATGTGGAGCATTGATAAATCAGCAGACACATGGTTTTTCAAGAAAAAGTCTGCTGCCTTTGGTTCACTGGCAGACCTTGGAATCCATAAGATTGATCTCATGAGGTATTTGATAAATGCTGAAGTGACTAAGGTATATGCGGACCTTGAAACCTTAGACAAGAGGTTTGCGGATGGAACTATGATTGAAGTTGATGACAATTCGTTTCAAATATTGACATTTGATAATGGGGTAACAGGGACGGTGACGACAAGTTGGACGTATTACGGCAAAGAGTGTAATACAACAACTATTTATTGTGAAAAGGGGATTATGTACCTTTATGCAAACCCTAAATACTCATTGGAAATTGTTTATAAAGATGAAACAAAAGCACGTTATCAAATAGACAGAATACAGACCAACACTGCAGGTGGTCAAATTAGCTCTGGTGTCATTGATTTATTTGTTAATGCAATAGCTAACAATAAAAAAACAGTTTTAGATGGAGATGTAGCCCTCGAATCTATGAAAGTCGTATTTGCTTGTTTAGAGTCATCTAAAGAAGAACGTTCACTTCTGATTTAATGTATTTTATAACAATTAATGATGATTGTTATACTAAAATAAAAAGGAGAGATATGATGAAAAAGTTTTTAGTTGTTTTACTAACAGTGGTTATGGTAACATTTATGTTCGTTGGATGCGGAAAGTCAAAAGAAAGTAATACAATTTATGTAATGGGTCCAACGCCTGATCATGGTTGGACCGCCCAAGCCGGCACTTACGCTGAAGCAAAAGTTGAAGAAATCAAAACAGCAGGTGTATACAATGCTGTTTACCTGCCTGCTTCATCAGGTGAGGAGCAAGTGGATCAAGTGCAAACCATATTAGCTAATGGGGATGCCGTTGGTGTTGTGTTCTTTGCTCTTGAAGATTCAGCTAAAGCTGGGCAAGAAGCATTAATTGAAAAAAAAGTACCATTTATCTCATTTGATAGAATTATCGAAGGACCTGACAAGTCGGCCATCTTAAATGCTTCTGGTGATAACTGGCAAAGTGGTGCAGCTATTGCTTATTGGTTGCAACAAAAAGGTATGGTACCTGGTGATGTACTCTTAACATTATTCGGTGATAATGGTACAGTATGTACACGTCGTCAAGAGGGATTTGAACAATTCCTAATGGGAGAGATTGAGTACTTTGATGACCACACGGATCAAACCTATAAAACTGACAAAGCATGGACTCGTGCAGAAGTGGATGAATTAATAGCTACTTATAAGAATGTTTGTAACTGGTCAGCAGATGGTGCTTATGGATACTTAGAGCAAAAGCTTGGAGATATTGTTTCAGATGCTTCTGAAAGAGGTTCTCTGTATGTCTTCTCGATGGATGATGAAATGACCTTTGGTTTCTTGAATTTACTTGAAGCTAATGCTGTTGACGATGCAACAAAGAAAGCTTTGGCAGACATGGATGTTTATGTTTCTGCTATTGGTGGTATGGCTGAATTATATCAGGTTATTGATGGAAGTTCTTCCCAATCAGCTACGGCAGATATGTACTTTGATGACTTAATGTCGGTTTACTTCTCACCTAAGATGATGACAAATGTTATCGGTTATATGCTTGATTACCTTAATGGTGATTGGTCTTATAAAGTAGGGGATGGTAAGTATGAAACTGTTTGGATAGTTGATAAAGGAAACGTTTCTCAGTACGAAGGCTTTAGTGGTCATAAATAATGATGAGTTACTAATGTAAATAACGGATGCAGGTGTTACCTGCATCCGTTATTTTAAATAAAGTGTTTTAATATGCTCAAAAGGTAAAAAAATGTATTACTATTCAGCTGTATTAAAATATTTTTGATGGAAGTTGCAAGAAGAAAAGTGAGGAGGTTTCTATGAATATTCTTGAAATGAAAGGTGTTTCTAAGGCCTTTGGTGGTGCAAAAGCCCTGAAAGATGTTCATTTTAGTGTTGCTGAAAGTGAAATTCATGCTCTTCTAGGTGAAAATGGAGCGGGGAAGTCAACACTTATGAATATATTAACGGGTGTCATTCCAATGGATTCCGGTCATATTGAATTTGAAGGCGTTGACTACCCACACCCAACTATCATGGAAATGGAAAGCGTTGGTATCGCCTTTGTACATCAAGAGATCAATGTAGTTAATGACTTAACGGTTTATGAAAACATATTCTTAAATAGAGAGTTGAAAAACAAACTAGGGTTTCTAGATAAAAAAAGTATGATCAAAAGCACAACGGAACTCTTTAGGAATTTGGGTGTTAACATCGATCCAAATAACATGGTTTCTGAATTGAAAACAAGTGAAAAGCAATTGCTAGAGATTTGTCGAGCCCTTCATGAAGACGCAAAATTATTAATACTAGATGAACCTACAACAGCGCTTTCGAGTCAGGAAGTTGATCACCTTTTTGGCATACTCAGACGCTTAAGAGAAAAAGGAAAATCCTTTATTTTTATATCACACAAGATGCCGGAAATATTTGAGATTGCTCAAAGTTATACTGTTTTCAGGAATGGTAATTATGTGTCATCAGGTGCTATCAAGGATACAACCCCCCACCAGATTGCAGCAGATATGGTGGGAGAGGAATATATCGATGAAAATTTATATATTTCAAGGCCTTTAGGTGAGACCATTATGGAAGTTGAGAATTTGACAGGGCATGGTTTTTCAGAGGTTACATTAAGCTTAAGAAAAGGTGAGATTGTTGCTTTTACAGGACTTGCCGGTAGCGGTGCCAGTGAGCTTATGCAGACTATGTTTGGCGTTTTACCTTCCGTTAGTGGTCATATAAAGATAAAGAAAAAAGTTGTTGATGGCAATATTACCAGTTTTATGAAAAATGGTGTGGGAATGTTACCTTCCAACAGAAAAGAAAATTCTGTTTTACCTGACATGACTATATTGGAAAACATTTATATCGCAGAGCACAGTATATCTAGGAAAAAACCGATAATTTCAAATAAAAAAGAAATTGAAAACTATCATAGTTTGAAGAAGATGCTTCGGATTAAGGCACAGAGTCATTTGGACCCAATTCATTCACTTTCAGGTGGCAACCAACAAAAAATTTTTCTAGGTAGATGGGTAAATACAGAAGCAGAAGTCTTGCTTTTTGATAATCCTACCCAAGGAGTTGATGTTGGTGCAAAAGCTGAAATTTACAAACTCATATTGGGTTTTGCATGTAAAGGTAAGACCGTTATAATTAATACGTTAGAGATACCCGAGATCAAAAAAGTATCAGATAGATGTTTTGTATTCTTTGAAGGCAAGGTCATTAAGGAACTTACTCATGCCGAAATCAATGAGCGTGACGTTATGCTCTATTCGACAAATGCAAATTACGATAAGGGGGTGTAAAGGATATGTCCACAAATAATAAAGATAATATTTTAATAAAAGCGGTAAAAATCATTTCAAAAGCATGGACAAAATACAGTTTCGTCTTTGTATTCGCTATTGTTTTGGTGGTATATATATTAACGATTCAAGCCAATGGCAATACTTTTAGATGGGGGCATATATCCTCAATCTTATCAAGCCAGAATACAGTTATTGTAGGCACCATTGCTCTTGGTATGGCCTTAGTTATCATTACAGGCCAAATTGACCTTTCTGTAGGATCTTCACTAGTTCTTTGCAGTGGGGTTACAATAATGGCTTTTAATGTGACCAACAATATCTTATTAACCCTACTTGCAGCATTAGGAGCAGGGGCAATATGTGGACTTATCAATGGTTTACTAGCTGGGTTTGCTAAGATGCCGCCATTCATTGTTACCCTTGGTACCATGTTGATTTACCGTTCTTTAACCCTTTCTTTTGTTAGAGAAATTGATCCTAAGATTACAGGCTCATCGAGTAGTCAGTTTTCATTGATTAGTGAAAACAGTAACTATGAATTTCTAAGAATGCAATTTGGTACAGGAAGCTTTCCCGGTATATCAGTTCCTTATATTACTATGGTTTTTGTTCTGACAATGTTACTTTTTTTGCTGATTTCAAAAAATACAAAGTATGGAAAAAGTGTCTATGCTGTTGGTAGCAATGAAAAAGCAGCACACTTATCAGGAATTAGAGTTCAGTGGACTAAAGTGACAGTATTTATCATCGTAGGTATACTTGTCGGGCTTGGTAGCTTTGTTCAAGCATGCAAGATTGGAAATGTGACACCCGCATCATCAGGAAAAAGTTATGAAATGTATGCTATTGCTGCAGTTGTCCTTGGCGGTGTGAGTATGTCCGGAGGCAAAGGAAACCTTCTTGGTGTATTCTTTGGTGCTCTGTCTTATACAACCATTAATTTTATTATTGTTAGTATCCCATCTCTTAGTACAGATATTCAAGATACTTTCCAAGGACTTGTACTTATCTTAGTCATTTTGGTTCAAACCGTTGGTCCTGTTATTAAAGAGCGATTTATTGATTTTAGAAAACGTCAAAAAACCAAGCAATTGGATGCCACTTAAGCATTTGGTATCAACTGAGGCTTTAGCCTCAGAAGGTTACCGGGTAGTGTTAACACTGATTTTAGTCCGATTCTTAGGACATGTTTTTGTCAAGAAACAGGAAGCAATGGTTATTAAAAGTGTCCTATCGATCATCAGCGTATATCAGCCGGTTATTGAGGAGAACTATAGCATTCTGCCTGTCTTCGCGTGTCTTTCGATTCTCTATATCAATCTCATAACGTTTTATCTGTTTGACAGTATAATCATTTAGGTGGATGATAATAAGCAGTATAGAATTAGAGAAAATGACATGAGGTTACATCAGGACCAATATAAAACTGTGATTGAAGGATATGAGCAAATCAAAAAAGTACGTCATGATATGATTGGACATCTGATGGCATTAGATGGGTATCTAAAGAAAAGCGGCAAGTTTATTTCATCCAAGAAAAACAGAGAAAAAGAAGAACTGGGAACAGGAATAGGAAATATCGAAGAAATTGTAGAAAAATACAATGGTGCATTTATAACCGAACTAAGAGAAAATATATTTATTGTTAAGGCTATTATTCCGAACAATAGATATAAAAGTTGATAACAATTCAGGAGATCAAGACTTTTTGAAGCATTTCAAGGGTGTTTCGTACCTTTTCCATTGAAAATGAAAAAACAATATGCTACAGTATGAACATATTGTTGAAGGAGAAACAGAGGATTAAACAGTTTGCAGATATAAGAACATCTTTTCTATAAAAGGAAGATATTATTGCAGAAGAGGACAGGGAAATATATCAATTTGGAACAGAGAGGATTATAAAGAATCTAGTAGTCATACTGGTGATCGGTATGATTGCAACGGTATTTGATGTTTGGCTGGAAACTCTATTTATTGCGATAGGATTTATACATTTAAGTAAGATTGCAGGTGGCTATCATACGGATACATTATTGACAATACATAAAAATATATAATATTAGATATTTATATGTATTGTATGAAGGGAGAAATGATATTCTTATATCATAAAACTATATGTGGCTAAATAGTATTCGTAAAAATTTACAAATGTTTTTAATAAAGAAGAGTATTTATGGAATTATTATTGTTTTTGTGGTTTTACTGGTTGGTTGTAATGAAGAAACTAATCAAATAAATGATAATCTAGAATCATTGGATAAACAACAATTAGGCACAGAGATAGATCTGAAAAAGGAAATCAGTAGTTTAAACAGTCAATTGAATGCGATTAATACAAAATTGTCAGAATTAAGTGGACAAAGTGATATGATAGAAAGTCAGAACATAGAGATAGCTGAGTTAGAGAGTCGAATAACTGACGTGAATAAAGAGTTGGAAATTACAAAAAAAATGTTGTGGGGGTCTTCTGTTTTTGATCGAAAAGAGATTGCGGTAGGTTCAGAAATTAATAATATGACTGTTACAAAAATTGCCAAGCAAAAAGGTACACAAATATATTTTGAAGGTGAGACTAAACTTAAAGGTGTGTTTTCTATACATATAGATAATTTCTTATTTGGCGATTATGTTGCATTTGAACTAGATAGATCTTCAACAGATTTGCCTCGTGCATTTGGTGATACTCGTTATCAATGGTTTGTTTTCTCGAATCATGATGAAGCTTTGAATCTGTTAAAAGAGTTCGGAGAAACAGGTGAAGTTTCGATTGTTATTGATGAATTCACTATTGATTTAGCAGAAACGGCAACATACAATAGAGCACGACTTTTAAGTGTTGACGACACCCCATGAAGGAATTAGTAGACACTGTAGCCTCAGAAGGTTACCGAGTAATGTTAACAAAGTGTGAACACTTTGTTGTCTTTCCAATCAGAAAAGGTCAATGGGAAACAAATGCAACAGATTGATATCTATTACAGGTTCATCGGCACGTTATAGTACCGGTAATCTGTCTCAAAAACCAGTCCACACATGTGGAGTATAAGTGACTGATTGGGTTTGGTGTGATGGTTGTTGTTGAGAGGGCTGATATGATTAAATTCATATTGGTT
>Ga0314774_1000496_pt1 | contig 31147 bp, 28 predicted proteins | sample MetaGCBIA2018_FD_204515 | JGI IMG/M metagenome (GOLD analysis project Ga0314774, IMG submission 204515) | Cryopeg brine microbial communities from Beaufort Sea near Barrow, Alaska, United States - CBIA 2018 | ecosystem: Environmental > Aquatic > Marine > Coastal | place: USA: Alaska | collected... | reverse complement strand
ACTAAATCTTAATTTAAAATAAACCGCTTGAAATATGATGGCTTTTGGGAAACAATGACCTTTGAACATCTTTTTTGGAGTAAATATATAAGATTTAATTTTTACTTCCCTTAGATGCGACAGAACCGAATAAAGCTTCATACGCTTTTTGATATTAACACACAAATCCCTATGTTTATTCACATTACAGAGGCAAATATTCACGATGTTAATGCAATGGATATAATTAATTACGAACCTTTCGCTTATTATATTTTTGACCGTGCTTATGTAGATTATTTCAGGCTTTATCGAATTACAAAATCTTTTGCTTATTTTGTCGTAAGAGCAAAATCAAATTTAAAATTCAAACGAATGTATTCCAAAAAGACGGATAAATCTACTGGAGTTATTTATGACCAAACAGGAAAAATAGACGGCTTTTATACTTCAAAAGATTATCCTGAAAAGATAAGAAAAGTGAAGTTCTTTGATGCTGAAAATAAAAAAATGTTAATATTTTTGACGAACAATTTTGATTTATCAGCCCTACAAATTGCCTTACTTTACAAACAGCGTTGGCAGATTGAATTATTTTTCAAATGGATAAAACAACATCTGAAAGTTAAAACCTTTTGGGGAACAACAGAAAATGCTGTTCGCATACAAATTAACATCGCAATAATAACTTATTGCTTGGTGTCAATCATTGCAAAGGATTTAAAAATCAATCGTTCAATCTACGAAATTCTACAAATTTTATCAGCATCATTACTTGATAAAACACCTGTAAATGAATTACTTATGAAATCAGATTACAATAATGTCAATGAACATATTACTAACCAGCTGGTTTTCAACTTATTTTAAGTGGACACTAGTGATGCTTTATATAACGAAAAACTCTTTTGCAATAGGTTTATGTAAGAATTTTCGTGGTTAGTATCATATTCTTAATTTAATCTGATGACTCATAATAATATCCCGAAGTACATTAAATTCTGATTTTAACGTTTCTTTAAAACCTGTTCATATCTCTAAGCGTTATAAACTATTTTTAAGACAGATCCATATTCAATAACCAAAGAATTAAACGAATTTTTTAATGCTACCTTATTGAAATATGCCCATAAGCTTCTTATAACGCCTGCATGGGTTACTATAGCTATTTTATTATAATGAGTGGGGATATCATCCACAAATGATATGGCTCGATTTTGCAGGTCTTGATAAGATTCTCCTTTATGCGTTGGTTTATTTACCCAATCATTATACCAAGGCTGTATTTCATCATTGGGTATGTCGGTCCATTTTTTAAGTTCCCACGAACCAAAATTAAGTTCCTTTAAACGATTATCTACTGTAATATCTTTTGAAATAACATCTGCTAATTGCCTACAACGCTGCAAAGGACTAGAGTAGACTTTATCTAAGGGACTTGGTATTGAACTCAAAACCTTTTCAGCTTCTATAGAAAAGCTTTTTTTTAAAGGAATATCACTATATCCATAACAAACACCCTTTTCAATCTCGGGCTTGGTATGCCTTATCAAATATATTTCCATAGTATAAGCATACTTAAGTAAAATATAATTTCACAAATTTGTTGAATAGCTCCCAAGCAATCTCCAGTGTAACCACCAATCCATTTATTAAAAAACCGAGTAAGCAACACGCTTACCAAACAAACAGGAAAAAGTAATAAAAAAACATAAGGTGTTCGGAATAAAAATAATGGAAATAAAGCAAAAGTAAGTGCTAAAATAAATGTTGGACTGGTCCATTTTAAACCTTCTGGACTTATTAATTTTAATTTTGAAGAATCATCATTTACACGAGCATATTGATGCGTAATCATGACACTAACGGCTAATACCCTACTAAGACTATGACCAGCAAGTAAAACAAATAAAACAAAATAATGAGTAGGAATTCCATTTGCGACCGGTAAATCTACCAAAGCCACTAATAATTGAAACTTCAACAAAAGTGCCATTATTAACGCGATAGCACCATAAGCACCTATAGTGCTATCCTTCATTATTAAAAGAATTTTTTCTTTGTTCCATCCACCGCCAAAACCATCAACAGTATCTGCCAAACCATCTTCATGAAATGCGCCTGTTAGTAACAAACTACTAATCATGGATAGCGTTACCGCAATTGAAACAGGCAAAGTACTAAGCGACAAAATTAATATAAAAGCAGAAAGTCCACCAACCAACAAACCAATAAGTGGTAAGTATTTGATTGACTCTTTAGAATATGCTTTACTAAAATGAATTCCTTTGGGAATGGGGATTCTGGTATAAAACATTAATGCCGTAAAGAATATTTGGACTTCCTTTTTCATTAATTCACTTTATTAGACACGCTTGCACTGTCAAAACTTGCTAATTCATTTATTAAATTCACCGCCGATTGCACTAAAGGAAAAGCGATGGCTGCACCTGTACCTTCACCTAATCTCAAACCTAAATTTAATAAAGGTTTAGCTTTAAAATAATCTAATAATTTTTGATGTCCTGGCTCTCCAGAAGTATGTGCGAAAACGCAATAATCAATCACTTTAGGATTTATTTTTGAAGCGATTAATAAAGCAGATGTGATGATAAATCCATCTATTAATAAAACCATTTTTAATTCAGCAGCTTGTAACATAGCTCCTGCTGTCATCGCTATTTCAAAACCACCAAACGTTTGTAAAATGTCTTCTGTTGAAGATACCGAACTGTGTTTCTCTATAACTGCTCTAAGCACTCGTTTTTTATTTATAACACCTTCACTATCTAACCCTGCTCCTCTACCTACACAATCTTCAATTGGTATTCCTAACAACTTACTCATTAGCAAAGATGCAGAACTTGTATTACCAATACCCATCTCACCAAAACCAATAATATTAGAACCTTCTGAATAAATACTGGTTGCTATTGCTGCTCCTTTTTCAATGCACGTTTCACATTGTTCTTTAGTCATTGCTGGTTGATACAGGTAATTTTTTGTGCCTAAATCAATTTTTTCGTCAATAAGTCCTTTACAATTTTTAAAATCATATTTCACACCTGAATCAATCACTTTTAAAGCAATGTTATGTTGTTTAGTAAACACATTAATCCCTGCACTACCGCTTAAAAAATTATAGACCATTTGCCAAGTTACTTCTTGTGGATTAGGATTTACAACACCATCTTCTGCAATACCATGGTCGGCTGCAAATAAAGCAATCGTTGGTTTACTTAATTTAGGCGTTAACGTTTGTTGTATAAGACCTATTTTCACAGCTACATCTTCTAAATCTGCTAGAGAACCTACTGGTTTTGTTTTATTATTTACTTTGTGAATTAAATGTTCTAAAATGGTTTGATCTGGTGATTTAATATTAAATGTCTTCATTTTTATGTTATTCTGTTATATTATCTGATTTTTTATAAATTTCTTTTAATGCTTCAATGGTTTCTTTTGACGGGTTATTCCACATGCCTCTTTGAATGGCTTCTAACATGCGTTCCGACATATCTTTTAATGCCCATGGATTGTGTTCTTCTAAAAAGTCTTTATTTTCATCTTTAAACAAATACGTATCGGTAATTTGTTCATACATAAAATCTTCAATTAAATTGGTTGTAGCATCATAGGCAAAAAGATAATCCATGGTTGCTGCCATTTCAAAAGCTCCTTTATAACCATGTTCTCGCATCCCTTCTATCCATTTTGGATTAACGACTCTAGATCGAAATACTTTTAACAATTCCTCTTTTAATGATTTTACTTTCGGATGATCTGGTCGAGAATGATCTCCAAAATAAGTTTCTGGTTGTGTCCCTTTGATATTATTTACAGCAACCGCCATACCGCCTTGAAATTGATAATAATCATCAGAATCTAAAATATCATGCTCTCTATTATCTTGATTCTGCATAACCACTTCTATAGACGATAATCGCTTTTTAAAGGTTTCGTGAGCAGAGGTGCCACTATTGTTTTTCCCGTAATAAGCATAGCCACTCCAATTAATATAAGCTTGTGCTAAATCATCTGAAGTGGTCCAATTTTTACCATCTATTAATCCTTGAAGCCCTGCTCCATAAGCACCAGGTTTGGAACCAAAAACACGATACAAGGCCTTTTCTGTGGCTTGTTTTTCATCAACACCTTTATTCTGCCATTGCTTTTTTTCTTCTTCTACACGCTTTCGTATGGGGTTTTGTTCTGCTGTTTCATCCAAGGAGGCTACTTTTTCAACAGCGGCATTAAAAAGTGAGATTAAATCGGGAAAAGCATCTCTAAAAAACCCAGAAATACGCAACATAACATCGACTCTAGGTCTTTTAAGTTCTAAAGTAGAAAGGACTTTAAAATCTTTAACCCGCCTATTAGAACCTTCCCAAACAGGTTTTACACCAATTAAAGCCAAAGCTTGTGCTATATCATCACCACTAGTACGCATGGTAGAAGTTCCCCAAACCGATAATCCTATAGATGTAGGGTATTCTCCATTTTCTTGTAAATAGCGGTCAATAATATTTTTGGCACTTTTTTCACCCAATTGATAAGCGGTTTCAGAAGGAACGGTACGTACATCAACAGAATAAAAATTTCTACCCGTAGGTAAAATATCCAGACGTCCTCTTGTTGGTGCTCCAGATCCACCAGCAGGAATATATTGCCCATTTAATCCTTTAATTAAATGCGCTATTTCATTACTAGTTTTGTATAAAACGGGCAGTGTATGTTGTTTAATATAAATTAATATTTGATTAGTAAATGTACCTATGCTTTCGTTTTTATGTCCATTTAATAATTGACTCACAAGGTTTTTGGTTTTGTTTTCTAAAAGCTCTATAACTTGCCCGAAACTTCTACACGAAATACCAAAAATTTCTTTTTCAAAGCTATCTGAATACACGACGTTTAAGGGATCGAACTTGAGTTGTAAATCTTTAGCTAAACATTGGGTAATTCCATCTAAATTACATTGAGGCAAACGGTGTAAAGCAACAATTAAATCGACAAGTTTTTCTTGCCTAGGCAATTGTCCTAAAATATGTAAACCACCTCTAATTTGAGATTCCTTTAATTCGCACAAATAGCCATCAATAACTTCTAATAAAGCATCAATATCTTTTCCATCTTGATTTAAATCCGATTTAAGATGTGTTTCATTTACAAGATTTTCAATTTTAGTTTTAATGAGTGTTGCTCTTTTTTTATCGACTAAAGCTGCTTCATAAAACTCATCAATTAAAAGTTCTAACTTTAATAAATCGCCATAATTTTCTGCCCTTGTCATTGGAGGAATTAAATGATCTACTATAATGGCATGATTTCTTCTTTTTGCCTGAGTTCCTTCCCCTGGATCGTTAATAATGAAAGGATAAAAATGAGGAATCGCACCTAAAATAGCCGCTGGAAAACAAGTGTCTTTACTTAATGCGACACTTTTACCAGGAAGCCATTCTAAATTCCCATGTTTACCTATATGTACCAAAGCATCTGCTTTAAAATCATGTTGTAACCAAATATAATAGGCCAAATAAGCTGGTGGCGGTGGTAAATCTGGTGAATGATAACTGGCTTGTAAATCTAAATTATAACCTCTACTAGGTTGAATGCTGACTAATATATTTTTAGAAACAAACCCTGGTAATAAAAAATAGCCTTTTTGATAATTGGGGGATTGGTTAGGATGCCCCCACTGCGCCTCCATAGTAGTACGAAGCTTAGCGGAAAGTTGGTTGTAATAATGATAAAAAATAACCTCATCTAACTTAATGGCATGCCGCTCATTTAAAGAATTTATAGATTCCAAACTATTGGTTACCGAGTTTGTTAATTTATTTATAAGTTCTTTTGTTGTTTTCGGATAATCTGGAGCTAAATCATAATTTTGTTGTGCAAGTTCCTCTAAAATTTGTAGTGTACTTTGCGGCGTATCTAAACCCACACCATTTGCTAATCGGCTGTTTTTATTCGGGTAATTAGGTAAAACTAAAGCAATTTTTTTATCAGAATTATTTTTATTTTGAAGATGTAACCACGCTTTAGCCATTTGCGCCACAAATTCGCAGCCTTCTATATTTGCTACATAAGAAACCACTTCAGAATCAGTCAAAACATCTTTTTCTACAGATTCTTTAAATGAAATAACCTTTGCTATAATTTTACCATCTACTTCGGGTAAAGCAATATTCATAGCAATGTCTGTAGGCGGTAAACCAAAACTGCCTTCTAACCAACTTTCACGATTACAACTTCCCATAATGGCTTGAATAACCGGCACATTAAACACATCAAACAAACTTTGTGACGTTTCATGAAACCCTTGTACACTAAAACCGGTAGTGTTAATTATAACTTGGGGATTTTCTATGTGATGGGATTTTAATACATCGAAAATTTGTTGCTGAATATCGTAATCTCGATACCCTGCTGCCATAAGGGCCACAGAAGACATACCTTCTTGCTCTAAAGCGCTAATAAGACTATGAATAGGCTCTAAATTATTGGATAAATAATAACTTCTGTAGCCAAAAATAACCGCCTGTTTTTTTTCTTCTTTTTGTGTTGTTGCATCCCAAATACCCTGATTAGGATGGTACAAAAATAAATCGGGAATGGTTTTAATTGGACTGGGAGCTACACTTAACTTAGTAATTCTATTACTGATTAATTGCAACGCAGATTGGCAATTTTCAATACCACCAGACTGAATATATTTCCAAATAAGATCGACATCTTTTAATGGAATATTAGAAGACTGCATCAATTCTAAATCTGGTTTGTTATCACCTGGCAAAAACACTAATTGAATGTTATTTTCTTCACAACACTCTGAAATCGCTTCGCACAGGTAGTTATAATACGCTTTACCTCCTAAAAGTTTAAGCACAATAATTTTAGCCGAAGCAATCACATCTTCAACATAGGTATCAATAGTGAGTTCTTGCTTAAAATAACTAAGATTGGCAAACCTAAATGAAGGAACAGGGCCTACAGAATTATGCATTAATTTGTAGGCATTGTTCATCATAAATAAATCAGAATCTGCTGAAGATAAAAAAACAATATCTCCAGGAGATTGATCTATGTAAAACACACCTTCATCATTAGGGTTCCAGCCGCCTGGTATGGTAGAGATTAAATGCACGTTTGTTTATTATTATAATTATGAATGGTTAAACAAGACGTTTATCTAAGCTTTTTAACCCTTCAATTTCTTTACCTATGACCACCAATCGTGTTTTGCGTTCTTCATTTTCACGCCATGGTCTTTCAAAATAATAATCGAAACGAGATCCTACACCTTGTAAAACCATACGCATTGGTTTGTTAGGAATGTTTACAAACCCTTTTATTCTATAAATCTCATGTGCTTCTACCAGACGTTTTAAATCTTCAACTAAAACTTTAATATCTGCCGTTTCGGGATACTCTAAAAGCGTATTTTGAATATCATCATTATGGTGATGATGGTGTCCATGCTTATGATGTTCTTCATGAATAGAATGACGATTATCTACATCATTTTCAGCCGATGCTTCAACACCTAAAAGCAAGGTGTTATCTAACTCACCATTTACAACAGGAATAATTTTAGTGTTTGGTCTTGCCTTAGCTTTAATTATTTCAGTTATCTCTTCAAACTTAGCATCATCAACTAAATCTCTTTTACTAACTAGAACTAAATCGGCACAGACTAATTGATCTAAAAACAATTCTTCTATCGGAGTTTCATGGTCTAAAGAATCATCGGCTAAACGTTGTGCTTGAACCCGCGCTCTATCACATATTTCTCCAGTTGCTATGCCTACAGCATCAACCACAGTAATCACCGAATCGATAGTAATATGAGGTTTTAAATCTGGCCAGTTTACCGCTTTTACTAACGGTTTTGGCATAGATAAACCCGATGTTTCTATAACAATATGATCAATTTCATCTTTACGTTCTAATAACCGCAACATAGAAGGTAAAAACTCTTCTTGTACTGTACAGCATATACAACCGTTGGGTAGTTTTATTAAATTACACCCCTCATCACCACATTCCGATGCAGCTATAAGTTGCCCATCAACATCTACTTCACCAAATTCGTTTACCAAAACAGCAATACGCTTTCCATGGGCATTTTTTAGCATATTATGGACTAAAGTTGTTTTTCCTACACCTAAAAATCCGGTAACTATGGTTATTGGTATTTTATTCATTTTTATATTTTTTTAATTTGAAAATTTTCAAATATCATTTTATGATTGGATAGCATTATAAAGTCGCTTTTCAAAAAAGTTATTTTTATTAAATCTGCTTGCCGAGAATTTTGCAGCGGCTAATACCCCTAAATCCACTAATGGCTCAATTAACACAACTAGCATGTAAGCGCCACCAAAACTAAATATGTTTATAAGGTTTTCTGCACCAACACCTTGACCATAAATTGCCCAAAATGCAACCCAAGAAACAATACCTGCTTGATACACTAATGATAATTTAAATACTTGCGCATACTTTAATTTAGTATATGGAGTATCTGTTGGTATCATTTTATTGGCAACATAAGAAAGCGCCATTAAAGGAACCAGTAAGGTGGTAATGTTCATGCCGTATTGAGGTAAATCTATTGGCGAGAATAAGGCGCCCTGAATGAATAAACCCAGTGCTAAACCAATACTGGCAGGTGCTAATCCAAAGAGTAAAAATAATGTGGAGCCCATAATAAAATGGACTTCTGAAACGCCAATTGAATAATGTGGTAATATTTGAAAAAATGTAAACACTAACATCGTAGTGATGGCCGATTTGACTAAAAAAGTCAATGGATTGTTCATTTTAATATTCTTAACGGAAGCTTTCGCTACTGCTATAATGGCGACTGAGGCTGTTACATAAGAAAGACCAATTTTCGCTGAATCTACTATTCCTGGTTCGATGTGCATAATTTTGTTTTTTTAAGTTAAACTGTTATTTATTAAATTGTTTGATTTATTCTACTTTCTTTTTTCGTTTATATAAAAATAAATTCCATTTTTCTTCGGCAACACCATGTTTATCCTTTTCTGCTCTTGCCATTGTGAAAAACAAATCGGATAACCTATTAACATAGCTCATAATATAATCGTGTACACAATCTGGATCTTCTTGCATTAGAGTTACCAATCGCCTCTCTCCTCTTCTCATTTGGGTTCTACAAACGTGGCAAAGTGCAGATATTTCATTTCCTCCTGGTAATAAAAAGTAATCTGAAGGCGAACTGATGTTACTTTCCATTTCATCCATCCAAACTTCACAAAAATCAGCGCCATCTTTAGGTTCTGGATTCGGATTAACTTTTTTAGAATCTGACGGACGTGCTAAATGCGACATCATATTCATCATATCTTTCTGAACGCGATGTAAATTAGGTTGCCATTCGTGTTCGTTTCCTAGTTTAGAACGCATTAACCCAATGGTAGAATTCACCTCATCTAATGTTCCAATACATTCAATTCGTGCAGAGTTTTTAAATTCTCTTTTTCCTCCAAAAACACCTGTAGTTCCTTTATCTCCTTTTCTTGTATAAATCTTCATTCGTTACTTGTTTATTTCGTTAATCAATTGTAAAAGTTTTTGCGATGTACCAAAATAGTGATGTACATAAGAGCCCATTACCTTATTTTTTTTATAAATTTTAGTAGTTGTATCACCTCCTCTAGCATTTGTAATTGTTGCGCCAATAGTTGTTTCTTTATCGTTTATTAAACTTGAATAATGAAATTCGTGTCCCTTAAAAATATGTTCATTTACTTTAGAAGTACGATACCCCAAATGCAATTTTTTATTGGCTATCGATGATTCAAAATTGAAATAATTAACCATTTTAAAAACCTCACCATTTTCAGATATAATAGCTTTTCCTAAATACATCATTCCTCCACATTCCGCATATATTTGCCCCTTATTTTCTGCAAATTTTTTAATACTCGTAAGCATACTTTTGTTCGTAGAAAGTTCTTTTAAATAGCTCTCTGGATACCCTCCTGAGAAGTACAAAAAATCGCAATCTGGAATTTCCTTATCATGTATAGGACTAAAAAAATGTACATGCCCTAAGTCTTCCATTGCGGTTATGTTTTGATGATATATAAAATTGAAAGCTTCATCTTTAGCTACAGCAAACGTTATCGTTTTATCGTATTTCCTTTTTTTATCTGAAACAGCTGCAGTGATTTCTTTTGAAGCATCTAAAATAGCATTCCAGTTTACAGTTTGTTCTAATGCATCTGTTATCTGATCAATTATACCATCAAACTTTTCTATTTCATGTATATTTAAGCCTAAATGCCTTGAGGGAATTTCGATATTTTTTAAATTAGACAAGAAGCCAAAACAGCTAACGCCAATATCACAACAAGCCTCTTTTAGCATGGCGTAATGCCTCTCCGAACCTACTCTGTTAAAAATAACGCCCATGATTTCAACATTTTTATCAAAATTCACAAAACCTTGAATAAGTGGCGCAACGGAATAGGCAACAGCTTTGGCATCAATTACTAATAATACAGGTGTTTTTAGTTTTTTTGCTAATTCGGCAGTACTACCTTGGTCTTTATTTGCACCATCAAACAACCCCATAACGCCTTCTATACAATTAATTGCCCCGTCTTTACTATATAAATTGATACTGGCATTTATTTCATTTAAAGGCATCATAAACAAATCTAGATTAACGCCAATCTTACCAGAAGCTAATTCATGAAATTTTGGATCGATATAATCTGGACCGACTTTAAAAGGCTGAATCGCACTATTTTTACGCTTAAACAAACGCAACAAACCTAGTGTAATCGTTGTTTTACCTGCGTTACTACTTGGAGCAGATATGATGAATTGTTTTATCATGCTTTTATATGTATTGGAATACCAGAAACTATAAAATCTACTGTATTAGCTTGTTGTGCAATGTATTGGTTTACCTTACCTTGTAAGTCAACAAATTGCCGTGTTGATTTTTCCATAGGTATAACTCCCAAACCGACCTCATTCGTAATGGCTATCACAACACTATTTTCTTTGCATAACACATCCCATTCTTTCATTACAAAGTCGTAACTTAAAGTCGCATCGTATTTAAAATGACCCATAACGTTCGTGATCCAAAGTGTAATGCAGTCTACAAACAACACCTTATTAACTGCCTTTATTTTGCTAATATGAAGTTCTTCTTCAATAGTTGTCCAATTATCTGTACGTCGTTTTTTATGGATTTCAATACGTTTACGATATTCATCATCCCAATATTTAGAGGTCGCTAAATACGTAGGAGACGCGTCGAGGCTTAAAGCAATTTTTTCGCCATATTCACTCTTACCAGAGCGTTGTCCACCTGTAATAATATGTACTATTTTAGTGTTCATTTTCTGTTATTAAAAGTTCATAATTGGCGTTAATTCGATGGGCTAAATCAAAAGCAACTCCAATTTTCACCATTCCTTTTTCTGCATCAATAATCTGAGTAGTATCAATGCCTTTACAATAGATTTGAAAGGCGAGCACCGTATCCTCTAAACTATCCTCTGTATTTAGTTTCCCATCGGTTATAATGTGAAGGTTGTGATTAAATTCTATATCTGCACAAATCCTTTTTACATGTTTAAAACCAGCCGTTAAATTGGTTTTTCCTCCTGTTTTAAGATCTGTTAATGCCACTTCAATATTTTTTAAGACGCCTGTTCTATTTAAAATGTGTTGCGCTTCTCCGTCGAATAAAGAAATGACAGAAAACTGTGTGTTTTGATTTTTAGAGGCTTCTGCTATTTTATTTATCGTCCCTTTGGCGTAAGCTATAATTTGATCTTTTAACATGGAACCACTAGAATCTATCAGGAATATATGGTGTTGCTTTAAAAACTTGTTTTTACTCTTGTTTTTTAATTCAAATTTATCTGTTGCCAAATATTGACTTACTGTTTTTTTGGTATCAATTAATGTAAGATTCCCTCCTAAATTTTGAATTGAATGCGTTCCGTTTTGAATGGTATTAGTACTTATATCTTTTGGCTTCTGAAATTTGTTTTGTGGAAGCAACATATTTATTTTTTCTTCTTTTGAAGGACTCGCTTCTGAAGGTTTTTCTTCTGGTTGATTGTTTTGATCTGGGGCTGGGTTTTCCTTAAAAGGTTCATTATTTAAACTTCTATGGTTTAACACCAAATCTGCAATAGTATCAACATCTTTTATGCTGATATCTGAAGTATTTTGATAGGCAACAAAAGCTCTGGCTGTTTTTAGTAGTAAAATATCTGCCCGCAATCCTTCCACTTGATGTTGAATAGCTAATTGGCTACAATACGCTATAATGTCATCATTAATTTGTATCGATTTCAGTCTCTTTTTAGCAGCTTCAATTTGTGTTTTAATACGGTTATCTTCAGTGTTGTAATTGGCTATAAACTGTAAAGGATCATCATCAAACTCAAAACGTTGTTTGATGATTTTCTGACGTACCTTTGGATCAACAGACGTTATAATATTTACACTTAAACCGAAACGATCTTTGAGTTGGGGTCTTAAATTTCCTTCTTCAGGATTCATAGAACCTACTAAACAAAACTGACTTTTAAAATAGCGAGATACACCTTCCCGCTCTAAATAATAGTTACCAGAAGCGGCAGCATCTAATAAGATATCGGTAAGGTAATCTTGTAATAAGTTAACCTCATCTACATACAAAACCCCTTGATGTGCTTGTGCCATTAAACCTAGATTAACAACTTCTTTTTTAGCATTTATTAATTGCTCTAAATCTATACTTCCTATTAATCTGTCTTCTGAAACACCAATCGGTAAATTAACAAAAGGATAGTTTTCTTGATTTCCCATTAGGCTTGTTAAAGACCTAATTAACGTCGTTTTTCCTGTTCCCTTATCACCTATTGCTAACACGCCTCCAATTAATGGGTCGACCAAATTTAAAATAAGTGCTAACTTAAAATGGTCTTGTCCCACAATGGCAGAAAACGGAAAACTTATATATTCTTCAACTTGTCTCATAATGCATAAACACCGTTATAAATCCAAACAATTCCAATAATTACAGAAGCCATTCCTGCAATACCATTCATCCACTTAAAAATGGATAAATTGCGTTCTAAAAACCGACTCATTACAGAAATTAAAACATAACTATACACCCCCATTGCTATAATAATTCCTAGGCTTTCTACAACTAGAATTAAAATAGCTTCACCTAATGTATCACTACTTAACACTAAAGCGGACGTTAAAGCCCCTCCTGTACCTGCTAACCCGTGAAGCATACCAATCCAAAATGATTTATTCATTGGGTTTACGGCTATTTCTTCGCCTTTAGTACCATGTAAATGTATAGGGTTGCTAATATCATGCTCGTGAGCCTCGATTTTTTTATGATCTTTTACCATGTTATTAATGGCATGATTTCTTTTTATGGCAACAATTCCTAACCAAATCATAATAGGGCCAACAGCTAATTCCGCATAAAAAGAAATATTATGTACAACCAATGTTGCCATACTTTTAAAAATTAAAGCGGCACCACCAAAAAGTAATAAAGTTGCCGAGTGCCCAAATGCCCATTGAGAAGCTTTAAAAACCGTTTTAAAGTTTACTCTTTTATTATTAATGCTATTTTCGGAAGCTAATACAGAAACTGCCGTAACATGATCTGGCTCAAAGGAATGCAGTATTCCTGCCATTAATGGCCTAATTAAAGAAATTACTGTCATTTTTTAATAAATTTAATAAGCGTTCCATTTTTATCTATAAGATAGATATCCAAGTCGACCTGTTTCATTTTTATATGTGTATGCTGGTAACACTGTTTAAGTAACAATTGAAAAAAAGATGAGTTTTGTTCAAAATCAAACAATTCGGTTAACCGTCCCGCCATATTTAATGCTTTAATTTTATCTGCTTCATAAAAACCGACTTGTTCGGCTAATTGAACTACAAAATCTTTGTTCCAACTCGACACACAACTATGCGTATCTGTAATACCCGCTGCTAATTTTGCAGCTTTACCCAGCATAATACCAATACTTACTTTTTTTATAGGAGATTTATTTATTTTAATTAGTGTTTCCCCTATCCAATTCCCATAATGGATAAACCCATATTCTGGTAAATAATGGAATTTATTGGACAAATATTTTTCACTTCTTGCTCCTGAATTAATTACCAATTCTGTAACATTATTAGCAACTGCAACATCAATACCTTGCTCGATACTAGCGATATAAGATGATGATGAATACGGTTTAACAATACCACTTGTTCCTAAAATGGAGATGCCGTTCATAATACCCACACGCTCATTAAGCGTGCGTTTAGCAATCTTTCGCCCATTAGTAACATACACAGTCACAGATACGCCACATTCTAAATCGTAATCGTGCAATAGTTTTTGAATAGCACTTGTAATCATTTTTCTAGGCACCGGATTAATAGCTGGTTCTCCAATAGCAAGTTCTAAGCCTTTAAGGGTTACTGTTCCTACACCTTCACCTGCAATAAATTGAATATCTTTTTCTTGAGTTAAATTTAAAATACAACCTATTTCTGCACCATTGGTAACATCAGGATCGTCTCCTGCATCTTTAATTACGGAACAATTAGACGTATCTCGCGTAAACTCACAGCGATGAATAGGAATTTCAACAACTTTATCAATAGGCAAGTGTACGTTTACAGCAACGTTTTTTTTCTGATGAATGATTGCCAACATTCCAGATTTTACCGCAGCGGTAGCACAGGTTCCTGTTGTAAACCCTTCTCTTAACGGACCTTTTGGAATTTCTCTTAAACCCATGTTTTTAGTGTTTTAAGAATGAGTGATTCCAGTGTGCTAACATCAAACACGACCTTAAAATATGGAGCTATTTTTGGCTGTTTTATAATAATAATTTGTGAATTTGTTTGTAAAGCAGCTTCAATTTTTGTGCTTAAAAACCCACTATCACCTGTTTCCTTTGTTAAAATAACGTTGATATTATTAGCTTCAATTATGCTAACCTCTTTTTTTAAATCTTCCGAAGGCAACCCTAAAATTAATTGGTTCTCAGGAAAATTAGCTACTTTAGCAATAGCTAAGGATTCTGGTCTATCAAGTATTCTAAAATACGCCGTGTTATGTTGCCACCAAGGTTCTAGTCTTTTAATAGATTGTACGCCTGTTAACGCTAATACCGTTTTATTTTCTTTTAATAATTCTAAAGCATCATCATAGGTATTTACATAAGTCACTAATGGATGGATGGTTTTAGAAAGTAATTGTCGCCCAAACCGTATCACAGGTATTTGTAAACGTTCTGCGACTTTTGCTATCGTACTATGTAATATTTTAGCAAAAGGATGGGAAGCATTTATAATCGTATGAATTTTATTTTTTAATAGATACGTTTCTAGTTGTTGTTCATCTAAAGCGCCATATCTATAACTAGCTATTTCATTTTCTTCAAAAGGAATATTTGTTTTTGTTGAATACACAAAAGGCATCGCTTTTCCTTGCAACCAATTTGCTGCTTTTTTCCCTTCTGTTGTTCCTCCAAAAACTAATATCATTTTCTTTTATTTTGAATGATTATTCTGTTACTACAAATTTCTTATTGGTTCTAAAAATGTGTTTCCACTCCGGACTGTATAATTGAGATCTGTTTTTACGCGCTCCAATAGCATGACCTACTACAATTAATACGGTTCTTGTTTTTTTGCTCTTCTTTACAATAGCTGCTAATTCTGATAATTTTCCTTGAAAAATTTCTTCATCCTTCCAAGAGATTCTATACATAACAGCGACAGGAGTATCGGCATCAAAATGTTCTAATAATTGTCCTTCTACTTTCTTTGCAATTCCAGCACTTAAGAAAATACACATCGTGGCATTGGTGGCTGCAAATGCTGCAATACTTTCTTTTGATGGCATGGGTGTTTTGCCTTCCCCACGAGTTAATACAATAGACTGTACAACTTCTGGAATGGTAAATTCTGATTTTAAGGCCGCAGCTGCTGCACTAAAAGAAGAAATACCTGGGACAATAAAATAATCCATTTCTAAGTCATCAAAAATGGTCATTTGTTCTTGAATGGCGCCATATAAAGATGGATCTCCACATTGCAAACGAACAATAGCATTTCCTTTTTTATAATGTGCTTGCATTAAAGAAATTTGCTCTTCCAAGGTCATCATTGCCGAATTTCGAACTACAGCACCTGCTTTACACCAAGCGGTCATTTCTTCAGGAATTAAACTTCCTGCATATAAAACACAATCAGCTTGCTCTAAATATTGCTTTCCCTTTACGGTTATTAATTCTTCATCTCCAGGTCCTGCTCCTATTATAGCAATGGCAGTTGTTCGTGCTGCATTAACATTTAAAGCCACAGAAAAAGTGAATTTCTCACCATTATCTAAATGAATTTTTTGTTTTTCAATCAATACGTTCTTGCTTCCTGAAATTAACATTGCGGTAGATTCTGAAACTCCATCAACACCAATTTTAGATTGTACCATTTCACTTGGGTTTGGCACCGAAATCGTATCTATTTCTATTGAAGTAAAGGTGCTGAAAGGAATAGCGTTATTCGTACTAAAATCTAAATACGCTTGTTGCTGTGCTTTGATATCTATAGAACCAAAGTTTTTAATGGCTAAAAAATTAATTTTTAAAGCTTCCAATTCTTGTCTTAAAGTGGTTTCAAAAAGTGTTGAATCTAATTTCTTAGAACATCCAGACCCTACTGAAAGTACTTTTGGAATAAAAAACAAACTCGGAATTGTTACCTCATAAATCTTATACGTTACAGCAATAAACAATTCGAATTGTGTGTAATCAATATCACTTTCATTATAAAAAAGAGTCACAAAATCAGGTACTGTTTTTTCTAAATGTTGGGTTCCTTTATCTTTAATATCCAACAATAAAGCGGTTGGTTTATTATTAACAAACAAGGCCATTGTTTTGTTCATCGATAATGAACTTTCTACTTGCCAGTCAAATTGACTGCCTAGTGTATCTAAAGCCCAAATATTTTGTATATCACTTGAAGTAGAAATAATAGGCTTTGCTCCTAAAACAGCAGCAATTTTTAAAGTAAAATCATTCGCACCACCTTTATGTCCGCTTAATACCGATTGTACATTCAAACCTAAATCATCTACAGAAATTACCGCAGGATCTGTGTTTTTACTCTCAAGATGAGGTGCAATTAAACGCACACAAATACCTAAAGCAGATACAAAACAAATACCATCTAACTTCGAGAAGTTGTCATTTAGATAACTCGAAATTGAAGCAATAGTTGATACATTTTTATTAGTAGAAGATAATGTAGTTATGACTAACGATTTTGGAAATTCTTGCTGAATAACACGCGCTTTTTCCAAACCTTTTTCTGTAACTGCTATGATGGCTATTTTTTTCATTTATTTATTTATTCTGCGGTGTGAATGCTAATTTTATTATGTGTGTTTACCTGAATTAAGAGTGTATTGATAGCGTAATTTAATTGGGTAAGTTCTTCTATAAACACCTGAGAACTACTTTCTTTTACAGCATTTATTACAAATCGTACCAATGGATTTAATTGATGTATAATGCCTATCAACTCTTTTAAACGACCGCCATGCCCACCAATAAAGACAACATCGGGAATAGGAAAATGGCTCAAGTTGAGATTAAAAAAATCATCAATAACAATAGCAATTCCTGGTGTAGAAAATTGCTCCGTATTTTTTTGAATAATGGAAGCGCATTCTGTACGTTTTTCAAAAGCAACAATTTTTAAATGCGGAAAATGTTGCTTGGCTTCAATAGCTACAGACCCTGTACAAGTCCCTATATCCCAAAAAACAGTCTTGTTTTGTAATTCTAAACTGCTAATGGAACATAAACGGATAGGCATTTTAGTAATCATATTGGTTCGATTACCTAATGGTGTAAATGCACTATCAGGAATACCAAACGCTTTCTTTTTTACTGCTATTTGCTTTAATAAAACACAGTTTAAATGGTTATGTTTTTTTTGGATGCAAGTCGATAAATCGAGTTGCTCAATATGTTCCGTATCTCCATCTAAAGCTTCGCCAATAGTGATCGAATAATTATCGAAACCATATTGTAGCATGCGTTTTGCAATTTCAGAAGGTGTTTTTTTATTATCTGTTAATACCCCAATTAGTTCGGTTCTGTTAATTAAAGCTTCATCTAAAGCCGACCAATCTCTACCGTGAATAGATACCGATTTTAAGGTGTTGTAATTGGTTTGTGTTTTATGACATAATAACTGAATACTATTGAAATAAGGAAATACATTTAGTTTTGCGCTGGGTAATAAACGTTGTAAAGTGTTTCCAAAACCATAGAAAAAAGGATCTCCAGAAACGAAAATAACTATTGATGTATTAAAAGTGTTGTATTGTTGAATAAGTAAATCCATTTTCCCTGAAATTTGAATCCAAGTATGATTTTTAGGCAAGAATGTTTTTACCAATTCATAATGACGTTTTCCTCCAGAAAAAACAGTTGACTTCTGAATTAATTCCAAGACATCATCATTCAATTTTGGAGTAACATGATTACTTATTCCTATTAAATAAAAATCGATATGTATATTCGTTTGCTTCATCTATAAATACGATTCTTTAATAACGACATCATTGATATTTTTACGCTTTTCCCATTGTAAACGTTCTAACTCTGGGTTTTCATAAAACTTATCGACGTGCCCTAAACATAGGTAGCCTATTAATTGTCTGTTTTTAGGAGCGTTTAATATGGTTTTAATTTTATCAGGATTCAAAATACTAACCCAGCCTAAACCTACATTCAACGCTCTTGCCATTAACCACATATTCTGAATGGCACAAACCACTGAATAAACCCCTGCTTCCTTTATTGTAGTTTGCCCTAAGACAGGATGTTCACTAGGTTTGTAGAATACCGCAATATTTAATGCCGATTCAACAATACCTTCTAATTTTAATTGGGTATAAGCATCTGCCTTTTCTCCTTTAAAAAAGGTTTTAGCTTTTTCATTTTCTTCAAAAAAACTGTCTTTAATTTTAGTTCTAATCTTTAAATCTTTGATAACGACAAACTCCCATGGTTGAGAAAAACCAACAGAAGGTGCGTTTACTCCAGCAAATAGAATTTTATCTAAATCCTCTTGAAGAACAGGTTCATCTGTAAACCGATTCCCTCTTACATCCCTGCGTGCAAGGATAATCTGTTCAAGAGTTTCTATATGTTCTGAAGTAAATTTGTTCATTTTTTAAGACTTAAAATATGTTGAGGCTTCAGGTAAGGTAAAAGCAGCGTTAACAATAGCAGCAGCAACATTACTACCGCCTCTATTGCCTTCTATAATTACCCAATCGGTATTTGTAATTTGTGATAATTGCTCTTTGGCTTCTAAAACATTAACAAAACCAACAGGAACACCAACAACACCTGCAGGTTTAAAAGCGGTGTTTTCTCTTAATTGTTCTACGATTTCGAATAATGCAGTAGGCGCATTTCCTACAACATATAACGCCTTAGGATGTTTTTCAATGGCTTTTCTAATACCTGCTTGAGAACGCGTCATATTTTCTGATTTTGCTAATAATTGCACGTCTTCGTTATTTAATAAACAATGAATTTGATTACCGAATTCCTTAGTAAAAGCTTTTGTTATTCCTGCTTTTACCATCGTAACATCGGTAACAATTTCGCCTCCGTTTTTAAGGTGATTATGCCAGTTTTCAATGGCTTTTGGTGTTGCCGAATAATGATTGAAATCTTCTAAAATTCCAGTAGTATGTATAACTCTCGTTATCGCCCATTTATCTGAAATAGAAAACGACAAATCATTAATATGCTCTGTAACAATTCTAAAACTTTCTTGTTGAATTTCTTTACCTGTATGTGGTTTCCTGTTGAGGTAACCTCTTGGAGTAACTAAATAGTCTTTAAAGCGATAGGTTTGAGAGTTCCCAATCATGACCAAACAAAACATATCAACATCTTCAGGGTTAAATGCTCCTAAAGTGGTGATTTTAACTTCTTCTTCTGGGCGTGTTACGTGTCTTATAATGGCAACAGGAGTTGTAGGAGCACGTTCTTCTAAAAACAACTTTTTCAGTCTACCCAATTGCCAATGCCTTTTTATACTTTTTGGGTTGTATAAACTTGTTACAAAATCGCCCATGGCTGCGGCTTTAATTCTTTTTTCAATTCTATTCCATGGCGTCATCAAATCCGATAAAGAAATACAGCAAAAATCATGACCTAACGGTGCGCCTAGTTTACTTCCTGCAGCTAAAAAGGCAGAAACACCTGGTAGGGTTTCTAATTCAATGTCATCGTGATTTTCTTTAGAAACAACTTCGTAAACAATAGCTGCCATAGCATAAATACTGGCGTCTCCAGAACCAATAACAACAACATTCTTATCCTCTTTAGCTTTTTCAATAGCTTTATGTGCTCTGGCTTCTTCTTTACCTAACGGCATGGAGATTAGTTCCGCATCTGCTTTAAATAAAGACGCTCCAAATTGAAAATAATAGTCATAACCAATAACAACATCAGCCGTTTCTAAAGCATTTTTAACTATGGGTAACATATAATTTATATCTCCAGGGCCTAAGCCTGCTACAGTTATTTTCATTGGTTGATTTTTTTAATAATGAGCAGAGAAAAATAAGGGGTTTCTCTTGTATTTGCAGTTGTCCAATCGTTTGTAATAAATTGTTTATCGGTTCCTAAACGTTCCGCATAAGTGATGCTATGTTTTTTGCTATCAATTACTAAGTTAATAAGATCTATTACCGATATTATTTTCATCAATACTACGGTGTCAAAACAAGCAATAGCTTCTTGTAATTCTTCTTTAGTTTGTACACGAGGAATAACAACTACTTTTTCGTTTTGTAAGCACAAAGGCATTTTACTTTCTGAAGCTAAATGCAAGTATGAACTAATACCTGGAATTAAATCTATAGCCAATTTATGAGCTTGTATTTTTTCTAATAAATAAGAAAAAGAACTGTAAGTACTAATATCGCCTTCGCTAACAATAGCAATAGATAATCCTTTTGTATAATCGGTTAAAATTTGTTGAAACGTGGTTTCATAAATAACTTTGGCTTGCGCTCTTTCTAAATCCATTTTTAAGTAGAAACCTTCTAATTTTTCGGCATTTAAATCATACTGATTTAAAATTGATAACGAATAACTTTCTTTTCTACCGTCTTTAAATAACGATCCTGGATAGTAAATTTTATCTGCTTGTTGCAGGGCTTTTAATCCTTTTAGGGTAATTAAATCAGCATCACCTGGGCCTAAGGAAACACCACAAATCTTTCCTTCTATCATATTCCTAAACTTTTTTTAATTTTAGTAAACACACTGTTTTTTTGTCCTACTTTTTCATCTTCTTCAAACAAAAGACCTTTTACACCTAAATGATGTCCTATTTGCTCTTTACCCACTTCAGATTCTACACCTACAATTTGTTTTCTGTATTTACACAATTGGCAATTCATATTTGCCGTACCATTAATGGTTTCTTCTAAGCGTTCGTCAAAGGCTTTTAAAATTAATTCATCACTTCCAAAAGCTTGAGTATATACATACTCGTGAGGCGAGGTTTCGCTAAAATCTCTTATTTGTTTATAAATACGTTCTAAAAGAATACCGGTAAAAAAGAAAAACGGAATAGCAATAGTGCGTTTAAATTCCATTTTACTGGTAAGCTCTAAACTTTTAGTAACGCTTGGGTATGCAGTACCGCTGTATGAAACGGTTGTGAAACCAAAGCCCATTCCTTCTCCCAACATACAAGCCAATTTATGTACATCAGAATTGGCGTCGGTATCGGTTGTTCCTCTACCTACAACCATTAAACAAACTTCTTTTCTGTCCATGGGTGAATGCTTACGTTCCTCTTCCAAAACTCTTTTCTGAGCTAACTCTAATAAAAAGGAATTTACACCAAGGTGTTTTCCCATTTTAATGGTTAAATCGGTATAATAACTTTGTATGGTATTCATTTCGTAAGGAATATCATTCTTTGCATGTGCACCAGCAAAAAGAATAACAGGCAATGCATAAATTTCACGAATACCCTTTTGATACATACGTTCTATTGAAGCTTCATAAACAGGATGGTTAAATTCTAAAAAACCATAATCTACTTCATACGCTGTATACCTTGCTTGTAAAACTTTAACCAATTCTTTAAAAGCATCGGTTCCTGTTTTGGTTCTACTACCATGTCCACAAAGTAAAATTCCTTTTTTCATTGTTTTATTTGATTGGTTCTGCTCCTATTAAAAATACTACTGGCATTTGTAGTTCTTGTTTTTTTACATCGTCTTCAATATTTCCTAATGTTGAAGACAGTAAAACCTCATTAGCTCTTGACACATTAGAAATAGCACTGATAGGAATATTTGGGTTTTTACAAACTTCAATTAGTTTAGGAATAATTTGGTCTAAACTTTTCAACCCCATATATAGCGCCAATGTATTACCTGCATTCAGCATTTCGGCTATACCTTTAAGCTGTGCTGTAGAATAATCTGCCGTATGTGCCGTACAAATTAAAACCGCATTAGATTGTCGTCTTTCTGTTATAGGAATATTAGCTGAACTGGCTGCGGCTAAAGCTGCAGAAATACCTGGAACAACTGTAAATGGTAGGTTATGCTTTGTTAAAAACCGAGCTTCTTCTGCAGCTCTACCATAAATATAGGGATCTCCAGATTTTAAACGAACAACGCTTTCGCCTTGTTCGCAATGCGATTTCATTAATATGTTTATTTTATTTTGACGTGTTTCTTGATTTTCAATATCACCAAATTTTCGTCCTACATAAATACGTTCAGCTTGTGTATTGATGTTTAATATTTCATCTGAAATTAAATTATCATGTAATATAATTTCGGCATTTTCAATAGCTTCAAAAGCTTTTAAAGTTAATAGTTTTATGTTCCCAGGGCCTGCACCAACAATGTTTATTTCTGGTAAATACGTTTTTGTAAAAATCCATTCAGGATTTGAAAATTCATATTTGTAATTAAGGAGTGATTTCGATTTAGAATTATCTATAATTTTATATCGTTCTTCTGTTTCTATTTCAAAAATGGGTGCAGGTAAGTTTAAATTAATTGCTGCATTTTCATAATAAGTTCTTCTTTTTGGATGCACATTTGCACAACCATTAATAACTTCTCCAAAACAGTTTTGCTCTAAAATAGTTTCAATTAAACCAATAGCATCTTTTTGATGAATAAGATTTATGGGTACATTTGGGTTTTTTAATTGTTTTTTGTTTGCTAGAAAACGTCCTGGGTGCCGCTTGCTACCTATTAATCCTGCCAAACGCAAAATAGTTAAGTTACTACCAAAATGCTTTCGTAGTAAGTGTTCTGCTTTTATTAACGCCATACCAGAGGCTTTGTCTGGATAACAATCTATTGTTTCATCTATAAGACCGTTGGTATTTTGATACACAGATGTGGAACTTACAAAAACAACCTTTATAGATTTAGGTGTATGCTTAATAATTTGTTCGATTTGAAGTGGGTGTATCGTTTCTATATTTTCGATACGTTTTGGAGGAAAATTGATAATAAGTGTTGTGGTTCCGTTTATTAAAGCATCCCAATCTCCAATAATTCTATCGGGCTCTATTTTTATTCTACAAACTTGAAACGAATACTTACTTAGCGATTTCAAGTTATCGAGATCAGACGTGCTACCAGTAATAGAATACCCCTTTTTTTGAAGTTCTAATGCTAGTGGTAAACCTAACCAGCCTAATCCTAAAATAGAAATATGCTTATTCATAACTGTGATAAATCTAGAGTTAGATGTTGCAACTGAATTTTTGTACAGTATTGCCAAGCTTCGGTATGTATAGAATCAAATTCTATTTTACCTAAAGTTTTTCCGAATTTATTTTTAAAACGAATGCCTGTTTGTCCCGTTTCTTTTTGATAAAAATATTCTGTAATCGAAATTTTTAATTGTTGTAATTCCTTATTATCTTTAGGAACTGAAGCAATAGTAAATTCTAAACAATCTGTTTTGGTTAGGAGTTCTAGAGTGAATTCTTTTGAATAGTTTACCTCGTTTATGTCTTTAAACGCTAATTGGGGTTTATTAGGCACATGAAGTGTTACGCCTTCTGGTTTTTCTAACAGAAATAAGAATAATGGATATAAATATTGATCTGAACTAAAACCTTTTGTTATAAGAGAATCGCCCAATTCTTCATCCCTTTTAAATTCAAAAGGTTTTGGCTTTATAGGTACTATTTCTTTATTAGAAACCTGTTGTTCCCACCCCTCTCGATACAACAGTTCAGTTTCTAAAGGACATTCATTATTTATATGCCCTTTAACAATGTGTATTATTTTTTTTTGTGTAAGTTCTTTGTACCAAAATTCTCCTGGGTGTACAATACAGGTAGGTGCGTCTTCACACCTGCCATTACATCGTGTTTTAATGGTGTGTGTGTTGTTCCAATTATCATTGTTACGTAAATAAGCTCTTGCAGCTCTTATAACTTGTTCTCCTCCTGCTTTTTGACAAGAACCACCGTCGCAAAAGAAAAATGTATGTGTAGATTTGGCAATGTTTTTACCCATTTTTTATTAATAATGGGAAAGTAGTAGAGTATGAAACCCACAAATTCAGGAATCAAACACGTTAACTTTTATCCCGAAAGTTTATATTTATGTTTAGCTTTAGGCAGGTCTTCTGACTCACTCTACTTTTAACGCCTTCCCATTCCTAAGAACAGTGACTTATACATGTTAAAAGCTTTTTTTAGAGCTTACAGATGCGGGAACAGTTTTGGATTTTCACCAAATTCCCTTTTAATTCTATATTCTTTTTACAAAGATTTTGAAACCAAAAGCAAGACAAATGTATCGATAATTTTTGGATTAGAAACGGATAGTTTCTAAAATAAATTCACTTCTTTTTGTACGAGACGATTTAGGCAAAATGATAATATCAAAGCCTTTATTTTTATACATCTCTAAAAGAAGCTGTTCTAATTTTAAACAGTAATCAAAATCTTGTAATCGTTGTTCATCTTGGCAGTAAATATCAAACCAAGTTGGAGCAAAAAAAACAGTTTTATGATAAGTATCTTGATAGGAAAAATCGCGTAGGTAATTGGGAATCCTTTTGTTTTCTAATGCTAAATAGGCTTCTAAATCTAATAACGATCTGTCACAGACTTGAGCATCACTCGTTAATAATTCGTGACTTGTTAAATTGAACACAAGATTGGAAAAACGATTAATATCACCCCAAGGCACACCATTTCTGTTATTTTGTTGTTCATCTATAATAACTTTTCTAGACACTTCATCCATACAAGGAATACTATTTTTTAGAAGATTTATCGTGGTCGTTTTTCCCGTACCTGGGGCGCCTGTAACAATATATTTTTTAGGATGGCTACACATATTCAAAAAATAATAACAATCCAATAATTAAGAAACAAAACAGCATACTAACTTTATAATTAATCTGGGTAACCGTTTTAATTTCTTCATGTTTAATTTTGCGATTATTGCTTCCTATAAAAGGTTTTTCTATCAATTTTCCATGATAATAATTAGGTCCTCCAAACTGGCAATTTAGAATATATGTTAAGGCTGCTTCTGGGTATCCTGCATTCGGACTACTATGCTTGCTTCCTTCTTTAAAAACAAACGTTAATCCATTTAATTTAAATTGAACTATTAGCATTAGCGACGCTGTAATTCTTGCAGGAATATAATTAGCAATATCATCTAACTTTGCGGCAAATTTACCAAACCATATATAACGATCGTTTTTATACCCAATCATGGAATCGAAGGTGTTTATCATCTTATAAGCCATAGCTCCTGGGACACCCAAAATTAAAAAATAAAAAAGAGGCGCAATAACACCGTCGCTTAAATTTTCAGACATCGTTTCAAAAGTAGCCACTCTAATTTGTTGTTCGCTCAAGTTATTGGTCTCTCGTCCCACAATCCAAGATAAACGCTTGCGTCCAGCTTCCAACCCTTTATCTTTTAAAGCGTTAAAAACAGCTAAACCTTCCTTTATCAAAGTTTTGTTTGCTAAACAGTAAAACAACATAAGTATTGAAAATACAGCAGCTAAAACTTGAAAATTAGATACATTTAACCATTTAATAATTAAATAGGGCACTACAAAAGAAAGACTCACTAATACAATGACTAACATAGCTCCTTTTAAGAACTTATAGCGACCTTTATTAAGCCTTTTTTCTCCAAAAGAAATGCCATTACCGTAGCTTACAATAAGATGTGGCATTTTTACGGGATCTCCAAAAAATAAATCTAAAGCAAAAGCAGAAATTAAGACATAAATAGCGTTTAAATCCATGCTTTTAAAATTTGAATTAATACCATATTAGCTTCTTTACTTTGTGTAGAAAGTCGGATATACTCCCCCTCTAACTTATTAAAATTGGTAGCATCGCGAACAAGAATTTGATGTTCTTTAATTAAATATTGCTTTAATTCTTTTGCTGATTTGCTTAATAATTCAATCAAAAAATAAGATGTATTACTCTCACAAATTTTTATGCCACTTAACCTTGCTAATTGCTTTTTAAAAAAGGTTGTTTCTTCTAATAATTCTGAAGCATTAAACTGAAGTACATCATAGTTTTTCAAGATAAATTCGCCTGCTTTTATAGCCAATAAATTCACACTCCAAGGCATTTTTAAACTTAACAATTTAGCTATGTTTGAAGCATTGGAAACTATATACCCCAAACGCAATCCAGGAATGGTAAAGGTTTTGGTTAAGGAACGAACAATTATTAAATTACTGTACTTTGTCGTTAATGACACAATGGATTCAATACGAGTCGTAAACTCAATATACGCCTCGTCAATAACAAACATAGTATCTGGTTTTTGCTGAAAAAGAAATTCTAATTCATCTTTGGAAAAAACGTTTCCATTGGGATTATTAGGATTACAGATAAACACAAGGTCTGCGCTCGTATTTTTTAAGTCTGTTGAAGCAATTAACTCGTAATTTAAATGAAAGATTTTACAAGCATCTTCATATTCTGCAAACGTAGGTACTACAATAGCTGCTTTCTTATTAGAAAACAATTGAGCAATAAGATAAAAAGCTTCTGTTGCTCCATTAGTAAACAAAAACTGTGAACTATTAAGGTGAAATTTTTTAGCTGCCAATTCATTAAGTTCACTAGCAGAAGGAGATGGATAACTTTGTATTTGATTAATACACTTTGATATCTCTTCTAGCAATTCTTTAGGACAGCCTTTATAGTATACATTTGAACTAAAGTTATACTTAATTTCTCCTTCAATTAAATGAAGATCATCTCCATGTCCGTTTAACATTTTTCTGAGCTGTTTTTTACAATAGTTTCCATGTCTAAATTTTCATCTATCCAATCTGCCAATTTATCAAATTGTTCCGCTTTAAATAGTCTGTAGTTTTTAGCTTGTGCCTCAGGAAATTTTAATTGTAATAATTCTGTAACAACCTCTTGGTTATCAAAAACACCATGAAGGTATGTGCCCCAGCTTTTATCGCCATCAAAATACCCTTCCTCAGTATCATCAATAAGGTTTAAATGTTTGTTTTTATGTACTCTAGTTTCTCCCATATGAATTTCGTAGCCTACACAAGGTGCTTTGAAATTCTTAAACTGAAAATGGCGCTGTATCGTTAGCTTGGTTTTAGAAAGTTCTGTCTCAATATCAAACAATCCCAAACCTGCTTCTAGTTTAACATTACTTTCTACAGAAAACGGATCTGTAATAGATTTTCCCAACATTTGATATCCACCACAAATGCCTATAATTGGAATGTGCAAATACTTATTTTTAATCACCGCATCTAATCCCTCCTTTTTTATAGCAACTAAATCTTCAATGGTATTTTTGGTTCCTGGAATAATAATAACATCGGCTTTATTTAGTTCTTCGGCATCTCTTGTAAAATAAAGGTTGATCAATGATTCCTGTTCTAAAGCTTGAAAATCTGTGTAATTAGACATATAATGAAGTTTCACTACAGCAATATTTAATTTACCTTCGATAGCTGTTGTTGCCCTAAGGTTCAATGCCACCGAATCTTCTTCTTCAATAATAATATCTTTCGCATAGGGCAAAACACCCAAAACAGGAAGTCCTGTAAGTTCTTCTAATATCTTTTTGCCTTCTACAAATAAACTGGCATCGCCTCTAAACTTATTAATAATAATGCCTTTAACAAGTTTACGTTCCCAATCTTCAAGCAGTGCAATAGTGCCATATACACTACCAAATATGCCTCCTTTATCTATATCTCCTACTAAATAAACGCACGCATTTGCAGCTTCTGCCATGCGCATGTTTACAATATCCCTATGCTTTAAATTAAGTTCGCTAATACTGCCTGCACCTTCCATAACAACAGGGTTGTGCTTTGATGCTAATTGCTTAAAAGATGTTTTGGCTTCTTCAAAAAGATGTTTTTTATTATCCCCTAAAAAGTATTCTTTAGCAGTTTGGTCTCCAATAGGTTTTCCATGCAAAACAATTTGTGATTTATTTACAGATGACGGTTTTAATAAAATAGGATTCATTTCTACCGTTGGCGGAATACCACAAGCTTCTGCTTGTACCGCTTGCGCCCTACCAATCTCAAGATTATCGGGTGTAGAAAAACTATTTAAAGACATATTTTGTGCTTTAAACGGAGCGGGATTATATCCTTTCTGTTTAAGCCATCTGCAAATCCCTGTTGTTATCCAGCTTTTACCAACATCAGAGCCTGTACCAACTAACATTATAGGTTGTAGGTTTTGCATTTAAATTTGTTTATTTTAAATACAAAAATATTAAATAATATAGACTTTAATATCGGGTTGATGATAAAGTTTACTGAAATATATACCGATGCTTTTTAATGTTCAGTTACTAGTACGTGCCAAACGAAATGTTAGACGATCTTCTAGAGATTTCATACCCCACTCAATTAAAGTGAAAATAATTTGAAAAAGCAGTAAATAATTTAATTTCATTATTAATAGTTAGGAAAACAAATGTTGGCTGAAGCAAAAAAAGCTGAAGTTATAACTTCTGACTTACATTTGTTAAATAGTATTGGTGATTGAACCAAAACCATTTGTCTTTGGTTTAAGAGATTATATTTCAACTAACTTTTTATTATAACCATCCAATACATCGTTGGGTAGGGTTTTTAGATAAATTTGTGTCGTAGTTAAACGATTGTGTCCTAACATTGCGGATATTGCCTGTAGGGGAACTTCTTGCAGCATTGCTTGAGTAGCAAAGCTATGGCGGGATACGTAAGAGGTTAAGCGCTGCTCTATTCCACACAAGTTTGCAATTTCCTTTAGTCCTTTGTTATATCTTTTGCGTGCCCAAAGGACATCTTTATATTGAAGTTCAAATATGTCTCTTTTAATAATTGGAAATATGAACTCATCTTTGTCCTTATCTTTAGTGTAACAGGATAGTATTTCTTGTAATTGATTTGTTATTTTGATATTATAACTACCGAAGTTTATGAAACACTGAGAAAAAATCGAGGTTTTCAAAAATTGACATTAAATGGAATTGAATATGAAGTAATGTGTATTTCTGACTATAATAAAATAAACTCAAAAGATGATGATGAAATGCACGTCTCCTATTACGCTAAAAACATTGGACTAATAAAAACTTATTTTGAAGATCACCATAATCAAATAGAACTTGAATTAAAAGAAATTCTATCTGAAAAAGAATTTGATAATCTTAATAAAGAAGAAGAAGATTATTATTATTAGTATTACTTGAATTATTTATAACAATTGTTCTTATAGTCTACACAGGATTTGAAGTATCCTAAAACTTTTGTCAAATATTAGAAAGATAAATATTATAAAAAAACTTCAATAAATATAAGTGTCTATAAAAACTTGAAAATTTTATGCAAATGGATTTGAACCTTCGACCTCCTGCTTAAAAGGCAATTAATCTATTTTCGTTTTATTAAATAAAGGACATAGGAAAATTTATATCAAGCATTTTTTAATTGATTTTTTAAACTTATATATTTAAGTTTTTTCACTAAATTGCAGTAAATATTTATATAACCAAGAAAACTTCAAAACTGCATACGTTTTTGAATACGATTTAACAAATTAATAGCGAGGGAGCCCAATAAATGCGTTGAACATTTCGCAAGGAACGAGCTCATAACCCGAAGGTCGCTGGTTCGAGTCCAGTCCCCGCTACAAAGCAGAAAAGTGAGCAAAACAACGGTTTAGATTGATCTAAACCGTTTTTTTTATGCCTACATTAAACGAATTGATTACCTTTGAGTACCAAAATGAACACGTTTTGGAACACGATTTGCCAATGACCAAGAATTTTTCAAGCCCCAAAATTTACAATGCCCATGGTGATTTAAGCAAGCGTTGGTACGTCTACTTTTCTTTCCGAAACCCTGAAACTGGGAAACTTGAACGGATGAAAAACGTCTATGGGAAGACTAATAATTATAAAACTAAGGAAGATCGCCTTTCGATTTTATCAATTTACCGAAGAAAATTATTGGGACTTTTAAAAGAAGGATTTAATCCTTATCAGGATAATACTGCTATATATGCTAGTAGAAAAGTTAAACAGGTTTCTCCTCCTGAAATAATCGAAAAGGAAGTTCCAATAGTTGAAGAACCTAAAATGACATTAAAAGAAGGGTTTGATTTTGGGTTAAAGCAGAAAGAAAAATTAATTAATTCTACTACCAAGAGAAATTATGAAAATAGAATTAAGAATTTTTTGAAATGGATGGTAGAACATCATCCAGGAGTTAAAACCATCGATCAACTTACAAAGAGGGTCCTAAATGAGTTTTTAAATGATGTTCTGGGCAGAACAAGTTCACGCACAAGAAATAATTTCCGAGTGGATTTGGGCAGTCTTTTGCAAGTATTGGAAGACCAAGATATTATTACACTTAATTTTATAAAGAAAATTAAAGTCTTAAAATCCATTCCAGAAAGAAACAAGACTTATACTAAAGAATTGCAAGAAGATATCTTCAACTATCTGGAGGAAAAGGACCCGATACTGTTGCTTTATATAAAGTTTATAGCC
>Ga0314774_1000492_pt1 | contig 31304 bp, 29 predicted proteins | sample MetaGCBIA2018_FD_204515 | JGI IMG/M metagenome (GOLD analysis project Ga0314774, IMG submission 204515) | Cryopeg brine microbial communities from Beaufort Sea near Barrow, Alaska, United States - CBIA 2018 | ecosystem: Environmental > Aquatic > Marine > Coastal | place: USA: Alaska | collected... | reverse complement strand
TAAGATCATTAATTCCAAGGTCAAGGAATTGCCGGATCAGGAAGATTATATGTGTTTTGTGGCTATGGTTGAAACTCTTAATAACCGGCTGCACGATGAGAAACTGGAAATTGATGATATCGGCCTTGTAATAATTGATGAGGCGCATTACAACTCCTTCAGGAAATTATTTAAATTTTTTGAAAAATGTTTTATTCTTGGAGTTACCGCTACGCCACTGAGTTCCAATATAAAACTCCCGATGAAGGATAATTACAGGGAACTAATTGTGGGGGATTCTATTTTATCTTTAATTGGCAAAGGATTTTTGGCAAAAGCAGTGGTCTATTCTTACGATGTGGGATTGCAATCCCTAAAAGTTGGGATTAATGGGGATTATACGGTAAAATCCTCGGAAGAATTGTATTCCAACCTGAGCATGCAGGAAAAGTTGCTCAATACTTATTTGGAGAGATCACGCGGAAAAAAAACCCTGATATTTAACAATGGGATCAATACCTCGAAAGAAGTTTACGAAACGTTCAGAAACGCCGGATATTCTGTTCGTCATTTAGATAATACCACCAGCAAACAGGATCGGAAACAAATCCTGAAATGGTTTAAACACACTCCTGATGCCATAGTAACCTCTGTGAGTATCCTAACGACCGGTTTTGACGAACCTTCCGTAGAAACTATTATTTTGAACCGCGCTACCAAATCCCTGACCTTATACTTTCAAATGATTGGCCGTGGTTCCAGGGTACTTCCAAAGAAATCTGAGTTTACGGTAATCGATCTTGGGAACAATGTTGTGCGTTTTGGAAATTGGAGCGCTGCAGTAGACTGGAGACAGCTGTTTCGTTCTCCCGATTTCTATTTTGAAAACCTGCTTAGTGATGAAGAAATTGAACGGGAATTTAAATATGTGATGCCTCCCGAAATGAGGGCTCAATTTGCTAAAAGTGCAATAGTAGATTTTGATGTTGAGGCGGCCTATGATATCGTGATCAAGAAAGGTTTAAAATCTAAAACTGTTCTTGAATGGTCAATGGATCAGCATATGAAAATGTGTTTTGAAAATAGTGAAGATGTTTTTGACGCCAGGATATTGGCAAAGGAATTAAAGGATGATATAGCTTCAAGGGTAAGGCAATTCTCCTATTGCATTAGCAAAAGCACCAAAAATTACCGGGAATGGCTGGAAGAAGATTATTCCAGGAAATTGCGCCAGCAGATCAATCAGGAATTTTTGTTGAAGTCTGGTTAGTATTGAGAAGTAAGTATTGAGTATTGAGATTTGAGAAGAGACTGTAGAAAATAGAGAATAGAAAAGAGAAGAAGTTTACAAAGTTATTCGCTGTAAAATTTGCAGGAAATAAAAAGGTTTAAGGAACACTTTCCAAATCCCAAATAATCTCTAATCTCTAACCTCTAACCTCTAACTTCGTACTTCTTTACCTCTCAACTGGAAATGTCATTCTGAACGATAGTGAAGAATCTTGTATAGTGATTGGACGAATCATAAATGAACAGGGCAAACATTTCTACTATTTCCATCCCGCGTACTCATGGTAGGGATTCTTCCTCCCCCAAAAGCTCGATCAGAATGACAAAACAAGAGAACTTTCGTTCAGAATAACTAAATAATACTTAGCATATCTTTCTGAACGATAGTGAAGAATCTTGTATACTGATTGGACTTATCATAAATGAACAGGGCAAATATTTCTACTATTTTCATCCCGCGTAATCATTGAAAGGATTCTTCCTCGCCCAAAAGCTCGATCAGAATGACAAAACAAGAGAAATATACTTCAGAAGGGCAAAAAACACCACAAAAATGTCATTCTGAACGATAGTGAAGAATCTTGTATAGTGATTGGACGAATCATAAATGAACAGGGCAAACATTTCAACTATTTTCATCCCGCGTAATCATGGGAAGGATTCTTCCTCACCCAAAAGCTCGTTTAGAATGACAAGTCAACCTGCTGATAAAGGCAGGTTAGTCGCTTTATATACTATCAGTCACCAATTCCAAAATAAACTAATCCCGAATTAACGAATCTCTCATCAACAGATCCCAAACGAATATTTAATTGCCTTAGATTTCCAATTTGTTAGTTAAAAAATTATATTTGTTGAAAATCAATTAAATGGCAGGAAATTCCTTTGGAACACTATTTAAACTCACAACTTTTGGAGAATCGCATGGAACCGCAATAGGAGGTGTGATAGACGGCTGTCCTGCCGGAATCCCCCTGAATCTGGATAAAATTCAGGAAGAACTCGATAAGCGCAGGCCTGGACAATCGGCCATTGTAACTCAACGCAAGGAGCCGGACACGGTAGAATTCCTATCCGGAATATTTGAAGGAAAAACCACTGGTACTCCAATTGGCTTCGTGATCCGGAATGCCAATCAAAAATCAAACGATTATTCCCATATCAAAGATGCTTACAGGCCTTCGCACGCCGATTATACCTATGATGAAAAATATGGGGTTAGGGATTATCGCGGCGGCGGGCGGTCCTCCGCTCGTGAAACAGCTTCCAGGGTTGTGGGAGGTGCAATTGCAAAACAGCTAATTCCCGAAATTTCTTTTATCACCTATACAGCTTCGGTTGGGGATATAAAATTAGAGAAAGATTATAAAGACATCGATTTTAATTTAATCGAATCCAACCCGGTACGTTGCCCGGATCAAGCTTTAGCAGAAAAAATGGAAACTTATATCCGTGAGATCCGCTCACAAGGCGATACTGTAGGTGGAACTGTGAAATGCGTGATTAAAAATATGCCTAAAGGATTGGGCGAACCGGTTTTTGATAAACTTCACGCCCAGTTAGGAAAAGCAATGCTTTCAATAAATGCTGTTAAAGGATTTGAAATTGGAAGTGGATTTGAAGGTACTAAGCTCAAAGGAAGCCAGCACAACGATTTGTTTAATCCCGATGGTTCTACTGTCACAAATTTAAGCGGTGGCGTTCAGGGTGGAATTTCAAATGGAATGGACATTTACTTCAGTGTAGCTTTTAAGCCGGTTGCAACTATAATGCAAAACCAGCAAACCATCAATTCAAAAGGCGAAGAGGTTGAAATTCAGGGAAAAGGAAGGCATGACCCTTGTGTGGTTCCGCGTGCCGTTCCTATTGTAGAAGCGATGGCAGCCTTGGTGATCGCCGATTTCTGGCTTCAGAATAAAATATCCAAAATATAATTTCAAATTCCTGAAAAATATTTAGAATGAAAAAATTAGCACTGCATTGGCAGATTTTAATAGGAATGGCGACCGGAGTGATCTTCGCACTTATCCTTACCAGATTTGATTGGGGTCCCGGATTTGTAAGTGACTGGATCAAACCATTTGGGAATATCTTTATCAATGCCCTTAAATTAATTGCAGTACCGCTAATTTTAGCATCCCTTATCAAAGGAATTTCCGATTTAAAGGATATTTCCAAACTGTCAAAAATGGGATTGCGTACAATTGTTACTTATATCTTTACAACAGTAATCGCCGTTTCAATAGGCTTAACTCTGGTAAACCTTATTGAACCAGGAAAGACAATTACCGAAGAAACCCGTAATGATCTCATCTCCAGTTATGAAACCGATGCATCGACCAAAATTGAGGATGCCCATCGTCAAAAAGATTCGGGTCCATTACAAGCCCTTGAAGACATTGTACCGAGCAATATTTTTGCGGCGGCCGGCGATAATGCCAATATGTTACAGATTATATTTTTCGCGATATTTTTCGGAATTGGACTGATCCTTATTCCCGAGGCAACCGCTAAACCGGTAAAAGATTTTTTTGACGGCTTTAATGAGGTTATCTTAAAATTAATTGACATTATCATGCTCGCCGCGCCATATGGGGTGTTTGCCTTACTCGCTTCATTAGTGGTGGAATCACCTAGCACCGATCTGTTCGCGGCCCTTGGAATGTATGCACTTACAGTAATTTTAGGTCTTCTCATAATGATAGGTTTTTATGTTTTGATTGTTAAGATCTTTACAAAGAACACCCCTAGATTTTTTATTAACGGAATAGCTCCTGCTCAGCTATTGGCTTTTTCAACCAGTTCCAGTGCGGCAACGCTGCCGGTAACTATGGAAAGGGTTGAGGAGCATCTGGGAGTACATGAGGAAGTTGCAAGTTTTGTACTTCCCATTGGCGCCACGATCAATATGGATGGAACCAGCCTTTATCAGGCGGTAGCGGCTGTATTTATTGCGCAGGCCTTTGGAATGGATCTTTCAATGGGAGCGCAGCTGGGAATTATTGTCACTGCAACCCTTGCATCCATTGGCTCGGCAGCCGTTCCGGGAGCAGGTATGGTGATGTTGGTAATTGTGCTTGCACAGGCTGGAATTCCGGAAGCAGGATTGGCACTTATTTTTGCCATAGACCGGCCACTTGATATGTGCAGGACAACAGTAAATGTTACAGGGGACGCAGCAGTATCCATGATCATTGCAAAATCTGTAGATAAATTAGGTCCACCAAATGTTAAAGATTGGGACGATAATTATAAGAAAGAAAAACAAAAAGCTTAATCCAAAAACTTGGCTTTTAACTCTGGAGTTGGAATCATACAAGCGTCTTTTTTTCCGAACCATTTATAACGGTTGTTGGCAGTAAGGTCATAAATGCCATCGCGGATCACCTCGGGAAAAATAGAAAGGTAGCTTAAAAATGAATATCCTCCGGAAAGTTCCTTTGAAATTTCCAGTGCAGCAGTAGATTTTTGATAGTAGGCCACCCCCGGTTCAATCAAAACAATGGAGTCAATAACTTCAGGATCTATTCCCCGATTTGAGGTGAGTTTTTTTCCGATTTCACTCTGCAAGGATGCAAATCGGAACACATCTTTTTTATCGTGCTCTATGATAAAATTCACTGCATTGTTGCACAAATTACAAACTCCGTCAAAAAGAATGATTTTTTTATCTTTTGGTAATTCCATAAAGTAAATTGAAAGGACTTTTATTTTATTTAAGCTGAAATTTTTTTTCAACGAGATCTTTTCGTTCGAATAATATTTTACCTGAGGTATCTATATGTTTTCGCAAGGCGTCTTCTTTAATTCTGTCGTAGATAATTAAATCGAATTTAAAGGCTAAGAATAATGCCTCTAATTGTACTGATGCTTCCAAAATATCATTAAGATTAAGATTATTTCCCTTTAATGCTAAATCAATATCTGAACCCGGATTATAAGTGCCTTTAGCCCTGGAACCAAATAAAATAACCGAAGAAATCCTGGCATTAGATTCGAATACTGCTACAATATCTTGCACATCAGTTTCAATTAAACCATATATTGAATTTGATTTCATTTATTTTTTTCCTTTTCGAATGTGGAAAATAAATCGTTCAAAAGGCCAAAATAAGTATTTCTTATTTCCTTAATAACTTCTTTCGCTGTTTCCTCATCATATGTATGGCTGGTAAGGTTTCGGCTGATATGCATTTTTAACCAATCTTTTCCATTTTTAATATATCCATCCTGAAAACTTTGCTCAATAACGGGCCTTGGACCAATAATATCTTTATATCCTTTGGCCATCAGTAAATCCTGAAGGGTTTTCCAACTTAGCTCATAGGTATATTCAAAAGCCTTAATAAGGCCTTGCCCTTCCATTTCATTTAATTCAGTTTTCCCTAAAAACGTTCCAGTTGCCGGAAAGCTTTCTCAAAACTTGAAAATCTTTGTTGCCACCTAACTTCCACAGAATTATCTTTAATATAAATATACAATTAATATGGTAAATTATTTCTTCTTTTTCATAGCCTGCACCAGTTCCAACTGATCCAAAGAAATATTGGTGGTAAACATTCCGTAATTTACTATAGCCTTTCCCTTTTCAATAATATCAATAGATCCAACGGCCCTGCCATTTTCCATGCGTACCCGGTCACCAACATGTAAAGGATATTTTGGCTTATTGGCGTCATTTTTCTTTTCAATTTCTACTTTTTCCTTTTCTACTTTCTTGCGCTCCCTAATCACCTCTACTTTTTTCTCGGCTTCTTCAACGACTTTCTTCACTTTTGCTTTTTTGACCTTTTTTTCTTTAGGAGATACTTTCTTCCGTTTGGAATTTTCAATCTCAATAATTTTCATGAATTCCCCAATCAGATCTTTCTTTTTCTTATTGTCGAAATATTTTTCGCTGAGATCATTTATTTTATTACCAAGGTAGATCAGCCGCTGGTTGCTGTCATATAATTCCTGATAACTCTCCAGTTTTTGCTGTATCCTCACATTGGTCTCTTCGAGTTTCTCTTTTTGCTCAGCGGTTTTCAGTTCTTTAGATTTTAATGAATCGGTAGTTTTCTGAAGTTTGCTGCGTTCCTTTTGAAGATCGGCAATACTTTTATCAAAACGAATCTTTCCACGTTCTACCTTTTTCTTGGATCGGTTGATCAGGCTGTATGGAATCCCATTTTTTTGCGCAACTTCAAAAGTGAAGGAACTCCCGGCTTCCCCCAGTTGCAATTTGAACAGGGGTTCCAGGGTGTTGGAATCAAACATCATATTGGCATTGGTCATATTGGGCAACTCGTTGGCCAGCATCTTCAAATTGGTGTAATGAGTCGTCAGGATCCCGAATGATTCCCTTTCATAAAATACTTCCAAAAAGGTTTCTGCAAGTGCGCCTCCCAGTTCCGGATCACTCCCGGTTCCAAATTCATCGATTAAAAAGAGGGTTTTTCCATCGCATTTCCGAAGGAAATAATTCATGTTCTTTAACCGGTAACTATAGGTGCTCAGGTGATTTTCAATAGATTGGTTGTCGCCAATATCGGTTAAAATCCTGTCGAATAAACACATCCTGCTGTATTCGTGAACAGGTATTAGTATCCCGCTTTGCAACATTAATTGTAACAGTCCTACAGTTTTTAGGGTAATGCTTTTTCCACCTGCATTTGGTCCGGAAATAACAATGATCCTGTTGTCCTTGGCCAATTCTATGCTTTGCGGAAAAGTTTTTTCTCCATTTTTTTGATTGTTCCGAAGAAGTAGGGGGTGGTAGGCGTCTTTCAGAGACAATTCCCTCTCTTTAGTGATCTTTGGTAAAAGACCTTTGATTTCCCTTGCATATCTTGCCTTTGCGGAAATCACATCTATATCGCTCAGCAATTCCTGGTATTCATTTAGCAATTCGCGAAAAGGCCGGAGAAAATTGGTAAGTTCCTTTAGGATCCTGTTGACTTCCTCCATTTCCTCATATTGCAAATTGTTGAGTTCCCGGGTATGGTTTAAAGTAGCTTCCGGTTGAATGTAAACAATACTTCCGGTTTTGGAACTGCCTAAAATGCCGCCTTTTACCTTTTTGCGATACATGGCTTTTATCGCCAAAACCCTGATGTTTTCCACCACGCTTTCCCGAATTTCATCTAAATAACCATATTCGTTATATTTTGAAAGGGCGCTCGCAAAACTGGTATTTATTTTTCCCTTAACCTGGTTCATGGCTCTTCTGGTATGAAGCAGGGCGGGAGAAGCCTCATCTTTCACCTCCCCAAAACGATTTATTACTTCATCAATTTTTTCATTGATGGCCTTGGTATAGGTAATTGGCTCGGTGGTTTCGTATAAACTTGGATAAAGTTCACTGAATTTATTGAAAAACCGGATCTGGGTATTAGAAGTTTCAGATAAACTTGAAATCTTTTTAAAACTCCCAACTTCCAAAATTGAATTATCTATTCCCAGCATTTTTATCTCCTGGTGAATACTATCAAATCCATGGTTGGGGATCCTGCTGTCCTGTTGATAGGATTTAAGATATTCATCGGTTTGATGAAGTCCGAAAACAGCTGTTTTATATGTAGTGTAAGGTACAATTTCAAGTGCTTTTTCTGTTCCCATTTGCGTGATGCAAAACTCGGAAATTTGCTTACAAACTTTTGGGAGCTCTAAATCTAAAAGACTTTTGGATGCAATTTTTATCATAATATTTTTCCCTAATTTTGGGATTCTGCAAATTTACTTAAATATTTATGAAGGTTGACATTCATCCAGGCTGGAAAAAGGAATTAAATGCTGAATTTGAGAAACCCTATTTTCGGGATTTACTAAATTTTGTTGAAGAAGAATATTTGCAAAACACCTGTTTTCCTGAAGGCACTGGTATATTTGAAGCATTTAACCGGACACCATTTGACAATGTGAAAGTAGTTATTATTGGCCAGGATCCTTATCACGGGCCCAGACAGGCACATGGATTGTGTTTTTCTGTAAATGAGGGTATTGCAATCCCGCCATCCCTGAAAAACATTTATAAGGAAATAGAAACCGACCTGGGAAATCCGGTTCCTGTAACCGGAAATTTGGAACATTGGGCAGATCAAGGGGTTCTTTTACTGAATGCAGTGCTGACAGTTCGTGCTAAAGAAGCCGGCTCTCATAAAAAGAAAGGCTGGGAAACTTTTACCGATAGTGTTATAAAACTGATTTCAGAAAAAAAAGAAAACGTGGTTTTTTTGCTTTGGGGCGATTATGCCAAAAAGAAAGGAGCCAAAATTGACTCCTCAAAACATCTTATTTTAACCAGTGGTCATCCTTCTCCATTAAGTGCAAACAGGGGGTATTGGTTTGGAAATAAACATTTCAGCAAAACCAATGATTATTTAATAAAGCACGGAAAGGAACCAATAAACTGGTAGTTATATCAGTTATTGTTTGAATTTACTGTAAAAGAAAATGATGATTATTTTCTTTATATGAATTAGATAATTAAAGCATAGCCTTAGTTACGGTTTCTTTTTATAATGAAATAGAAAGGGAAAAAGGGTGTTTTATTTCTGTAAATTCAAATGGTATTAAAAGCGATAACCCAGATTTGCATTGAATTGTCCAACGATGGTAGGTGAATTTGAACTAAATAAATTCCTTCCTATTCCTGCACTTAGATCAAAAACAAAGCCTTGTTTGGCAACAAATTTTCCGCCTAATCCAAAACCTAAGGCAAAATCAGTATAACTTTTTGAATCGTTTACATAAAAGCTCGTTCCAGATTGATCATATTCATAATAATCATTATTATCTTCCCCGGAAGAGATCATAGCCAGCCCGTTCACATAAAAACCCCAGGCGCTGCGCTCGCCAAAAAAATATTTGAATTTTCCTGTCAATGAATAATCTTTGGAATAAGCATCACCCAGATCTTCATTGTTCCGGTCCAGGGCCAGTATAAAGGCTTCAACTGCCCAACTGGAGTTTGGGGTTAAAATACGTTCATAAGCAAGATCCAGCGCACCAAAAACCACAAGGTTAAGGGCTCCAATGCTCAATTCATTTTTGGCTGTATCGCGTTTATAAATTGTTTGGTTTTCGGTTACAGGTTCCTGGGAAAAGGAATTAAGGCATAGCAGTAAAAATAAAACAGGGATAAAGTTTTTCATAAAGGGGACCCATAATAGGGGGGATTGATTATATTATTTCGTCCTCTAAATTAGAAATTATTTTGGAACCAGGCATTTTTTTTGAAATTAATTTCAAATCCAGTAGATAGTCCTGCACTTCTTCAAGATCTTCTTCAGGAAGTTGGAATTGGCTCCAGGAAGTAACATTCATCCATTCCCTGATATCCTCCAATTTCTGATCATAACGTAAAGCCAGGGTTTCTTCAATTTTTGGGATCTCTCTAAAACTGGCAGTCTTTACATTAATTACATCGAGCATTTTTTTTATAGGATGGACATTGTTTTCCAAAAACTCATCCCTTATGGCAACCACAAAACAGGGCCAGGGGGTAGGGCAGGTACCTAAACTTCTAAATATACCAGAGTCTACCCAGGGTTTCGTGGTAAAATGTTCCCACATGAAATATTGGGCCTTATCGGCGGTCAATGCCTTTACAGCTCCATCCAGATTGCGTACAATTTCAAATTGAAGTTTGGACAGGTCCCAGCCATTATTTTTAGCATTCACATAAGACATTAAATGGGATCCGGAACCCATTCTGCTAATTGCAGCCTTGGTATGCTGAAGCTCTGCCAAGGTGTTAAATTTAGAATTCTGAGCCACATGAATTCCCCAGATCAATGGAGAATCCACATAAGTTTGGACGATCTTTGAAGGATTTCCATCAATTATATCTTTGACAATTCCTTCTGTCAGGATTATGGCGACATCAAGATCCCCATTTCGCAAAGCGGTAGTCATCTCTCCGGTACCTCCGTAATAATCCTGCCATTCCACCTTGATGTTTTCATACTCAAAATCCCCGTCCTCTATGCATAAATGCCAGGAGAGGTTAAAATGTTCGGGCACTCCGCCAACTCTTATTGTTTTCATAGGTAGATATATTGTTTTTTATTGGTCCTCCGATAACTATCAGGGTGATTCGCATATCTGCAATGGTGTTTGCATCGAGTTTTCGATATGCTCATTTCATATGCTGTGTTTTATCTTCAAATAAGAATATATTTCATATTGAGACCGAATAGCTTTCTCATCTGGCCCTATTTTTACATATTCATTTGATTCGTCATCATCCTGGATACGCGCCTTCACATTATCGTTTAATTGTAGTTCCAGAATATCTTTAAACTCGGCAGCAATATCCTTGTCGTAAATTGGGGCGATCACCTCGATCCTGCTATCCAGGTTTCTGGTCATCCAATCGGCGCTTCCGTAGAAGATCTTTTGGTCCCCACCGTTTTCAAAAAGATAGATCCTGCCGTGTTCCAAAAACTGATCAATTATACTGGTAATATAAATATTTTCGCTCATTCCAGGAATACCGGCAATAAGGCAGGTAAATCCGCGTATTAAAAGTCTGATCTTAACCCCGGCATTACTCGCTTTATAAAGCAGTTCTATTATTTCGGGATCTTCCAGGCTGTTCATTTTAGCGGTGATAGCAGCCTTTTTTCCCGCAAGTGCATTTTCAATTTCATTCATTATCAACGAAGTGAAATTTTTTCGGGTAGAAAACGGTGATATAAATAGATGTTCCTCTCTGGGAACGATCATTTTTCCTTCCAGAACATTGAAAATCCTGGAAATTTCCTTGGTGAGTCTTTTATCGGCGGTAAAAATACCATGGTCGCAATATATTTTTGACGTTTTACTGTTGAAATTCCCCGTTCCTATATAGGCATAGTTCACCATTTTATCTTTTTCCCGGCGCACCACAAGTAATATCTTGGAGTGCACCTTTATTTTTGGAAAACTAAAAATAACTTCGGCTCCTTTTTCTTTAAATTTCCGCCCCCATTCCAGGTTATTTTCTTCGTCAAACCTGGCCTTTGCCTCGACAAAAACGGTGACCTTTTTTCCATTTTCGAGTGCTTTTAAAAGAATCGAGGTAAGTTTAGATTCATCAGCCACCCGGTAAAGCGAAATTTTAATTTCTTCTACATCGGGGTCATTGGCAGCCTGTTCCAGAAAACTTTCGATATAATTAAATGACATATAGGGAAAATGCACTGACTGGTCTTTTTCTGTAATTTCAGCAAAGTAGTCTTTGGTATTTTCCAGAACCTTGTGCTTTACCGGTATAAATTTTTCAAAGTGCAATTTCGGATTATTTGTAGGATCCGGAAAGGAAAAGAAGTCGCTGAAATTGTGATATTCTCCTCCCGGCATCATATCAATTTGGCCCAATTTTAAGAGTTTTCTGAGATTTTTCTGAGTATCTTCCGGCATTGACGCGTCATACAGCAAACGCGTTGGCTGCCCATCAGTACGTTGTGCCAGGGATTCGTAAATTTTCTCTGCCAGCACTCCGTCAAATTCGTCATCAATATACAATTCGGCATCCCTGGATAATTTTATTTCATAAACACCCGATATAATTTCATCTGGAAATAAAGATGGGATCTCATTTCTAATAATATCGTCCAGGTAAGTAATTACGTTATTATTAAAAAGCACAAATCTTCCGCATTTATCGGTTGGAATATTGATCAGGCCAAGATGTTCATCGTTTTTAAAGGTGATCGCAAAATAGAGCACGTTATTTTCCAGGAATTGTTCAGGATCCTCAGATAGATCCATTTTTAAGGTCTTTAGGTGAGGCGCTATCTTATTTTTAAAATAATCCCCGGCATATTCTTTTTGTACCTTATTAAAATGTTCAGGATCTAATAAACTTATCCCGTTTTCAGCCAACTCGGGAATAATTTCTGTACGATATATTTCTCCAAATTTTTGTTGCTGAAGTTTAACTTCTTTAAGGATCAGCTTTGTAGTTTTATTGGGACGCAGAGCCAATTTTTTCCGGATGCTTTTTTCTAATTTTTTAATCTGCCGAAGATTTGAAACCCGCACCCTGAAATATTCGTCAAGATTGGACGAAAAAATTGCCAAAAATTTTATGCGTTCGTAAAGCGGGTTTATTTTGTCCGTAGCTTCTTGCAAAACCCGTTCGTTAAAACTCAACCAATTCAGGTCGCGGTGTTTTAAACGGGTTTCAGTAGGTAATAACATAGTATTTTAATTTCTCCAAAAATACAAAGATAGAAAGGGCGGGAAATTTAATGTTCTGTTAAAAATATGTAGACAGAAACTAGAATAAAGAGAATAGAAAATAGACTATATGAAGTCGGGAGACCAGAGACGAAGACGGAAGTAAAAAGAGTCATGAATCAAGAATCAAGACAGTGGAAAAGAGGCTTTTGAAGTCTTTAGACGAGAGCCAAGAATAAAGAAAATAGAGAATAGAAAAGAGACAATATGAAGTCGGGAGGCCGGAGACGGAAGACGGAAGACGGAAGTAAAAAGAGTCAAGAACCAAGAATCAAGACAGTGGAAAAGAGGCTTTTGAAGTCTTTAGACCAGAGCCAAGAATAAAGAAAATAGAGAATAGAAAAGAGACAATATGAAGTCGGGAGACCGGAGACGGAAGACGGAAGTAAAAAGAGTCAAGACAATAGAGAAGAGATTTATTAAGTACGGAGTTAGAAATCTCAATAACAAATGCATAAAATTCAAAAAGCCCTAAAAGGGCGTAATATCTTAGCGATGGGCATCGCCCATCGATTAAAATGTCGAAGAATAAAAAAGCCCTGAATGGGCGTAACATATTAGCGATGGGCATCGCCATCGATTAAAATGTCGACGAATAAAAAAACCCTGAAAGGGAGTAATAAGAGGGTAGAATTTTCTACATAAATCTGCAAAAAATTGAAATATTTGGTCCCGGGATTATCCAATCAGTTTAGCTGACAATCCTCTCCAAAGCAACTTTAATTAGTTTATCTATGGTCTCTGCAGGATTTTTGCTGAATTGTCCGCTTGCCCGATTAGCTATAATAGCATTTAAAGAAACAGCCCGATGGCCCATTAATTTGGAAAGCCCGTAAATTCCGGAAGTTTCCATCTCCAAATTGGTTATTTTTTTATTCAAATATGAAAAACCGGCCATTTTATCGTTTAGATCCGGATCCTGTACGGCCAAACGCAGTACACGGCCTTGGGGACCATAAAAACCGCAATTGGAAACCGTATTCCCCCGATAAAAACCATCGGTGAATTTTGAAGCCAATTCCGCGTCACAGGCAACTACATAGGGAATTCCCATATGTGAGGGCCAATCTAATTGCTTTACAAGAGCATCAGAAAATTCAAGGTCCTGAACAGATTTGCAATCATAAAAATGCAACATCCCGTCAAAACCAATCCCGGTTTCAGAAACCACAAATGAATCCACAGGGATTTCAGCCTGAATAGAACCGGAAGTTCCTATCCTAATGATATCCAGGGAAGTCAATGCTTTTTTTATTGTCTTGGTTTTAAAATCGATATTTACAAGGGCATCTAACTCGTTCAAAACTATATCTATATTGTCGGTCCCAATTCCGGTAGACACCACGCTTATGCGTTTTCCTTTGTAAATTCCGGTCTGGGTATGAAATTCCCTTTTTTGTGTACGGAATTCAATCTTTTCAAAATATTTGGTCACCGCGGCTACACGATCCTGATCCCCAACTACAATAACAGTTTGTGCAATATGTTCCGGTAATAAATTTAAGTGATAAATACTACCGTCTTTATTCTGAATAAATTCTGAAGGCTCTAAGCTCATATTATAATTTTAATATTTTATGGGATTCAGAATCGTATAAAAAATCATACATATTCACTCCTCCTAAAAATTCGTCACTTTTTAAAACCCGGTAAAAATTTCTTGAAGCGTTCAGGGCTTCGTTTCCTTCCGGTGTCAATTCAATTTTTTGTTCCGTAACCTCATAAAATAACTGAAGTTTGTTTATAACCCGTTGGAGCTGAATATCAATATATCCATAGTAGCCCTGGTATTCCAGGGAATATCCCAACAATTGATTCATACTTGTTATATTGTGAGTATTGATAAGCTTTAAAATATTTTTTTCCAGCGCATTCAATCCGGTAACCGCATTTGGGAAACGTTCTATATGAGCCCTGATGCAACTCGATAAATATTCAAAATTGGTCTCGACCTTTATCAGGTTTTTAAGTTTTTGAGGATTTTGGCCGTTGTAAAGCTGCCACATCAAATTTGCCATTTCCAGATCATCCTGATTGAGATGAATTCTCTGGTCATAATGCTTTTGCAGAATTTTAAGCGGAAGATGGGAGAGCGGGATAGATTCCTTTTCGCCCTTGACTTTTTTGCTGCAAACCAGGTAAATGGGAAGATCAATATTGTTTTCGATCAAATGGCTGATAGCTGCCAACATGTTTATGTGAGAAAACAGATCAAATTCAAACCACAGGATCACTTCTTCGTAAGTTTCAAGATCGCTCAGTTTTTCTAGTTCGTTCAGGAATTGATCCTGGTAATCGCTGGCTGAAACCTGGTAATTTTCACTCAAAAAATGAGTTCTGAGTGCGATAAATTCCGGAGTTCCCAATTGAAAAGTTGTCGGGCCTTCACAAAGCATTTCGCGCCACACCACAATTTTCCCTTGCAGGTTAAGTTCTAAAATATTTTCAGATAAGTTGTCCGTAATGGTAATATGCAATTGTTTTGCCATATAAATATTTTTAATAGATCAGCCTCCCACACGTTTTACCCGGTAACCTTCCACTTGTAAAAGCTGTATTAATTTTTCCCTAAAATCTCCCTGAATAATTATTTCGCCGTCTTTTACAGAGCCGCCAACCCCGCATTTTTTTTTGAGTTGTTTTCCAAGTTCGATCAAATCTTCGGATTTACCCTGAAAACCTTTTATTACGGTCACTGTTTTTCCCCCACGGCCTTTGTTGCTGAAATGAGCTTCCAAAAGCTGATTTTTATTGGCAGGCGTTTCCTCTTCAGTTTCCTTATTTTGTTCTCCGGCGTCAAAATCGCTGCTTGTAGAAAAAACCAAGCCGCCAAGATCATCCAGTCCTAACTTTTTTTTGGCCATAATTTATTCTTTTATTAGTCCAATTTCAACAAGGCGCTGGTGCAGGAATTTGCCTGCAGTAATATCTTCGTATTGTTTTGGGTGGTCTTCATCCATACACTCTTCAAGGCAATTAAGCGGCATTTCACTGCGTGGATGCATAAAGAAGGGAATTGAATAACGGGATTTATCCCATTCTTCCCGTGGTGGATTTATTACCTTGTGTATGGTAGATCGTACTTTATTGTTGGTTAACCGCTCCAGCATATCTCCTACATTAATAACCAGTTCGTCTGCCTTTGGGAGTGCATCTATCCAGACACCGTCTTTTCGCAATACCTGAAGGCCACCGCTGGAAGCTCCCATTAATAAGGTGATTAAATTGATATCTCCATGAGCTCCGGCCCGTTCGGCTCCTTTTGGTTCTTCAGCAATAGGGGGGTAATGGATTGGTCTTAAAATACTGTTGCCATTGCTTGCCCAATGATCAAAATAGTGTTCATCTAACCCTATATGTAACGCCAGGGCCCGTAGAACGTAAATCCCCGTTTTTTCGAGCATACGATAAGCCTCCATTCCTGTATGATAGAAGTCCTTTAATTCTTCAACTTTTATGTTCCCAGGATATTCTTCAGTTAAATTGGCATCGGCAGAAGGTTCCTGGCCAAAATGCCAGAACTCCTTTAAATCCCCTTCTTTTTTACCTTTAGCGTGTTCCTTTCCAAAGGAAACATAACCTCTTTGCCCGCCTAATCCTTCAATTTCATATTTTTGTTTCACTTCATACGGAAGGGCAAAAAAAGCTTTCACCTCCTTGTAAAGTTCTTCTGAAAGATCTTCACTCAAAAAATGGTTTTTTAAGGATACAAAACCGATCTCTTCAAAGGCTTGTCCAATTTCATTTACAAACTTTTGCTTGCGCCTGGGGTTATCCGAAAGGAAATCAGCCAAATCTACGCCAGGGATATTAATATTATTAGCCATTTAAGGTGTATTTTTTCTTAGTTAACACACAAAGTTAAATAAAATAACCGGAGTTTATATTTTTCTTTGTGTTTATGAAGTTAGACATAAAATTAATTACTTTTGAAAGACAATTTCCATCTCATGAAATCAGAATCAAAGTTTGCTTCCTCCATAGTATACAACAAAGGAAACCTCTCCGATCAAACCCAACTTCAGCTTTATAGGGCAATGCTTAAGCCCAGGTTGATAGAAGAGAAAATGCTGATTTTACTGCGTCAGGGAAAAATCTCCAAATGGTTCAGCGGGATTGGGCAGGAAGCTATTGCCGTTGGGGTTACAAGCGCTTTGGAAAAAGACGAATATATCCTGCCAATGCACCGAAACCTGGGGGTTTTCACCACAAGGGAAATCCCATTATACCGATTGTTTTCTCAATGGCAGGGAAAGGCCAACGGATTCAGTAAAGGGCGTGAACGCAGTTTTCACTTTGGGACCCAGGAATTTAAAATAGTAGGGATGATATCGCATTTAGGACCTCAATTGGGGGTTGCTGATGGGATCGCGCTTGCTCATAAACTTAAAAAAGAAGAGAAACTCACCGCGGTATTTACAGGAGAAGGAGGTACCAGCGAAGGAGATTTTCACGAAGCGCTGAACATAGCGTCTGTTTGGGATCTGCCGGTGCTTTTTTGTATCGAAAATAACGGCTACGGACTTTCAACTCCTACCAATGAACAATATCGATGCAAAAATTTAATAGACCGTGGAATTGGGTACGGAATGGAATCCCATCAAATTGATGGAAATAATATATTAGAGGTGTTCTCCAAAGTTTCAGAAATAGCTGAAAGCGTTCGTAAAGATCCGCGTCCCGTTTTACTTGAGTTTCTCACTTTCAGGATGCGCGGTCACGAGGAAGCCAGCGGAACAAAATATGTGCCGGAAGAATTGATGACAGAATGGGCTCAGAAAGATCCAATTTCGAATTTTAAAAATTTCCTGACTGAGGAAGGAATTTTGTCGGACGAAATAAATGAACAATTTCACGATGAAATTAAGGCTGAGATCAATGAAAATCTTCAACTTGCTTTTGATGAAGACGAGATAGTTGCTAATGAAACTGATGAATTAAATGATGTGTATCAAATAAATGAATATCAGCATTTTGAAGAAAATAAAGAATCTGAAACTGTCCGTTTTATCGATGCGATCTCACAAGCTTTAAGGCAATCCATGCAGCGTCATGAAGACTTAATTATTATGGGGCAGGATATTGCGGAATACGGGGGAGCTTTTAAAATAACAGAAGGGTTTTTAGAAGAATTTGGAAAAGACCGGGTGCGCAATACCCCTATTTGCGAATCGGGAATAATAGGTACCGCGATGGGTCTTTCAATTAAAGGAATGAAGGCGATCGTTGAAATGCAGTTTGGCGATTTTGCAACTTCAGGATTCAATCCAATTGTAAACTATCTCGCCAAGGTCAACTATCGCTGGAATCAACCGGCCGATGTTGTGATTAGGATGCCCTGCGGGGCAGGCGTGGGTGCCGGGCCATTTCACAGTCAGACCAACGAGGCCTGGTTCACAAAAACCCCGGGATTAAAAGTGGTTTATCCCGCTTTTCCTTATGATGCCAAAGGCTTATTGAATACAGCCATTAACGATCCAAATCCGGTATTGTTTTTTGAACATAAAGCCCTTTACAGGAGCATTCGTCAGGAAGTACCCACAAATTATTATACAATCCCTTTTGGGAAAGCAGTATTTTTAAAGGAAGGAACAGATGTGAGCATCATTACTTACGGTGCCGGGGTTCATTGGGCATTGGAAGCATTGCAGGAATTTCCGGATCTGGGAGTTGACCTGCTGGATCTAAGAACCTTGCAGCCACTGGATAAGGAAAGTATATTCAATTCAGTACAGAAAACCGGAAAGGTTTTGATAATTACGGAAGATTCGATTTTTGGGGGTGTGGGATCAGATATCTCAGCACTTATTGTTGAAAATTGCTTTGAGTATTTGGATGCCCCGGTGATGCGACTTGGAAGTATGGAAACCCCAATTCCTTTTGCCGCAAACCTGGAACAGCAGTATCTGCCAAAGAACCGCCTTAACCAAAAATTAAAGGAATTAATGGCATATTAGCAAAACTTTATGAGCTGAAGAGCTTATTTAAGGCATCTATACAGATGTTTTGTTAAATTATTAATAATCTTTTGTGTGTAGAAGTGAGGTAGAGTAATTTCGTTGCATCTAACCAACAAACTACGTATATGATACGACTTATTGTTATTTTTCTAATAGTTGCCTTAGTGGCTGCCGTCTTTGGATTTGGTGGTATTGCTGAAGGTTCTGCTGCCATTGCAAGAATAATATTTTACATTTTTATTGTATTACTTGTAATATCGCTTATAAGCCGTTTACTCAGACGTTAATTTTTTTAAAGGAGAAACCTTATTTGAGGCATCAATTTTGCAAATAGGATTTTTCAAACATTAAACAATAACCTAAAAAGAATGAAAAAACTGATATTTATTTTTGCTGCTACTCTTTTAATAGCATCCTGTGGCCCCAGTAAAGTGGCTATAGAAGCCCGAAAAACCTTTAAAGGGGATTGGGTCCTTAACAATGTAACTTACCCAAATAATTCGGGTAACTTTAATGTTACTTTATTTAACGATGCTTCTGCCGGATGTTTTAAAGGCAGCACCTGGAGTTTTGTTTCCAATAATAACACTGGAACTTATACGCCACAAGGAATTGATTGTACAGCCGGTGAAAGGTATTTTGTGTGGTCAATAGATGAAGGAAATACCACCGCAGGTATGTACGACTTTCTATTGAAACCAACAGACAATCGGCATAAATCCACAACGGGAAACCAGGGCTTCAGGCTCAATTTGGTTTCTTTAACCGATTCGAATATGACCTGGGAGCAAACAGTAATATTGGAAGGTAAACCTTTTGTAATAAGAATGGATTTCAGTAAAAATTAAAAATAAACAATTATGAAAATAGGAATGAACAAATTTTTAGCTTTATTATTTACAGCCACATTGTTATTTGGTTGTGAAGCTACCAAAAATGCTAATAAAACACAAAAAGGAGTTGTTATTGGTGCCACAAGTGGGGCAGTAATAGGAGGTATTATAGGAAATAATACCAAAGGAGGAAATACAGCTTTAGGCGCCATTATTGGTGGTGTTGTAGGTGGTGCAGCCGGAGGTTATATTGGTAACCGAATGGATGAACAGGCCAAAAAAATTGAGCAGGAAATCCCTGGAGCAGAAGTTGAACGCGTAGGAGAAGGTATCAACGTAACTTTTGACGAGGCAAGTGGAGTGTATTTTGATACAGAAAAATACAATATCAACGCTAAGTCTCAAGCAACACTTAACAAATTGGCCGGTATTTTTAAAGAATATCCAAAATCCAATATTTTGGTGGAAGGACATACTGATGATACAGGATCTGAAAGTTATAACCTGACTTTATCTAAAAATCGTGCCCAGGCTGTATCCAGTTATTTAGTAAATAACGGAGTTTCAAGTGGCCGCTTTGACACAAAATGGTATGGGGAATCTCAACCTAAATACGACAATACTACCGCTGATGGAAGGGCTAAGAACCGTAGAGTTGAATTAGCTATTGTCGCCAGTGATGAATTAAAAGATGAGGCTAAGAAAGCGACTGGAGAAAATTAAGATTTTCTTTTAGTGTTTCAAATAAAAAAATCCCGGGAATTTCCCGGGATTTTTTTATTTGAAGTATCTTCAACTTGTGAAAAAAGCAGATATAGTAATTGTAGGTGGTGGATTGGCCGGTTTAACAGCTGCAATTCATCTTGCTTCCAATGGATTACAAATCGGTTTGTTTGAAAAGGAACCTTATCCCCATCACAAAGTTTGCGGAGAGTACCTATCCCGGGAAATCCTTCCATATCTCCAATCATTAAACATTTCACTTTCCCAATTGAATCCGGTTGAAATAAACAGGTTGGTTTACAGCACCCCGCAGGGAAATACAGTTAATGCCAATCTGCCTTTAGGCGGACTTGGCATCAGCCGTTATGCCCTGGACAATTTTTTATTTCTGAAAGCAAAGGAAGTGGGGGTTGAAATTGTAAACGAATTAGTGGTTTCTGTCAATTTTGACAAGAATGAATTTTTAATTAAAACGCACCGGGGAAGAGAATCCGCAGCCAATCTTGTTTTAGGGGCCTATGGAAAACGTTCACTTATGGACAAAAAGTTAAACAGGGATTTTATAGACAAGAAATCTGGTTGGCTGGGGGTAAAATCCCATTATCAATTTGACGGTTACTCAAATAATACTGTTTCGTTGCATAATTTTAAAGGAGGATATTGCGGATTGTCCAAAACCGAAACAGGTGCGGTTAATGTTTGTTACCTGGCTACCTACGAAAGTTTTAAAAACTATAAAAATTCCGAAGATTATAAAAATGAGGTCCTTCGCAAAAATCCGTACCTAAATTCATTTTTTGAACAAGCTTCCCCGTTGTTTGAAAAGGAACTGACCATCGCCCAGGTTTCATTCGATAAAAAATCCCTGGTGGAAAATCATATTTTAATGTTGGGCGATGCTGCGGGATTGATACATCCGCTTTGCGGAAATGGAATGGCAATGGCTATTCACAGTGCAAAACTGGCTTCGGAAACTATTTTGCAGCATTATAAACCTTCGGGGTTCCAGAGAAATAAAATAGAAAACAGCTATACCACACAATGGAATTTCCATTTTAAATCCCGTTTAAAAACCGGCCGTATATTACAAAAGATCCTTTTAAATCCCGGTTTGGCAGAAATTTCTCAGACGTTGATCAAAGTATTCCCGGCCGTATTGCCAAAAATTATCACAAGGACCCATGGAAGACCAGTTCTATGAATATCCAGTATTTAAAGTGGCTAAAGTATGGTGTATTTAGAGTTAAAAAAAATGGACTTATACCAATCGTCTTTAAAAGGTAGTTTATTGACCAAAATAATTTTAGTTTGATGCAAAAAATCGACACTACAAAAAGAACAGACGTGGCTGAAATTATGGACGATTTCGAGCTACAAGGATGCGATTTGGAAAAAACCCTGGGAGACCTTGATAACATTAACAAATGGCTTGGGGGCAATAAAATTACGCTTCAGGGGATCAAAAAATTATTGAAGGGTCAGGTCAAGACCAATATTATTCAAATAGCCGATATCGGCTGTGGAAATGGTGCGATCCTGAGGGAAATCGCAAAATGGGGCCGGTCAAATAATTATCAGTTTCAGCTTACCGGGATCGATGCGAATCCATATACCATTGAAATTGCCGAAAAATTATCTGCTAACTATCCGGAGATTCAATATTCAACGCTAAATATTTTTAACGATGATTATAAAAGTCGGAAGTTTAATATCATATTGTGTACCTTAACCTTGCATCATTTTAAAAATCCGGAAATAATCGGCATTTTAAATAATTTCTATACACAGGCGAAAACAGGGATCGTGATCAATGACCTGCATCGAAGTAGCATGGCTTATTTCCTTTTTCAGGCTTTTTGCCGTGTTTTTATAAATAATGAAATTGCAAGAAAGGATGGTCTGACCTCCATTTTACGCGGATTTAAAAAGAAGGACCTGCAAAAGCTTGCATCCAATATCCCTGCGGTACACCAGGAGATCCGCTGGAAATGGGCGTTTAGGTACCAGTGGATAATAGAAAAACAACATTGATTATGAGTGTGAAAATTGTTAAGGTTGAAAAGGAATTGCCTGAATATTCCAGGGAAACCGCAGATATTTTACCGCTTGTTGAAGATTGGTTGGAAGACAAGGATGACCGGTTTCAAAGAAAAATCAAAAAAATCTTTGAAGGAGCCGGAGTGGATAAACGTTATTCTATTATGTCCCCGGAAGAAGTGTTCTCGGCCACTTCATTTGAAGATAAAAATGACATATATGTGCGGGAAGTAAAAAAGCTCGGTAGAAATGTACTTCAAAAAGCATTAAAGAATTCCAATTGGGATCCTAAATCCCTGGATTATATAATCACCGTTAGTTGCACCGGGATAATGATCCCTTCACTGGATGCCTATTTGATAAACGAATTGGAATTAAAACAGAACATCACCCGCCTACCGGTAACGGAAATGGGTTGTGCCGCGGGAATTTCCGGGATGATCTATGCTTTTAATTTTCTCAAGGCAAATCCGGGGAAGAGAGCCGCAATTGTCGCCGTGGAAAGTCCTACGGCTACTTTTCAGCTCGGGGATTTTAGTATGGCCAATATGGTAAGCGCAGCCATTTTTGGTGACGGAGCAGCTTGCGTATTGCTTTCTTCAGAAGAAAATGCTTCCGGCCCAAAAATAATCGCCGAGGAAATGTATCATTTTTTTGATGCTACCCATTTGATGGGATTTCATTTGACCAATCACGGATTGCAAATGATCCTTGATGAAAGCGTTCCGGAAACCATTGCAGAACATTTCCCGAATATCGTCCATCCGTTTTTGGAAAAAAACAACAGCGATATCGGAAAAGTGCAACACCTGATCTTTCATCCCGGAGGAAAAAAAATAGTGCAAACGGTTTCAACTCTTTTTGGTAACTTAGGAAAGAATATTGACGATACCCGGGAAGTGCTCCGTTTATATGGAAATATGAGCAGCGTCACCGTTTTGTACGTCCTGGAACGATTTTTAAACAAAGACATTCCGGAAGGCGATCAGGGATTAATGCTAAGCTTTGGTCCCGGGTTTTCGGCACAACGAATTTTAATAGAATGGTAGGAGAATTTAAAGATCTTAATTATTGGGCCCTGATTTTGGGCGGCAGTAGCGGACTGGGTTTGGCCACTGCGCGAAAACTGGCAAAACATGGAATGAACATTATTATCGTTCATCGTGACCGCAGGGAAGATATTCCGGGTATTGAAGAAGCTTTTGAGGAGATCAGGGAGTCTAATGTGCGATTGGAAAGTTTTAATGTGGATGCTATTCAAAAGGAAAAAAGAGAGGATCTGATAAGGGAGATTACTCAAATTTTAGGTGTTACCGGTAAAATACGAACGTTGGTGCACAGTATCGCCAAAGGAAATTTAAAACCTATGACCGGCGATGGAGCGATCCTGGAAAATATCGATTTTCAACTCACCATAGATGCCATGGCCCTAAGTTTATACGACTGGACCCAGGCTGTTTTCAAAGCACGCCTGTTTACCAAAGACGCGAGAATAGTTTCATTTACCAGTGAGGGCAACCAAAAAGCATGGAAAAATTATGCAGCCGTTTCTGCGGCCAAAGTAGTTCTTGAAGCCCTTACCAGGTCTATGGCACTGGAATTTGCGCCTTACGGGATCCGTGCCAACTGTATTCAGGCCGGAGTGACCGTGACCAGATCTTTTCAAATGATCCCGGATAACGAAACTTTGAGGATCCACGCTTTAAAACACAGTCCGTTTAAACGGCTTACCGTTCCAAATGATGTGGCCAACGTGGTATACTTACTAAGTAAAGACGAAGCGAGTTGGATCACGGGAACCATTATTCCGGTGAATGGCGGGGAACATTTAAAATAATTCAACAATAAAATTTCATAACGCCCTTGAATTTTAATCCGATTATTTCCCAATTGCCCTATTCTCAACCTTTTTTATTTGTAGATGAAATCCTGCAAATTGATGAAAACGGGGTAACAGGCACGTACCGGTTTCCCAAAGATTCCTTTTTTTATAAAGGACATTTTAAAGATTATCCGGTAACTCCCGGAGTGATCCTTACAGAATGTATGGCGCAAATAGGAGTGGTTTGCCTTGGAATATTCCTGATTTCTGCTGAAGAAAATAAAAAAACGAAAATAGGTTTGAGTTCTACTGAAGTAGATTTCTATAAACCTGTATTTCCCGGGGAAACGGTGAAGGTGCTTTCAACTAAAATCTATTTCAGGTTTAATAAACTAAAATGTAAAGTTGAAATGTTTGATGCTGAAGAAAATTTGATTTGCAGGGGAACTATTGCCGGGATGCTAAAAACTGAAGTTTAATATCCAAAAGGAATAGCTGCTAATGCACTAATAATTTTTGGTTAAAATGCTAAATGGTGTTTTTTATTTTTGAAAATAAAACGAGGAATACTTGTTGTTTTTGGAGATTCTACTAAAAAGAAAAAGTATTCCTGTTCCCTATCATTACTTGATCACAATTGCAATTAGAGTATTGAAAATGGATTTTAAATTAATAATTCAGTAAAAATATTTTTTAAATGAAAAAACGCGTGGTAATTACGGGACTTGGCGTTGCTGCTCCAAACGCAGTGGGTTTGAAAAATTTTGAAACTGCGATCAGGGATGGAAAAAGCGGGATCAGGTTTCATCAGGAACTGGAAGATCTAAAATTTGGTTGCCAGATAGGAGGGAAGCCCGAAATATCACAGGGAAAATTAGAAGAATATTTTACGCCTTTGCAATTGCGAGGATTAAACAGCAGCGGAATTATTTATGGAGTAATTTCAGGAACCGATGCCTGGAAAGATGCGGGATTAACCATTAATTCCGGTGATGCCCCGGATTGGGACACGGGAATTATTTTTGGGACCGGAATATTAGGGGTCGACAAGTTTAGGGAAGCCATCCATTTAATTGATGCCGGAAATACCAGGCGTTTGGGCAGTACCAGTGTGATACAGACCATGGCCAGTGGGATAAGCGCTTATTTAGGCGGGATCCTGGGTTGTGGAAATCAGGTGACTACCAATTCATCTGCCTGTACCACCGGCACAGAAGCACTTTTAATGGGTTTTGAACGAATCCAGTCCGGGAAAGCAAAACGCATGTTGGTGGGAAGTTGCAGTGATCACGGACCTTATATTTGGGGCGGATTTGACGCGATGCGGATCTTGCCCACTAACTATAACCAAGATCCCGAAAAGGCATCCAGACCAATGAGTGCCACAGCAGCCGGGTTTGTTCCCGGAAGTGGGGCAGGAGCATTGGTGCTGGAAGAATTAGAATCGGCAAAAGCGAGGGGCGCCTCAATTTATGCAGAAGTTTTGGGTGGCGAGGTGAACAGCGGAGGCCAACGAGGTGGTGGAAGCATGACAGCGGTCAACAGCGAGGCCGTAATTCGTTGTATTGAAGGCGCGATCGTAAATTCAGGAATATCGGCAAAGGAGATAGATGTGATAAATGGCCACTTGACAGCGACAAACAGGGATGGAGCGGAAATTGAGAATTGGGTTTCGGCATTGAATTTAAAGAAAGGTAATTTTCCTTATATCAATTCTTTAAAAGGGATGACAGGTCATTGTTTGAGTGCTTCCGGCAGTATAGAATGCGTGGCCAGTGTGCTTCAACTTAAAAAAGGATTTGTATTCGGGAATGTCAACTGTGAAGATATTAATCCTGAAATAATGAGATTGATCGCTTCTGAAAAAATTCCGCAAAAAACCATTGAAAAACCTTTCGAAATTATCGCGAAAGCCAGTTTCGGGTTTGGAGATGTGAATGCGGTGGTTGTTTTTAAAGGAGTGAAGGAGTGAAGGAGTGACGCAGTGATGGAGTGAAGGAGTGATGAAGTGACGCAGTGGAAAAAAATTTCCCGCAAATTTTGCAGATTTACGCAGACGAAAACTAAATTGGAGGTTAATTATCAGACGAAAGAATAAAGATAAGAGATAATAGACTATTAACTTGATACATCAATTGTTATAAAATTTTATTTGCCAGTATATTGCCGTCACTTTAATATGTTAGTTAAAAATGAAAAATTATAATGGAATTTGGTAACTTTTTAAAAAATTCAACAGCATCACAACATCACAACATAACATCATCACAGCATCACAGCATCACAGCATCACAACGTCACTTTTAAAACAAAACTATGACCGATAAAGAACTGCTTGAAAAATTAAAAAATATTGTAACTCCATATGTTCAGGATAAAGAAGGGCTGGAAAATTTTGATGAGGATACCGACTTTTTAAATGATTTAAAGATCAATTCGGCTAATTTGGTCGATGTGATCCTGGATGTGGAAGATGAATTTGACATAGAAATTGACAACGATTCCATGAACGATATGCTCAGCGTGCTGGATGCAAAAAATATCATTCAGTTTAAATTGGCAGGGAAATGATAGGCAATGATATTGTCGATTTTAAGAGGGCAGCTTTGCAAAGCAATTGGCAGCGCAGGGGTTTTTTGGAGAAACTATTTTCAGAAAACGAGCAAAGCCTGATTTTAAACTCTGAATTTCCGGAACGCAGGCTTTGGTTATTATGGGCGATGAAGGAAGCCACTTATAAAGCCCATCAGCGGCGGTTTAAATCGCCCAGAAGTTTTAATCCGAAACAGTTTAACTGTGAAATTATCGCCGGGGATACTACTTCGGTTTTTGGGAAAATTCAAATTCGGGATTTCAGTTATTACACGCACACATTCATTGGGGAAGATTATCTTCATTGCACAGCTTCCCAATTTCAGCAAAAAAAAACAGTGCAAAAGATCTTGTCACATTCATCAGAAATAAAACAGGAATTGATCCAGGCTGTTTCAGAATTAAAAAAACTTCCGCAGGCAAAAATCAGATTTGAAAAAGACTGCAATTTTATCCCGTTTTTGATGTGTGATAACGGTAAAATAAATTGTGATTTTTCGATTTCACATCACGGGATTTTTTCGGCATTTGTACTCTCATTAACATAATGAACTCATCTTAATTTATTCTTTTGGCTAAAAATTTTACAATTTGCGCCCTAATTTCGTCCTTTTTTAGTCCCGTAACTAAGTCTATGCAGTTGGAAAAAGTCTTTATTAGGGCACTAAAACCGTCCCGAGCGGTCGGGATTCGGCTCCAAACAAAAAGTTTAGACAAATTCAGTCCTAAAAGCCCGTTAAAAACATAGAAACGCTTTGTCAAATTCCCTTCAAATTGTAACTTGATTTCATAAACCAAAACCTATTTGTATATGAAAATTGTAGATAAATTAGATAAATTAGAGGAGTTGGACACCCAAACGCCTGAGTTCATAGCACAAGGAGAAACCGGAAAATTTTTAAAATTGATCCCAAATACATTTATTATTAAGGGTGAGGCAGGTCAAGAGGGTTTTAACCAGGGCTATGCCGTCCGGCATCAAAACCAAAAAGACATTATCCTGATTGATGCAATTGAAAAATCAACTCAGGCTGCAGTAAAAAAGTGGATTGAAGATGGCTATACGATCAAGGCAATTTTAATTTCCAATACATCGGTATTTAAAAATGCTTATGCCGATCTAAAAACGATTTCTGCAGACGCGGGAGGAGCTCCAATTTATGCACATCCCATGACCACAGTAAAGGAGGATTTTAAAATTAAAGATATAACCGCTAAAAAAAATGAATTGTTTAAAAGTTTTGGTTTAACCATTTTTAATCTTCCGGGAAACGGCGGAGGATCGGTGAATATATATTCAGATATTAATGATGGGATGCTGTTTACCGGAGACGATGCTTTGGGTTCTCCTTATGACAACGAATTAAATGAGTTTACCCGACCACAAATGAACAGGAAAAATGATGAGTATGGCCTTGCCCAAAGTTGGAGTGAATTTGAACAGCCGTTCACCTATTTGTTTCCGTTGCGCGGGAAGCCCGGTTTTAATCTTGAGGAAGAAGACCAATCTGCAATTTTGAATAAATTGAGCAGGATACAGGAATAATAGATTTTTTTAAAGTTCATAAAGGACTATTTCCAAGTACTTTCACGTTAGCCATAATAATGTTATTCTCCGGAATTCGGAACAAATAAGAAAATCCTGGCTTAGGCTTGATAAAGAGTATTTTGAATAGTCCTTTTATTTTATGATCATAAATTGCCTATCCTCAACTTTCCTTATTTTTTTTCTATAACTTCTTTAATTTGAACTTCGGATGAATCCATGGGGACTTCGCCATCTCTATAATTTATTATTTTAGAAGTAGTTTGGAATATCATAGAGATTAAAGTTAAAAAACCGCCTCCCATAATTGATGCAATTACCAGGATTGAATAATAGATATAGATATACCATGAATCCGGGATTATTTTTGTTTGTGTAATGGGAATGTTCACCAATAATAAAATAATAATTGCGGTAATGGTTAAAATGGTATCAAGCTTTTGGATGTATATTAAATGACAGCAATACTTATGTCTCAACTTGGATTTTTTTGGAAAATCCATCCTTAAAAAACCCATCATTAAACCTAAAATTGAAATCGAACCTAAAATTATTATAAAACAAAGTACCAAGAGCCGTGGCATAGAAGTGACCAGTAATTCCCTTGCTTTAAGACTTGAGATCTCTCCAAAATAAAAGGTGGTAATGCCTATTGCTAATGCAAATACAATTCCACTCATAATTGGTACTTTAAATCTTAAACGCATCTTAAATCCAAATTAAAATATAATCTGCCTCCAAAAGTAAAATTGAGGTTTTATAAATTAATTGTATCAAAGTTTTACTTTAATTATATAAGGACCAATATTTTAGAAGTAAAATTATATTAAATATAGCTTTCTGAATATATTCGGAGTTGACTATTACAAACGCCATTTTTCAACCTCCTTTTCAATTTTATCTTCAGTTTCCTTTTCATTTTCCCTTTCAATTTTATTTTCAATTACCTTTTCAATTTTCTTTTCAATATCCTTTAACTGTTCGACTTCAGTATCATCATTTGGAACTTCGCCATCTTTATGGTGAATGATCATGGTAATTGTTTCATAAATCATAATGATTACCGATATAAACCCGCCTCCCAGGATAGAGGCAATTGCCAGGATCAAATAATAGATGGTACTATACCAGGAATCGGGGATTATATCTGTTTGTGTAATGGGTATATTGAGCAATAGGAGGGTGATTATTGCCGTAATAATTAAAATGGTATCCACTTTTGCAATGGTGGCCAGTAGGTGGAAATGATGATGTCTTAATACTGAATCTATTGGGATTTTCACACTTAATAGGTACAGTATGATAACCAAAATATAAATTGAACCTAATATCATTACATAACAAAGTGTTAGGATCCCTGACATGGAATGAACCAATAATTCCCGGGCTTTAAAACCGGAGATCTCTCCAAAAGTAAAGGTGCAAAGACCCATTACCACGGCAAAAACAATTCCACCAATAATAGGTCGCTTAAAAAAATATTTAATATTAAATTCCATTTTAAATAGAATAATAATTAAACGAAATAATAAATAAAAATAAGAATTTTTCAGATTTATTTAGTATAAGATGTTGTTAAATGATGGGGTTAATCTATTAAAAATTAATAATTTAGGGTAAAATTCACCAAATTATGCCCGGATATAATGTCACCCAAAAATTAATAAAATCCCACCTTCTTCAAGGGGAAATGAATCCCGGTAAGGAGATTGGAATTAAAATAGACCAGGCTTTGCTTCAGGATGCAACCGGAACACTTGTTCAATTGGAATTGGAAGCAATGAACCTTAAAAAAGCAAAAACCGAAGTCGCAGTTCAATATGTAGATCATAATTTGCTTCAAACCGATTTTAAAAATGCCGATGATCATTTATTCCTGCTCTCGGCAGCACAAAAATTCGGCTTGTGGTTTTCCAGGCCGGGAAACGGGGTGAGTCACCCTGTTCATATGGAAAGGTTTGGGAAACCCGGAAAAACCATGGTAGGATCTGACAGTCATAGTTGTGCTGCCGGGTCTTTGGGAATGCTTGCAATTGGGACCGGAGGTTTGGATGTAGCAACCGCCATTGCCGGTCAGCCGTATTTTGTCAAAATGCCAAAGGTTTGGGGGGTTCATCTCATAGGAAAATTACCGGATTGGGTGAGCGCCAAAGATGTGATCCTGGAAATGCTGCGCAGGCATGATGTAAAAGGTGGGGTTGGAAAAATAATAGAATATTACGGAGAAGGATTAGAACATTTAAGCGCGATGGACAGGCATGTAATTGCCAATATGGGCGCAGAATTGGGAGCCACTACCACTGTTTTTCCCAGTGACATAAAGACCAAAGACTTTTTGAAATCCCAGGGCAGGGAAGAGGATTGGATAGAATTAATTGCAGATGAAGATTGCGAATACGACGAACATGAAGAAATTATTCTGGATGATTTGGTTCCCCTGATCGCGCTTCCAACCAGTCCTGGAAATGTGGTCACTGTAAGTGAAGTTGCCGGAAAATCTATCAATCAGGTTGTGATTGGCTCCTCTGCCAATCCCGGATTACGCGATTTCTGGATCGCTGCAGAAATTGTAAAGGACAAAACGGTGCACAATGAAGTTTCATTTGACATTAATCCAACCTCCAGGCAAATAATTCAGAATATGATAGATAACCATGCCTTTGCCAACCTGATAAAAGCGGGGGGAAGGTTTCACCAATCGGGATGTATGGGTTGTATTGGTATGGGACAAGCTCCGGCTTCAAATACCATTAGTTTAAGGACCGTACCACGCAATTTTCCAAGCCGCTCGGGCACCGAAGATGACCAGGTTTATTTGTGCAGCCCGGAAACGGCCGCGGCTTCGGCTTTGACCGGAAAGATTACCGATCCACGGGATATGGAAAAACTCTATTCTATGAGCTATCCTAAATATGTGCAACCAGAACTGGAAATAATTAATACGGATATGTTGGTTCCACCACTTGAAGACGGTTCCAAAATTGAATTGATTAAAGGACCTAATATAAAAACCTTGCCCTATATAGAACCCTTGCAGGATAATTATAGTGTACCGGTTTTGTTGAAGATGGGTGATAATGTTTCTACAGATGAAATCCTAAAAGCTGGAGCGGAAGTATTGCCTTTCCGGAGTAACCTTCCGGAAATAAGCAAATATTCTTTTATTGTAATAGATGATACTTTTTATGACAGGGCGATGAAGGCCAAATCTGAATTTGGAGGACATATTGTAGTTGCAAAAGAAAATTATGCCCAGGGTTCCAGTAGGGAACATGCTGCGTTGGCACCCAAATATTTGGGCCAGGTTGCGGTAA
>Ga0314774_1000489_pt1 | contig 31477 bp, 22 predicted proteins | sample MetaGCBIA2018_FD_204515 | JGI IMG/M metagenome (GOLD analysis project Ga0314774, IMG submission 204515) | Cryopeg brine microbial communities from Beaufort Sea near Barrow, Alaska, United States - CBIA 2018 | ecosystem: Environmental > Aquatic > Marine > Coastal | place: USA: Alaska | collected... | reverse complement strand
ACAAACTTTTTTTCAATATCTTTGGAACTCATTACTTTTGGTTTTAACACGCAAAAAGTATGAAAAAAAGGGCTAACTTCAAAAATTAGCCCTTTAACTTGAAAATATTTTGTCGGTTAGTAGTGATAATATAATTCAAAAGATTTCAGCTCTTAGTAGACCGAATTATATACCGTTTTCGCCCGTTTTTGGCACATTAAAACCTTAATTTTGCCGAAAATTTGATTATGGAATCCAAAAAGGAAGCGCGCTTAGAACTGTCTGAACAGGAAATGCTTGATTATGGCCATCGTATTGTAGATTTGATTGCTGATCATCATGCCACGCAGCGTTCTAAAAATCCGGTGGCGGTCGCCACACGTAAGGAAATGGATACCGTTTTTTCTGAAGAAGCCCCAGAAAATCCCACCGATGCGCACCAAGTGCTCGATTTTGTGATGGATCAGGTTATCCCAGGCGCCAATATCTTGAGCCATCCCAAATTTTTCTCCTTTGTTCCAGGTCCCAGTAATTATATCAGCGTTATGGCCGATAGTCTTGCGACCGGTTTCAACGTGTTTTCTGGCGGCTGGCAGGCTGCTCCGGCCGCGGCAGAATTAGAAATTGTCACCATGAACTGGATGCTCAAAATGTATGGTCTTCCTGAGAAAAAAGGTGGCGGTATTTTTACCAGCGGCGGTTCAATGGCAAATCTCACCGCGATGGTCACGGCGCGCAATATCAAATGCGGGGAAGATTTCTCAAAGGCGGTAATCTATCTTTCAGACCAGGCGCACAGCAGCAATATCAAAGCGATTCAGGTGATGGGTTTCCGCAAGGAGCAGATTCGAATTATCCCAACCGATATGGAGTTCAAATTTGCAATCAATAAGCTCAAAAATGTCATAAATAAAGACCGTTTAGAAGGTTGGCAGCCCTTTTGCCTCATCGCTTCTGCGGGAACTACCAATACGGGAACGGTAGACCCGCTGGTGGAACTGGCCGAAATCTGTAAAAAGGAGAAATTATGGTTTCATATAGATGGCGCTTATGGCGGTGCCGCGATTTTATCTAAAAATGGTAAAAAGCTTTTAAAAGGAATTGAAAAAGCAGATTCGTTGACCGTAGATCCGCACAAGTGGTTTTACCAGCCCTACGAAATGGGTTGTCTACTGGTGCGCAATCACAAATGGCTGAGCGGTACCTTCACTGAAAAACCGGAGTATTTGCGCGATGTGGAAGGCAACGAGAGCGAGATTAATTTCTTTGACCATGGAATCCAGTTAACGAGGCGTTTTAGGGCATTGAAGTTCTATATGTCGATCAAAACCTTTGGCCTGAATGCATTTCGCGAAGCGGTACAATATAATATAGATCTCGCTGAAGCTACGGAAACCCATTTGCGCAAAAGCCGTACTTGGGAAGTGGTATCGCCGGCAACGCTTGCGGTAATTAATTTTAGGTATAATCCCATTGCCAAAAAACTGACCGAAAAGAAATTGGATCAACTCAATTCAAAGATTTCTGAGAAAGTGGTACAAAGCCGACAAGCGATGCTTGTGACCACAGTTTTAAACGGGATGATCGTATTGCGTATGTGCTTGATTAACCCAAGAACGACCTTACAAGATGTAATAGAGACTATTGAATTGTGTGAATCTTTTGCAGATTAAAAATTGGTCGATTTTCTCGTCAATTTTACCCTTTTTTAACCGATTTTGTATTGAAAATAAGCGTTTTTAGCCCTTTTCGATCATTTCTAAAATAGCTTCCTGCGGAATAAGGGCGTTAGCTCCTTTTTTTCCGGTTACCAGTGCACCAAGTGCACAGCCAAAATGAAGCGCCTGTTCTGGGTTGTTATTTAAAAATAACTGAAAGAGCAATCCCGCTAAAAAAGAATCACCGGCGCCCACTGTATCTATCACTTTGGCGGGGTAGCCATCGCAGCTGTATATGTTGTCATTGTGCAAGAGAATGGCTCCTTCGCTGCCGCGGGTAACACAAAGGGTATTTACGCCCGCGAACTCACTTAAAAAAATAAGTCCATCTTTTAGGCTATTCATGTCAAACTTAAGATAAGAACAGATTTCCTCGAGTTCATTATCATTCATTTTGATCACTTCGGCCATTCTTAGGAGTTCGATAACCTGATCTAGTTCATAATGAGGCGCGCGCAGATTAACATCAAAGACCGTTGTGCCGGCATGGTTTATAAGTTCGTATAAAGTTTCCTTGGAATTTGTGCTGCGGCAGGCCAGCGAACCGAAAATAAAAAGGTCGCTTTCAGCAACTTCCTTCTTGTTTTCTTCGGTAAGAGCGATTTCATCCCAAGCTACGGGCTTTTTGATGGTATAGGAAGCGGACCCTGAATCATCAAGTTTTACATCTACAATTCCTGTTTTTAAAGTATCATCAGTCTGAATGAGACTTTGGTTTATACCATAAGAATCAAGTTCTTTTTTGGTTTCTGCGGCTAGCGCGTCATTACCCAGACGGCTTATAATACTGCTGTCTGCACCTAAAGAAAGCAAGCGCAGCGCTACGTTTAAAGGAGCTCCGCCCAGTGCTTTTCCGTCAGGGAATTTATCCCACAGAATCTCGCCAAAGCAGATTGTTTTTAGTGGTTTTTGCATGTACTTTTGGATTTTAATAGGATTAAATCTTTGGTGAATAAATGTGTCAGTCCTCCTGCCGATTAAGGTTGTTGACCTGCAGGGTGTTGTTATTTCGAAGAACGAGAAAGAACCTCCTTGTAGGTCTAAACTAGATCTAAATATTTTGGAAGAAAAGTTCTAAGTAAGACCTACAAGGAACCTGTTCGTCCCTCACAGGAATACCTTGCAGGTCGGAGAGGTGAATTATATTCATATCTACAACAATTTTCACTTCAAAAGGCAACTTTTATTATCGATCCACCATGATGATTTTGATTCCGCAGCGAGTGCGTCGATTTAATTCTGTGAAGCTTTGCTTTTTGAAGCTCTCTCACGAAAATTCAAATAATCCAGAACGCGTTGGAGTCCGACAATATCCGTTTCTGGGGCTAGCCGAATAAGAATTTCTTTATTTGTTTTTTCGATCTGCATTCCTAAAGGCACTTTATTTTCCCAATTAAGACTAACTCTTTACTTCTACTGAACCTTTTATTTCAAAATAGTCTTTTCCAATTCCTCTAGCGAAATTCCTTTTGTTTCTGGCATCAAGAATTTTACAAAACATAGCTGTAAGACCATCATAAAGGCAAAAAATGCAAAAATGGGCCAAGGATTATCTTTGAAAATTCCCGATTCTGAATCTAGAAAAACCGGTGTGAGCAGCGTGATTAATGCTGCAAAAACCCAGTGTGTACCGGTTCCCCAAGACTGACCGTAAGAGCGAACTTTATTGGGGAATATTTCCGAAATAAAGACCCAGATAACCGCTCCTTGTCCAATGGCATGCGAGGCGATAAATATGAGAATGAACGTTAAAAGTACGGCACTGCTGGCACCACTGTAGAAGCTGTAGGCGACAACAACAAGACTTACAATATAACCAATAGAGCCTATATACATCAATTGGCGACGACCCAATCTATCAATAAGGCCCACGCCCACAAAGGTGAAAATCAAATTGATGACCCCTATGGAAATCGAGCTTAAAAGTGAATCGCCCTCGGCCAGACCTGCGCGTTCCAGAATTTCTGGCGCGTAATAAAGAATGAAATTAATGCCGGAAAGTTGGTTGAAAAATGCGATGAGGAACGCCAACATCAACGGATTGCGGAACCGCCGAGAGAACAGTTTTACATCATTTGCCGTATTGGCCAGATCTTCTTTTATCTCTAGGATTTTCTGTTTAGCTTCTTGGGGATCGTAGATCTTGTTCAATACTTCAAGTGCCTGTTGCTCGGCATTCTTTTTATAAAGGAGCCATCGCGGACTTTTTGCAACCTGCATCACCATTATTGTGTATATCAAGGCGGGAATAGCTTCTACGCCCAGCATCCAGCGCCAGTCGTTATCGCCCTGAAATCCTTGCAATGCATAATTGCTAAAAAACGCGATTAATATACCCAAAACGAGGTTAAATTGATATAAAGCGACTAATTTCCCTCTATTTTTAGCCGAAGAAATTTCAGAAATATATGTTGGTGCAGCTACAGAAGAAGCCCCTACGCCTACACCGCCTATAAACCTGAAAAAGGAAAATAAATAAGGGTCTGGCGCAAAAGCAGAGCCTATTGCAGATACAAAGTACAGTACGCCTATCCAGATAAGTGTTTTCTTTCGGCCTAATCTGTCGCAGGGAATACCGCCCGCGAGTGAGCCCAGAACAGTTCCCCAGAGTGCCATACTCATGATGAAGGTTCCGTGTTCCCAGGGCGAAAGGTTCCATAATTCTTTGATAGGAAGGTTTGCGCCTGAGATCACAACGGTGTCAAACCCGAATAAAAAGCCTGATAACGCCACGGCGATAGACCATTTCTGTACTGCTTTCATTTATTAGTTGCTTTTATTGGTTGGATAATTATTTTTCCAAATACTTGGGATAGGTGCAAGTTTAAGGTTTTTTATGGTTTCTTTGGTCTCAATATTCATAATGGTATATGGCCCATTGGGAAATACCTGAGCGGTCATAACGGAAATACCGCCGTCCACAAAAAATTCTATAGAGGATCGATCCACGAAAATGGAGATGGAGGTGGTGCTGAGATCTTCAAACTGTGCCGGCGCGGTCATGATGCGGTCTGCGAATTTATCTGAAAAATCGGTTTTTCCAGACTTTGTGCGGTCTATATAAAACTGATCTTTCTCTTTGGAATAGCCCACAAAAAGAGAATCCTTTGCCTTGTTTGAGAAAATGATGCGCATATCTGCAAGTGGTCTGGGCAGGTCGAATTGTATGTTGGACTGCTGAAGCCATTCATTTTCAATGCGCGCGGGTTTTTCGGTTTTCGGGGAGGTATAATCTAGGGTTTCGGTAATTTCTTTCACGGGATAGTTGCTCAAAAAATAACCGTTGTCCCCATGCAGTTCCAGCTTCCGCGGAAGCGTCATTGCGCTGCGCCAGGTTTTTGTGGGGGTCTGTTCCCCATAGTTCCAGTTGCTCATCCATCCTATAAAGATGCGCCGGTCTTCGGGCAGATTGTTAAAGGTGATCCCGGCATAATTGTCCCGGCCCCAGTCTAGCCATTTTTCGTCTTTTTGATCTGTGCTGAATTTTTTTCCGTCAAATTCCCCCACAAAATACTGTGTTCCAGAACCACCATTTGGTGCTCCGGGATTGATACTTATGAGCATCACCCATTTTTCTTCGCCCTTATCGGTTTTAAGTGGAAAAAGATCTGGACATTCCCAAACGCCGCCGTGCGCCCCGGTTTTTTGACCAAAATCGCTTAAGTAATCCCATTTTTTAAGATCGGTTGAATTATAGATTTGTGCGTGATCACCAGCTACGAGTACAAGAATCCATTTTTGGGAAGCTTCGTGCCAAAATATTTTTGGATCACGAAAGTCTATGCCTTGACCTTCATTGGGCACTACCGGGTTGTCGTTATATTTGGTCCAAGTATCACCTTGGTCAAGGCTGTAAGCGATGCCTTGGGTCTGATAGTCTTTACGACCCGCCTTGGCCATTTCGGCGTTGTGGTACGTAAACATGGCGACCATAGGTGGATTTTCGGCGGAGCCAAAACCAGATGTGTTTTTAAGGTCCACAACGGCACTCCCAGAGAAGATATATCCTAGTGAATCAGGTTTAAGCGCAACTGGTTTATGCGTCCATTCCCTTAAGTTTTCACTGGTGGCGTGGCCCCAGTGCATGGGACCCCATTTGGTGTCTTCGGGGTAATATTGATAGAATAGGTGGTAGGTGCCGTTATAAAAAACAAGTCCGTTGGGATCGTTCATCCAGTGGGCTTCTGGGGAAAAGTGGTATTGTGGGCGGTAAGGCTCGTTAAAATATGTAGCGCTATCGGCCCGAAGCGCGGTATTATCATTTTCCAAAATGGTTTCTTTCTTATTATCCCTGCAGCTTGATGCCAGCACAGCGATACCAAGGGTTAAGAAAAGGTTACGAAAAAAGGCCATACCTGTGTTTTTTAAAATATTTGATGAAAATAGAACTTTTTATTCACAATATATCGTTTTCGTTTGTAGATTTATAGCATTCAAGACCGTAAAGCGCCTGTAGGCTCGGAGAAACAAGTATATTTACATATTTTATATTATGAGAAGAAAACTTACACTTAAATTAATCGCACAGGAACTTGATGTGTCTATATCCACAGTTTCAAAAGCCCTGCGTGACAGTCCGGAAATAAGCGAGGAAACCCGTGAAAAGATCAAGACCTACGCTAAAAAGTATAATTATAAGCCCAATAATATTGCCCTGAGCTTAAAAAACAGGAAAACCAATACTATTGGAGTGATCATCCCGCAGATCGTACATCACTTTTTTACCACGGTGATACGTGGTATTGAGATGACGGCCAGAGAGCACAATTATAACGTGATCATTTGCCTTTCAAATAATGATTTTGACAAGGAAGTCATAAATATGGAACTGCTTGCCAACGGTAGTACAGATGGGTTTATCCTTTCGGTATCAAAAGAAACCATGCTCAAGGAAGATTACCATCACCTTAATGAGGTGATTGAGCAAGGCATGCCGGTAGTGATGTTTGACCGTGTAGTAGAAGGGATCGCCTGTGATCGTGTGCTTATAGATGATAAGGCTGGCGCCAAAAAAGGCGTTATGCATTTGCTCAAGACCGGCTGCCGCAAAATAGGCATCTTGACCTCACATGATTACAACAGTGTGGCGCGGCTTAGGACCGAAGGATATATGGAAGCCCTCAACGACGCTGGTGTAGCGGTCAACGAAGACTTGATCTTAAAGCTGGACAATATTGATGAATGCGGTGATGACTGCCATGAGAAAATCAAGCAATTTATACATAAAAACGACCTGGACGGCATATTTACTGTAAACGAACTTTTTGCCGTGGCCGCAGCACGTTATATTAAAGAAGAGGGCAAGACCATTCCCGATGACATATCCATCGTTTGTTTTACAGATGGTGAACTTTCCCAGCATTTTCTCCCTAGTCTTACCACGGTAAGCCAGCATGGTGAGGAAATGGGCCGCAAAGCAGCCGAAATATTGATAGATAAGCTCCAGCGCGATGAAGAAGGTGAGGAATCCACAACCACTTATATCGATACCAGTTTGATTCAACGTGAATCCACACACCCCTTAAAAAACAGATAAACGATTTTAATGAGCAAAAAAGGAATTATTTTTGACCTTGACGGGGTAATCGTCGATACCGCAGGGTTTCATTATCTGGCCTGGAAACATCTGGCCAATGAGCTTGGCTTTGATTTTACCGAAGAGCAGAACGAGGATTTTAAAGGTGTAAGCAGGGTTAGATCTTTGGAATTATTGCTTGAAATAGGCAATAAAACGGCTTCTCAGGAAGAAAAGGATAAATGGCTGAAGTCAAAAAATGATGAGTACCTCAGCTACATTGATGGTATGACCGAAGATGATATCCTTCCCGGCGTTTCAAAAGTGCTCAACTATTTAAAAACCAAAAAAGTGCCCATCGCTTTGGGTTCTGCCAGTAAAAATGCAGGGCCCATTTTAAAACGTGTCAACCTGTATAAAATATTTGACGCTACCGTAGATGGCAACGACGTTTCCAAGGCCAAACCAGATCCAGAAGTATTCCTTATAGGTGCTAGGGAACTTGGTATTGATGCAGTGGATGCCATTGTTTTTGAAGACAGCATCGCCGGTATACAGGCGGCCAATATCGCAGGAATGGTGAGCGTGGGCATTGGCGATGCCGAAGTGCTGTACGAAGCCCATTATAACTTCAACGATTTTACTGAAATAGACATCCAATTTATAGACAAACTTTTGAACTCCTAAACCATGAACCAAGATTATATAATTCCCTCCGCCTGGTCTATCCTAGAAGAAGGATTTGAAAAAGACAGGGTCACATCTTCCGAAAGTTTAATGAGCATTGGCAACGGAGCCATGGGTCAGCGCGCCAACTTTGAAGAGGATTATAGTGGCACTACCTTTCAAGGGAGTTACATAGGCGGTATTTATTATCCCGATAAAACCCGCGTGGGCTGGTGGAAAAATGGCTATCCAGAATATTTTGCCAAGGTGATCAACGCCCCAAGCTGGATAGGCATAAAAGTGGTCATAGATGATGAAAAACTGGACTTGAACACCTGTTCGAACGTTTCCAATTTCCGTAGGGAATTGAACATGAAAGAAGGCTGGCTGGGGCGCAGCTTCAACGCTACCCTGCAAAATGGCGTGGAGATCAAGGTTTCCGCCCAGCGCTTTCTCAGTATGGAACACGATGAGGTGGGCGCTATAAAATATAAGGTAACTCCGCTCAACCGCGATGTTACCATGAGTTACGAGCCATATTTGGACAGTGGGATCACAAATGAGGATACCAACTGGGACGATAAATTCTGGAATACGCTTTCCGTAACCGAAAAAGGCAATCGAGCGTATATAATGGCGCATACCATGAAAACCATGTTTCATGTCTGTACGGCGATGCACAATAGTTTTACCGTAGATGGAAGGCCTATTTCGCTATCGCTGAAAACAAACCAGACCGAAACGTACATCGGTCATATTTATGAGACTGAAATCAAGGAAGGCGAAAGTTTTGCGATTCATAAAATAGCAGGTTATGTGACTTCTTTCAACCATGACAAAGATGCGTTGAAGGAAGAGGCCGACAAAGTGCTCGACACCACAAGCGCTTTGGGTTATGCGGCGTTGTTCAAAAAACAGCAGGAAGACTGGGCAGCGATTTGGGCGACTTCTGATATTGTGATAGATGGCGATGTGAAAGCGCAGCAGGGCATCCGTTTTAATATCATGCAGCTCAATCAGACCTATTCGGGCAAGGATTCCCGTTTGAACATTGGTCCCAAAGGATTTACAGGGGAGAAATATGGCGGTTCCACGTATTGGGATACCGAGGCCTATTGCATTCCTTTTTATATGGCTACCAAAGACCAGCAAGTAGCCAGAAACCTGCTTACTTACAGATATAATCAACTGGGAAAAGCCATAGAAAACGCCGAAAAACTCGGTTTTAAAAACGGTGCGGCACTGTATCCCATGGTGACCATGAACGGTGAAGAGTGTCACAATGAGTGGGAGATCACCTTTGAGGAGATCCACCGTAATGGGGCGATGATTTATGCCATATTTAATTATGTGCGCTATACGGGCGATTATAGTTATATCCCAGAAAAAGGACTTGAGGTGATGATAGGCGTAGCACGTTTCTGGAATCAGAGGGCCACTTTTTCCACTAAAAAGGATAAATATGTAATTCTGGGCGTTACCGGTCCCAATGAATACGAGAATAATGTAAACAATAATTTTTACACCAATTATCTGGCCAAATGGTGCCTGGATTATGCGCTTGAGCAAGCTCAAAAAGTAAGTAAAGATTACGCTTCAGAATATAAGCGCATTCTAGAAAAAACAGGCTTGAAGGAAGGAGAACTGAAATCGTGGAAGGAAGTTGCTGATAAGATGTATTTTCCATATTCTGAAGAACAAGGCGTGTATATGCAGCAGGATAATTTCTTGGATAAAGAACTGATCACTGTCGCAGATCTTCCTAAAGACCAACGACCCATCAATCAGAAATGGTCTTGGGACCGTATTTTGCGATCACCATATATTAAACAAGCCGATACGCTACAATGTCTTTACTTTTTTGAAGACCATTTTAGTGAGGAACAACTGGAAAAGCATTTCAATTTTTATGAACCGTTTACAGTACACGAATCTTCGTTGAGCCCATGTGTACATTCCATACAGGCGGCAAAATTAGATAGGATGGAGCAGGCTTATACCTTTTATCTGCGAACTTCACGCCTAGACCTTGATGATTACAACAAGGAAGTACATGAAGGACTTCACATCACCAGTATGGCTGGCACTTGGATGAGTGTGGTAGAAGGTTTTGGCGGGATGCGTATTAGAGAAGACAAGCTCTCCTTTGAGCCAAAAATGCCGGAAGCCTGGGATGGTTTTTCTTTTAAGATCAATTTTAGAGGACAGATCTTAAAAGTATCTGTGGGCAAAAACAAAACAGGTTTCAGTCTAAATCAAGGCAACGCTCTGGGTATTTTGGTAAACGGAAAAGAAGTACAGGTAAACGCCGAAGGAGTTACCGAAGTCTAATCAAAATAGTATCATTATAGCATAAAAAACGTCCGTTTTTAATCAAAAATGGGCGTTTTTTATGCTTTATTGTGCTTTTATGGGCATGTAAATGTCGGCTTGCCAGGTGAGGGGATCACCGCCATTTCTGGGATTGGCATGATACACTTCCAGAGGTTCGGGGATAATAGATATATTTTCATTTTTTGCACGTTCATACAGATCAAACCAGGCGCGGTGCGAGAGTTTATAATTACCGTAAAAAGTAGCATTTATCGCTTTTCTAGGTTCGATTTTACGTATAAAAACGTCGTTTCCTGCCCTAGGAGCATGATTTCCGGCTATGGGAAAGCAAAAATCAAAGGTTATTATATTTTCAGGAATATACCAGTGTCTTACTTGTACCATAGGAAAACCATTTTGTTTAAGCCCATTTTTACTTAGAAACTGTTCGATGGTACCTATTGTGGCTATCATTGCTCCGGCCTTTCCTTGAATACTTGTGGTGGAAGTGATGCAGGCACAAGTCGCACCGGGAGCGGTCACTGGTTTTTCTCCCATCTTGATCTTGTAAGTTTCCTGAAACAGATACAATTGTTTTTTAAAAGCGATCAAATCTCCTTTCAATTCTTGAATGTAATCACTTTTTTGAAAAGGATTAATAATTGATAATCGCTGTGAAAACTTGTTATTGGTACTGCGTGTACTTACCGTGATTTTTGTGATGCTATCGCGTAACTGCTCAAAATTCCAAATAAGATCAATAGAATCCACTTCTTTTAAATGTACAGTCTGGGTTATTTCATTAAAGGGTTTCCAACTTTTGAGTTTAATGGTTTTTAGAGAATCTGTACTGGTCAATGTTTCGAGATCAAACACTTCTTGATAGGCGGTGCCGGGACCGTAAGAGGATTCGAATGTGATCTGGTAATCGTATTCTTTGATAAAAAGATACCAGCAAAGAGCAAGTATGAAGAGTGAACAAAAAAGAATGATTACTTTTTTCATAATGCTGATGCTAATGAGATACGATGGAATTTTCTTCTGTGGTCATGTGGAGCTGTTCTACTACATAATCACCTAGGTCACGGCCTTGTTTGAGTCCTATTTCTACGGCGGCCCTATAATGAATGCCTCCATACAACCTGCTTACGGCTGCTTCTGAAGAGGCCGCGTTAAACGAAGTAAAACTACGTATGGGAAGTCCGTATGGGGTTTCGGTATCATCGTTAAAGCTAAAATCATCACCAAATATAGAGGTGAGTGCAACGGCTGCAGCGCCAGAGATTACGGAATGACCGCTGGTATATTCTGGGAATGGAGGCGTCTGGAGTACCGGCACCCAGTTTTCGTCAATGTACTTATTGATCACTGTTTCTGGTCTGATGAGGTTGCTGCGGTATTTCTCATCCCAGCAACTTATAAAGGCATCGGCCATCGCTATGGAAGCTTTAGTGTAGGCAAAAACAGTTTTCTCATAGTCGCTATTTGTCTTTTTGCAGGCAATTTTTGTGATCCCTATCCAGTGTGCGCCGGGTGTTATTTTTTTAGTGGCAAACATGAGATGGCCTTTGTGGGTAGATACGTAGGGATTGCAGTCCCAGAACTGGGCGATGGTGGTTTCTTTGCTATTTTCATCGGTACCATTAGGGTCATTATTGGTTTTATAAACTTCCATGACCTCTTTATAGAATTCCGAATTTTTTTCCATTGAAAACGAAGGTGGGGGAACGGGTTTAAACTGGTCTGAAGATTGAATGACAAAGGTCCTTATTTTTGCCCAGTGCGGTTCTATGCCGTCCATATAAGCGGGTGGGGTGGGTTGCCATCTGGTTTCATCATCCGTAAAGACAGAAAATTTTGGCATTGTGCGGGTCTGTGCATAATTATCCTTTTTCATCCATGCTTTAATGTGCTCTGCAACCTGCATCCCATAGGCTTTAGAGACTTTAAAACTTTCGGGGTTTTGCTGTTCCCATTTATTGTACAGACTATCACGGAACAGAATAATGCGGTCTTCTGAAAATATCAACTGCTTGGCTATATCATAATAGGCTACCAGTGAAGCCAAGCGGCGATTTAATCCTGTTGTATCCTTGGGTGCAGGTGTTGGCCCTAAGTCTTTGAGCTGGTTGGCAAGGCTTTTGTAAGCTCCCTTTTCATCAATCATGGCCTCATAGGCCGCAATGTTGCAATAGGCATAAATGCGACTAGCAACGGGCGGGGAAAAAATATCATGTACTTGTATGGCGGTTACACGATCCTGGGCGGTGTGATAATCTTCTGCCGTGATCGTTATGGGTACGGCCCGGTCAGCACATCCGGTCAACATGCTGAGAATAGCCAATAAAAAAGTGAATCTTTTAATCATTTACGCTGTATTTGATACACTTGAACGGTATCATTATTCAAAGTTGCCAGTAAATAGGGACTTTCCTTAAAGTTGACAATTTGCAATTTTTTTACCGCTTTACGCGCAAAATCCACCCCGAGATTATGGGGGTTTAAAAAATCGCCTTTTCCACTTAATAAACCGGCGTTTAAAGCGTCAAATTTACCATGATAAGGGCTGACGCCAAAATAATTACCGGCCATTAACACGTCTTCGCTTCCATCTTGATCAAAATCGTACTTTACAAATGCGCGTATGGGAGCCACTTGACAGTCCTGAGGAAATTCCTTAAACCGAAATCTGTTGCCAGTATTTTCCAAATATCCGGAAGCGAGCTGGTGAACTTCATATTTTTTAGCCTTTTCTAATGCGCTCTTGCCTATTACCTCTTCAATCGATTTGCCGGCATAATCAGCATATTTTGTGAACTTCTTTTTCATACTGTTCAATTGTGTGGCGAGTTCATCAAGGCCGTAGGGCATAAAATACTTTCCGTCTTTTTCTTGTGCCAAAAGCGTTTCGGTACTGCCATTATCGTCAAAATCTGCATAATACATAAGCAGTGGGTATTCTGGCGAAGCCGTAAATTTTGTATTTAGTCCCCAGTTGCCCAGCAAATAATCCTCATCGCCGTCTCCTTCTGCATCAAAAGGAAAAATACTTTGCCACAGACCGCTGAGTTTTTCATCCAGATAATCTGAGGTAACATCTTTAAAGGTGCCGTTGTCATTTTTAAGAAACCGGGGAGTCATCCATTCACCCACAACGATGAGATCAGGTTGGTCATCATGGTTAAAATCGGTCCATAACGCATCGGTAACCATTCCCAGATCTTCAAAAACCGCTTGTTTGACCTGCGTAAATGTGCCGTTATCGTTATGTAATAAGTAGGAGGCTGGGGTGCGCCCGTAATCATAAGCTACACCATCTACTCCCACAAAAAGATCTATAGCACCATCCTGATCATAATCTGCCGCTTTAACAACTGCCGAATTCCCAAAATTAGGAACGGCAAGCGTATCTTTTTTAAAGTTGTTTTCGCCTTCGGCTAAATATAAACGGTCCCGTAACCATTCACTTTCACCCCGAAATTCACCACCTCCGGAAGTAACAAACAGATCGGCTTTCTTATCGCCATTAAAATCTGCTATTACGGCATCTGTATCTTCAGTGATAGAATCACGGGCAATCGCTGTGGGCGTTATTTGACGAAAGCCGGTTGCGGTCTGATAATAGATAGCACCTTTGCCAAAGCGGGAGGCGCCAAAATAAATGTCATCTAGCGCATCACCGTTCATGTCACCCACCGCAGTAGCTGGCCCCCGGTCTGAAATCTGATGCGGGATCAAATTCTGACGGTTAAAATCGATAAATCGGTTTTCATGATGTACGTAATCAATGCCCAGATTATCTTCTACCCGAGCAAAAAGCTTGCGTTTATTTTTGCCGAAAAAGGTGTCAAAATCAAGCGTATCCCGTTCAAAATCAGGTTTAATCGTGTGTTTTTCGCCACGTTTTAATGCATTTAACCTTTGATATGTTCGGTCTGGCCAAATGACCAGCGCAGAATCTATCTGTGTTTCTTTGGCCAAGCCAAAGTGAATAAACGGTTGTGAAGATGATTGAAAACCTTTAGTTGTAAAAAGTTGGCGGGTCTGGGTGGTTCCGCCGCTATACAGCATTATTCGGCTTCCTAGGCCAAAGGTGTTTTTTTGGCCAAAATCAAGCGAAAACTGGATAAAATCGGCTGAATTTGTTGTGTTTTCATAGAGCGTGGCCATCGCATTGATATTATTTGTAACCAAGTCAAGGTCGCCGTCATTATCAAGATCTGCATATGCTGTCCCAGTAGAACTTATAGAATCATTTTTAAGCCAGACGGCAGATTCGTTTGTGAAATTTCCATTGGCATGTCCCAAAAAAAAGATGTTGGACAGTTTTCCGGAAGGCATTTCATCAAGTGCTTTTTGATCAACGAGGTGTGTCTGATCCAGTTTTTTACGTATGTTTTCATCAGAAGTATATTTGATATAATCCAGATTGTTGGGCCGCTTTGGGATGCCGTTGCTTATAAAAAGATCCTGCAAGCCATCCTGATTATAATCTGCAAAAAGCGCGCTCCAGCTCCAGTCTGTCGCGGCGACGCCACGCATAAGGCCTTCTTCGGAAAAGGATTGTCCGGCCTGATTAATCTGCAACATATTACGGGAATATTGAGGTTTGTAGCCAAAACGCTCCTGACGGATTTTATCTACGTTTACGTTATCATCACCCGCAGATGATTTAAGAACTTGCTCATCGCTAGGCAACATATCTAGGGTAATCAGATCAACATAACCATCATTATTAATATCAGCGGCATCGCTGCCCATAGAAAAGCGGGATACATGTCCAAAATAACTTTCCAGCGATTCAGTAAATGTACCGTCGCCATTGTTGAGGTAGAAATAATCGTCCTCATGAAAATCATTACCGATATAGATATCCACAAAACCGTCATTGTTGAAATCTGCCGTGGTGATACCCAAGCCATAACTGTTGGCGCCGCCATAAATACCGGCCTGTGTACTTATATCCACAAATTTTCCGTTATCGTTCCGGAACAATTTATCGCCACTTTCTTCTACTCGTTTCTCGCGTATTGTCGCGGGACCGTATGAATTTGCGGTATGTACGGCGTGGTTGAGTAGGTACATATCCAGGTCGCCGTCATCGTCCATATCAAAAAAAGCAGCTTGTGAAGAATAATTCTCTAGATCAAGGCCATATTCAGCTGCTTTTTCGGTAAAAGTGACCTGTCCTGAGCCTGTCGAAGTGCCGTTGTTGATAAAAAGTTCGTTATGGCCCCTAAATCCATTGATGCCGACCACAGCACACACATAAATATCAAGCAGGCCATCTCCATTTACATCGGCCATTGTGGTGCCGGTCGTCCAGCTGCTACTGCCGGCCACTTTAGCTTTCTCGGTGATGTCTTCAAATTTTAAATCGCCTTTATTGAGGTACAGTTTATTTTTTACCTGATTTCCGGTCAGGTAAATATCTGGGAGGCCATCGTTATTGATATCGCCAATACTCACCCCACCGCCATTATAAAAGTAGAGGTAATCCAGAATATTTTGATCTGCCGAAGGCGTTAGCTGATTTGTAAAATCAATTCCAGTTTCCTCAGCGGACGGATAGTTGAACAGTGAAGCTTCTTCTTTTGGGTCACTACAACCCGTCAGAAAAATCAATAACGTACCTATCCGTAAAATTTTACTTGGTATCAATTTCAAAAATCCTTGGTTTTTTGTTGTTTAGTGCAGCTATTAGGTACTTTTTCCCATTTCGGTCTACTATAACTTTTAGTTTTTTTACTTCGTCCCTCACGAAAAAACCACTGGTATCATAAGGCTGCCAATCAAAATTGAGCTTTCCATCGCCTAGTAACACATTACCGTAACTGGCATCAAGTCTTGAAAACTGTGGTTTGAACCCAAAATTATTTCCAGCAAGTACAATATCGAGATTGCCATCTTTATTGAGATCGACACAAGAAATACCGCAGACGCATGAAAATTGTACGCGATCTGGCAGATCCTTGATTTCAAAATTACCCTTGCCATCATTGATTGCGATAATAGATTGCGAGTGGGAAGCTTCTTTTATAATTGCGTTTTGAGTAATGTCTTTAGGGAAGAGCGTTTTCATCTCACTTTTTGCATATTCTGAAGCTTTTAAGTTGTCTTTCTTTAAAAAGGAAAGTTGCGCGGTGAGCTCTTTTTTCATGTGTATTGGAAAATCGCCACCTGGCTCATGTTGGGTCATGATCTGTTCTATGGAACCATTACTGTCAAAATCATTGACCCAAAGTTTTATGGGATTTTCCGCCGAAGGCTTATAGGGTATATTTTTTCCCATATTGCCAAGTATAAGATCAAGGTCGCCATCATTATCAAGATCTGCAGCCTCGACCACATTCCACCAGCCTTTATACTCATCAAGCGAAGTATGGGAATAATTGAGGCGTTTCCCTGAATTCTTAAAGAGCATGGGGGCGCCCCAATCTGATACCGTGACCAGATCTTTTATATTATCGCCGTCTACATCAGCCCAAACGGCACCGGTAATCATACCCGCGTTTCTAAGGTCATAAGCGATGCGCTCTGTGTCATCTGTAAAATTGCCGTGACCATCATTTACCAGAAAAAGATGTTTGGGATCAATACCGTAGGTTCCCACCACGCTTCGGGAACCCACAAAAACATCAATATCCCCATCCCCGTCATAATCGTAGGGAGCAACTATAGAGACATTTGTATTTACCGTAGGTAGTGGAGTATCCGCCTTTGTAAATTTGCCCTTTCCGTCATTGAGATATAAGCGGTTGAGGTATTCTTTTTCCTGACCGAATTCATTGCCTCCAGAACCTACAAAAAGATCTTGATCACCGTCGCCGTCTGCATCAAAAAACGCGGCCGCGGTGTCTTCATAATTTTGATCTGCCTCAAGTGCGGGTTGCACGGTTTTTTTTAGTGAACCGACGCCCGGGTTCAAGTAAATGGTTGCGTCTTGACCTTTTGCCCCTCCTATAAAAACATCATCATTACCATCCCCATTGATATCTGCCACCGCAAGACTGGGGCCTTCCTTAGAGATCAATTTTGAAATAAGCCCCTCATAATCAAAGTCATTATAGTTGTTTTCGCTGTGTGCAATGAGTTCTTTTTCCTTTACTTCCTTAAGGAGCGTGTTTTTTGGTTTTGACCTGGTGTACTTAAAGACTTCAGTAGCGTCTGACTGTTTAAGGGTGAGGTTTTGATTTACGGCAACGCTATCCAGTTTTTGGGTGCGGTCATCTGGCCAGATTACACGTAGCGAATCCAGTGTCTTCACTTTTCCCAGGCCTATGGTCATGGTATATTCCATAGATGATTGAAAACCGCGGGCTGGATTAAGTTCCTGCAAAATCACCTGATCAGCATAATATAATCGTACGCTGGCCCCTATAGCAAATTTATTGGCTTTTTCACCTTTTAATTGGAGTTTTATGTAGTTGTTTTGGGTGAGTTCCTGGGCATTGTTGCGATATACAAAAGCCTGCATATTCACATTGTTCACCACCAGATCCAGATCGCCGTCGTTGTCAAGATCAGCATACGCGCAACCATTAGATAGGCTGGGTTTGCCTAATCCCCATTGTTGTGCCTCGTTTGTAAAGGTGAGGTCCTTATTGTTGTGAAAGGCATAATTGGCCAGTGGGGTGACCGGCATTTTACTCAATATGGAATCTATGGCCGCTTTTTTTCCGGTAAGAGCCATTTTCTGCATGATTTCGTTTGCAAAAAAGTCTACAAAATCAAGATCGGTGAGGTCATGGTTTATGCCATTTGTGACGTAAATATCCCGATATCCATCATTATCCATGTCGAATAAAAGTCCGGCCCATGACCAGTCTGTACTTTCCACACCGCTGTAATTGGCAATTTCTGAAAAGGACCCATTACCGTTATTAAGCTGCAGGGTATTTTGAATATACTGCTGGTAGAAATCCTTTTTTTGTTTCAGCTTAAAAACATTGTAGCCTTCAAATTCCATCACAGATTTTACCCGGGTGTCGTTGTCTGGGAGCATGTCTGTGATATAAATATCTGCATTACCATCATTGTTAATGTCTGCCACGTCTATACCCATGGCCGATAGCGAGAGGTGAGAGGTCCAGTTCTCGATATCTTCTGTAAACGTGCCGTCCTGATTATTGATGTAGAGATAATCGCGCTCGTAAAAATCATTGGACACGTAAATGTCTGGATACCCATCATTATTAAAGTCGGAAGTAACCACGCCCAGCCCAAACCCGATCAGGCTTCCATAAATGTTTGCTTCTTCGCTCACATCAACAAACTTTCCATTGTCATTGCGCAGCAGCATATCGCCCACGCCCCTAAATATTTTAGGAACCGCTTCCCAATCCTGCGCCCGTACATTGCGTTGTTCTGCATAGCCCAAACTGCTAACAGGAATATTGCTGTTATTTAAGATATAAGCGTCAAGATCCCCATCTTTATCGTAATCAAAGAACGCCGCATGCGTGCTAAACCCACTCTTTGCAAGGTTATATTCGGCTGATTTTTCAGTAAAGGTAAGATCGCCATTATTGATATAGAGGTCATTGTCATGGTTATTGCCCTCCATATTACCGGCGTTGCTCACATAGATATCCAGTAAACCGTCCTGATTGATATCTACCATATTTACGCCTGTAGACCAAGGTTTATTGCCAGCTACGCCAGCTTTTTTGGTAATGTCCTCAAACTTAAAATTACCTTTATTGAGAAACAGCTTATTTTCCTCCATATTGGCCGTGAGGTAAATATCAGGTAGCCCGTCGTTATTAATATCACCAATTGCCACACCACCACCATTATAAAAATTGCGGTATTTGAAAATGTTAAAATCCTTTTGATTCACTACAGTATTGATAAAGTCCAGACCTGTTTCCTCTGGGGATAAAAGAGAGAACAATACAGGTCCTTGAGGCTTTTTCACATCAGCGATGGGAGTAGGTTGCTCGTTCTTACAGGAAAAGGCGACAAATACAAGAAGTAAAAAACAATAGTGAAGGCTGTTTAAATGTTTTGAAACTATGGGCATTAATGCTGATTTATGATAATAAAACGTCGATTTCGGGTAATAGTATTTATTTCAAGTTAAAAAAGGACCTATTGCATACTAAGGGACAATACGTATTTCCTGCAATCGAATTCCACAGTTATGGAAAAAGTATAAATAGAAAAAGCCGCTTAAAAAGTCCTTCAATCCGTGTGTTCGTATTTTGAATTTAAACCAAAAACAATAGGGTTATAAACTCAAAAATCTAACTTATATCACGAAAATAGCACTTTTTAAGCGGCTTGTTAGCAGGCTTTTTTAATAACCAGGATTCTGAACCAAATTTGGGTTAGAAAGCAAAGCTGTTTCAGGAATTGGGAACAGGTTTTTAGTGGGGTCACCTGTAACTTCTTTTAAAGCCCAAGGAGCTGTAAACTGACCAAATCGTATGAGATCATTTCTTCTCCACAATTCATCGTAAAGCTCACGGCCTCGCTCTGCCAGCAACTCGGTCTCACCTACGCTTGGAAGCGGTGGAGTGTCAGCTCTGTGCGACCTTAATTCATTGACCATAGCTGTGGCATCTCCGCCCATACGCATTATAGCTTCAGCTTTCATCAAGTGGGCATCGGCGTATCGGAAAAAAATCTCATTCTGCCTAAATGAATTAAACAACGGAGTGTTTGCATCCTCGGTGTCGGTAGGGTCGTAAGGGTGATATTTGATAACCCGCATGCCTTGCGCCTCACCATTTCCCACTAACGATGGTATATCTTTGCTAAATTGTAGTGGTTGTCCTTGTCTATCTTTGAGTATACTGCCATCTGCATCATATTGTTGATTGATCAAAAAGCCGTAACCTATGCCAATATTCTTGGCATTTGCCGTATTTGCATCGGGCACAAAACCTCGACGCTCTTCCTGGCCATCACCCACAAAGTTGGTATTTGGATCACCTTCAAAAGAATCATAAAATTCTGCAAGCGTTGCAAAACCATTCCAGCCACCTCCTGTATTATCTGGGGCATTTTGATTATAATGGAGTGTAGTCCATATTCTTGGGCCAATATCACTTTTTAACCATAAAATGGTCTCCGTATCATCAGTAGGCTCAAATATTTGAAAATAGCCTTCTTGAATGGCAAAACCTTTTGCAGCAATTCCATCTACATTGTCGATTACTTTTTGCATATCTGCGTTGTCAAAAGTATCAGTTCCCTTATAAACACTAGCGTTAAGATATAATTTTGCAAGTAAAAATTTTACAGCTTCTTTGGTGGCTTTATTGGTATTGTCTGTTCCTGGAGTTACAGTTTCCAAATCTGGTAATGCCTCGTTCAGGTCTTTTTCTATAAAGTCAAAAGCTTCGCTTCTGGTCATAATCATTGGGTCGACATCTGGCCCCTCATTAACACCCCTAAAAGGTACCGAACCAAAAAAATCCATCACAAAAAACATATTAAAGGCCCTCAGGAATTTAGCTTCTGCAACAACAGATGCTTCCGGTTTGCTCTCAATAATTTCCGTGGCACGGAAAACACTTCCGTTGAGTTTGTTCCAAGAATTTAAAATAAATTGGTGGTCAGACCTCCATGTATGAGTGTGCAACTGTCTCCATACTCCATTATCCCCCCAGTCTGTACCCCGTGTGGGAACAAGTAATTCGTCTGTGGTTATCTCAGAAATCGCAAACATATCTTCCTGTGTTGAAAAGTCACCACCTGCTTTATTGTAAAGATCATTTAGGGCAGAAGCGGGATTTGTAAGAGGTGTGAAATCCCCTGTTTCAACATCTCTCGTGATAATGGAGTCTGTTTCATCGATTTCAAGATCCGTACAAGATGATAGAAAGGATATCACGAGTACTGAAGCGATAATCGGTTTATGTATAAAATTCATTTTCATGGCTTTGTTTTTTTAAAAGGTAACATTAAATCCGAAGGAATAAATCCTTGGTCTTGGAAACGAGCTGTAATCAACACCTGCAATGGGAATACCATTTAAAAGGTCTCCAGTAGCGGGTACTGTGCTTACTTCAGGGTCTAAGCCACTATAGCCAGTGATCACAAAAAGGTTCTGACCGGTAAGGGAAAACCTCATGGATTTAAAAACCCCTTCTCCCGATAATGGAACATTATACCCTACGGAAGCAGTCTGCAATCTTACAAAATCACCTTTTTCCAAAAAGCGAGTGGAGACAGAAGCTTCGGCCTGTGGACTTTCTATGCCAGCGAGGTTCACAACATCCTGAATAACATTGTTTCCACTACCTATTTGACCTGCAGTGAAAAAGGCATTTGCAGTATTATTATATATATAATTACCAAACTGACCATTAAAATAAATTGCAGCATCCCAGTTTTTGTAGTTAGCAGAAGTCGAAAAACCTCCAGTCACATCGGGTAGGGCACTTTTCCCTAAAAATTGCTGATTATCTATGCCGCCCTCAAATATGGGGTTACCACTTTCATCATAGCCTTCGAAGACTCTTAGATAAAAAGAATAAAGGGGCTGGCCAGATTCTAATTGTTGAGAAAATGCATTGGTAAGCCCAGATCCACGTATAGTACCCGCTTTGATCTGGCCATCAAAATCTTGTATTTCGTTTTTATTATAGGCAGCATTAAAACCTACTGTCCAGCCGAAATCTTCGTTTTGAAGAATATCATAATTCAATGAAAGTTCTATCCCTTCGTTAAGTACTTTTGCAGGCAGGTTTTGAAATACGAAAGGCTGCGCGGCCGGTTGTGCAGAAGGAATGCTTAAAAGCAGATCCCTAGTTTCTTTACGGTAAACATCTACACTACCGTTAAATCTATCATTATTAAAGCCAAAGTCGATACCTGCACCATATTGTGTGGTTTCCTCCCATTTGAGGTTAGGATTTACAAAAGCGATAGATGTAATTCCAGGCTCATTTATAGTAAGGTCATTTGATATTCCAGTACCTGAATAACGCTCCTGCCTTAAATATTGTCCGTAGCCCAGACCATCTTGGTTACCGGTGATTCCATAATTCACACGTAGTTTTAGTGTTGAAACATTGTCACCTATGAAATCTTCTTCATTGATCTTCCATGCAAATGCACCAGATGGAAAATATCCATATTTATTATTGGGGCCAAATTTTGAAGAGCCATCCGCGCGTACAGTTGCAGTAAACAGGTACTTATTTGCGATGGTGTAATTAATCCTTCCAAAAAAAGATTGCAGTTCATCTGTATTGTCATAGGTATCGGTAAAAACTGCCTGAACAGGAGTACTTGCACCGTCAATATTATCTATAGTTGGATCTGGAAACAAACGCGTTATAAATATACCAGTTGTTTTTGGCGAAAAACCGTATGATTGGTAGGAACCAGTAACCAAAGATTCTAAAATATTTTTAGAATTTTTTAAATCACTTGCCATTTCATTGAGGTTTGTCGAACTAAAACCACGGCCACTGGTATTGTCGCCCTGACTACGAAAATCCTGAAAGGAATACCCTGCAAGTGCATCGATTGTAGAACCATCAAAATCTTTATTATAGTTCAGTGTAAATTCAAACAAGCGGTTGGTTTTTTCTAAATTACCCCGAAAACCAAGCCCGGTATCTCCCGCTCCAGCATTGAATGAACTTGAGGCAATCGCTGCTTCACTTGTGGAATTGGATTTGTCATAACCCACTGTTCCTTTCGCGGTGAGGCTTTCGAAGATATCATATTCAGCAGAGAAATTAACGAGAAAACGATCGGTATGAACTTGGCTAACCCAATTGTCAAGTAAGTTGATCGGGTTGATCCTGTCGCCAGGGTTAAAATTTGTATCCGCTGGCCATGTGGGATTGGCAGCATAAGCCGCTCCAAGAACATCTCCTGTAGATCCAGCAGTTGCGCTCAATGGGGGTGCTTCATCATTAACGCGGGATAATGTACTTTGTAATGTCAATCTTAATTTATCTGAAAAAAGGCGTTGAGATGCATTTATACGTCCGGTTATGCGCTCTTGTGAGGACTCTTTAATAACTCCCAACTGATCTGCATAGTTAAAGGTAGCCCTAACATTTCCGGAACCATAATTTTGGCTATATGCTAAATTATTGTTAGTCGAAGCCACATTTCGGGTTACATAAGACTGCCAGTCGGTATCATTGCCCAAATCCTGAGCAGTACTGCCAAAAGCCTGAACGGCAGAAAGGAACTGGGCACGGTTGAGCAAGTCAAACTCGTCAGCAGGCTGCGAATAGCTTGTTTCAGAAGAAAACTCAAAAGTTCCATTTTGACTACCGCCCCGGCCACTTTTTGTGGTAACAATCACAACACCGTTTGCACCTCTGGATCCATATATCGCCGTTGCAGAAGCATCTTTTAAAATACTGATGTTTTCAATATCACTTGGATTTAAAAAGCTCAATGGATTACGTGCTGAACTTGATCCTATGCCCAAATTACCTGTGCTCGCTGAAGTATCACCAGAAGGTAATGGAACGCCATCAACCACAAATAGAGGATTATTATTGGAACGAACAGAAGAGGTACCCCGAATCCTTATAGATACTCCAGCGCCAGGTTCACCGCTATTCTGAGCGATCTGTACACCAGAGGTTTTACCCTGTATTAACTGTTCGGGCGAGGAAATCACCCCTTTATTAAAATCTTCTGAAGTAACTGACGATACAGCACCGGTTGCATCTTTAACGGTAGTCTGGCCATAGCCTATGACCACCACTTCGTCCAGTGCGTTAGAATCTTCAGACATTTGCACGTCTATTACAGAACGGCCATTTACAGCTAGTTCCTGTTGTGCAAATCCCACATAGCTGAAAACAAGGGTTGCATTTTGGGGTACATCATTTATAGTATAGTTCCCGTCAAAATCTGTGGTGGTTCCATTTGTAGTTCCTTTTACCAGAACGTTGGCGCCAGGAAGGGGGCCATTAGGTTCTGTTATCGTACCGTTCACCGTTTGGGCTTGTAAAACGCCCGCCCAGGTAATCGCGGAAAATAGGAATATACAACGGAGTATTAATTGCTTCATAAAGTTTATTTTTTTTGACTGTTTAAGGGCTGTAGATGGTTGCTACAACGGGATAAATATATAAAAAATAAATATACTATAACGATAAAGTTACGGAAACGATTGCGGTAATTACAAGCGTATTTTTTACGTTTATCGCAAGTATTGTGTATAATAATCATTATATTTTCATTACAAAGATAATTCTTTGAGTTTTTGATAAAACGTTTTACTAAAAGATCTTTTCCCACATTGAGATTTGTATCATGCTATTTTTCACTAGAATAGACTGCTTTTTGATTTTGTTGTAATCTATTTAGCAAAGTAACTGACAGGCATAAAACATCTACGCTTTTGGATTGCGGTTATCTGTTAATGATTCCTTTAGGAACGCGGGTATCTCAATTTTGGGGAAAGCTATATCTTTGGCTCATGAATTATGATGTACTTATAGTAGGTGGTGGGGCAGCGGGCTTTTTTGCGGCCATAAATATCGCAGAGCGAAAGCCAGGGCTGCATATCGCAATTTTAGAACGCGGGGCGACCTGTCTGGAAAAGGTGCGTATATCCGGTGGTGGGCGCTGCAATGTGACTCATGCCGAATTTCTACCACAACCACTTTCCACAAATTACCCGCGGGGTGAAAAAGAACTTTTGGGTCCTTTTAATCGGTTTATGACCGGTGATACCATGGCTTGGTTTGAAGACCGGGGCGTTCCCCTTAAAATTGAAGATGATGGGCGGGTTTTTCCTACTAGTGATGATTCTCAAACTGTTATTAATTGTTTTGAAGAAGCAGCCCGCAATTATGGTATTGAGATCCTTCTAAAACATGCACTTAAAAACATTACAAAAAATAATGCCCATTGGGATTTAAGTACTTCTTCTGGCGATTTTACGGCACAAAAGGTGATTTTGGCTACGGGCAGCAATCCGAAAATATGGAAATTACTTTCAGCTTTGGGTCATTCCTATGTTCCGCCGGTGCCTTCTTTGTTTACCTTTAACTGTAAGGATAACCGCATCGCAGATTTGCCCGGTTTGGCCACAGTCGTAGAAGTGCAACTGCTTGATGCAACTGAGAATGTTTTTAAAAAGGAGCACTCGCAGCGTGTAGATCGTGGCGGTCTGCCAGCGCCACTGCTCATCACGCACTGGGGCTTTAGCGGTCCCGCGATTTTGAAACTTTCGGCGTGGGGCGCGCATGAACTTGAGCAGGTAGGCTATCAATTTAAAATTGCGATCAACTGGCTTCCCGAACACAATCCCGACAGCGCCCTAAATACTATTGAAACCTTTAAGGTAAAGCTTGCGCGTCAGCAAGTGGGCAGTACTTCACCTTTTGACATCCCTAAACGACTTTGGCAAAACCTGGTGACAGCTGCGATTGTAGATAAAAACAGGCGCTGGGCAGATCTTACGCGTCAGGAAATGATTGATCTTACCCAAGAATTGACCCACAGTATTTTTTCAATTTCAGGTAAAAGTACCTTTAAAGAAGAATTTGTAACCGCTGGGGGAATCGATTTAAAAGAAGTGGATTTTAAGACTTTTGAGAGCAAAATACATCCCAGTTTGTATTTTGCTGGTGAGATTCTCAATATAGACGCCATTACTGGCGGTTTTAACTTTCAAAATGCCTGGACTGGCGGTTTTATAGTTGCAGAGGCTATTGCTAACCATTAAAAAAATAAAACCTATACCTATATAATAAGGAGTCGTGCATACGGAAACAGCAACTATCATTTTTCAATTCAGCCTCCAGATCTCAAAGTTGAGGGCAGCCGCAAAAGCAACCCAGATTAGGTAGGGCAGGAGCAGGTAAGCTGCATTTTTATCTACCACTTTAAACCATTTATAGGTGGGCAATAAAAGAATAAATAGGGCAATTATAATAAATAGAGCAGGGAGGGGAAGTTTTAACCCAAAGAAAACCACAGACCAAAACGCATTAAGGATAAGTTGAATACCGAAATGATATAGCGCTGTTTTTACCCATTTGTGATAAAAGCCCTTGTCCCAGACGATGCCGGCAGCCACGCCCATCAGTATATACAAAACCGTCCATACCGGGGCAAAAAGCCAGTTGGGCGGGTTAAAAATGGGTTTGTTCAAGCTCAAGTACCAATCATGCACACTGCTCTGCGTTGCCATCGCAGCAATAGCGCCGACTATTAAACAGACGCTCACACAAATTGCGATACGAGTGGATTTTTTTTTGATCATTATTTTTTGTCAGTTCACCTTAAAAATAAACTATTTTTTCAATTTTGCAGGTAACCAACTCAAATGTGCGATCGTTGCGCAAAGTGAAGGCCCTATATTTGTACTATGACAGAAGAATTTATACCGAAAAAATCCTACCGCAACACACCCACTGGGGAAGTGAGCTATGAATCGCCCAGCAATATTGCCCTAATTAAATACTGGGGAAAATACGGAGAACAGCTGCCAAAAAATACGTCGCTTAGTTTCACCTTGAACAACTGTAAAACGACCACACGTTTACAGTATACTCCCATTAAACCCGAAACAAAAGTGGGTTCTTTTCATTTTGAGGTTTTTTTAGATAAAGAGAGAAAACCGACTTTTGAGCCTAAAATCGCCCAATTTCTTACTAGAATTGAGCCTTATTTGCCTTTTGTGCGGGATTACAAATTCGTTATACACACGAGCAACAGCTTTCCGCATAGCTCTGGTATCGCGTCTTCGGCGAGTGGTATGAGCGCGCTGGCGCTTTGTTTGCTGAAAATAGAGCAAGATATGTTGCCCGGCAGGTCGCAGGAAGATTTCCTGAAAAAAGCCTCTTTTATAGCACGCTTGGGTTCTGGTAGCGCATGCAGAAGCATTGCCGGGCCGCTCGTATCTTGGGGCAAACATGACGCCTTACCAGGTAGTAGTGCTTATTATGGCACTTTGTATACGGGCGCGGTCAACGCTGTATTTTCGACATTTCAGGATACAATTTTGCTAGTAGATACCGGGAAAAAGGAAGTGAGCAGTAGCGTGGGACACAACTTGATGAATGATCATACCTACGCGGAAAATCGCTTTAAACAGGCTGACACGCACATAAACCAACTTCTGGATATTCTAAGAACAGGTGATCTGGATGCTTTTATGGCGCTGGTGGAGCAGGAAGCTCTTACGCTGCACGCCATGATGATGACCAGCAGGCCGTATTTCATCCTTATGAAGGAAAATACGCTCAGCATTATCAATAAAATCTGGATTTATAGAAAAAATACTTGTGTGCCCGTTTGTTTCACGCTGGATGCAGGAGCCAATGTACATGTTTTATATCCAGAAAAGTACAAGGAAAAAGTTTTAAAATTTATTAAGAATGAATTGGCTATGCACTGTCAAGACGGCAAGTATATTTGTGACCATACTGGATATGGAGCAAAAAGCATAACAAAATGATCCTTTTTTGAGGTTTTTAGCGCATTAGACGCATTTTCTAGTGTTTAAGAATTCATATTATGTTATTGCCTGAGAATACGTTAACTTTGTGCGCTTTAAATGTGCTAAGTCTTTATAGTCAAAAGCTAAACTGGCTCAAATTTGATTCTCTTATAAAGCTTAATTAATAAGTCATTACATGAAAGGACCTTTATTCTATTCTAAGATTTTGCTTTTCGGTGAATATGGAATCATCAAAGATTCCAAAGGTTTATCCATTCCCTATAACTTTTATAACGGGGCACTTAAAAAAGATGAACATCCTTCAGCGGAAGCGCAAGAATCAAACTCTAGTCTAAAGCGTTTTGCTGCATATCTCGATACGTTACAAACTGAACATCCAGAGCTTGTCACTTTTGATATTGAAGCCTTAATGGCCGATGTTGCCGAGGGAATGTATTTTGACAGTACAATCCCACAAGGTTACGGTGTGGGCAGCAGCGGTGCGTTGGTCGCTTCTATTTATGATAAATACGCCAACGATAAAATTACGATTCTAGAGAATCTTACCCGCGATAAATTATTGCGTTTAAAAGCAGTTTTTGGCCAAATGGAATCGTTTTTTCACGGTAAATCCTCTGGTTTAGATCCGTTAAACAGTTACCTGAGCCTGCCCATTCTCATAAACAGCAAAGACGATATAGAGCCTGCCGGCATCCCCAGCCAAACACTGGACGGTAAAGGCGCTGTCTTTTTGCTTGATAGCGGTATTGTGGGAGAAACGGCCCCCATGATCAATATTTTTATGGAAAGTATGAAACAGGAAGGTTTCAGGAAAATGCTGAAGCATCAGTTTGTAAAACATACTGATGCCTGTGTGGATGATTTTCTAAAAGGAGATGTGAAATCACTTTTCGGGAATGTAAAGCAACTTTCAAAAACCGTATTGAGCCACTTTAAGCCTATGATCCCGGCAAAGTTTCATGCATTATGGCAAAACGGACTTGAATCTAACGATTATTACCTTAAACTGTGTGGTTCTGGTGGCGGTGGGTACATCCTTGGCTTTACTGAAGATATTGATAAGGCAAGAGAAGCGCTGGATGGTTATAAACTGGAAGTGGTCTACAATTTCTAGTAAATCTCTGGCGTTCTAAAAAAAAAGGCATTTTTAGAAATACATACAGATGTTATCTATTTGTATACTTCAACTGCTTGCCATTCATTTTTGATTTTTATTTCAGTACATGTCCCTTATAAACCGAAGAAACAAGTTACTGCTCCTAAAATTTTTCAGTCTATTTTCTGTGGTGCGTGGGTATAATATTCTTATTATCATCCTTGCGCAATATCTGGCTTCCATTTTTATACTTGCACCAGACCTTCCCGCTCGTGCCATACTTTTTGACATTAATTTATTTCTTATAGTACTTGCCACAGCGCTGGCCATTGCAGGCGGGTATATCATTAATGGTTTTTATGACAGTGAAAAAGATCTCATTAACCGGCCGCTTAAAACGCGGTTGGACCATTTGGTAAGTCAGAAAAAGATCCTTACCCTTTATTTTGTGCTCAACCTGCTTTCTGTAATTGTAGGGAGTTATGTATCCTTTAGAGCGGTACTCTTCTTTTCAGCGTATATTTTTGGGATCTGGTTTTATTCACACAAGCTCAAACGCATGACGTTTGTGGGCAACCTCACTTCTGCAACACTTTCCATCACCCCCTTTTTTGCTGTTTTTATTTATTACGGCAATTTCGCCGAGGCTATATTTGTGCACGCCACCTTTCTTTTCTTAATCATTGCCATGCGTGAAATTATTAAGGATCTTGAAAACCTAAAAGGTGATCTTGCTTTGGGTTACCGCACCATTCCCATTGTTCTGGGCGAAAATTCGGCAAAATGGCTGATAACCGCTTTGGTAGGTCTTACCATCATTCCCATTTATTTGCTGGTTAACCGTTTTGACATTGGGTATATGAATTATTATTTTTACGGGAGTGTAATCCTATTGCTATTTTTTCTGAGTTTTCTCTGGTTTTCCAGAGCGCAGCTTCATTATATATTATTGCACAATATTCTAAAATTTATTATCGTGGCAGGGGTTTTCAGTATTCTGCTGATCGATATTCACGTGGTTTTGGGCAGGATTTTTTAAGTGCTTTAAGCGCATCTATTTGTGTATGAATAGCATTAACTAAAACCGTACCTTTGCAAAAAGTTATAATTTTTAGAAATGAAGAAGCAGGACGGGAAGCCCACAAAAAAATACAATAAGCCAACTAGCGGTAAAAAGCCTGTTACAGGTAAGCCTTCGGCGAAAATCAAACCGAGCGTCGATAGCTCAGATAAGAAAGAAAATACCGGCGGGTTGCGCCTCAATAAGTATATCGCAAATAGTGGGATCTGTTCTCGTCGTGAGGCAGACCTCTATATTTCTACCGGGCAGGTGACTGTAAACGGGCAAGTGGTAAATGCCATGGGCAGCAAAGTGAATTTAGATGATGATGTGCGTTTTGACGGCCGTCGCATCAATCCAGAAGCGAAGGCCTATGTGCTGCTTAACAAACCTAAAGGTTTTGGCGTAACCACCAGCAATAATAAAGGTATGACGGTAATGGATCTAGTTGCAAATGCAACTAAATCACGTATTGAGCCTATAGGGCGCCTGGGTCGGAATACTACTGGTCTGCTCTTGTTTACCAACGATGATCAAGTGGTGCATAAAATGACCAATACCAAAACAGGACTGCCGCGCCTTTTTCATGTAGAACTCGATAAAAACCTGAAGGGTGAGGATCTTGAAAAAATACGGCAGGGACTTACCATAGAAGGTAAAAAGGTATTTGTTGAAGATGTTAGTTATGTAGATAATGCTCCTAAAAAGGAAGTAGGTCTCAAGATAAAAAATATAGGTAATGGTATAATCAGAAACATTTTTGAACATCTGGATTATCAAGTGGTACGCGTTGACTGCGTCACTTTAGCAACACTTACAAAAAAAGATCTTCCTAGAGGGAAATACAGACATTTAAATCAGCAGGAAATCAATAACCTGATGATGCTTTAAAAAATGCCATTTTAGGTTGAAAATCGGCTATTTTAGGCGATAAAATGATGATAATTAGAAAGAGCAGCAAGTTTATATTTGCTGCTCTTTGTATTAGCATACTGTATAAAGACAAGAAATACTTTGATTATTCTTTAAAAACCTTTTTTACATCCTAAAATCAGCCATTTTCACTAAAAAAACAGTAATAAAAAAAGCAGCAAGTTCTCACTTGCTGCTTTTCATTTAAAGGTAAAGAAATTACTTTATTTCTTCACCACCTGAATTTTAGAAGCGATAGCGCCTTCTTCATCCATCAGTTGTAAAAAGTATCACTACTAACCGACAAAATATTTTCAAGTTAAAGGGCTAATTTTTGAAGTTCGCCCTTTTTTTCATACTTTTTGCGTGTTAAAACCAAAAGTAATGAGTTCCAAAGATATTGAAAAAAAGTTTGTCGGTCAGCCGATTTTTAAACAACAAATTGATTTTATTCCAAAAAACAAATTTGACATTCTTGCGCAAAAACATCAAACCGACCGCTATTACAAGTCTTTTCCAGCATGGACACAACTTGTAACGATACTTTTTGGTGTTTTTAGTCGTTGCGATTCTATGGGCGAAATTTGTGATGGAATGCTAGCTATGCAAGGTAAATTGAATCATATTGGTTTAAGTTCTTCACCCGCCAAAAGCACCGCTGGCGATGGTTTACGTGAAAGAGACAATAATGAACAACAATCAAACTATTGAAAAATTAAAAGCAATGCGATTGGGCGCTATGGCCCAGTTACACCTTCAGCAGGTGAAAGATAACCGCTTGGGCGGAATGACCTGTGATGAGTACCTGGCA
>Ga0314774_1000487_pt1 | contig 31699 bp, 18 predicted proteins | sample MetaGCBIA2018_FD_204515 | JGI IMG/M metagenome (GOLD analysis project Ga0314774, IMG submission 204515) | Cryopeg brine microbial communities from Beaufort Sea near Barrow, Alaska, United States - CBIA 2018 | ecosystem: Environmental > Aquatic > Marine > Coastal | place: USA: Alaska | collected... | reverse complement strand
ACTGAAATTGAAACGCTCCACCTACGAAATATTACAGGTCTTGGGCATCTCATTATTAGATAAAACCCCTATAAATGAGCTATTTATAAATATAGATTTCAATAATGTCAAAGAACTTGATTATAACCAACTGACCCTCAGTCTATTTTAACTGGACAGTTATGATATTATGTTACTTAAAAATAGACCTAGCCTCCTCATAAATCCTTTCAAAATTAGCTTCCAAATCTGCATTAGAAAATTCTTTTGCAACCCGTGGAAGTTCTCTCTCAATCTTCTGCAACTTAAATTGAACTTTTTTATCCTTCCCATCCGCATATGTAATAAATTCACCTTGCTTTAAACGAAAGAAAACATCAGCTCTTATTTTAGGGATTTCCTTCTCTCCTGTTGTTACGCGCGTATCAAAATCTAGGTTATAACCTCGACTTACACTTTTGGTCGGATCTTTAACTATCTCAAAGAATCGTTCGTAATATTTCGCGGTGTCCGGATCGTTGACCTTTCCAAAAAACTGATAAGAAAGGTTACTTAAAATTGCCTTACTTGCTTTGTCGCCATACATCATATCGTTCTGAATCTTGTCCTGCATCACGTAAATCGTTGCGATGTCATAACTTCGCAATGTTGCGGGAATACGGTGCATATTCAACAAACGAATGGTGGGAGCCTCTTCCATCAGTAGGAAAGATGGTTTGGAATCCCAAACACTCATCTGCTTGGTAATCGTATGGATGATCGTAGCGATAACAGGCGAATAAGAAGTATCAAATTTTGGATTGTTCACAATTGAAATCACAGCTGGATTATCTTCACTATTGATATTCAGCGGGACTTCGTCTGCCGATAATGCCATAAATATTCTTTGAGTACTTATTCGTTTCAGCGCATTGGCTAAAGTGCTTTTTACACCTGCAGTCTGTCTTTCAGAATCCTTTCCACTAATAAATGCATCTGCCATTGCCCTGGATGTGGTATTGGTTTCCAAAAATTGGATAAGGCTATCGGTGTCCAGAAACTGATATATAGCAATCAAATGGGGAAGTGTACAGAATTGGGGATACGTAGTTTTTAGTTTCCAAATTAATCCACCAATTAATCCTTCCGCAGCATCATTGAAAAATTTGGTCGTCCCACTTGTTCCAGATTCTCTTTGTTCCAATAAGTTTTCAATTAATACCCTTGAAACCTCATTTACGCTTTCCTCATTCTCTAGATAGCGTGGAGCTATAGGATTTACTCTGTGAATGATTTTATCGAAGGAAATAACCTTAAAAGGGATATCGCCATTCTTGAAGAGAGGATACGCCATTTCCGTGAGTTCAAAATCTTTGTAGTCGTGAATAATCCCGCAGAACTTATACTTTTGAAAATGTTTTAGAAAACCGAAAACTACGCTTTCAGTCTTTCCACTTCCGGCAGAACCAATAACCGATGCACCACGTTTGATGTTTTCTAATTTAAAATTTCCTTTGGTTGTGGCAAAGTTGACCTGATATTTTATGTCTCCGTTTTTGGGCTTATCATTTTTATGCAGGAATACATACATTCCTACATTAACTAATGTTAGAGGGCAGACCAAATAAAGTGTTATTAATACCAATGATGTTTCTTCATTTAAATAAAACACAAGAGCACCAAGCATTATAAAATTGACAAGGAAAGCAAATCTGCTTACCCGATACATTCCATAGAAAACAGTACTGGCAAAACCAATAATTAGAAATACCGTTAAGAGATTGTCCAACTGCATAATTTAAATTTAGATTCCTATGGAACTTGATTTGATGGCCACTTCTACACCACGACGTAGCCTGTTAAATATTTTCATTGCCAATTGTGCTTGCGTGACTGGAATACTTGGCATCATCGGAATGCCAGCTTTGCCCATCAATTTGAACGCTAATGCTTTTTCATTGGTTGGCAATTTCATCAGGGACGCGAAATAGACTTTGGGATTCTTAATAAAATCCTTTCTTGCCTTATAGGTTTCTGCAAAATTTCTTTGGTAGCCGAATGTTTTATCAAACCTTTTCTCAGCACTCTCAAAAAATTTATCACGGTCAAAACCACGTTTTACATTCTTACCGTGCATTTCAACTTCGGATGCTTTATGCTTACTTCCAGGGGAAAGACTCACCGAATTTGAAGCATCCTTTCTACTAACAATGATATGTATATGACTCTGGTTTCCCGCCTTTGGCATTCCCTGCACGATCCGTTTTCCATCTTGCTGATGTGGGGCTTCTTTTTCTAGTTTTGCAACCTTACTCTGCATCTCCTTTATATTTCCTTCTTTTCTACCTTCCTCGACATTTCGGATCTCCGTTTTGAGCTGAAGTATTTTCGTAGCATAGGGTTGATTTTCTCTTATCTGTATGTCAGTTCCTTTAAAGGTTCTTTGATGTTCAATTTTTGCATAGTATTTTATATCATCGATGTTAATTGGGCGTCCGTTAATTTTGCGATTGAAAGAAGCAACATAATCCTTCATCAGCTCACGGGTGTACTTTTTTAGATCTTCGCTGCTGTTCTGTAATCTGTTCAATTCATATTGTGAAGGACTAACAGTAATCGAATAAAATTTCGGTTCCGTCTTTTTGAGTTTGGCACCATTTCCATCAATATCTTTTACCACTTCCTCTGCTGAAATCTCATCGCCATATTGATTGAAAAAGTTTTCCATTTCTTCCTGTTCCAAACCTTGATTTTCTTTCTCCAGATAGCCTACAAAATCCGCTGAACTTTGTGAGTAGGTGCCTCCTAATTTTTGAGGTGTAATTGTGATATACATAGCTCAAAAATTTAGAGTTCGTTGTTGTGATTTCGCTTTTCTTGGAAACGGACTTCCTTCTTTTCCTCGGTAAATTTCTTCTCCAAAATCAAAGGTTTTTTTGCTGGTGTTTCTGTCTGAAAAAGAGATTCTATCATCGCAACTGTCGGCTTGGTCTGCGTCTTTTCCATATCCCTCATTATGGCTATTACTGCATTGATCCTTTTCTTGATTGAAGCTTCGATGGTTCTTCCGGTCGGACCCAATTTTTCCTTTGGCGAGATTTCGTTATAGAAGAAGAAATCGAGCATCGTGGCCATTGCCTCGGTGTGTGATTTAAAGTGTGTTCTAGAAAATTGTTGGAACCTCCTGGCGGTTTCCTTTTTGAATCTAATTCCAATAAATGAGTCCATAATTCGCCGATTTGTCGCAAATTCTTCCCTGAAAATAGGCTCTCACAAGGCATTTGTCGCAAATTGTTGAGAGTCAGGAAATTATCATGTTTTCAAGTGTCTGATTACCAGCATTTTGAAAACGAAAAGGAGTGCTTAACATCGCGTAGCGTGTTACCCTCTTGCTATTCCTTTTTGTTCGTTCCATCTTATAAAATTTCACACAAAGTGGCCAATAACCATTTGCATAAACCTGGAACAAAAAGCCGATCTTTGTACTTTTTTGAATGCTCCAGTTATCCTTAAAAAGTCAAAATCGGGATCATTACAGGTGTCAATATTTACTGAATTCCAGTTTTTAAAAGGTACATTTTAATTCAGGAAAGCAAGAGAAAGAAGTGAAATAAGATTTACCGCGTTTTCATATAGAATGGGGTCTGCGAGGTGGTTTTGACCTCCTTGGAATGTCAAAAACCATCAAACGATAACAAATGAATTTTTGGTCATTTTAAACAAAAGCCACAGATTTACTTTTTATATCCGGAGCGTTTTCCATTTTTGATTTTCGAGTTAAAAGAATAAATAGAGGTTGAACCGAACGAAGCCTTGTCGGTTTTGATTTACTTCTCATAGAGCCATCGCTGTTACCATTTTTTGATATGCTTTTAACCAGGAATTTAGAATTAGGATAGGCCGCCCGATAATCCCGAATTTTGGGAAGGGTCGTCTACAAGGCCGGCTAATTTCTAAATTCCGGACATTTGCTTTCCTCAAAAAATGGGTTACAACGGCATTGCTCGGGAAGGTGGATCAATTAACAAGGTGAAGTACCAACCGGTCCCGGCAAGTACTGAGCGTGAAAGGAGCTAGATCCGGCGGACTCAGGCAAAAAAGTGCTTCCCGGAGTGGAGCGTTTCCGCTTTTTCTGCGGATTAGCGCAATGAAGGGATTCACTTTTTTGCCTGTGTCCAAGACCTTTTCGACGAAGCTCTTTCCCCGCAATACTGAGCGTCTCTTTTGGGGAGTGTCGGGATAAAGGGGAATGTGCTGAGGGGTGGGTAGTTCTAAGTATGATTTTCCGGGGATATTGTTGGGTACTCATATTATGGAATTCTAAAAATGTTGAATATTTCAATGTTGTATTTACTTCTTAAAATGTCAGGTATTTGAGGTGAGAGCCTTTAATGACAAGATTAGGTTTCTTAATTTGATAACCCCCTAAAGTTATAAAGGATTCTGATTATTTTCAAAACATGAAATTCGTTCTTATCCGGCGGACTCAGGCAAAAAAGTGCTTCCCGAAGTGGAGCGGTTCCGCTTTTTCTGCGGATTAGCGCAACGAAGGGGATCAACTTTTTTGCCTGTGTCCAAGATCCTTTCGACGAAGCGCTTTCCCCGCATTATGGAACGTCTCTTTTGGGGTGTGTCGGAATAAAGGGGAATGTGCTGAGGGGTGGGTAGTTCTAAATATAATTTTACCGGGGATGTTGTTGGGAACTAATTTTATGGAATTCTAAAGACGTTTGATATTTCAGTGTTGTCTTCAATCCTTAAAATGTAAGGTATTTGGGGGGATTGACAATAATAACACGATTAAGTTTCTAGTTCTTATCTGGCGGACTCAGGTAAAAAAGTGCTTCCCGGAGTGGAGCGTTTCCGCTTTTTCTGCGGATTACCGCAACGAAGGGGATCAGCTTTTTTTCCTGTGTCCAAGACTTTTTCGACGAAGCTCTTTCCCCGCAATATGGAGCATGTCATTGGGGAATTATCGGGATAAAGGGGAATGTGCTGAGGGGTGGGATCTAAAAAATAGGTTGGAGGTTAGAATCAGTCTTTTATTACCTGATTTCTATGAGATCCGCTTTACAAGAACTTTTGTGGCCAAAAAGGAATCTTGAAGCTCTTTTAATTTCCCCTAGGATCCAACTAATTTTTCTTCCGGGGGAGGCCATCTTTTTATTTTGTGTTCTTATTATTTACTTTGCGATGAAAATAACAAATATTATTCTTTGGAATTTAATTGCTGTAAAAAACTCGCATATTGTGTATTATTTGGATATAACTGAACTAATTTGATCAATATGTTTTTTTCTTTTTCCGGCTGGTTGTATTTGGAATAATGATAGGCGAGGGCATATAATAAACTTTCATTGTTTCCATCTATTTTCAACCCTTCAACAAGGGTCTTTTCAGCATTCTTTTTGTCTTGTTTCTTGTCGTAAAGCAAGCTTAGGTTATAATATACCCTATTGTTATCTGGCATTTTTGTAATTGCTGTTTTTAATAGTTCAATGGCTTCATCGGTATTGTTCAGCTCTGCGTATAATAATGCTAAGGAATAGTATGTTGGACCATATTCCGGTTCTTGTTTAATAACGGTTTTAAATGCTTCCTCGGCTTTTGGGTAATTTTGGGCGTTGTAATATAAACTGGCCAATGTTAATCTCGCCTGGTTATTTAAGTTGTCTATTTTTAAGGCACTTTCATACCCTTCAATTCCTTTTTGTAAATCCCCTTTTTTAAGGTGATAATTAGCTCTTTTAACGCGTCCGCCAACAAAATCTGAATTGGTATTTAAATGTATAAAAAATTCCTTCTTTACTTTTTGATACACTTTTTTATATTTTTCTGGAACCTCACTTAAACCAGCTAACCCATAAAATGCTTTTATTCTTATACTTCGTTTAGGATCGTTTAAAAGTGGCAAAAATGAGCTTATATAATCCGTATTATTAATTTCGCTTAAAATATCAACAGTTGCTCCCCTAACCAAAGGTGATTTGTCGTTTAACCAGGATATGTATTCATCAATATTTTCTACATTGTAATGAGATAAGGCTTTAACAGCAGATGCCCTTACTATTTCTGCCTGTGTTTTATCATTTATAAGGTCTAATAATCCCGGTTTGGCATTTGGTTCTCCTATAATTCCTGGAGCAAGTTTTTCGGAAAAATGAATGGAATCAACCGCTCCATACTGCGTTTGAAAGGCTTCCCACGCCCATGTATCATCCTTATCTTTATGGCATCCAGCACAGGCATTTGGGGTTCCATATTTTAAACTAAGGTCTGGTCGAGGCACCCTAAAGCTATGGTCGCGTCTAAAATCGTTGCCCATATAATATTTTCCCGGCATATGGCAATTAATACATTTTGCACCGTCTGTACCCATTTCATGAAAATGATGTTTGGGGGTATTAAATTTTTCAGGTAAATGGCATTGTGCGCACAAGGTGTTGCCTTCAAATTTTAATTTTAACGAGTGGGAATTATGGCAGTTGTTACAGGCTACATTATTCTTGTACATTTTACTTTGAACAAATGAGCCATAAACGTAGTCTTCATCTAAAATATGGCCATCGGGATAATAAGTAGGTTCTTCTATAAGCTGCGGGTAATAATGGTCCAGCATGGCACCTTCAAAATTAAAGGCCTCCGAAAATTGTTCCCTACGCATATGGCAGCGCGCACATTGGTCTTCCAACTCTTTAGGTGTTGTTTTTAAGGTCATGTCCATGCTGCCGGTGGAAGCATATTTATCTCCAAGACGTTTTACATCCTCCACATGTTGTTTGCCAGGACCATGACAAGCTTCACAGTTTACATTAATGATGGCGTATTTTGTATCGAAGGAATCTGTTTCAAGATCGTAATTTTTTCTGACATTGGTTGAATGGCAATCGGAACACATGGTGTTCCAGTTTAAACCACCTCTGGACCAATGCAACCATTCGGAATGCACCACTTTAAAGTCCGGATACAAGTCGAACCATTTGTTTTTTACCGAATCCCAAGCGGTTCTTAAACACTGAAAACGGCCATCTGGAAATTTTACAATGTATTGTTGCAACGGTGTAAATCCGAAAGTATAAACAATCTTGTAGTCGTGATTATTTCCGTCAGGACCTTCGGTATTCACATAAAAACCGCCTTCTTTTTTGTAAAAATGAGAAGTAACCCCTTGACTTGTGAATTTTTCATTATTAAAATTGCCTAAAACAGAGGTGCTGTCCGCCAATTGCATGGCCTTGTCATGATGGGAGCCTTTCCATTCTTTAAATTGACCCTTATGACATTCCTTACAATTATTATCTCCTAAAAAATGACTGTCCGGGATTTCTATTGAGGACACAAAAACATCTTCTTCGGAAACTTTTACATATTCAGATTTTTTATTACAGGAGAAAACAAAAAGGGACATTAATAATAAAAATAATATGTTTTTTGATTTCATATTTACTATATAATTCAGAAAAAGATCCATTATGATAAATTGATGCTTTTGTTTAAAGTATATTGGATTAATGCTTTTTGTGATACCTTTTCAGGATTAAAACTCATACACCAGTCCTACTCCCAGAAGTTGTTTAAGCTGAACCCTAGATCCCAGGGTTTCAAGTTCGCCATCGTTATTTGTATCCTTTTTGACCTTTACATCATCATCATATCGAAGATGGGAACCAATATTGGCTTTGATAAAATCGTTTACTACAAGATTTAGATTAAGTTGCCAGTCTACATCCACATTTCCAAACTTATTTAAATAATCAGAATAAATGCTCACCTCATTGTCCAGGTTTACATTGGTGAAGATCTCCTTTTTAAAACCACTGGTCAGCAAAACTCCAAATTCAGAATTGATGTTTTCACCTTCCTCAATAATATTCCCATCCTCATCGTATACCGCAGGGGCAACACCGAACATCCCCTCATTTGCCAAAGTCTGATCAAATACAAATGTCGATTTTCGTGTAACAGGTGAGAGATAAACGATTAAATCTTCGTTGGGTGCTGAATATTCCGTGCCTATTCCCAAAAAAGCGTACGCCGGAGCCATAATTTGGAGATCGGTTTTTCTGTATTGGGATATTTGTATCCGTTTGCAAATTGTGTATTAAAATTTAATTTTGCTGAATACCGAAAACTGGAAGTAGAATCCTGTCGATATCCAAAAGTAGAATTGAATAAAAGCTGGTCTTCAGATTTTCTTAGATTTCTACCTTTTTGAGCATTCAGGCCAAATCGTAAAGACGCATTGGTTTTCCAGGATAATAGTTTTTTTTGATAATTACGTTGAAAATTACCGGAAAACAATGCTGAAACTGAATTGTTCCCCCCGGCGTTCCAGTTTACAAAAGCTACCTCGTTAAAAGTAACTCCCAATGCATTTTTTTTGGTCCAAAGTATTATGATTTCCTGGTTTACAACCAGTGCTGTATCTGCAATACCTATTTTAGATATAGTGGTGTCATTTCTTTGGGGATGAAACTCTCCAGCAAAAACAGATAGGTTAACCAATAATAAAAGTAACGCTATAATTTGTCTGGGATATATAAAAATTAAGGACATTATTTAAACAATTGGTTTAAACTTAGTAATAGGTTTTCAAGTTATATTTATTTTTTATGATAGCATTGTTGTTTTTGTTATTTATCTTCTTTTTACAGCTATAGTCTTAACTGTTGTTTTGTCGCCAGTTGTATTTTTGAGATAATTTGGTTTCCAGTATATTAAAAATAAATCGAAAGGGATCAAGTGATGTAAGCAGTAGTGATCCAGGGAGTATTGTTGGTTTTTTTAGTTTTAAATTATTTCAGAAGAAGTAAAGGAAATGTGGATTGCCTTTGGATTATTGTAGTTTTTAAAGTATGATGTACTGGTTCAATGGGAATTTTTCTCTCCAGTCGTTTAATGAGCGTACTTGCAGCAATAGTTCCTTGTTCTTTAGCTTGCTGGTCCACCGCGGTAAGTGAGGGCACATAATTTTCGGCTAAAACTCCGTTGGTAAATCCAATGACAGAAATATCCTCAGGGATCTTATAGGAGTTTTTAAGCGTATATTTTATGGTGGAAATCGCTGATAATTCATCTGCTGCCACGATTCCGTCTACTTTAATATTTTGCAATTGCTGCAGCAACAGTTTTTCAAAGGAATTGTAATTTTCTATATTCAGAATACAGCTTTGCATCCCAGTATTTTTAATGCCGTCCATATATCCCATCTTCCTTTTTTCCCCAACACTAGTGCCTGAAATTGTAGAGAGAAAAATAATATTCTGGCAACCTGTTTTCAGCAAATGTTCTGTAGCTTCTTTTGCTGCCAGTTGATCATTTATGCTTATTTTATCGCAGATCATCCTCTCGAAAGTGCGGTCAAACAGAACTATTGGGAAATTATATTTAAGAGCTACATCAAAGTGCCCGTAATCCCCCGTGATTTGTGTTTCTCTAGATAAAGAAATAATCAGCCCGTCTATACTTCCATTTATCAAGGTCTTAATGCTCTCTGATTCTTTTTCCCTGAACTCGTTAGATAAACAAATTATTATTTTGTAACCTTTCGAATTAGCTTCAGTTTCAATCCCATGAATAGCCATTGCAAAAAAATGAGAAAGTAGTTCGGGGACAATAACTCCTATTGTTTTGGTTCTTTTGGATTTTAAGTTTTGAGCAGATTTATTGGGGGTGTAATTATATAATAGGGCAGTATTTTGCACCTTGATCTTGGTTAATTCGCTAATTTCCGGACTATTGTTTATTGCTTTGGAAACAGTGGAAACAGCAAGATTCAATATCTTGGCAAGGTCTTTTAAGGTGCATTTTTTCTCCATAATCAATGAAATGTATAATGAATGCCCGATTGTTCCCGAATGGTCTCGGCAGCCTGTTCGGCCGTGATGTCCCGTTGTGGGCTTGCGAATAATTCGTATCCCACCATAAATTTCTTGATGGTTTTGGAACGCAATAAAGGCGGATAAAAAGACATGTGAAAATGCCATTCTGGATGAAGTTCTCCATCGGTGGATTGCTGATGGATCCCGGAGGAATAGGGGAAAGAGGTTTCAAAAATATTGTCGTATTTAATACATAAATTCTTGATGATCTCCGCAAAAGCCCGTTCTTCATCCAAATTTAATTGTCCGATATGCTGATAATGTTTCCTGGGAACAATCATCACTTCATAAGGCGAGACTGCCCAATACGGCACCAATGCCACAAAATGTTCGTTTTCAAGGACAATTCGCTCTTTCAGTTCCAGTTCCTGCTCTAAATAAGCCTGTAACAAACTCTTTTTCTGCGTTTCCCAATAGTCTTTAAAATGAGCCGATTTTTTGAGGATTTCTGGCGGAATGGATCTTTGTGACCAGATTTGCCCGTGAGGATGCGGATTGCTGCAACCCATAATTTCGCCTTTGTTTTCAAAGATCTGCACGTAATTGATATTTGGTTGCGCCCCCAATTCCTCATATTCCTTTTTCCAGGTTTGCACCACTTTTACAATTGCTTCTACTTCCATAACCGGAAGTGTAAGGGAATGATCTGGAGAAAAACAAACCACCTTGCAAATCCCGGTTTCAGGTTCCGCGATTAAAAGTCCGTTGTCAATTTTTTCTTCATTTCCGTCCGGCAAAAGGGCCGGAAAATCATTTACAAATGAAAAAGGTTCTTTGTAATCGGGGTTCACTTCTCCGCTGGAACGTTTATTTCCGGGGCATAAATAACAATCACTTACATATTCCAGATTTTTTTCCTCGTTGTGTTTCTCCGTTTTTCCCTGCCACGGGCGCTTGGTTCGATGTGGAGAAACCAGGATCCATTCCCCGGTTAAAATATTATATCTTCTGTGGGGAGTATTATTTAGTTAGCCATCCCCCGTTTTTTTTAATTGAACATTAAGTCGAGTTGTCCGTTATGCATTATTGGTCCTGTATTTTTAATCTTCCATCGCATTTTTACCGGCATCAATAGGTTGGACACCACCTTGCTTATCTTGTAATATATAAAATTGGTGAGTTCGCTAATAGTATGCTTGTTCATGTAGTTATATCCGGCATCGAGCAATAGCTCTATATGCAGGGACTTCAAATTCTTATAAATCATACACTTGGCAACAGTAAGGACTGCCAATATGGATTGCACGCCCATAAAGGTCTTCATTTGCATGTCCTCCAATTTATATTCTTGTTTTACGTGCCTGTGATATTCTTCTATTTTCCAACGAAGTCCATACCCCTTAAATGCCAAATTAGCTACTTCGATAGGCGTTTTGAGATTGCTTTAGACCAGTAGGTAACAAAGACCTAAATATAAGATGTTCCTGTCTATGCCCAACCATACTGGGTATTGTTTGCAATTTGCACTATGGTTTACAATTTTGGGAAGCTATCCCACTCCACTTATTATTTTATTAAACATTTGTTAACGTTAAAATACAGAGTTCTGCTCATTATTCCCTTTTATTTGCCTCATCTTTTGAATAAAAAATACCTTAAAACTTATTACTTCACCTTAAATCTAACCTTATAAGAATAAAATTTCAGCATTGAATTTGCCCTAAAGAAATTGCCCATTGTGCTGCAACAGATGGGTCTAGATAAAAAATTAGCCTTCAAAAATTAATTTATAGCCAAATTGTAATGAATACTAACATACTAATCAGATTTTTACTAAGGAAGCGGGTGTATTTTATATTCCTTCTTTTAATTATTCCACAAGCTTTTGCTTCCAACACAAACAAAAAAATAGCAGAAACCTACAAAAATAGTGATTCCCAGCAGTTAGTTCAGGGAAAGGTTTTGGACGAATATGGCCTTCCACTTCCTGGCGCTACAGTAGTTGAACAGGGAACTAACAATGGAACTCTAACAGATTTTGACGGAAAATTCAGTATTAATGTTCCTGAAGATGCAGTACTTCAATTTTCATTTTTAGGTTATTCTACTGTTGAAGTGAATGTTGGAGGCCGAACTGAATTGGAAATCCAATTCACATCCGTAGCTGCTAATTTAGATGAGGTTGTTGTTGTTGGTTACGGAACGCAAAAGAAAAGTGTTGTTACCGGAGCTATTTCTAGTGTAGATGCAAAGGATATAGAGAACCAACAAATTGGCAGGTTAGAACAAGCGCTACAAGGAAGAACTTCTGGATTGACAATCGCTTCTAGTTCAGGGTCCCCTGGGGCAGAATCTACTGTGATAATAAGAGGTGCGACTTCCTTAAATCCAGGAGCTAATTCTCCATTGTACGTCGTGGATGGAATCGTGGTGGGAGGAAGTAATGTGGATTATCTAAGTCCAAACGACATTGCCTCAATCGAGATATTAAAAGACGCTGCTTCTGCCGCTATTTATGGTGCTCGTTCTTCTGCGGGTGTCATTCTTATAACAACAAAAAAAGGGCAAAAAGGAGAAATTCAATTTAGTTATGACGGATATGTTGGTACCCAGGCACCTGACCGGCAGTTAGATCTACTAAATGGGGAGCAATACGCAACATTAATCAATGAGCAATCTCTAGGAGGAGGAGGTGAAATAATCTTCGAAAATCCCCAATCATTGGAGGAAGGAACAAACTGGCAAGATTTTATATTTAATGATGATGCAAGAATTCAAAGTCATCAGATCAGTATCAGTGGAGGAAATGAAATTTCTACATTTTATTCTTCCTTTGGCCTGTTTGACCAAGAGGGAATAGTAGCTACAGAAATATCTAATTTTAAGAGACATAATATTAGGCTAAATTCCACTCATAAGGTGTCAAAATGGTTAACAGTAGGGCAAAATCTCGGATATTCCCGAACTAAGAATTTAGGAGGTGTCCCTGGTAACACAGATTTCGGAGGGCCATTAAGTTCGGCAATAATGATGGATCCTTTGAATCCTGTAATTATTACAGATCCGAATGTTGCTGATGATGTACCTTATTCCACACAACCGGTTGTACGCGACGCTAATGGTAATCCATATGGTATTTCTACTATGGTTCAACAGCAGGTTACAAATCCTTTAGCCTATATCCAAACAAGGAAAGGAAATTATAATTGGGCAGATAATATTGTAGGAAATGTTTTTGTTGAAATAGAACCAATTGCAGGATTAAAATTCCGTTCAACCCTTGGTGTTGAACTTACTTATCAGGGCGCTGAAAATTTTACACCGTTGTTCTACCTTAATGCAAATCATGAAAACACTGGGCAGACTGCATTCGGACGAAACCGAAGTCAGTCATTTGATTGGAATATCGAGAACACTTTATCATACGATAGAATATTCGGTGACCACAATTTCTCAGTACTTTTAGGGCAAGGGGCATATTTAGACAACAATAGTAGCGGTTTAAATGTAACTTATTATGGTATACCTGTAGATAATTTTGATGATGCTTCTATGAATTATGATATTTCTGCAGATGATATAGTAGCTACAGGATTTGAGGGGATCCACCACACGGTAACCTCACTTTTTAGTCGTGTAACATATAATTATTTAGAAAAATATTTATTTACAGGGATAATTAGAAGAGACGGTTCTTCTCGCTTTGGTCCTAATAATAAATACGGATATTTTCCTTCAGGTTCTTTAGGTTGGGTACCAACCCGCGAAGATTTTTGGATTAGAAATGATTATGTGAATTTTTTGAAATTGAGAGCTTCGTATGGTATTACTGGTAATGACTTTCTGGGGAACTTTAGATATCTTCCTACAGTTGGTGGGGGTAGAAATTACTCGTTCGGCTTAGATAACTACCTCATTGGCTACAGCCCTGATGCTCCTGCTAATCCAGACCTGAGATGGGAGGAAACGAGTCAATTGAATTTAGGTTTTGATTCCAGATTATTTCAAAATTTTAGCCTCACTTTTGATTGGTTTGTTAAAAAAACGAATGGTATCTTACAAGTGGTCGAACTACCACGCTACGTGGGTGCAACAGGATCAGCATATGGTAACGTTGCCGATATGGAAAATAGAGGATTGGAACTAGAATTAGGTTATTCCAAAAAGTTGGGGGACTTGAAATGGAACATTAATGGAAATGTTTCTTACTTGCAGAACGAAGTTACTTATCTTGGTGAAGGCAAAGAATATTTAGAAGGTGGAGCAGATTTACAAAATAGCACCTATGCCCTCACTCGAACTGCAGTAGGTGAGGCTATCGGTTCATTCTATGGCTTCCAAACAAAAGGAATTTTTCAAAATCAAAATGAGGTTGATTCTTATCTTGGTCCAGATGGTACACCTATACAGCCTGATGCCCAACCTGGGGATTTTATGTGGGCAGATATAAATGAAGATGGTGTTATCAGTGCTGATGACAGGACATTTATAGGAGATCCTACTCCGGATTGGTCCTTCGGAATCTCCTTTCAAGCCTCCTACAAGAATTTTGATTTCCAATTGTTTGGACAAGGTGTTGCAGGGAATCAGATATTTCAGGGATTAAGACGATTGGATATACCCACAGCGAACTGGCAAACTACAGCGCTCAACCGTTGGAATGGGGAAGGTACTTCAAATACCTATCCAAGACTAAGTACAAAAGATAGTAACAAAAACTTCTCAAACCCTTCAGATTTTCATCTTCAAAACGGTGATTATTTTAGGATTAAAACGATGCAGATTGGTTACTCTTTTCCTGAAACCACTATAGAAAAGGTTGGAATCACCAGAGCCCGAATTTATATAAGTAGTAATAATCTCGTCACCTTTACTGATTATACAGGTTTTGATCCCGAAATAGGAGGGAGTAGTTATGGTATTGATAGAGGTATATACCCACAATCCCGATCATTTTCCCTTGGTCTTAACTTTGGTTTCTAATAAAAAACGAAAAAAATGAAAAATATTAAATTAAATTTAGTGGTGGGACTTTTGGTAGTTCTTCAATTCTTCACTTCATGTAGTGAAGATTTTCTGGAAGTAGATCCTAAAGCTATACAAATTGAGACTTCCTACTATTCTAATGCTGAAGAGGCTTTTAATGGTTTGGTTGCGACTTATGATCCTATTGGTTGGGATGGCACAAGTAATTATGGAAATTTTGCTGTTCTAAATGCAGCTTCTGATGATAATTTTGGAGGAGGAGGTAGTTCCGCTGATGTGCCTCATTTGAATTTAATGAATTCTTTTCAGGTTGATCCTGCAAATGGACCTCATCCCGATTTTTGGGATAAGAACTTTAGGGGGATTTCCAGGGCAAATACCATTTTGGCACGATTGAATGAAGAAATACCAGGCCTGGAGGAAGATTTGAGAAGACGTTTCATTGCAGAAGCAAAATTTTTAAGAGCTCACTACAACTTTGACCTGGTCAGACTCTTTGCCAACGTTCCCTTAATCACCACTCCTTTGGAACAGGGGGAGATTTACAATATTGTACAGGCTGATCCTGAGGAAGTATATGCACAAATTGAAAAAGATTTAACTGAGGCTATTGCCGAGCCGAATTTGCCAGGGACAATTCCGACCGATACTGAAGGTGGAAGGGTAACAAAACCTGCTTCCCAGGCATTATTGGGAAAAATTTATTTGTATCAGGAGAAATGGACCCAGGCTGCAACTGAACTTTCAGAAGTAAATGGTATTCCCGGAGGAACCTCGCAATATGGGAATTTTCTGCTTCCAGATTTTGCTGATATCTTTAGACCTGATAATAAATTTAATGCAGAATCTATATTTGAAATTGGCCATACTTCTATTGCCGCGTCTGGGTGGGGGAATACCTCTCTTGTCGAAGGACTTATTGCCGTACAAATGTTTGGTCCGAGAAGTTACAATGGCCCAACTTACTATTCGGGTTGGGGAGGTGCTCCTATTACTCCGTCCCTGATTAGAGCCCTTGAAGGTGACCCGAGGTTTGATGAAACCATTGTAGATATACAAGCCTTGGTAGAGGCTGGAGAGGCGAGCTATGTTCCAGGATATCAGGATACTGGTTATTTTATCAGAAAATTTGCCCCTTTGCAGGACTTTCGAGCTACTGGTGGTGGTGCGCCTCCACTAAATTATCCGCAAAATTATATTGAAATTCGGTTAGCGGATACTTACCTAATGGAAGCCGAGGCTTTAGTTCAGGGAGGTGGTGATATTTTGCGGGCGGCTGCTCTGTTAAATGCGGTCCGGGCCCGAGTAGGATTGGAGCCGGTTGAGCCTACGTTGGAAAATATTTACAGAGAAAGAAGATTGGAACTGGCCACAGAAGGCCATCGTTTTTTAGATCTGGTAAGAACGGGAAGGGCTTCACAGGTTTTGGCTCCATTTGGTTTTAATTCAGGTAAAAATGAATTGTTGCCTATTCCCCTTGAAGAATTGAACAATACCCAAATGGTGCAGAATCCTGGGTATTAAATGATTTTCTGAAATTCAGATACCTACCTTAATGTGAAATAGGTTGATTTACAGCTTGATTAGCTTGCGGGATATCGATATTTCACATTAAAAATAATAATATCATCTCTGGGAAGAGTAATTCTTAGAAGAAGCCTTCCAATTCTTGTGTATTAGTTAAAAACTAATGCAATATTTACGATTAATGCAGGTTGCTGTGAAATAATAATAAATTTAAAATTAACAACATGAAACTTTATTCATTAAAGATTTTGTTCTTTTTGTGCCTGACTTCTCCTTTACTAGGACAGAATCGGGACTCTCAGATCAAGTATAACATTTACAATGGTAATACCCACGCACACACCAGTTATACCTGGTCTCATGGAGCTCATCTAAAAAGGATTCCCGGACAGGAAAAGTATATGGTTATAGATTCCACTCATTCAAGTAGATTCATAAACGCAGAAGTAAGTTCGGACTGGCAAGTTTATCAAGGTTCCCCTGCGGAACACTTTGCCATTGCCAAGGCTAATGGTTATGATTTTTATATCACCACCGACCACTCTCAAGAGGCTGCCTTTCGACCTACCGGGGCGGAAAATGCATCATGGAATAAAGTAAAAAAGGAAGCTTATGATGCTACTGATTCTGAGTTTATTGCTCTTACAGGTTATGAACACTCGGAAAATGACGGTCCCGGGGCTCGAGGACATATTAATGTAATTAATACAGCCGATTACATAAATGCACTCGACCCTAATATTGATCTCCCGACGTTATATAACTGGATCAAAGAAGTGCAGGCAAATGGAGAAGGTCCTGTAGTTGCTACTTTCAATCACCCTCGTCCCGGCCAGTATGATAACTTTGCTCACCGAGACTCTGCAGTGACGGATATTATTACTATGCTGGAGGTAATTAATTCCAATAAGAACGTCTATTTTAATGGATTTGTGGAGGCATTGGACAAAGGATGGAAGGTTTCACCGGTTGCAGGAAACGACAATCATAATCTTTCGGGTATTACCACTCATACCTCGAGAACCTTTGTTCTTGCCTCGGATAAAACAAAGGAATCCTTACTGGAGGCCATGAAGAACCGACGTACTTATGCGTCTCTTGAACAAAATATTGAGTGTATTTACTTTGTGAACGACAGAATTATGGGATCCACTTTGCCGGAAGATGATACTTTTAATTTTAATATAAAGATAAAAGATCCCGATACAGATAATCCACTGGATAAAATTACAAAAATCGAGATATTAAAGGATGGTGGACAAGTGGTAAAAACTTATGAGCCAGAACCTTCATTTTCTATTGAATGGAGTCCCACTATTCAGGATTCTGAGGCAAGTTTTTTTTTCATAAGGGTTTGGAACAAAGGAGGTGGTGACCACGAAGATGTTGCCCCTAAAGAAGCAGTTGCATGGTTGGCTCCCGTATGGATTAACAACGATGATTAGTGATTCAGAAAATTCTTTTACTCCATGAAGTTAATTTGTTTCTTTATTTCAAGGCTGAACCAGTCAATAAAATTTCAATTAATAACTATCAAGAGAGCTTCTTTAAAGGCGTTAATGTTTAGTTAATCTAAGCTTAACCTAAAATGAAGTCCGGCAAGTGAAGGAATGCCTTTATTTGTTTTTCCCCACCAGAAAGCATATGATTTTCAGGTGGAAGTCAGAATATAACCTAAAACTCATCCATATAAGAAAACACAAGTTTGAATTAGCCAAAAAAAAGTCCATTCTGGTGCAACAGAATGGGCTTAGCCAAAACTAAGACTACAAAAATCAATTTATAGCCAAATTATAATGAATACTAACATTCGGTCTTTTTACAAATTTTTATGGAGGAGACAAGTATATTTAATGTGTTTCCTGTTCGCTATCCCACAAGCTTTTGCTTCCAGTTATCATTACTCGGATAAGGTATTTGCATCCGATAACATTCAACAAATTGTTCGTGGTCAAGTTATTTCTGCACAGGACAGTCTGCCCTTACCAGGGGTAACTGTTTTAGTCAAAGGGACCAATAATGGTGTAATTACAGACTTTGATGGAAATTTTGAAATAAGTGTCTCTGACCCAAATCCTGTTCTAGAGGTTTCGTATTTAGGGTTTATTACCAGAGAAGTACCCCTCAATGGAGAGACCACATTAAACATTGTGCTCGAAGAGGATTTAGCTCAACTGGATGAGGTTGTGGTGGTGGGATATGGTACACAAAGTAAAAGAAAGGTGACCGCTGCAATTTCTTCCATAGATGGTAGTGAAGTGACAGCGGCACCAGTTGCAAATATCAGCAATAGTCTTTCAGGTAGAATTCCTGGAATTATTTCCACACAACCCAGTGGGGAACCCGGAAATGATGCGGATCAAATTAGTATAAGGGGTATTGGTACCCTTGGGAATTCCAGTCCATTGGTAATCGTAGACGGAATTCAGAGAAGCCTTAACAATCTCGATCCCAATTCGATAGAGACCATAACGGTCTTAAAAGATGCAGCGGCAGTCGCACCGTATGGTTTGGGAGGTGCCAATGGGGTAATTCTGGTTACCACTAAGCGTGGAAAGGAAGGAAAGCTGTCCTTGAATTACAATGGGTGGTACGGAATTCAACAGCCCACCAACTATCCTAACTATCTTGATGCTGTTGGGTATGCCCGGTTGCTCAATACGGCCAACGAAAATGAAGGCAATGCTCCTACCTATACCGAGGAAGATCTCCAACAATTTGCACAGGACACCGATAGGTATCCGAACACGGACTGGGTTGAAGAGGTGCTAAACTTTGAAGCACCCATCACAAGTCATAACCTTACTTTTATGGGTGGTTCTGAAAAAATCCGTTTTTTCAGTTCTCTGGGCTACTTATTCCAGGAAGGGGTAGTCCCTACTATCAATTACAAGCGTTATAACCTGGCCTCAAACATTGATGCAGATGTTTCTAAGACAACTACCATTTCCTTAGATGTAAAAGGTATTTTAGGAAAAAAAGAGGCGCCAGGGGGCATCAGCGGGACGGGAATATTCACCAATGTAACTAAAAACCCGCCCATTTTACCTTATAGGTTCAGTAACGGACTTGCAGGGACTAGCACTTTTCCTGAGATATATGAAAGCGGATATGATAATACCACGGATAACAACTTTTATTCCCAGTTTACTATAAATCAGGAAATTCCTATAGTTCCGGGATTGGCCTTAAAAGGAGTTTTAGCGTATGATAAAGGTTACACCTACAACAAGCGGTGGACCCTGCCAGTTACTTACTATGGATTGAATGCAGAGGACGAGTTTGAAGAACAGGAGGCAGGTCCTCCCGCTCCAACACTATCAGAAGGATTCGAGCAGGGCGAGAATATCACCATTCAAGGCTATGTGACTTATGACCGATCTTTTGGAAACCACGACATCCGCTTATTGGGCGTTTTCGAGAACCGTTCCGGTAAGGGTAATAATTTCTCAGCATCTCGAATCGGGTATGTGGTAGAACTGGATGAACTTTCCTTAGGAAGTTCAGACAAGAATAATATGGATAACGCAGGTCACTCCTATGAAACCGCCCAAATCGGATGGGTGTATCGTGCCGGCTATAGTTACAATGACAAATATTTAGTAGAATTCTCTGGGAGATATGATGGTCATTATTATTTTGCCCCCGGGAAACGTTTTGAATTTTTTCCCGCGGTTTCCCTGGGATGGCAGCTGGCCGAAGAAAATTTTATCCGGGACCACTTTGATTGGATAGAAAACCTGAAAATCAGAGGATCTTATGGTAAAAGTGGGAATCTTGCAGGAAACCCTTTTCAATACCTGACCTCGTATGGATTAAGAAACGGGTATGTCTTCGGGGGACCCTCGCCCTACCAGGTTCAGGGTATCTACGAACTCAGAGAAGCCAATCCTGAAATTACCTGGGAAACTGCTAATAAATTTAACATAGGTTTGGAGGGCATGTTCTGGAATGGTCAATTGAATTTTGAAATGGATTTCTTCCACGAGGAAAGAAGCAATATGCTTCTCTCACCTTCTGCTACGATTCCCGTAGAGTATGGAATAGGTTTAGCCCAGGAAAATGCCGGAATTATGGAAAATCGAGGTGTTGATTTTACGGTAGGCACTCACCAGAAAATCGGGGATTTTTTACTCGATGCTGGTTTTAACTTCTCCTATGCCAAGAACAAACTTATTGAGACATTTGAAAATTCTTCAACTTATGAAAATCCTAATCGACGAAGAACAGGAAGACCTTTGGGCACGATGTTCGGCTATAGGGCACTGGGGCTTTTTCAAACGGATGAGGAAGCTGCTGAGGGGGCTACACAATTTGGTGAAGTTCAGGCGGGGGATATCAAATACGATGATGTTAATGGGGATGGCGTTATTAATTCGGAGGATGAAGTTGTTATTGGAAAATCTTCCTTTCCCGAGGTAATCTATGGTTTCAATTCTTCGCTATCATGGAAAGGATTTGATATGAACATGCTCTGGCAGGGAGCCGCCGGTGTATCATTTTATCTTAAAGATGATGCTGCATATGCCTTTTTCAACGGAGCTAAGGTGCAGGATTTTCACCTGGATCATTGGATCCCTGAGAACACGGATGCTTCGTACCCGAGGATTACTCCTTCTCCTACGACCAACACCACTCAACAATCTTCTTATTGGATAAAAGATGCCAGTTATTTAAGGCTGAAAACATTAGAGGTTGGGTATTCTCTACCATCCCCTGCCCTAGATGTGCTGCACCTGGAAGGCTTAAGAGTGTTTTTTTCCGGGCAAAATCTCTTGACGTTTTCCGAAATTAAGAATTTTGATCCCGGAGTTAGTGATACTAAAGGTCGATATTATTTTCAGCAAAAAACATATTCTGTCGGACTCAACCTAAACTTTTAATTTTTATATTATGAAATCAGGTATTATAAAATTCGCAATTCCTTTATTGCTTTTATTGTCTTCTTGTGACAGGGATATTCTGGAATTACAACCCTCGGATCAGTTGAGCGACGGTACTGTCTGGAGTAGCCCGGAAACGGCAAATCTCTTCCTCAATGATATCTATAACAGCTTAAACGCAGGTCCGATTGGTTCAAGTTGGTTAAATCTGCCAGCACAAGTTGGTAACGATCCCTTAGCTGATTATACCGATGATGGTATGTATGGAGCTGTAGGTGGTACTCCTTCTTACGCTTTATTTGATAATAGCAGTTATGGTCCTGATAATTTAATATTCAAAAATACATGGAGTATAATGTATGAGAACATTAGGAAAACAAACCTGTTGATTGAGAAAGTAACTGCCTCCGAACTTAAGGAAGAAGATAAAGAAAATTTTATTGCTCAAAGCAGATTCTTAAGGGCATATTTTTATAAGACATTAATTGATCTCTATGGAGGAGTGCCTATCATTACCACTGTACTTGACAGGAACAACGGAGAACAGATTGCATTTCCAAGAAATACCTACGAGGAGTGTGTGACTTTTCTTCAAAATGAGATGGCAGAAATTTCTGAAATTTTACACGCTCAAATCACGACTCCTGAAAATTTAGGTCGTGCCACAAAAGGAGCAGCTTTGGCAATAAAGGGAGAAGCTGAATTATATGCAGGTAGATGGGAAGCTGCGGCAGCTACTAACTGGGAGATTATACAACCCGGTAATTACAGTCTTTTCCCGGATTACGCTGGTTTATTTTATGCTGATAACGAGAACAATGAGGAGGTTATTTTTGACATTCAATATGCGGCTAACATTAAGCCGAAACACATAAACCAGTACTGGGGCGTTATCCAAAGCACCTCGGGAGCTGGCTGGGGCAATGGAGCACCGACACAGGAACTTGTAGATAGCTACGAGTTTCGTGATGGAAAAACCGCTGCAGAAGGATCGGCTTTTTATGATCCCAGCGCTCCCTATAAGAATAGGGATTCCCGGTTTTATGCATCCATAATTTATGACGGCTCTATCTGGAGGGGAGATCGGATATACACACGCCTGGGAATTCCCAATAATCCCAATGAAATAAATCTCGTGGGAAGAGGTGGCAATACCAATAGAACAGGATATATGATAAAAAAAGTACAGGATTCTACCATTTCTTCTCGCAGGAGCGATCTTGACGGGACCAATGTTATCATCTTCCGGTATGCAGAAGTTCTCTTAAACTATGCAGAGGCCAAAAATGAATCTAGTGGGCCGGATCAGACTGTTTACGATGCGGTAAATGATATCAGGTCCCGTGCCGGACAACCTCCTTTGGAACCAGGATTGGGACAAGAGGAAATGCGCTATGAGATTCGTCAAGAAAGACGAGTTGAATTAGCTTTTGAAGGACAGCGATTCTATGATATTAGACGTTGGCGAATCTCAGAGGAGATATTTAGTCAGCCCATTCACGGCATTAAGATTATCGATAATAATGGGGAGCTGACATATGAAAAGGTTCCGGTTCGAAATGTGGTTTTTAATGCCTCTAAGAATTATCTTATGCCAATTCCCCAATACGCTATAGATCAGAATCCAGAGCTAACACAGAATCCAGGGTATTGAAATAAATTGAGTGAAACTTTTTAAGAAGCCTGCTTACTCTAATGGTTCTTATTAATTTAAAGAAATATCTGAAACTTCCTGAAATATAGATTTATGATTACATATAAATATGTTGCTGTTTTGATCTTTTTGGTTGCTATTATTGGTCGTATCCAATCACAAGAAAAACAACCCAATGTTATACTAATAATGGTAGATGATCTGGGATATGGAGATTTGGGATCTTACGGTCAGGATAAAATCCGTACTCCCCATATTGACAGACTTGCTGAAAATGGAATAAAATTCACCAATTATTATTCAGGCAGTCCGGTTTGCGCACCTTCTCGCGAATCACTTCTAACGGGTATCCACACCGGCCATACCAATGTAAGAGGTAATTTTCTTACAGATAGTAAAGAGGATATTCCTCTGCCGGCCCATAAAATTACCATTGCAGAAATGGTCAAAGAAAAGGGTTACGCTACAGGTCTTATCGGAAAGTGGGGTCTGGGAGGTGAAGGACACGGTCCCGAAACCCAGGGGTTTGATTATTCTTATGGATATCTGGACCAGATACACGCTCATGATTATTATCCGGCCTACTTATATGAAAATGGTAAAAAGGTGCTTATTCCTGAAAATGAAAACGAAGGAAAAAAAACGTACAGCCACGATCTGTTCCACGAAAAAACTTTAAAATTCCTGAATGACAGGAAGGATAAGGAACCATTTTTTCTGTATTTGCCGTATACCATTCCTCACGGAGAGCATGTTATTCCCGATAACACGTTATACGCAAAGGAGAACTGGCCTGAAAGATTTAAAAATTATGCAGCCATGATTACACTTCTTGATTCCAGCGTAGGTGCGATCATGAAAAACCTGGATGACAATGGACTGGCTGAAAATACAATCGTTCTTTTCACCAGTGATAATGGAGCGAATATGGCCTTTTCCAGGTTTTTTGAAAGTAATGGCCCATTAAGAGGTAGTAAAACTCAAGTTTACGAAGGCGGAATCAGAGTGCCTTTCATAGCCTACTGGCCAGGGAAAATAAAAGCGGGAGAGGTGGTTTCTTCATTAAAGGCCGGATGGGATCTTTTCCCTACAATCGGGGATTTAACTGGTGCTACTGTCTCTGATGCTTTGGATGGCATATCCTTTTTACCTGCACTTTATAGAGAGGAAAATCAAAAAGAACATGCGTATCTCTATTGGGAATATTATACCTACAATTGGAATCATGGAAAAGCAGGAAATGAGTCGCCAAGGAATTGGCTTGAGAGTCGGGCAGTTAGAATGGGAAAATGGAAAGCAATCTGGAAGAAATCAGGTCCAACAGACGAATCAACTATAGAACTTTATGACCTGCAAAAGGACATCGGAGAAGAAAGGAATGTTGCAGACAATAACCCAAATATTATACAGGAAATAGAAGAAATATTTAGAGTTTCCTCCAGTAATGATGCATCCTTCTTCCCGTATCGGCTTCACTCGATTAATACAAGAACCACTGAGGATATAAAAAGTTTTTTCTCTTATTCCCAGGACAGAATTCCCTTTGTAAGTGCCCACCGGGGAGGTCCCCGCAAAGGTTTTCCCGAAAATTGTATTGCTACTTTTGAAAATACGCTTTTAAATACGCCTGCCATACTTGAAATTGATCCGAGGTTTACTAAGGATGGAGAAATTATACTGATGCACGATTCTATCTTGGACAGGACTACTAATGGTTTTGGAAAGGTTTCTGATTATACGCTTGAGGAGCTAAAAAGTTTAAGGCTTAAGGATCCTCAAGGAGAACTGACTAATTATAAAATCCCGACGTTGGATGAAGCGCTACAATGGGCTATAGGGAAAACGATACTAGTTATTGACGCTAAAAACGTGCCCATAGAAAAGAGATTAGAAAGTATAGAGCGAAATAAAGCGGAGGCCAACGCTGTACTGATTGCTTATTCGATGGAGGATATAGAAAAAGTCTATAAAAAAAATCCCAATATTATGATGGAGGTGATGATGGGCAAGCCTGAGGATGTTCAAAGATTGGATGAAAGCCCAGTGCCTTGGGGAAACGTAATTGCTTTTGTAGGACACGATTATCCAAAGGACCATGGAATCATAAAAGAAATTCATAATCGTGGGGCAATGTGTATACAAGGCAGTCACAGGATATATGATCGGGATTTTATTTCAGGAGAAATCACTGAGGAGGAACTTTTAAACGGCTATCAAAACATATTAAACACTGGGATTGACATTATTGAGGTCAACCTTAGTCTTGAGGCGGGGAAAGCTTTAAAACCGTTTCAGCAATATAAAAAATCTTCCAAAATCAACTATTTTAATATAGGGGGAGAATAGACATTGGGCAGGAACTCAATTACAAGAAATAAAATACAGTTTTTTAAAGCTGCTGTAATATTATTAGCAGTTCAGGTTAAATTATAAGATATCAAGACGGTAAAAAAGTGACTTCTCTAGAATTATAAATTTTGTAAATAAAGCAAATTGATGTTAAATAGAATAATCCTGCTAATTTGTATTGTGTTTTCCGTAATAATATTATCGAGTTGCGGGAGTAAAAACACAGGTAAGGTTAATATTTCTGAAGAAGATTCTGATCAACAAGCGAACGAACAACCAAACATTTTATGGATTGTTGCCGATGATTTAGGGCTCGATATCGGGTGCTATGGAGAACAAGCTGTCAATACGCCTAATATGGATCTATTAGCATCTGAAGGAATGCGTTTTAATAAACTCTATACAGTCGCTGCAGTTTGTTCTGTAAGTCGTTCAGCTTTAATAACCGGAATGTATCCGGTTTCAATAAATAGTCACCAACATAGGACTAGATTCAAAGATTCCCTGCCTTATCAGGTGAAGCCGATTACAGATTATTTCAAAGCAGCAGGTTATTTTGTAACTAACAAAGGCAAAACAGATTATAATTTTATTCATTCTAAAAAAGATATGTACGATGGAACAGATTGGAATCAGAGAAAGGAAGGGCAACCTTTTTTTTCACAAATTCAGATTTCTTTTCCGCATCGCCCTTTTAAAAGAGACGCTACCAATCCAGTTAATCCGAAAGAGGTCAAGGTATTACCTTATTACACTGACCACCCCATCGTCCGGCAAGATTGGGCACTATATCTTGAAACGGTACAGGATGTAGACAAGCAGGTTGGGGAGATAATGAAAAGATTGGCCCAGGAGGGATTGTCAGAGAACACCATAGTATTTTTCTTTGGAGACCAGGGCAGACCTCATGTAAGAGCAAAACAATTTTTGTATGAAGGAGGAATTCGTACACCTTTAATTATACGCTGGCCAGGCAAGATAACCCCCGGAAGTGTGAACGATCGTCTGGTTAGCAATGTGGATATTGGACCGTCAACGATGAAAGCAGTAAACTTAAAGCCTCCAAATTATCTGCACGGGAAAGATTTTTTGAGCAGCGATAGTTCTCAAAGAAAATATGTATTTGCGATGAGGGACCGTCGGGATGAAACGGTTGATCGAATAAGAATGGTTCGCAACGAGCGTTATAAATATATAAGGAATTTTTATCCAGATCGTCCCTATACCCAATTTAATGCTTATAAAAAACATTCTTATCCAGTGCTTACTCTCATGAAGGTAATGTATAAAAAAGGGGAGTTAACTCCGGATCAAGCAAGATTCATGAGGAAGGAGAGGCCCTTTGAAGAACTTTATGATTTAAAAAATGATCCCCACGAAATGGAGAATCTAATACAATTAGAATCTCATATAAAGGAGGCGGAGACTTTAAGGAATATTTTGAACGATTGGTTGAGCAAATTTGACCTGGGACAGTACCCCGAGAATCCCGAAGAAATTCTACACGCGCAAAAACTTATGATGGATATTTACGAAAAGCAAATGAAGTTAAAAGGTTTGGAATCAGACATTAGTGACGAAGAGTTTTTAAAGTATTGGGAGGAATATTTAGACCAACAAAAACCTTTCTATAATTAATATTGGATTTTCAAATGATAAATTTATATAATTTGGGATGAATATTCTAAAAAAAAGAGCCAATACCGGGTCTTGTGGGTCCAAAAAGGTATTTTTATTTTATTTATTTGTTAATCAGAAAATTAAATGTAATCTTTAAGTTTAAGAATTCTTATTTCAATGAAGGTGAGATTGAGGGACATTGTTTTCTAAATATATTGGTGATTGTAGAAATTTAAAGTGTAAAACCAGAGTAGTAGATATGAAAAGTAGGGAAAGTAAGTTATATGTCATTTTGCTGATGTTAGATTGGAAATTTTATTATAATTATAGGAATTAGCCACCCCCTGAAAATTATGGGACAATCCTTGTTAAGTATTGATTTTACTGGGGTTTTAGGGGTGTTTTAAATTGGAAAACTGTTTTAAAAGGCGTAAATTGTTATAGCAAAAACAACAAATCCTCCTCAAAAAACAGTTCCATGAGCAAGATACTGACAAAAAAGGTACAAACCCGATTGAACGATTACTTTTCTTCGACCCAAACGATGACAAAGCCTGAAACACGATGTTTAAAAGATATGGTGGTGGGGATTTTAAAATCCAAATCGGTATTTATCAATCAAATAGCGGCATCCTTAAGGGAGTCCTTGAAGTTAAAGGATGTGGCAAAGCGCCTATCGGCACAGTACTTAAAAGAGGATTATGCAAAGAATATCCTTGAAAACCATCTTGGCCAGGTATGTCCGGGCATAACAAAAGAGAGCTTCATCCTTATGGACGGGACGGATATCAGTAAAAAGTATGCGAAATATATGGAAGGTCTGGAATTTGTAAGAAATGGGGACACCGGAACTATAGGACTTGGGTATAATGTTCTGAACATCAATGCCATCAACACCTATAAAGAAATAACACCTCTCTACAGCAAGGCGTACAGCTATGAAACGGGGGCTTTGAGCAGCAACAACGAGATCAAAAAAGCTGTAAAAAGTGTAAATACACATCTTAATGGCAAAGGGTGCTGGGTATTTGATAGGGGAGCGGACAATACGATCCTCAAGAATTTTTTTGTAAGTGAAACCGACCAATGTATTATACGCCTTAAAAGAAACACAAAGCTTTCCTATAAAGATCAAGATGTCAAGGTGCCCCAGCTAGTACAAAGGGTTGAATTCGTAAGCTCGCAAAAAGTGGCCAAAATCAAAAAAAGCAAACCTGTTGTAAAGATCTATGATCTGGCTGCTGTCCGGGTCATGTATGGGGTAAAAGGCAAACAATACCCAATATGGTTGGTCATATCCAGGAACACTTCACATGGAGGCCTTTGTTACCTGCTGGTCAAAAGCAATCTCACCACACCTATTGAAGTAGCTAATTGGGCATTTAAGGGGTATGGGCTTCGTTGGAAAATAGAAGAATATCACAGGCACGTAAAACAACTATAAGATAAGCAAGGTAGTATCCAACCTATTGATGCCGGTAAAAATGAGATGGAAGATTCAAAATACAAAACCAATAATGCAAAACGGACAACTCGATTTAATGTTCAATTAAAAAAACGGGGGATGGCTAAATTATAGGAAGATAAAATTACTTAAAAAAGTTGATCTTATGAAAAATACCCAAGCACTGCTAATAGCAAGTTTTTTTGCGCTCGCTTCGTGTCAAATGCAAAATTCTCCTGCTGTCTCTCTAGAGGGGAAAAATGCTCTTAGTTTCGAAAAAATTGAAAATGCTGAAGAACCTCGAAATATTATTTTCATTCTCTCAGATGACCACCGCTATGACTTTATGGGGTTTACAGGGAAAGTTTCGTGGTTAAAAACTCCAAATATGGATCGTTTGGCCAGAGAGGGTGCTTATTTCCCCAATACTTTTGTTACTACCTCCCTATGTTCACCAAGTCGCGCCTCTATTCTTACTGGTCTCTATTCTCATTCACATACCGTAATAGATAACCAATCTCCAGCTCCTGACGACTTGATTTATTTTCCGCAATACCTGCAACAGGTAGGATATGAAACGGGCTTTTTTGGAAAATGGCACATGGGAGATGACAGTGCACATCCCAGGTCGGGATTCGATCATTGGGAAAGTTTCCGGGGCCAAGGCAAATATTACAATCCAACTTTAAATATCAACGGTAAAGAAGTTCATTATAAAGATTCCACTTATGTCACAGATTTGCTGACAAAACATTCGTTGGATTGGTTAAAGAGCAGAAAACCTGATAAACCATTTTTTCTTTACTTATCTCACAAGGCGGTACACTCCATGTTTATGCCCGCTGAACGACACGAAGGAGATTATGAGAACGAGAAAATCATTTATCCTCCTTCTTATTCCACTTCTGATGAGCAGGTAAAAGGAAAGCGTAAATTTAACGAGCCAGAAGGGGAGCAGGATTATAAACCATATCTTCAGGATGAATATTACGGTGAAGGCCGCAGGCCTGATTGGACTAGAATGCAGAGGGAAAGTTGGCACGGGGTGGATTATATGTACCACGGGAAAACAAATTTTGAAGATTTTTATCGGGATTATGCCGAGACTTTAAAAGCAGTTGATGAAGGGATGGGAGATATATTAGACTATCTGGACGAATCAGGATTAGCTGAATCTACTATGGTTGTCTATATGGGTGATAATGGTTTTTCATTCGGAGAACATGGCTTGATTGATAAGAGACATTTTTATGAAGAATCCGTAAAGGTTCCTTTTTTAGTTCGTTTACCGGAAGTTTTAAAAGGAGGACAAACCATAGAAAAAATGGTTCAAAATATTGATGTTGCACCAACTTTTTTAGAATTAGCAGGTATCAAAAAACCTGATCATATGCAGGGAAAATCGATTATGCCATTACTAAGGGAAGAACAGGTGGAATGGAGGGATCGAATATTTTATGAATACTATTGGGAATACAGCTTTCCGCAAACTCCCACAATGCACGGGGTAAGAACCGACCGCTATAAATTAATTCGCTACCATGGTGTCTGGGATACAAACGAATTTTATGATTTGCAGGAAGATCCCAATGAAATGAACAATTTAATTGCCAGCCCCGAACATCAGGGCCTAATCAAGGAGCTTTCCGGGGAAATTTATGAATGGCTGGAAGAAACTGGCGGGATGAACATACCATTAAAAAGAACAGTACGACTACACAGTGGGGATCATAGAAATAGGGGCCTTTATTAGAAATCTTAATTTTTAATAGGAATTAAAAGAACAACATTAATTTAAAAAATAATACTATGAACATTAAATTGAAGCTGCTTATATTAATTATGGGATTAGGAAATTCCCTGTCCATAACCGCTCAAGTCTCGTCAGAAAAAAATGAAAAGCCTAATATTATTTTTATTCTTGCAGATGATATGGGCTATAATGATATGGGTGCTTATGGGCAAAAACTGATTGTAACTCCGAATCTAGACCAGATGGCACAAGAAGGTATCCGCTTCACCCAACATTATGCCGGAAGTAGTGTTTGTGCCCCTTCCCGGGGAGTTTTAATGACAGGTTTACATACTGGACATTCTGCAATAAGGGGGAATTTTGGAATGGAAATAGAGGGGAATCTTCCTATTCCAGATTCCGCTGTTACAGTGGCTGAACTTTTACAGGAAGCTGGTTACAAAACTGGAATTATAGGAAAATGGGGATTGGGGGGGCCTGGGTCAGTTGGAGGTCCAAACAATCAGGGGTTCGACTATTCTTTCTGTTATCTAGATCAAAGAAATGCTCATAATTATTACCCTACTTACTTGTGGAGGAATGAGGAGAAATATATGCTTAAGGGAAATGAGGATGGAGCACAGGTGCAGTATAGTCATGATCTCTTTACCAAGGAGGCTTTAAAGTTTATTAAGGAAAAAAATGAAAAACCTTTTTTTTTATACTTGCCCTATACTATTCCACATGGTGATTATGTAGTACCCGATGATTCCCCATATTCCGAAGAAGAATGGCCACAAAACCTCAAGAACTATGCGGCTATGATTTCGAGAATGGACAAAGACGTTGGAGATATTTTAAATCTATTGAAAGATCTGGAAATTGACGAGAAAACAATCGTTTTTTTTACAAGTGATAATGGTCCGTCAGGAGGTGTTAATAAAAAATTTGACAGTAATGGCCCCTTGCGCGGTACGAAGTTTGAACTTTATGAGGGGGGAATTAGAATTCCTTTAGTCGTCCGTTGGCCCGGTAATATAAAACCTGCAACAGTTAGTGAGCACATATCCACTTTCTGGGATTTTCTTCCTACTGCATCTGAAATTTCTGGTGTAACCCCTCCTGCAGGAATTGATGGAATTTCTTATTTACCTACTTTATTAGGAACCGATCAGAAAAATCATGAATTTCTTTATTGGGAACTATTTAATTTTAATTATAATTGGTCTCCTGACAGCGGAAAACCACAAAATCCATTTGAGAAACAGGCTTTACGCTGGAACGAGTGGAAAGGGATAAGGAATAATTTATCCAAGGATCCGAATGCGCCTTTAGAGTTATACAACCTTAGAAAAGATATTGGAGAAAGTGAAGACATAGCTTCACAACATCCGGAAATAGTGAAGCGAATAGAAAAATTAATGGAAGAAGCTCGTTATGATGTGGAATTTTTTCAAAGAAATAAACAAGAATGACCAAAATAAATATTTCTATTGGAGTTATGAAAAATATTTTTAGATTACCATTGTTACTTATTTTTCTTGTTTCGTTCACGGTGAATTCACAGGAAATAAATATTGGGGCAGACCAGACTGTGAAATATCTGTTATCAAACCAGAAGACTAATGGTGCTTTTGGACCATTTAATAAAGATTATACAGATCTCGCCTGGACTTATCCTGCAATTCATGGTTTGAAGCTTTTAGGTGAAGTTGTACCATCGGA
>Ga0314774_1000486_pt1 | contig 31707 bp, 30 predicted proteins | sample MetaGCBIA2018_FD_204515 | JGI IMG/M metagenome (GOLD analysis project Ga0314774, IMG submission 204515) | Cryopeg brine microbial communities from Beaufort Sea near Barrow, Alaska, United States - CBIA 2018 | ecosystem: Environmental > Aquatic > Marine > Coastal | place: USA: Alaska | collected... | reverse complement strand
ATTCGAGATATTGGAGATGGGCATGTTAATGTTATTATAACCAAGGATTTATCAAGACTTGGTAGGAATAATGCGCTTGTAGCTCATTACACAGAAATCTTCTTTCCAGAGAATGACATACGATACATTGCAGTTACAGACGGTATTGATACCTTCCGAGGCGACAATGAGATCATGCCATTTAAAAGCATTGTTAATGAATACTATGCCAAGGATATATCCAAGAAGATACGTTCTTCTTTTGTGATTAAGTCGCAGAATGGTGAGTTCATTGGTAGTAAACCGCCCTATGGTTACCAGAAAGACCCAAATAACAAGAACAAACTAATTCCAGATGAGATGACATCTATTCATGCAAAAGAAATCTTTGAAAGAATTGTAGCAGGTCATAGTCCTTATTCAGTAACCAAGTATTTCTTGAAGAATAAGGTATTAAAGCCAAGATGCTATGATGATATCAAAGAAGGTCGAAAGATTCTTGAACAACTAGAGAATCCTTACAAATGGCATGAATCTAGTGTGGTGAAAATCGTGAAGAATCCAGTTTATTTAGGTCATATGGTCAATCATAAAAATGTCACTAGGTCCTACAAGATTAAGAAACGAATAGACATACCCAGTGAAAACCAAATAGTTGTTGAGAATACTCATGAAGCCTTAGTTGATGCATCTACTTTTGAAATCGCAGGTAAAATGGTGAAGGTCAAAAAGAAGAGAGCCAAAGATGGACAAGCACATATTTTTACAGGGTTATTAAAATGTGAAGATTGTGGTAAAAGTATGGTCTATAACACAACTTCAAAGAGTAATCCCTATGCTTTTTATGCCTGTTCTAATTCAAAAAGGAATGGGAAACAAGCCTGTAGCTATCACTACACAAGATATGATCATTTGTATGAAGTGATATTACAGGACGTTAGGAAGCAAGTAAAACTGGCTAAGATCGGTGATAAAGAGTTTAGAGAGTATCTCACAAATGCCAATCAGCAAAGGCAAAAAGCCAAGGTTAAGAAAATGACTAAGGTAAGAGCCAAAAGCAATAAGAGATTTGCTGAACTTGATCTAATCATCAAAAGGCTTTATGAAGACAACGTACTAGGAAAAATCTCTGATGAACGATTTATGATTCTAACTAAGAGTTATGAGAAAGAGCAAAGTGATTTGAAGGAAACATTAGAAGCTCTTGATGAGCAGTTGGCTGAAATAGAGATTCAGAACTTGAATTCTTATCAGTTCACAAGGCTAATCAAGCAGTATACAGAAATCACGGAGCTTACAGCTCCATTGCTTAAAGAACTCGTAGACAAGATTGTTATTCATCAATCAGAGATGCAAAATGGGCAACGTATACAAGAGATTGATATCTATTACAGGTTCATCGGCACTATATAGTGCCGTGAATCAGTCTCAAAAAACACTCGACACATGTTGTAAGTGGAAACATATTATTTAGTCCCCACCTTAGTCCCCTACGTTACAGACACACTAGAACCCTCCTTCCATAAGGGGTTCGGTAATAGGGGGAATGTTCGAATCTCGTCTCGTGCTTAACTTAATTACCCGCAAACTATCGATATCAGATGGTTTGCGGATTTTTGTTTGCTAAAAAGTTAAAATGTACCCTATAGATTATCCCTTACAATAAAAGAGGCATCCAACTACCAAAGGAACCAGAGGGTATTGTATATAAAAACATTGGTACTTTAGAAAATCATCATTGTACGGTTATTACGCTAAGAATGAAGCATAGAAAAGCAAGCTGGTCTATAAATGGGGCAAACAATATGGCTAAGATATTAGTAAGAAAATAAAACAAGACATTATATCAAACAATAGAACAATACGTAGATGCAATAATCACTTCAGAAAAGTGTGAAGAAATAATAGAGATATTAAGCGCAGCAAAGGCCCCTGCTTTCGATGGGAAAGGAAATAAGGATGGAAATGTAGCGAAAGGATATTTGCCAACGATTACTTGACACAATCGGTATGCTATATACAAAAGCTAAATTACTGAATTAGTGGTATAATATAAGTGTAGAAACTATTTGTTGAACCATTGTTATTATTTGGGAAAGGAGTAGGGGTATGAAAAAGATTATTGTAGCAGTCGATGGATCAGAACATGCCATGCGAGCACTTGAAAAAGCTAAGGAAATTGGCAAGGCTTTCAACAGCAACATTGTTATTGTCTATGTAATGAACAACGATCAAATCCACCTAAGCGATAGCGTCACTCAGACTATGGTCATGGAGAGTGTCAACGCTCTAGAATCCGAGAAAAAAGAAGGTGAGGCATTATTAGCCAGAGCAAAGTCTGTAGCAGAGGAATTCGGCAGTAAAGTAGAAACTGTCTTATTGGCTGGAGACGCCTCACTTGTACTTTTGCATTTCATCAAATCAAGCGATGCAGACCTAGTCATTCTTGGATCCCATGGGGTCAAGGGTCTAAGGCAGTTCATGCTGGGTAGTGTGGTCAGCAAGATTATCCATCACATCGAGAAAACAATCATGATTGTAAGGTAATTGTCGGGAGAAAGAAGCAAGAAATGTTATTGACAGCTACTGGTTTAAGAAATCAGTTATAACAAGATAATTCAAGATAGGCAAAGGGACAGTTAATAAACACTTGATTGTCCCTTTATTATGATGTGTCCCTGTGTAAATCGCCATATAGGGGTACGGCAACATAGCCATCAAGCTAAGAAGACTGAATATTAGCAAGTCAACATCAAATTCTATATTTTACCAATAATTTTATTTCTGATAAATTCAATTAGTAAATTTAAAGTGCAAATCAGTATTCAAATAATTTTATCAATTTGTTTTATGTTGCAGCTTTAGCCTGCGATGATGTTAATTTATAACAAACTCCAAGAATATCAAAAACAGTTTTCTTATCCTTTTTATGAGATTTCAGACCATTCCTAACTACATTTTCAAATATTGATTTCAAGGTATTGAAAACTTTATTAGGGAATTTGATAAGCCCAAAACATAGACTATCAATATATTCATGAACTATTTCACAAGCTTTAATCTCACTGGCTTCAAGGCCTTTGTTTTCCAATGCTAAAGTCCTCATTTTAAACACTGCAGCGGAGCTTATGAGCAGCAAAATAAGTTTCCCATAAAGCTGATATTGAAACCGTTCTATTTTAACTGACTTTACAACCTGTATAGTAAAGATGGATGTCCATGTTTTGAAAATTATTTCAATTTGCCACCGTAAACTATAAAACTCATGAACCTGTTCTGCACTTAAAACTTCTTCCTTAATATTCGTTATATAAATAGATATTCCTAATAATTCAATAGCAGTATCACTTTTCCCCATACCCTTTTTTCTAGCATTATTCACAGACTTTTCTGTTCTTTTTTTCAATTGCTCCATTATTTTTCAACCTTTCAACGTATTGGGAAGATACCTTTCCGATATGGACAATGTGGTGCTTGAAATTACCTGATTTCAGTTTTTCTTCTGCATCAATTTTGGTAAGAGTAGTGCCTTTATGGCCTTTTTGATCACCAGGCTTTTTTTCACTTTTAATCCGAGCATTGTACTTATTGGCACTTTTCCCATTTTGATCTGATGAGGGTGGAAGAGATGAGTTAGAACTGTCATTATTGATGATGCGCTTCAAACGTTCATTATCATCCTTTAGAACTTTGATTTGGATATCTTTTTCTACAATGATTCTTTCAAGAACCGTGACTTTATCATTTAGCATATTGACGTCCGCCCTATGTTCTGTTTTCTCTGAATCCAAAGACTTTTCAACGGCATCAAGGCGTCCAATAACTTCGTGATGTTTAATCACTGTGATTTCCCATGAAACGCCTCCTTACTTTCTGTTTTGGCTAACAATAGTATATCAAAACAGCGAAAAAATGCGAATTTATGGGATTGTAAGGTTCGTGAAAATGATGATGGATAACTTTTTTTGAAGAATCAAACAAGAGGATATATAGCCAGATAATTTGATAAAAGCGGGTTCGATTATTGAAGATATCTACATTAAAGTGATGAAAAAAGTTTTGATACACAATAACTGGCTACATTAAAAAGTGTTGGGGATAATCGACATATGAGGGTTGAAAATTTTCGGCAATTTCACTATAAATATTTTTCAATTGTTATTGATGGCTTAATAGTAACCAAAATCATTGCCAAATAATTGGAAAGTATTGACAATGATTTGGTAATGATATACAATCTAACATAGTGAATGTAGGTTATTCTACAAGTAAGGAGTTATAATATGTCATCAAGTATTAAATCTATTAAAAAGAGAAGTGTAGCAAATGAGGTATATGAGCAACTTGCAGAAATGATTACCAGCGGGACTTGGAAACCTGGAGCTAAGATCCCGTCAGAAACTGAGCTTAGTGCAAAATTCAACGTCAGTAGAAATACAATAAGAGGTGCACTTCAGGAACTAAAAGGCATCGGAATTTTATATACTAGGCAAGGGCAAGGTACATTCATTAAATCATCAAATGTAGATAGTGTCATAAAATCTATCATACCATTAGGAGCCTTGTCGGATGAAGAAGTGGTGGAATTAGCACAATTTCGAAAAGCAGTTGAGTTTGGATGTGTTTATTTTGCAGCTATCAATAGAACAGACGATGACTTGGTGAACATTAAGCAGGCTCTTAATGACATGCGAACTTATCTTGGCGATTATGGGAAACATGCGACTGCCGATTACGAGTTTCACTTAGCAATTGCAAGAGCATCACGTAACAGATACTTTTATCGGACATACATTTCATTGAAAGATATTATGTATAGGCATTTTTTAAAAATGAGCCGAGAGTTAGGTACGGAAATTAGTATCGAGGCTCATGAGGCTATCTATATGGCAATTAAAGATCAAGATGGTGAATCTGCACAAGCCATTACAGCAAGAAATATCACCCAAAGTTTAAACATGCTTGAAACAAGAATAAAATAGAAGAAAAGTAAATTGGTGTTTTTCTTTTTAGATGACTTGTAGAACAACCAACAAGTGAAGGAAATTTATAAGAAAATCAGAAATATTGAAATTTTTAAATTGCCACCAAGATGACAATTCATCAAGATAACAACAGATGATGGCTTAGTGTGATGGGGATTCATTATAACCAAGAACCTATCCTTTGCGATTACTTGGTGGATCCAGGTGTATTCAATTATGATGCAGGGTATGTGAATTTGATGAAGAAACCTGGACTAGGTATTGAAATCGATGAAGTAAAAGTTAGGAAAAAAGATTTGATTGGCCATGATTGGAAGAATCCTATCTGGCGTGAAAAAGATGGAAATATAGCTGAGTGGTAGATTAAAAGAGTAGGAAATTGTATTTAAAAAATCATTAACAGCATTGGAAAAGGATATCGTAATTATGCGAAACAATAATATTTTATCATTATTTCAGTGGCATGTAGCGTAATTGTGATACTATTTTGATTAGTTAAGAATCAAGTCAGTTTATTTGTACTTGTTAGATGTTAATAATAATTTAGAAAGGGAAATATAAAATGACGATATTGGAAAGAATTAAGAAGGAAAAAATCATTGCCATTATAAGAGGAATAAGTAATGAAAGAATCATCGATACATGTGAAGCATTGGTGGCAGGTGGTGTAACAATGATCGAAGTGACATTCAACCAGTCGAGTCCAACAGGAAATGATGATACATTTCATGCTATTAAGATGATTTCTGATAACTTAGGAGAAAGTGTCTGTGTTGGAGCGGGAACAGTTATGACAATCGAACAAGTTGAACTCGCAGTGAAGGCGGGAGCGAAATATATTATCTCTCCCAATTATGATAAGGAAATCATGGCTAAGACAATTGAGATGGGTGTCGCATCAATGCCAGGTGTGATGACACCATCAGAAATAGTTAATGCATATAAAGATGGCGCAGTTGCCGCAAAGTTGTTCCCTTCAGGGAATTTGGGACTTGAATATATCAAGGCAATAAAAGCACCAATTAGTCATATTCCAATAGTTGCCGTTGGTGGTGTAGACGTAGATAATGTAAACGAGTTTATGAAAATTGGCTGTATTGGCGTAGGTGTTGCATCTACGTTGGTGAATAAAGGATTAATTAATGAGGGAAAGTATGATGCTTTGACGGAGTTAGCTAAACGCTTTGTTACAAATGCTAATATAACATAAGGATAATAATGGGAAAAAGATTGCATCAATTAAATGAGATTATCAATAAGGAGAATATCATATATGACTAAAATCGTATGTTTTGGAGAAATTATGGGCAGGCTTTGTCCTCCCGGATATAAGAAAGTATTGCAGGCTACTAGTTTTGATGTCACATTTGCGGGTGGTGAGGCTAATGTGGCTGTGTCACTAGCTAATTTTGGTATGCCCTCGTCATTTGTCACCAAATTACCAAAGAATGACTTAGGTAAACTGGTAAAGCGAATTTTGAAAAGTTATGATGTGGAAGTGGAACATATCGTTGATGGTGGTGACAGATTAGGTATGTATTATGTTGAAAAAGGGGCTTCACAAAGACCATCAAAAGTAATATATGACAGGAAATATAGTGCAATTTCCTTTGCAGAGCCAAATGAGTTTGACTGGGATAAGATTTTTGAGGGCGCTACGTGGTTCCATACGACAGGGATTACACCAGCCCTTTCGGACAACTGTATTGAGATTACACGACAGGCATTAAAAAAGTGTAGGGAAAAAGGCATCACAGTCAGCTGTGACCTTAATTACAGGAAAAACCTTTGGTCTAGCGAGAAGGCAAAGGGAGTCATGTCTGAACTTATGGAATATGTGGATGTTTGCATAGCAAATGAAGAAGATGCTGAAAAAGTTCTCGGTATCAGTGCCAGCGAGAGTGATGTGACATTAGGAGAACTCAATAAAACCGGTTATATTGAAGTTGCCAAAGAAATTGAAAGGCAATATGGATGTAAAACTGTAGCTATCACTTTGCGTGAGAGTTATTCAGCTAGCATCAACGGTTGGTCTGCGCTTTTATATATAAGTGGTAAGAGCTATTTTTCAAAGAAATATGATATTAACCTAATTGATCGTGTCGGTGGTGGGGACAGTTTTGTTGGTGGTCTACTATATTCATTGAATAGAAGAACGGATCCACAAGATCAAATCGAGTTTGCAGTAGCTGCAAGCTGTCTAAAACATACAATTGAGGGAGACTTCAACCAAGTAACAATAGAGGAAGTTGAAATGCTTATGGCAGGTGATGGTTCTGGACGTGTGCAAAGATAAGATATTTGCAATCATCTAGTACAAGAATAATAATCAATTTATGGCTAGATGTTTATGAGTTTTTGAAATTGAATAGTAATTATCAAGATATAGTGAAATAGCTATTAACCCTTCAAAATATTAGTATTAATATGACTTATTTTGAAAATTGCCAGCCTTAAACCATAAGTATATCAATCGTTTAAGGCTGGTTTAGAGACAAAGTTGATGCAAAACTGTAGAGTTGAATATACCAAAATTTCTATCCGTTAATCAATTCTATGTAGAGTTTCTTAATTTATCAAAAAATAAGTAAATAGTCAATTATAAACAAAAAAAAAGCATAAAAAAAATGTATATGTACATATTTACTTAATAAACGAGAGATATTGTTGACAAAGACCTATAAAGATGTATAATGGACACATGACTACCTGTAATACAACTAGCAAGTATTATCCTATATATCAAAAGCATGTTTTAGGGAAAGAGTTCTAAATGGAGTTGAATTTTGATTATAGAAGAAAGCGTTGAGAAATCAATAAATAGGGGGAAGATGAAAAAATGAAAATTCTAGCAATAAATACATATTTCGTAAGACCTAGATGGGGATTCGTTGAAATTACAACTGATGAAGGTTATACAGGATGGGGGGAGGCAGTTTTAGAAGGACATGCACAATCCGTATTAGCGTGTGTAAAAGAAATGAGTAGTTATCTAATAGGAAAAAACCCAAATAGAATAGAGGATATTTGGACTACATTATATCGAGGAGGATTCTATCGAGGTGGCGGTGTTATGATGAGCGCTATTTCAGGAATTGATCAAGCATTATGGGATATTAAGGGGAAATTGCTAAACGCTCCTATATATGAGCTGCTCGGAGGCGCTTGTCGCGATAAGATGCGAGTGTATTCTTGGATTGGAGGCGATAGACCAACCGATGTCGGAGCCGCAGCAAAAGAAAAAATGGATGCAGGATTTAGTGCTATTAAGATGAATGCAACAGAAGAACTACAGTTTATTGATACGTATAAAAAGATAGATGAAGTTCTAGAAAGAGTTAGTGCAATTAGAGAAACTTGTGGTAAGTATTTTGGGATTGCAATAGATTTTCATGGCCGGGTACATAAACCAATGGCAAAAGTGCTTGCTAAGAAATTAGAGGAATTTGACCCAATGTTCATTGAAGAACCGGTACTCTGTGAGAATATGGAAAGCTTTAAAGAAATTGCAAGAGCATGTAATATTCCAATTGCAACTGGAGAACGTTTGTTTTCAAAGTATGATTTCAAAAGATTGCTACAAGCTGGCGGAGTAGATATTATACAGCCGGATTTATCCCATGCAGGAGGGATAACAGAAGTTAAAAAAATTGCGGCAATGGCAGAAGCATATGATGTAGCGCTTGCACCTCACTGTCCCCTTGGTCCCATTGCTTTGAGTGCTTGCTTGCAAGTTGATGCAATTAGCTATAATGCAGTGATTCAAGAGCAAAGTATTGGTATTCACTATAATGTTGGTAAGAGTGTTTTAGATTACATTACTAATAGAGAAGATTTCCAGTTCAAGGATGGCTATATAGAGTTCCCCAAAAAACCTGGACTTGGGGTTGTGGTAAATAAAGAATTAGTAATAGAAGAAAACAAAACGCCACATCAGTGGAAAAATCCAGTATGGCGGCATGAAGATGGTTCTATTGCTGAATGGTAGCAGAATATGGAAGGATTACATCATATAATAATATTAAAAAGATATTGGAGGTAAAAAAATGGGATTTTCATGGTTGAAAAAGATTAATGATGGAGTAATGAAATTTTTTATGATATTTATTGCTCTAATTGGAACAATAATGGTAATCGTTGTATTTACAAATGTAATTTCCAGATATATATTTCAGTCAACAATACCATGGGCAGAAGAGTTAGCCAGATTTTTGTTCATTTGGGTAACATTTGTAGGTGCTATTCTAGCAAATGATAAATCAGAACACATGAGATTGGATTTTGTTGTAGATATCTTTAAAGGGAAATTCAGAAAAACAATAGAAATTGTAGCTTATTTGATTGTAATTGTTTTGTTAGGCTTTCTAATACATGGAAGTGCAAGATATTCTATGTCTCAAATGGATTGGCAGTCCTCGGCTTTAGGCGTGAAGCATGGTATGGTTTATATAATAGCACCCATTAGTTTTAGCGTTATGGGGATTCAATATATTTGTAGATTTATTGATTTAATTCTGAATTTTACTGATAAAGGGGAGGTGGAGTAATGTTAGTATTGTTTTTAGTCGCGTTATTCGCGTTGATTCTTATTGGTGTACCAGTTGCAATCTCACTTGTTGGAACAGCTGTTTTGATGATGTTGGCAAAAGGAGATATGACAACACTGAAATTAGCTCAGAGTTATATAATAGGAGTTGACAGTGTACCTTTGTTAGCAATTCCATTTTTTATGCTAGCTGGAGAAATTATGAATGAAGGTGGTATTTCAAAACGTATTGTTAATTTTGCAAAAGTTCTTTTAGGGCATTTTAGAGGAGGACTTGGATATGTAGGTGTTCTGGCATCCATGATTTTTGCAGGTATATCAGGTAGTGCAGTGGCTGATACAACAGCTGTAGGGAGCGTTGTATTACCTATTATGGAAGAGAGTGGTTATAGAAAAGAAAAAAGCACAGCACTAATTTGTTCGGCTGGTTGTATTGGGCCAATCATTCCACCAAGTACACAGATGATTTTCTATGGCGTAATTGCAGAAGTATCTATTGTAAAACTATTCTTAGCAGGTATTGTACCTGGTATTTTAATAGGACTTGGACTTATGGTCATGTGGTATTTTCACGCAAAGAAGGCTAATTATCCTGTTGGCGTAAGAGCTTCCTTTAAAGAGTTATGGGTTGCTACAAAAGAAACTATCTGGGCTATATTGCTACCGGGATTCATTATTGGTTGTATTGTAACAGGAATTGCAACAGCAACAGAAACAGCAGCCCTAGCGGTCATATATGCGCTGATTGTAGCCGTGTTTGTATATAAAGAAATGACATTTAAAGATTGGTTTCCAGTAATTATTAAGGCTTGTCGTGGCACAGCAGTTATGATGTTAGTTGTAGGTGCGGCTAATGTGGCTGCATATTTGATCACAACAGCTCGGATACCACAATTATTGGCAGAGAGTATTCTATCTATTACTGATAATGTTTATCTCTTCATGTTGCTGGTAAATATATTACTAGTATTAATAGGATGTGTCATGGATAGTGGACCAGCCATTCTGATTTTTGCACCAATTTTGCTGCCAATTGCAACATCCTTTGGGATAGACCCAGTTTATCTTGGTGTAATAATGGTAGCAAATTTATGTATAGGATTAGCAACACCACCTGTAGGCAACGTTTTATATGTTGGAGTAGGGCTAGGCAGGGTTAAGCTAGTTGATTTAATCAGAAATATCTGGCCATTTTTAATTATGATGTTTTTAGTACTTTTTATTATTACATATTTCCCAGCTTTAATTATGTTTATTCCAAACCATGTTGGATAATTATTGATATGAAATGGATATCCATTTTTTATAGAAACTATTAATTTATGAGATACTTAGGAGGAAAAGAAATGAGAAGACAATTAATTTCTATCGTGCTAGCAGCTGTAGTGGTTACGGGCACAATGTCAGGATGTGGATTAGGAAATGATACAGCAACAGAAAAAGCAACTACTAAAGAAGTTTTAGCTACAGAATCAGAAGTTGAAACAAGTGATGCAGAAATAGTTATTAAAGTATCTAATGGGGCAAGTGAAAGTTCACCAGGCGTTCAAGCACAGATTTCTACATTCAAGAAAATGGTAGAAGAAAATTCAGAAGGTAGAATAAAAGTCGAAATATACTCGAGTGGTCAGCTTGGAGATGATACAAAAGGAACAGAAGCAGTAAGAGCGGGTGAATTAGAGATGGTAAATACATCAACAGCGCCATTAGTAGGATTGATTCCTGAATTAGCGATTTTTGATATCCCATTTTTATTTGACAATGGTGAAATTGCAGATAAAGTAGTGGAGGGAGAAATTGGTGACATTATAAATGCTAAACTAGAGGAGAAAGGACTAATTAACTTAGCTTGGAATGAAAATGGATTCCGTGATTTAACTAATTCAATTAAGGTGGTAAAATCGCCTGAAGATCTAAATGGATTAAAAATTAGAACAATGGAAAACAAGTATCATTTAGAAGCTTGGGAATTAATGGGTGCAAGTCCAACGCCTATGAGCTGGTCAGAAGTATTTACAGCATTACAACAGGGAATAGTTGACGGACAAGAGAATCCGATTCCTAACTTTTACTCTACACGTATCCAAGAAGTAAATGAATATATTACAATTACACACCATATCTATTCACCATTTTTATTCTTATTCTCAAAAGAAATCTTTGACACATATGATGAAGAAACACAAACTATTATTAGAGAAGCAGCTAAGGCTTATGGTTTAGCAGAAAAAGAATTGAATCGTGCAGAAACACAAAGTAAGAAACAAGCACTTATCGATGAAGGATGTACAGTTACTGATTTGACAGACGCAGAACGTAAAGTGTTCAAAGATGTAACAGCACCTGTATGGGATAGTGTTGAAAAAGCAGTTGGTGCGGAAATTATTGGGAAGTTAAAAACAGCTATTGAAGCAGCCAAATAGATTATAAGAATAAATGAATAATATAGAGTGCTGCTGATACCAAAAGCGGCATTCTATAGAAAAGGAGATGTATCATGAAAGCGATAGTATATGAAGGTCCCAATATATTGAATTACAAAGAAGTTCCTGACGTATCACCAAAACCGTTAGAAGTTAAAATCCGTGTAAAGGCTTGCGGCATATGCGGCAGTGATGTACATGGGTACTTAGGGCTCACAGGAAGACGCCTTGAACCCATGATAATGGGTCATGAGTTTGCAGGGGAAGTTGTAGAATTAGGAGAAAGTGTAACGGATTACCAGATAGGAAGCAAAGTTGCGGTATATCCAATCGACTTTTGTGGAGAATGTGTCATGTGCAAGAAAGGTGATGTGCATCTATGCTTGAATAAAAGGGCCTTTGGTGTTCTTGATGTAGATGGGGCTTTTGCAGAATATATTTGTGTACCTGAAAAAAGTTGTTTTAAGGTAGAAGATCATGTATCTTATGCAATTGGATCACTAATGGAGCCTTTAGCTGTAGCCTATAGGGGCGTTGGCCATGCAGGGGATTTAACAGGGAAGACGGTTTTATTAGTAGGAACTGGTACAATTGGATTATTAGCACTTGCATGTGTGAAAATGAAAAATCCAGCTAAGATTTTAGTTTCTGATTTAAGTGATAACCGCTTAGAAGTTGCAAAAGCTATGGGGGCTGATGTCTTAATAAACCCTAGTAAAGAGAATTTTAAAGAGGTGATTGAAAGTCATACTAATGGAAAAGGCGTTGATGTTGCAATCGAAGCAGTAGGCGCTGCGCAGACAGTACAGCAAGCTATGTCCGCATTAGCTTATAGTGGTACAGCTATATGGATTGGCAATAACAAACAAATGATAGATGTTAATATGCAAGAAATAGTTACAAGAGAATTAAAAGTAGCAGGTTCTTTCTTATATGGCTACAAAGAATTCAAGACAGTAGTAGAATTACTGAATAGTGGCAAGCTGAATGTAGAACCATTAATCAGTGCTCAAATCACATTGGCACAGGGAATTGAGTATTTTGAAAAATTGGCACAAGCAGCAGGCGATTTAATTAAAGTAGTAGTGGTCGATAAATAATAGTATTAAATTGATGAAACTTCATGTGAACCATTGACAAAGTCTGAAAAATGGGTAATAATCAAAGCATAGTAGCTGTAATACAACTACGAGGTAATCAACAAACAGCAGTTTTGAGTATAAGTAATGATAAAAATGATTGCTTCCTTAAAATTCTAATAAATTGTACTTTGTGGAGGCTAAAGATGCATATTGAACCGATAAAAAGAGTTAATATAAGCGAACAAGTGTTTAAACAATTGAAAGATATGCTGATTTATGGAGTCTGGAAGCAAGGAGAAAAACTGCCATCTGAGAATAAACTTGCAGAGCAGTTTGATGTAAGCAGAATTACTGTAAGACAGGCGATTCAAAAGCTCAGCGTAATGGGTCTAATAGAAACAAGATTCGGCGAAGGGTCATTTGTAAAAGTCATAGAGCTATCAGATAGTATGAATGCATTAATACCATCTATGTATTTACGAGAACAAAATAGTAGTACTATGTATGAAATTCAGGAATTTAGAGAGACCATTGAGATTGAGTCCACTCGTTTGGCAGCACAGAAATCTACAAAAGAGGACATCAAAGATTTGAAGAACATCTATAAGGATATGAAGGAATGTAAAGGTGATTTAAAGAAATTTGCCAAACAGGATTTTGATTTTCATTTTAAAATTGGTCTTATTACTAATAATAAACTTTTAATTAGAACGTACAAAATTCTATGGGAGGTTTTACAAATTTCCATGACGGGTATCATTGAAGAAATGGGATGTAAAGACGCTCTCTATTATCATTCGGAAATTATAAAAGCCTTTGAGAAAAATGATGGCGAAAAAGCAGCAGAATTAATAAGAGAACATATAAGAAAAAACAAAGAATATTATATATAAAAAGAAATGTTTTTTCTTTTTGGAACACCCTGTACTACAACTGTCAGCAGACAATTAAATGAGTAGACAGATATAATTTAAAATTGAAAGGAAGATAAACGATGGCTTATAGTAAAAAAATGATAGAAGACTTAAAGGAAAAAGCACAACAAATTAGAAAGAACATTATAATCAGTATTGGTATTGGTGTAGCAGGACATATAGGAGGATCTAATTCGGCAGCGGATATTGTAACCGCATTATACTTTCACAAAATGAAACATGATCCAAAGAATCCAAAGATGGAAGATCGAGATAGATTCATATTAAGTAAAGGACATGTAGCTATTCTTCAGTATGCTGTATTATCAGAAGCCGGCTATTTCCCTGTAGCAGATTTAAAGACAACAAAGGATATTGGATCTTATCTACAAGGACATCCTGATGTGATAAAAACACCCGGTATTGAAGCGGGAACGGGATCGCTTGGTCAAGGACTTTCTATTGGATTTGGTATGGCAATGGGATTAAAATTGAATAAGATTGACAGAAAAGTATATGTACTTTGTGGAGATGGTGAACTAGCAGAAGGACAGATTTGGGAAGCTGCTATGTCAGCAAGCGTTTTCAAGACAGATAACTTAGTAGCAATTGTTGATAAAAACAACCTGCAAGCGAAAGGTCCTACTGTAGATAGATTTGACACAAGTCCCTTAATTCCTAAGTGGGAAAGCTTTGGATGGCATACAATTGAAATAGATGGTCATAATATGGAAGAAATATTATCAGCCCTTGATGAAGCGGATACGATAAAGGGCAAACCTACAGTTATTATCGCAAATACCATAAAAGGAAAAGGCGTTAGTTTTGCGGAAAACGTGGTAGCATTTCATAATGGGACACTCACAGAGGAAACTTATAATCAAGCAATCTCAGAATTATCATAGAAGAATAGAGGAGGATAAAACATGGCATATATAAATCAAAGAATTGCATATGGCAAAACATTAGTAGAATTAGGAAAAGAAAATGAAAATATAGTTGTTTTAGATGCAGATCTTGGCGGTTCTACAATGGGAAGTATGTTTGAGGAAGCATTCCCTGAGCGCCATTTTGAAATGGGTATTGCAGAAGCTAATATGACATCTGCAGCAGCAGGGCTTGCACAAACAGGGAAAATTCCTTTTACCAATTCATTTGCAGTATTTGTAGCTGGAAGGGCTTTTGATCAGATAAGACAGACAATAGCTATAGGTGAATTAAATGTAAAAATATGTGGTTCATCTGCTGGTTTGTCTGATTTCGGAGATGGGTCAACACATCAGGCGATAGAAGATATGGCAATTATGAGAGCTATTCCGAATATGACAGTTATCTGCCCCGCGGATGCCAATGAAACAGTAGAAGCTGTAAAGGCAATTGCAAAAGTAGAAGGACCTTGTTACATAAGACTCAATAGAAACGATTATGACAATGTAAGCGAAGAAGGAAAGAAATTCGAGATTGGCATGCCAACAATATTAAAAGAAGGAAAAGAAGTTGTTGTTTTTGCAACTGGATACATGGTTGGATTAGCCCTTGAAGCAGCAAAAGAATTAGAAGGAAAAGTATCTACGAAAGTAGTGAATGTGAGCACAATAAAACCAATGAATAAGGAAGTCATTATTGCTTTAACAAGAGATGCGAAGGCAGTTGTTACCGCAGAAGAGCATAGTATTGTTGGTGGCCTTGGAAGTGCCATTGCAGAGGCATTATGTAAAGAATGTAAGCCAATAGAATTTATTGGTATTAATGATACCTTTGGATGTAGTGCACACAATTATCCAGATGTTTTAAAATATCATGGTTTAACCAAAGAGCATATTGTTGAAGCAGTTACTAAAATGGCAACACTATAATTTATTTAAGGAGGAAATAGAAAATGAAAATAGGATTTATCGGATTAGGTATTATGGGGAAACCTATGGTTAAAAATCTTTTGAAGGCAGGGAATGAAGTAATTGTCTTTGATGTGATTAAGAAGAATATTGACAATGTTGTTGAAGCGGGTGCTATTGCAGCTCAATCGTCTAAATCAGTGGCAGAGCAATGTAAGATTCTAATCACAATGCTTCCAAATTCACCTCACGTTAAAACAGTCGTCATGGGTGTTGATGGTGTGTTAGAAGGAGCAACAGAAGGAAGCGTTTTAGTTGATATGAGTTCTATTGCACCCCTAGTATCTCAAGAATTATATAAAGCATGTAAAGAAAAAGGTGTAAAAATGCTTGATGCACCAGTAAGTGGTGGCGAACCAAAAGCAATAGATGGTACCATGTCTATTATGGTAGGTGGGGATAAGAACGTATTTGATGACCTATATGACACATTGATGATAATGGGTGGAAGTGCTGTTTACTGTGGAGAAATAGGCGCAGGAAACACAACAAAGCTTGCTAATCAAGTGATTGTTGCACTTAATATTGCAGCTGTATCAGAGGCCTTTATGCTAAGTACCAAAGCTGGCGTTGACCCAATAAAAGTATTAAATGCAATCAAAGGGGGATTAGCTGGTTCAACAGTTATGAATGCAAAAGTTCCTATGATTATGGATGGCAACTTTAAGCCAGGGTTTAAAATTGACTTGCATATCAAAGATTTAAATAATGCTATTGAAACAGGCCATCAAGTAGGCTCACCATTACCATTAACAGCAGCAGTTATGGAAATGCTTCAAACTCTTCATGCAGATGGCTGTGGACAGGATGATCATAGTGCTATTGCTAAATATTATGAAAAAATATCTGGTACTGTCATCCGTAAATAAAAGAATAGATTAAAATATAAGGTACCCACCTATAGAAAATGATATTTCAATAGGTGGGTACCTTATATCCTATTGAGTCATTGTTCAAAATTGATTTTTTGGAATTTTAGGATACAGACAGTAAATAAAGACCTTTCGTATTATGTATATTTCTTGCTGAAAAAATAATCTAAACCTCAAGATCTGTGATTATGAAGCTGTCTGATTATGATAAATCATGGGATGAGTTAACGCGAAGTGATTTAGTAGGATTATTTGCACAAGATAAAGCTGGTTTTATGCAAGACAGCATATATCACTTTGCATATAATAGTGAAATGCAGATGGAACATTAGGCATTAAAATGAACAAAAATTACAAAAGAAGATTTGGAAAGGGAAACATAAAATGACGATATTGGAAAGAATTAAAAAGGAAAAAATTATTGCCATTATAAGAGGAATAAGTAATGAAAGAATCATCGATACATGTGAAGCATTGGTGGCAGGTGGTGTAACAATGATCGAAATGACATTCAACCAGTCGAGTCCAACAGGAAATGATGATACATTTCATGCTATTAAGATGATTTCTGATAACTTAGGAGAAAGTGCCTGTGTTGGAGCGGGAACAGTTATGACAATCGAACAAGTTGAACTCGCAGTGAAGGCGGGAGCGAAATATATTATCTCTCCCAATTATGATAAGGAAATCATGGCTAAGACAATTGAGATGGGTGTTGCATCAATGCCAGGTGTGATGACACCATCAGAAATAGTTAATGCATATAAAGATGGCGCAGTTGCCGCAAAGTTGTTCCCTTCAGGGAATTTGGGACTTGAATATATCAAGGCAATAAAAGCACCAATCAGTCATATTCCAATAGTTGCCGTTGGTGGTGTAGACGTAGATAATGTAAATGAGTTTATGAAAATTGGCTGTATTGGCGTAGGTGTTGGATCTACGTTGGTGAATAAGGCTTTGGTTAATGCTGGCAAGTATGATGAATTGACGGAGTTAGCTAGATGTTTTGTTGCTAATGCTAATCTAGAATAGAAATAGCAATGCAAAAAACACATCAAATAAATTAACTTTTTGATAAGGAGAATATCATAGATGGCTAAAATCGTATGTTTTGGAGAAATTATGGGCAGGCTTTGTCCTCCCGGATATAAGAAAGTATTGCAGGCTACTAGTTTTGATGTCACATTTGCGGGTGGTGAGGCTAATGTGGCTGTGTCACTAGCTAATTTTGGTATGCCCTCGTCATTTGTCACCAAATTACCAAAGAATGACTTAGGTAAACTGGTAAAGCGAATTTTGAAAAGTTATGATGTGGAAGTGGAACATATCGTTGATGGTGGTGACAGATTAGGTATGTATTATGTTGAAAAAGGGGCTTCACAAAGACCATCAAAAGTAATATATGACAGGAAATATAGTGCAATTTCCTTTGCAGAGCCAAATGAGTTTGACTGGGATAAGATTTTTGAGGGCGCTACGTGGTTCCATACGACAGGGATTACACCAGCCCTTTCGGACAACTGTATTGAGATTACACGACAGGCATTAAAAAAGTGTAGGGAAAAAGGCATCACAGTCAGCTGTGACCTTAATTACAGGAAAAACCTTTGGTCTAGCGAGAAGGCAAAGGGAGTCATGTCTGAACTTATGGAATATGTGGATGTTTGCATAGCAAATGAAGAAGATGCTGAAAAAGTTCTCGGTATCAGTGCCAGCGAGAGTGATGTGACATTAGGAGAACTCAATAAAACCGGTTATATTGAAGTTGCCAAAGAAATTGAAAGGCAATATGGATGTAAAACTGTGGCAATCACTTTGCGTGAAAGTTATTCAGCCAGCGTCAACGGTTGGTCTGCACTATTGTATATAAGTGGTAAGAGCTATTTTTCAAAGAAATATGATATTAACCTAGTGGATCGTGTCGGTGGCGGAGACAGTTTTGTTGGTGGGCTGTTATATGCATTAAATGAAAGGACAGATCCACAAGAACAGATAGAGTTCGCAGTAGCGGCAAGCTGTCTGAAACATACGATTGAAGGAGACTTCAACCAAGTGACAATATCAGAAGTTGAAACGCTTATGGCAGGAGATGGTTCTGGTCGTGTGCAAAGATAAAAGATTCAATTAAGGTCAGAATATTACTAGATGGAGAAGATTACTTTACAGTTTAACTTATTTAAGAGTAGCAACGGATTATCTTTCTATTATCACAACATCAAGAACCAATAATTCTGCAGGTAAGCCGGGATATTTGAGCTGCTTAAATAAGAGCGCTACTGATTGGATTGCTTTTTGTTCAAGGTCTTGAGCTATCGTTGTAAGCTGAGGTGTCATATGTCGGCTAATCATCAAGTTAACAAATCCAATTACTGAAAAATCTTCCGGCACGCGTCGCTGTCCTATCTGAAGACCGCGGATGAGATAAGAAGCTACTTGATCACTTGATACAAAAGCTGCTGTTAAATCTCATCCAATAGCGGCAATTTTCTCGCCGATTTCTATAATGGCTTCAGGTCTTATATCCGAGTCTACGACAAAATGATGAGTGGGTTTAAGCTCACTCCATGTTTGTTTAGTTCATCACAAAAACAGGCGAAACGATGCTGAATAACACCATGAAAGATGGTAGGTGGGCCAACATGACAGTTTTCGATGACCATGTTTTAGAAGGTAGTGTGCAGCGAGTTGGCCTCCTTTATAGTCATCAATACCTATTTTGAACACCTGATGTATAGTGCAGTAACTGTCGATAAATACCATTGGAACATTATCAGCATAGCGAATCTTCTCTATCTCGTCTCGTGCTTAATTTAATTCGAAGGTATCTCAAATCCTTATATTAAAGGTTTGGGAGATTTTTTTGTTTGTCTGAATTTAATAGCCTTGAGGATTCCTAAGAGATATCTCATGAGGACTCATTTGAGGACGCTCACGGGGTTTTAAAATGTTGCTCATAGATATTTCTACTCTACAAGCCTTAAATAGTGCTTCTCTTTAGCAGATTCAAGCGTCTGTAGCTTAGATAGGGCATTACTTATTTGCATCCTTTTAGCACGGTCTGTAGAAGGGTCGTATATATAACCTTTAGTGACCATGATATCAGAGTGTTGAAGTGCTGCAAGCTCGCCTAATCTTAAACCTAATTGAAAGTTTAATAGAAAGGCAAGGTAATCTGTATCAGCAGGAAAGGCTTCAATTTCGTCGTCATAGCATCGATTAACTTTAAATCGGTAACCACAAAGGATATTCCCTTATAGTATTTGTTCCAGTAGTTGATGTGACGAGCTTCTGATAAATCTGAGATGTTACGGTATTTTTGGTATTGAAGCCACACAGGGAACATGTTTGTGACCGTAAGGACCACTGTTTCATAAGCTCTTATAGAATCATCTGTGAGCAGCTCTTTGACTCGTGATTCAGAAGATTGCTTTTGGTAGAAATCGTAGAGCTTCCTATATAAATCCTCCTTTTTAGGAGCGACCACCTTCTTCCTTTCGTTCTGGCTGGTCATCACATACGTTTGCCAACGCTTATTATTGAAGGAGGGTGGGCTTGTTTTATATTTGTGTACTTTGTCTATTGTAGATTTCATATTCATATTGGTGTTCGTTCGACACATCAGAATTATTATAAAATAGCTTCTGATAAGAGACTGCCAAAAAGTGTTGAAAGTTTCTTTAAGAATGTTATCGTGGCTTTATGGTAATAAGGTGATATTATATTGTATATTTATTGCATCAAATTTATTTCAATTGTTTAAGTTAAGAAGGATAAAAAATCATGTGGACAATGAAATGTTATAGGGATTGCCTGAAACGAATCAAGTGAGTTCATTCTTAGCAATAGTGGACAAGTAATACAGGATGGGGCGACTTAAAAACAACTTAAATACTTGGAAAAATGCTTAACTTAGTATATAATCGTATTATAAACATGAAAGCGAGATAATTATGAAAGTTAAACTGAGTGATATAGCTGGAAAGATGGGGATTTCTGTTGCTGCTGTGTCTATGGCGATCAATAGAAAAGCAGGTGTGAGTGAAGAGACGAGAGCTCAAGTCATGAAAGTGGCTGAGGAACTTGGATATGTTTTCAAAAAAACATTTGTTGAGGAAACAGTAAAAAGAAATTCACAATCCAAAAAATTCATTAAACTATTGCGTATTAGTAAACATGGCTTAGTTGTTATGGAGACTGCTTTTTTCTCAGCTGTAATTGATGGTATTGAACAACAATGCAAGAAAACGGGGAGTGAACTATTAATTTCAAATATTATCTTTGATCCTGCTATGCCGAATCAAATTGCAGATGAATATCACGATGAGGTGGATGGGCTTATAGTTCTGTGTACTGAACTTGATGACGAAGATGTAGTGGGATTAATTGAGTTGAATTGCCCAAAAGTTATTCTTGACAGGCGTTTTGATGCTAACGTTGATACTGTACTTATGAATAATCAAAAAGCATCTAGACAAGCAGTATCTTTCTTCTATTCTAAAGGACACAGAGAAATAGGATATTTAAAGAGCAGCAAACGGATATATAATTTTGATAGTAGATTTAGAAGTTATCAAGTATCCATTGAAAGTAAGGGATTGAAGGTGAATGAAAAATTTATTGTTCATTTAGAGCCTACAATAGAAGGTTCCTATAGAGATATGTTGAGGTATTTAGAGGATAAGTCGTTAAGTGAGTTGCCGACTGCGTTTTTAGCGGACAATGATAATATTGCACTTGGGGCAATGAATGCAATGAAAGAAAGAGGTATAAGAATACCGGAAGACGTTTCTCTTATTGGTATTGATGATATGCCTTTTTGTAATCTTGTGTCACCTCGGTTGTCAACAGTTAGAATTTACAAAGAGGAAATTGGTCGACAGGCAGTAAAGATGTTAGTTGAACAAAGTGCTAACGAAACGGATTGTTCAAGAAAAGTTGAGGTCGATACGCTTTTGGTTGATCGAGAGAGCGTAATGGATTTGAATAAAAATTAATTATAAATTAAGCTCATGTTTGCTTTTTAAGTAATCATGGTCTTTTTTTTTGGGAAAATTATCAACAAACTACAATTAAGTTGATATTTAAGTATATTTAATTATATCACACGTAATAAAGATTAAATATACTTAAAATTAATTGACTATCTACTTAAATTAAGATATAATTTAAACATAAATTCAGTGAAAAAAGCTTAAATTTAACTGGATTTAAAACTTATATGGGGTAGCAATTTCACAAATCGTATCAAACAATTTCCAAGGAGCACAACTTGGTGTAGCAGCGGGGCTAGCGCCTTCCGGCAGATAGATTTGAAACAGAAAAAATGACAGAGGCTCTCATTGAAACGGTTGGATCTACCTATGTGAGAGTAGGCAGAAATGCAGTTGAAGATATTTATGAAAATCTTGATTATGATTTTCAAATCGGAAAAGCCGTTATGTTAAAGGGGGTATTGATGGGACAATTATTGCTTGCGGTGAAACAGTTAGAGTAGCACTTGACGCAGCATTACTACTTAAAAAAGACGGGATAAATACGCGTGTATTGAATATGCATACGCTTAAGACTCTCGACGTGAAATCAATTATCAACTCGGCTAAAGAAATCGGATTTATAGTAACCGTTGAAGAACATAGCATTTATGGTGGCCTTGGAGCCGCTGTAGCAGAAGTTGTTGTTCAAAATCATCCTGTAAAAGTAAAAGTAATCGGAATACCGGATGAACCGGCTATTGCAGGTGTAACGAGTGAAGTTTTTGAGTACTATGGAATAACGGCTGATAAGATAGCAAGTTACATTAAAACAAATAAGCAGGTATAAATATGGAAAAAGTTATTTTAGGATTAGATCAAAGCACATCAGGAACAAAACTTATTATAGTTAATCAAAAAGGACATATAATCTATAAGGAATCTATTGGACATAAGCAATATTACCCTGAACCAGGCTATGTTGAACACGACATGAAAGAAGTCCTTCAACATTGTTTGACAATGCTAGCAAAAGGAATCGAATTTACGAAGGATCGTTATATAATAGAAAATCTGTCGATTACAAAACAATCCTGAAGTGATGGACGCGGATGATAAGGGAGCTTTACGAATCGGAACAGTGGATAGTTATCTTATTTATTGCTTAACAGGTGGTAAAGTTCATGCAACAGATCATACAAATGCAAGCAGAACATTATTGTATAATATTAAGTCAAATACTTGGGACAAGGAACTGATGGATTTATTTTTAGTTAAACCTAGAATGTTGCCCAAACTGCTTTCCTCAAATGACCATTATGGTAATACGGAAGAAGATATTGTTGGAATTAATATACCTATAGTAGGTGTTACCGGTGATAAAAGAATTAATTCGGATAAAGGAATTATGACATTTGTTGCATGGTCGATGGCTTATCAAGTAGCAGATTTAGTTGAATTGATGGAAACGGAGTTAGGTGAAAAACTTGAAGTTCTCAATGTTGATGGTGGACCAACTGCAAATAGTATTCTTATGCAGTTACAAGCGTACTTGCTAAAAACCACATTACAAACAGGTGCAAATAGCGAATTATCTTGTCTTGGTGCAGTGTATCTTGGAGGGCTAAAACTTGGATTTTGGAGCAGTCTGAAAGAATTAAAAGCGCTTAAAGAAAAATCCATGGTTTATGAACCTAATGATCATAATGTGGATACTAAAAAATTAATGAGTGAATGGCATAAAGCTATAAATAGTGTCTTGGTTTAATGGTTATAAGCCTCTATTGAATAAAAAGAATCCTGAGTGATTATAAATTCAATTGGGATTCTTCTTTTCGTTATTCAGATAAAGATTCAGAACTGGTCGTTTATGTCGCCATCGTTATGTTCTTTGCTTTGTTCTTTCAATCTTTTAATCCCTTAACTGAGACATATTGGAATACATCAGAAAGTTCTCTGGCAATACGTAGGACTTTGAATCACTGATTAATCTATCCACTTTAACCATAAGTCGAAGTAATGACATCTTAAATGAAATCGCCATATTCATACATAAAAACAAGGCTATTTACAATTATCATAAGAAAACTAGCATAAACTAAAAAATGTACGTTCTAAAAAGGGTTGTTTAGTAAGAAATGTACGTTATTGAAACTAATGTACCTTGTTTGTTGGTTATTATGTGTGATAATATGCAATCAGTTGTTGGCTGTGTAGTAATATTCGATAACAAAAAACAGAATTCATATAATACTTAAGGAGGATTTATTTTGAAAAGAAAAATGCGTAGTTTATTGGGAATCATTTTAGTTCTGACTCTTGTTCTTGCAGGATGTGGTACTAAAGAAACAACAGACACTGAGAAGGAAAACGGGGAGGAAGAGAAAGAAAATACAACAGAAGGAATTGCAAAACCAGAAAAAATTACTATGATGGTAGATGGTACTTTATTTACGAAAGAAAACGGTCGTGATGCATTTGAAGCTAAATGGGAAGAATTGACAGGTATTGATTTAGAAATTATTCAACCTGATCATGCTGCATATCCGGACAATATTGGACAAACATTTGCAAGTAATGAATGGCCAGATGTCATCTTATTAAATTCATCATTCTATACAGGTTATGGTGAAGAAGGTGCTTTATGGGATATGACAGAGGCGTGGGAAAATTCTGAATTAAAAGCTTCTGGAAGAATCAAAGATGAATCATTAGTAGAAGGTCTAAAACTTGATGGTAGCTTATACGGTATTTCTCCATCTCGTGGTAATGGATGTATTACCTTTGTTAAACAAGCATGGTTAGACAATGTAAATATGTCAGCTCCTAAAACATATGAGCAATATCTGGCAATGATAGAAGCATTCACAACAGGTGACCCTGATGATAATGGCGTCGCTGGTGATACATATGGCGTATCAAGTGCTGGACTTATTGGTGAAGAAATTCCTTATATTAATTACAGTCCTGAATTCTATCAAGATGCTTTCCCAAGTTTCTATAAGAATGATGCAGGTCAATGGGTTGATGGATTTACTGAAGACTCAATGATAGGTGCGTTAGAGAGATTGAAACAAGCTTATGAAGCAGGGTATATTGATAAGGAATCTTTAACAAATGGAACAAGTGACTGTCGTAACAAATACTATGAAAACAAGTTTGGAGTATTTACTTACTGGGCTGGAACTTGGGCTACAAACCTTAAAACAAATCTAGAAGCAAATGGACTAGACGGTGAATTAGTTGCACTTGAACCTATTGCAGAAGTTGGAACATATATTGAAAGACAAGCTCCATCTTGGGCGATTACAGCAAAAGCTGAAAATCCTGAAGCAATATTCAAGTATTTCATTGAAACTATGTTAGATGGTGGAGAAGTTCAAAAATTATTTACATATGGTGTCGAAGGTGTACATTGGTCAACAGCTCAAGAAGAAATATGTGGTAATGTGTATGCTGAAGGCGAATTCCACATGCTTGAAAACCTTGAAAAACCAGGTACTCAATATACAAAGAACCATATTGACCCAATATTGTCAATTAGCCGATTCACTGAATTTGAAGATCCAGGTATAAGCAATGTAGCAGTTGAAGCTGCTGAATCTGCAACAATATTTGCTGAAAACTCAAGATTAGCTTCATTAGTACCTTCAAATGAAGAAATGAGCCAATACAATGGTGATCTTATCACTTTAAAAAGAGAAATTGTTGCGAATGTTGTAACACAAGGTGAAACTATTGAAAGTGAAATGCAACGCTTTGTAGATGAAGGCGGATTAGAATGGTCAGAAATGATTGTTGAAGCTTTAAATAAAAAATAGAAATATTTATCAGCAAGTAGATTAACTGAAGGGTGGAGATGCAAGAATGTCGTTCCGGTGTTTGCGCAGCTCCGCTCTTAATTATAGGAAGGAGCGATATATATATGAGTTCTAAAAATAAGGATATGACATTCAATAAAAGACCGCTTAAGGCAAGATTATATGAATATAGATGGTTTTATGCAATGTTCATACCAGTATTATTGTTTGCTTTAGTGTTTAAGTATGCACCTATACTGGGGGTTAGATATGCATTTTTTGACTATAAGGGTTTTAAAGAACCTGTATTTGTAGGGTTAAAACATTTTGAGAGTATGTTCGTGAAATCAGGATTTTGGGCAGCTTTTTCAAATACGATTGTACTTAGTATCGTGAAATTATTAATGAGTACATTTTTGGCGGTTGGTATTTCGCTTATGCTAAATGAAGTTATTGGTCTTAAATTCAAAAAGGTAGCACAAACAATTATTTATTTACCTCACTTTATGTCATGGGTTGTAACAGCTTCTGTGTTTGCAATGATTATGGCGCCAACTCAAGAAGGTTTGGTTAATGCATTATTAACATCGTTAGGTATACTCGGGCAAGGAGAAGAAGTTTATTTTCTTGGGAACAAAGAATGGTGGAGACCTGTTTATTATTTGATCAATATATGGAAAGATACCGGATGGAGTACGATTCTTTATATAGCAACTTTGTCAGCAATTAGTCCTGCATTATATGAAGCTTCTTCAATTGATGGAGCGAACAGATGGCAGAAAATGAAATTTATAACAATTCCATCTTTGTTGAACACAATTATTATTGTACTCATATTAAACTTAGCAAAGATTATGAATCTGTTTGAATCCGTATTCGTATTACAAAATGATGCAGTTATTCGTCAGTCAGATGTTTTGCAAACATATATTTATACTCAAACGTTCAATAGTGGTGCTTTGCCGAACTATGGTTATACAACAGCAGTTGGGCTTGTAAAGTCATTAGTGGGCTGTGCTCTGGTTCTTGCATGTAATTATGCGAGTAAGAAGGTACGTGGTAGAGGTATTATTTAAGAAAGGAATATATATAATGAAAAAGAAAGATCGTGTAAAAAAATTAAAAAAACCTTTAAATATGTATGACATTGCTATTATTTTGTTTTTTATATTCATATGCTTCTTAACACTAATACCAATTTGGAAAGTTCTTGTGGATTCATTTGATCTTAGAACAGCTTATGGAATGAAGTTATGGCCTGAGCAATTTGGATTGGCTGGGTACTTATCTGTATTTACGAATCCAACACTTTATCATCCACTGATGATATCCTTTATAACAACAATAGTCGGTACGGGTATCGGTTTGTTTTTATCAACATTAGGTGCGTATGTATTAATTCAATTTGATATGCCTGGACGTTCTTTTTTAGCTGGTATGTTACTATTCACTATGATTTTTGATGGTGGTATGATTCCAACTTATTTGGTTTTGAATGACTTAGGTTTGACAAATACCTTGTGGGCAGTATTGCTTATACCTGGGTTGAATGTATTCAACTTAGTTTTAATGCGTAACTTCTTTGAGGGAATACCCAAGAGTCTTTTAGAGGCAGCCTCTATAGATGGATGTTCACCCATAGGAATATTTTTGAAAATAGTATTACCGCTTTCAAAAGCTGCATTAGCTGCTATTGGTTTAATGTTTGGGGTAGCTTACTGGAATGATTATACAAACTATAAAATATACATTATTAATTCAGATTTATTTAATTTCCAAATGAAACTAAGAAGTATTATTCTTGGTAGTGATTTGCCGGCAGCGACAGGAGGAGCGACAGAGAATACGGTTCGTAATGCAGCTATCATCGTGGCTATTCTACCGTTTATGTTTATATATCCTTTTGCTCAGAAATACTTTATACAAGGTGTTAATATCGGTGCGGTTAAAGAATAAACTAAGTTGGAAAGAGGAATATTAATGAGCAAATCTATATTTTGGGCAGGTGATTCAACGGTCAAGGAAAATGATTTTACTACTTATCCTCAAACCGGAATCGGTCAGGGAATGCATTTATTCACTAAAAAAGAAGTACTGATTAATAATTATGCAGAAAACGGAAGAAGTACCAAAAATTTTATTGATGAGTCACGTCTTGCAGTAATCTATGATGAAATCAGAAAAGATGATTTTCTGTTTATTCAATTCGGACATAATGATGGGAAAATCGAAGATCCAAATCGTTATTGTGAGGCGTTTGGCGAATATCAAGAGAATCTAGAAAAATTTGTTAATGTAGCTAGAAATAGAAAGGCTCATCCTGTTTTAATTACACCATTGTGTCGTCGATGGTTTCAAGGGAATAATCAATTGCAAGAGGATATTCATGGTGATTATCCTAAAGCAATGATTGATACTGCCCAAAGACTTGATGTCCCTTATATAGATTTATTTAGCGCTAGTGTGGATTGTTTGAAAAGCTTGGGGATTGATGGGAGTAAGAAGCTTTTTATGAACCTAATAGCTTCGGACTATGTTAATTATCCAGAAGGACTAGATGATAATACGCATTTGAGATATGAAGGTGCAGTACTATTTGCAAATATTATTGCATTAGAATTGAAAAATCTAGGAGGGATCTATGGTGAACTTCTATTAACTCCGGATAAATTATTGAATTTAAGGAGGATTTGAAATGCAAAACGAAAGACTATGGAAAGCCGATTGTGGTGATGGAACCTATAATAATCCAATTCTTTTTGCAGACTATTCCGATCCTGATGTGATTCGAGTAGCTGATACTTTTTATATGACTGCCTCAAGTTTTAATTACACTCCCGGTTTGCCAATACTAATTTCTAAAGATTTGGTGAATTGGGAGTTGAAAAACTATGCAATTACAAATATTGACTTTGAGAGGTATTTAAATCCAGCCCATGCTAAAGGCATATGGGCTCCTGCTATTCGTTATCACAACAATAAATATTGGATTAGTTATGGGATGCCTGACGAAGGCATTTTTATTATTAATGCAGAAGATCCTCTCGGAAAATGGAGTGATCCCATATTGTTACTTGAAGGCAAGGGATTTATTGATCCTTGCCCTTTTTGGGATGATGACGGTCGTGCATATATGATTCATGGTTATGCAAAAAGTCGAATTGGTTTTAAGAGTATATTAGGTATATTTCCAATGGATATTGATGGAACCAAGGCAATTGGTGATGACCGATTTATCTATGATGGTACCCAAACACAAGAAACGATTGAAGGACCAAAAGTTTATAAAAAAAATGGGTGGTATTACATCTTTGCGCCTGCAGGTGGAGTTGAAAACGGCTGGCAAACGGTACTTCGATCTAAGAGTTTAGAAGGTCCATTTGAAGAACGTATTGTAATGCATCAAGGAGATTCAATTATCAATGGGCCTCATCAAGGAGCTTTGATAGATACGGCAAGTGGAGAAGAATGGTTTGTTCATTTTCAAGACCGTGGCTTTTATGGACGTGTTACGCATCTTCAACCGGTAACGTGGGTTGAGGATTGGCCGATAATTGGTGTGAATCCGAATAGTGAAGATTGTGGTGAGCCTTGTGTTCACTATGAAAAACCTAAGGGGACTCAGGAATGTGAAGTCGCTTATCTAGAAGCGGATGATAAATTTCACAGATCAGAACTTGGATTACAATGGCAGTGGTTAGGTAATCATAAAAAAGAATTCTATTCCCTAGATGAGAGAAAAGGCTTTCTTCGACTATTTAGTCATAATCCATCGGGTGACATTCCGGCTACGTTATGGAACTCGTCGAATGTATTGACACAAAAGTTTGTTTGTCCAATGTTTGAGGCTGAAATAAAAGTCGATTTTCACGGACTTAATGACAATGAACAAACAGGTTGTATCATTATGGGTGGCCATTATGTATATATGGCGATTAGAAAAGAGAAGAATCAATATCACTTTGTTTATGTTGAATCGGACAATGTTGCTGATGTGCAATTAGAAAATGTACTTTTAACCAAACCAATTGAAAATGGAATGGATACCATAACTTTTCGTGTTGTTCTTGAACAAGAAGGTGGAATCATGATTATTCGAATGCTCTATGCTTTTGATAATCAGAATTTCAAAGATACTGGATTTATATTTGAGCCATCAGACCATACCTGGGTTGGCGCAAAGCTTGGACTTTTTTCTCTTGCGCTTGATGAGGCGGAACATGAAGGTTACTCGGATTTTGAATATATTCAAGTTAAAAACTTATCAAAAGGGGAGCTGTAGATGAAGCTTTTAGAAGCAATTATAGAACAGAAATTAGAATTGGTTGAAGAGATTTTGACTAATGATCCAATGTCTATAGAAGGCTCGAACGAAGAAGGGATTCCTTTGAGTTTTATTGCTGCGAGGACAGGTAATATTGATATAGTGAAATATATCGTTGAATATTCTAGAGAAAGTATGGATAGGGGGGATGATAATAATTGTACTATCCTTCATTATGCAGCTATGTCTGGAGATGTTGGATTAACTAAATACTTGGTTGAAAAGGTGGGTATGTCATTAACTGCTCCAGATGTAAATCTTATGACAGCCTATGACATTGCCCATGATATGAAACATCAAGATCTTGAAAAATATATAGTTGGAAAATGTGGAGTGAAGCATAAAGACATGTATAGAAATCCTATTCGAACAGGAATGTTTCCAGACCCATCAGTCGTTCGCGTAGGGGAAGATTATTACATGGTTAACTCAACTTTTATTTACTTCCCATGCATACCGATTTCCCACTCAAAAGATCTGATTCACTGGAAAATAATAGGCTATGCTATTACAAATCCTGATTGGGCAGATCTTGACGAATTAGATGGAGGACGTGGCTATTGGGCCCCGGATATTTCATATCATAAAGGAAAGTTCACTATTGCGGCAACCTATCGTATGAATGATACAGGAACTATATATCGTAAACAAATAGTCGTTTCGTCAGAAAAGCCAGAAGGACCTTACTCTAAGCCGTGCTTCATTGATGAAGATGGAATTGATCCGTCAATCTTTAATGATGAAGATGGAAAACGTTATATGCTACTTAATCGTGGGGCTAGAATTCTTGAATTAAGTGATGATGGTACTAAACAGTTATCAGAAGCAAGATTATTATACTATGGTGATTATAAACGGGCACCGGAAGGGCCACATTTGATTAGGAAAGATGGCTACTATTATCTTTTTCTCGCAGAAGGTGGAACAGGTCCGGGACATCGTATTACGGTTGCACGTTGCAAAACTTTATTTGGCATTTATGAACCCTGTCCTTATAATCCTATTATGCGTCAGGTGGATGAAAAAGCGGCAATACAGCGATGTGGCCATGGAAAACCTGTTATGACCCAAAACGGGGAATGGTTTATGGTTTATTTGTGTGGAAGAAGGATAGGTGATGGTTGCAGCATGCTTGGAAGAGAAACGGCTCTTGATCCTATTCGTTGGACTTTAGATGGCTGGCCTATTGTCAATGATCTTAGAGGTCCTAGTGCGCTTCAGAAAAAGCCGGATTTACCAGAGTGTGTTTGGGAGAATCAAGATAACGATGACTTTGATCAGTTGAGTTTAGATCATGAATGGATGTTTCCGAGACCCCCTGAAAAAGATGGTTATTATCTTCTTGATAGTAAATTGTTCATTTCGGGCAGCAAAGCACCAATGCATTCAAAAGAGGCTCGAAACATCGTTTTAAGACGTCAGAAGCACTTTGCATTCACCGCGGAGACTAAGATGGAATTGGTAACGATGATTCCAGGACAAGATGCAGGTATGACTTGTTATTATGATGAAAACACTTGGTTGAAATATGGCGTTTTCTCTCTACTGGATGGTCAGTTGGCATTAAAAGTGATGGAACATATTGGGGATATTGATAAAGAGTCTGAAAATTTGATTATAATAAATAAGAGTGAAAAGGAAATCTACTTGCAAATAAGGACAAACTATTTACGCCGCGAATGCTATTACAGCTTTGATGGAATAGAATACAAATTATTTGATGTGCTTGAAAATGTTTATTATCTATGTGATGAAGGAATCAATAAAGGTAAACGTTTTACAGGGGCAATGGTTGGTGTGTATGTTTATGGTGGAAATAGTAGTCTTGTGGTTCCTTTTGAATTTTTTAATTATTCACCTGGTTAATAAGAGGAGATGAATTGGTTTTACAAACCATTGTCCTAATGAAAGAGTTAC
>Ga0314774_1000484_pt1 | contig 31778 bp, 32 predicted proteins | sample MetaGCBIA2018_FD_204515 | JGI IMG/M metagenome (GOLD analysis project Ga0314774, IMG submission 204515) | Cryopeg brine microbial communities from Beaufort Sea near Barrow, Alaska, United States - CBIA 2018 | ecosystem: Environmental > Aquatic > Marine > Coastal | place: USA: Alaska | collected... | reverse complement strand
CGCAGGGCGGGATCGCGAAGGCTCGGATGAAACTGGTCGCAGTCCACGCCGCGTCCGAGATGCGCAAGGTTATGAAAACCTGCCCGCATAAGCTCTTTTTGCTGGGTCGGACAGGCGGTCAGCGTCAGTTGGGTGCGGTTGTGGAACCAGCGCAGGTAGCTCATGACCAGGTGCTGCAGTGGTCCGACGCCGTAGTGATCGGCATACTGCTGAAAGTGGGTGTGAAAGCCACTGATGACCGGAATGCCCATGCCTTGCGCCACACGTAATGCAGACCATCCAAGCGGGCCCTCAGTCGCCAGATAGATCGCGTCCGGGCGCTGCCTCTGCCAGAAGTCACGCAGACGCTTACTGGCAGGCAGCCCCCATTGCAGACCCGGATAACCGGGGATAGGCATGCCTTTGGTCCGGCGCTCCAGAAGACCGAGCCGGTCGCTTTGCCCAGGTTGTTCGCCCGATTGCGCGGGCCTGATCAGTTGCAACAAATGGCCGCGTTGCACAAGGCCCTGGCACAGATGGCTGAGCGTGTTGGCGACGCCGTTAACCTGTGGTGCGTAGGTTTCGGTGACCACGGCAAAGCATTGGGGTGCAGCAAAAGGAGTATCCATGCTGATAGCATCCCGTGCCGTGGTGATGCGCGTATGACAACCTCATGACAGATTTATGTAGGCGATTGCCCGCGCTCGCGCACCCAAAGCAGTGTGGAACCGGCAACAGCGGAAGGCATGACCAGCAGGTTAACCAGCGGAATAAGCATGCCGACGTACACGGGTAAACCGAAGCCGAGCGATAACATGCGTCGACCGCGCATCCAGCGCAGCATGTCGATGAAGCTGACCTGATCGTTGTCGGCCTGAAAGTCTATGTACTGCACCGCCATCATCCAAACGCCGAACAGCAGTAACAGCGGCGATGAGACCAGATTGACAACCGGTACGAAACTGAGCAGCAGAAGAATGAGCAGTCTGGGCAGGTAATAGCCTATTTTGCGTAATTCTCGACCCACTGAGTGGGGCACCACGAGCATGATGTCGCGCAGACTGGTCGGCGGACTGACTTCTCCGCGCTCCTTTTCAGCAACCTTTTCGGCGAGAAAGCCATAGAAGGGAGAGGCGATCAGATTGGCCACTATGCTGAAGCCAAAAAACAAGACGAGCAGGACCAACAGCGCGAACAGCGGCCAGAGCAGCCATTCGATAAAGCTCAGCCACCCGGGCACGGTCGCCATTAATTGCGCCATCCAGATGTTGAATTGACGCACGCCCCAGCCGATCAGCGCTGCGAACACGGCAAGATTCAATAGCAGCGGAATTATCACGAAGCGGCGCAAGCCGGGCTGACGCACGCGTTGCCAGCCCTGACGCAGATAATCGGGGCCGCTCAATGGGACAGAATTGTGCTTCATGAAACAGATCCTTGCTGAAAGAAGATAAAAGGCTGCTGCGATAGGGTTAAACTATCCGGCTTATACAGTGATTGGAATACCCAATGCCTGCATGCATGGCTACCATGCGTGGCTGCCCTGTTCGAGCGGGGTGGTTTTGGCGATCGTCCGTAGAGAGTGAGGCTGCAAGATAATCGAGGCCTGCTCAGTTAACTAATTCCACCGCAATAGCGGTGCTCTGGAGGCAGCATGACCGAAGCACGTCACACCCGTCTGATCATTCTCGGATCCGGCCCGGCCGGTTACAGCGCTGCTGTTTACGCCGCACGCGCCAACCTCAAGCCTGTGCTGATCACCGGTATGCAGATGGGTGGTCAGCTGACTACCACGACCGACGTTGATAATTGGCCCGGCGATGTTGAAGGCCTACAGGGGCCGGCCTTGATGGAACGGATGCGAGAGCATGCCGAGCGCTTCGAGACCGAGATCCTGTTTGATCACATAAACAAGGTTGATCTGACCAAGCGTCCCTTTACCCTCTGGGGCGATCAGGGCGAGTACCAGTGCGATGCGCTGATCATTGCAACCGGCGCCTCTGCCCGTTATCTGGGCCTGCCCTCGGAAGAAGCCTTCATGGGTAAGGGTGTCTCGGCCTGCGCCACCTGTGACGGATTCTTTTACCGCAACCAGGAAGTCGCCGTGATCGGCGGTGGTAACACCGCCGTCGAGGAAGCCCTGTATCTGGCTAACATCGCCAAGAAAGTCACCGTTGTGCATCGTCGCGAAGTGTTCCGCGCCGAGAAAATCCTGCTCGACAAGCTAATGTCGCGCGTGGCGGAAGGCAAGATCGAACTCAAGCTTAACGCTACCCTCGATGAAGTGCTGGGCGATCAGACCGGCGTGACCGGGATGCGCATCGCGCTGAACTCCGGCGGCACCGAAGACATCAAGCTCAGCGGTGTGTTCATTGCCATCGGCCACACGCCGAACACCAGTCTGTTCGAAGGCCAGCTGGACATGAAAGATGGCTACTTGACCATACAGAGTGGTACCCAGGGGAATGCCACGGCTACCAACATACCGGGCGTCTTCGCGGCTGGCGACGTTGCCGACCACGTTTACCGTCAAGCTATTACCTCAGCAGGCGCCGGCTGTATGGCGGCCCTTGATGCAGAGCGTTATCTCGACGAGCTGTAAGAGCTGCTAGGTAAAGCGGTTTCAAGTATTGGCTGAACAAGAGGCCTCCTATCAAGGAGGTCTTTTTATTTTTGTGTCAGATTCTGTATGGCGATGGACACCCGGCGCAACTCGGGGAATAGCAGAGCCGGGTCTGGACTGAGCTCCAGCCCGGCGTCGCTGACGATCGCCAGCGTCCAGTCGCCACCTTGCCAGACCATAGGCTTCCGTCCGGGCTTATCCAGACTCTGCAGGCGCAGGGAAAAGACATTCTGCGCCGGGCTGTCCGTATGGGCCGCGAGCTTGAACAGCGATTCATACAGCGTCCAGGCCTGGTAGAAAGCGGCCTGCGAATGATCGTGCCGGCGTATCCATTGTCTGATATGGGGTTCTGGCAGCATCTCGACCAACGCATCGAGCCGGGTTGCATGGCGTTGGACGGCGCATTCGAGATCGAGGCCGAATCGCACCTCGGCCAGTCCGACAATCACCCGACCCTGCTTGTGGCTGATGTTGGCAAACCAGCCGGGAGGCAGGTCTGGATGGAATGGCTTGCCCCGACCGCGCGCACTCCAGTGCACGGTCGGGCAGTTCATGCCGAACCGCGCTGCGAGCTCGCTCAGGAGCGCCCGCGCGTAGCTCGAATGGTCCGCGCCACGGCTGCCGGCGGGCAGATCGGCGCCAGCCAGCAGCAGCCGGCGCGCGCCTGAGGAAGGTTTACTTGGCGAGGGTAACGTCATCGCCGCGCAACGTGACCCCGGCCATGATGGCGCCGGCATGACACTCGAATTTTGTGCGGTCATCCTTGCGGAACACGTCGGTCTTCATGGCTATCTCCTTTTTGATTTATCGGGGCTCAGCCCAGCGGCTAAAGATCAGCGAGGTATTGATACCCCCAAATGCAAAATTATTGCTCATGACGTATTGGCAATCGATGTGACGCGGCTCGGCCATGATGTAATCCAGGGCAGCGCATTCCGGATCGGGGGTCTCCAGATTGGCGCACGCGTGGAAACGGCCGGCCCGCTGCATCTCGATCGCGGCCCACGCCTCCAGAGCGCCACAGGCACCTAGGGTATGCCCGGTCAGGCTCTTGAAAGCGCTGATGGGCACCCCGGAACCGAACACCGCATGGGTGGCGTGACTTTCGGCGACATCGCCAATGCTCGTGGCGGTGCCATGGGCACTGACGTAGCCAATCTGCTCAGGGCTCAGATCGGCGTCCGTCAGTGCCAGGCGGATCGCCTGTTCCATCATGGCGGAATCTGGCTGGGTGACATGACGGCCATCGCTGTTGGTGCCAAAGCCCATGATCTCTGCGTGGATGGTCGCGCCGCGCGCCAGGGCATGCTCCAGGTCCTCGAGAATCAGGGTGCCGGCGCCTTCGCCGACGACCAGTCCGTCGCGGTCCTTGTCGAACGGCCGGGGCGAGGTATGCGGCGCGTCATTGCGCGTACTGGTGGCAAACAGCGTGTCGAACACGGCCGCTTCGGCGGCTGAAAGTTCCTCGCAACCACCAGCCACCATCGCTTTCTGCCGGCCGAAACGGATAGCCTCGTAGGCATAGCCGATGCCCTGGCTGCCCGAGGTGCAGGCGCTTGAGGTCGTATGGATGCGCCCGCGAATGCCGAAGAATACCCCGATATTGACCGCGGCGGTGTGCGCCATCATACGAATATAGGAGTTGGCATTGAGCCCATCGGTCGACTTGTTCAGCAGCATATTGCCGAAGTCTGCAACCGCATCGGGTTCACCGGCGGATGCGCCGTAGGAGATGCCCATATCGCCACTGGTCACCAGAGGGCTGTCCAGCAGACCGGCGTCGGTGAGGGCGAGCTCGGTGGCACGGGTGGCCATCTGCGCGCCACGGCCCATGCTGCGCAGGGCGCGGCGGTTGTAACGGATGGGTAGGCTGAAATCGCTGACAGGCGCGCCGAGGCGCGTATGCAGGCCCTCATATTCAGACCAGTGCGGCATGAAGCGCACGCCGGTCTCGAGGCGGTCGAGCCGATCCTGGATGGTCGCCCAGTCGTTGCCAATCGGCGAAAAGCCGGCCATGCCGGTGACCACCACGCGGCGGCCGAGTCCGTCCGGTCGAGTTGCGGCCGTCATCAGCACATCCCTCCGTTAACCGCGAACACCTGGCGGGTGATATAACCGGCATCTGCCGAGCACAGAAAGGCCACCGTAGCGGCGACTTCTTCTGCGGTGCCCAGGCGCTGCATGGGGATGGCTTTCAAGGCTTCTTCGATCACATGCTCTTCCGCCATCTCGGTATCGATCAGCCCCGGGGCGACGCAATTGACCGTGATCTTGCGTTTGGCCAGCTCCACAGCCAACGCCTTGGTGGCGCCAATCAGGCCAGCTTTCGAGGCGCTGTAATTGACCTGGCCACGGTTACCCATCAGCCCCGAGACAGATGACATGACAACGATACGGCCGGGCTTGCGACGCCGGATCATCGGCATGCTCAGTGGTTTGAGCACGTTGTAGAAGCCGTCGAGATTGGTGTGGATCACACTGTCCCAATCAGTGTCGCTGAGCGCAGGAAAGGCGCCATCGGCGGTGATGCCGGCGTTGCAGACCACGCCGTAATACGCACCGTGTGCCTCCACATCCGCTTCGAGCGCGTTCCGGGTTGCTTCCCGGTCGGCCACATCGAAACAGAGTATGCGTACCTGGCGACCCATGGCCTCGATCTCCCTCGCAACTGCCGCCGCCGCGTCCTGTTGCTTGCGGCAGTGCAGCACAATGTCGAAACCATCTCTGGCAAGTCGCAGGGCAGCGGCCTTGCCGATACCACGGCTGGAGCCGGTCACCAGAATGGTGTCGCTCATATTTTTTCTCCTGTTTGCATCGCCGTCAGCAAGTCTTCCGAGTCGGGCTGGAAGACTTTGAGTGTCGCGCTGGCCAGCGGTTGTTCATGCTGATTGAGTATGTGGCACTGGAAGGCAGCGAGGCCGTTATCCGCCCTGAAATCCTGGCTGATATCCACCCGTACCGGGTCGCCGAAGGCAAAGTGCTCGAGGCTGCATTTGTAGCGCCTGCTGCCGAGCAGGAACCCGACCAGCGGGCTGCCTCCGGCGGCGATTTCCTGTACGCCAGCCCAGGCAGCAACGGCCTGGGCCATCCATTCCAGCCCGACCCATCCTGGTATGCCTTGCGCAGTGGCGAACAGATCGTCGGCAGCGGGAGTGACTTCTGCACGCAGGCGTTCAGCGTCTACAGCCAGTATGCTGTCCAGCAGACACATGCCGCGCTGATGCGGTACATAGGGAGCGATGGGGCAGGGGAGAGTCAGGCCGCCGATGGTGGTCGAGGTCATTCGCAACGCTCCAGAAGCAGCGCGATGTTGTTACCGCCGAACGCGAATGAGTTACTCATTACACGCCGAAAGGCGCCGCTGGCGGGGGCATGTGGATCGACATACGTCAGTGTGGGGATCTCGGGATCAAGCTGCCCTTCATGCACATGGGGCGGCAGCAGGCCGGCGCCCAGCGCCAGCCAGCAAAAGCCCGCTTCCAGTGCTCCGCAGGCACCGAGCGTGTGGCCGGTCAGCGCTTTGGTAGAGCTGCAACTCAATGTACTACCAAAGACCTGGCTGATCGCTAATGCTTCCATTGCATCGTTTTGCCGCGTGGCGGTGCCATGCAGATTCAGGTAGTCGATCCCGGACGCGCAAGCGCCCGCCATATCCAGCGCTGCCCGCATGGCGGCAATGGCGCCCTCGCCGGCGGGATGCGGTGCGGAGATATGATGTGCATCGCTGGTCTCGCCGTAACCGGTCAACTGGATGCCACCGGTTTCTGCGGTGACCAGAAAAAGTGCCGCAGCCTCGCCGAGGTTGATGCCGTCGCGCTCCCGAGTAAAGGGCTGGCAGGGTGAATCACTCAATGCCTCGAGCGAGGCAAAGCCGTTGACGGTCAACCCGCAGAGGCTGTCCGCGCCGCCAGCGACGACCGCATCGCACAGCCCAGCGGCAAGCATGCGGTGGGCGCTGGCCAGGGCCTTGGCGCTTGAGGTGCAGGCCGTCGACAGGGTGTAAGCAGGACCTTCAGCGCGCAGCAGATTGGCTAGAAAACGTGCGGGGGAGCCTATTTCGTGGCGCTGGTAGTAGAAATCGGCGGGCCACTGGCCCGTACTGCCGCGCTCACGCAGGGCCATTTCGGTTTCGCCGATGCCCGAGGTACTGGTCCCCAGAATGACGCCGATGCGGGCATGGGGTCGGCGCGCGGCATAAGCAGCCAGCTGGGGTTGCAGTTGCTCGAGGGCGGCCGCTAGCAGCTGGTTGTTGCGCGAGCGATGTTCGGCCGGCCATCCAGTGGTATCGGGCAGCTTGGCCGTGACTCTACCCAGTGGCAGTGGCCGGCCGGGAGTGTAGCCATCGTCGACGCAAAACCCGCGCGTTCCGCTGAACAGAGCCTGGCTGATAGTCGCCAGGTTGTCCCCCAGGGAACAAACCAGTGCCGGCGTGGATAACCGGCAAGGCGTCAGATGGCTGGACATAAACGCTCTCTAGGTTGGTTCGCCAGGGCGATCGGAATTATGTACAAGCGGTAGCCTGTCTGAATGTCGTCAATAAGGGTGCAGGTGCTGGACAGCCGGATGTTGGCAACCAGTGCGTCCCGATGATAAACGCTATATCCCGACGCGTCTTGTCGGACAGACCATGGGCTGCGTTTGAAATTCTGTTGCAACTCGGCCACCGGCCAGAGGCTCCAGGCCAATCTGCTGGCGAGCCAATGGGCGGTAAAGGGCGGCTCGAACGCGGCGCCGGATAGAAAACGCGCACCGTCGCTATCTTGCACCAGGGTCAGCAATCGTTGCCCCTGAGGGCTCAGCAGGGCCATGCGCAGAGAGCGATGATCGTGCTGGAGTACGCCCAGGAGGGTGTGGCTCTGGTCCGGTGCTTCAATGATCAGGCGCTCTACGCGCTTGGGCTCGGGCGCGAGCGTCGCCAGGTCTGGCAGCGGTGCATGGCTGGCGCAACCCGCGAGGAGAGCGAGCATAACTCCGCTGAACCACAGGCGCTTGAAATGCCGGGTAGCTATCATGGAATGACGGGCCCGCCAGCCGCTTCGTCAAGCTCCTCGACTGACGCTGCGAGGGCGTCAAGTCGGCGCTTGCTGGCGGCCACCAGGGGATTGTTCCGGTCCCAGGCGTAACCGGCCAGCACCGAGCTGACCATTTCCCGGATACGCGGCGGCTGCCGACGGCTGAAAATGATGCGGGGCAGCCGACCGTCATACCAGGCTTCGACGAATTCCCGGAAGGTGGCCACGCCCCGGCGCAGGGGCTGTTCGAATTGGGCATCCCAATCCACGGTTTCGCCGGCCAGCTGCCGCTGCACCAGAGGTGCGGCGCGCAGGGCAGAATCGAGCGCAATGGTGACGCCGGAGGAGAAAACCGGATCGAGGAATTCACCGGCATTGCCGAGCAGCGCGAAACCCGGCCCGTGCAGGCGTTCGACGTCTGCGGAATAGCCCTCCAGGCGGCCTACATCCCGGACCGCAGTGGCACGGCTCAGCAGTGCGGCAAGCCGCGGTTCCTCACGCAGAAAATGCCAGAGCCGGCTGGCGTCGTCCGGCCCACCGCGCTCCAGCGCTTCGCGCTCACCGACGACACCTACCGACGCCCGCCCGTTGCTGAACGGAATGAGCCAGTACCACATGCCCTCCTGTTCGGGGTGGAGGGCGATCAGAATTTTTTCGCTATCATAATCCGGGCAGTCGATGCGGTCGTCGATATGGGTGAACAGAGCGCAGCGCGACTCGAGGGTGGAAGCTTTGCTCAGCCCCTCCAGCCGTGACAGCACACGGCCGTAACCGCTGGCATCGAGCACGAAGCGGGCCCGCAACTGCCTGCTTTTGCCTTCGCTGTCGACTAGTGTGAGCTGGGGCTGGATCGGATCAGCAATAAATCCGTCTACCTGGGTGTCGAACTCGACGCTGGCACCCGCCTGGACGGCTCCGTCGATCAGTCTCTTATCAAAGTCCGCTCGCTCGACCTGCCAGGTGGTGCTCGGCCCGTCGCTGAATTTCTTCCGAAAGTCGATCGCTGTATCACGACCGCGCCAGGTGAAGGCCGCGCCGTTCTTGACCTGAAAGTTGCCGGCCATAGCGGCGTTCAGCAGCCCGCATTCGTGCAGATGCACCATGCATTGCGGCAACAGACTTTCACCAATGGAAAAGCGGGGAAACTGGCTGCGCTCTATCACATGCACGCGCACGCCTCGGCTGGCGAGCCATGCGGCCGCGGCTGCGCCGGAGGGTCCGGCGCCGATGATGGCGACATCCGTGTGGTCGATCGGCGTAGCGGGTTGTGTGTCCATACTTGTCTATTTCCGGTCAGGGAGTGGTGGACTGCGGACTGGCCAGCCGGCGCGGGCAAAGGGCACCAGCAGCCAGGTACAGGACAGTCCGATCAGGCAGGTGCTGCCCAGGTGTGCCAGCGCAGGGGTGCTGCTGAGCGCCAATAAACCGAAGGCCAGCAGACTGGAGGCGCAGGACAGGGTGACAGCCAGCCAGGCAGCACGGCTTGTAGCGTGTTCGACACTGAATATGCCTGCGTCCAGACCGATGCCCAGCACCAGAAGCAGGCCGAGCAGGTGGAACAGGGTCAGCCCGGTGCCCATGGCACTGAAAATCGCCAGCGTGGCGATCACCGCGCCCATCGGCGGCAGCAGCACCCGCCAGGCAGCGGTGCGATAGCGCCAGGCGAAGACCAGTCCCAGACCGAGAACCGCGATGGCCAGCCACAACGCTATGCTATCGCGTAGCCGGCTGAACTGTCTGCCCAGCCGCTCGACTGTGTCCTGGAATACGATGCCATCCTCGAGAGCGAGCTGCTGAATCCTGTCGCGCGCCGGCGGAGTCATCTCGCCCAGGGTAACGATTGCAGCAGGTCCGGAGCCGCCAGCCGAGGCTAACCACAAAGCCTGGTCCCGTTGCCCGACGGGCGAACTCAGCCACTGCTCGATACTCAGGGGTTGAGCTTGATCAAGGGCCTGGTTCATCTGCGTTGCAACCGTTGCCGGCAGGCCGGCGCTCTTGATGAACAGCGGCAGCGCATCGGCATACCGCTGTTTGACCTCATCCAGATTATGTCCCTGCGTTGCCGTTGAAGGAACGGCCTGTGCGATATGCCGGTAGTAGGTGAGTTGGCCGGTTGCAGATAGCTCTGCCAGGCTGTCGTCGAGCGCTTCCAGCCGTGTCAGGAGAGCCGCCGGGTCCGGTGCAGTCACTAGCAGATAACGCCGGCCACCGGGTCCGCCCACGATGATCTGTACCCGTCGCTGCTCGTCTATCAGCTCCGGGGGTGAGGTGTTCAGTTGGCGCAGGTCATCACTGCCTTGCAATGCTGTGCCTATCAGGCCTGCTGCCATCACCGCACTGCCCGCCAAGACGATCCACGGCCAACGCACCTCTGCCGGCAATTGCAGCCAGGCCAGCCTGTTGGCGAACCTGGCTGTTGCCGGATGGGTATAGAGTGGGAGCAGCGGCAGCCAGAATCGTACGGTCAGCCACGAACCGAGCAAGCCCAGCAGGGCGAAGGTTGCCATCTGGCGGAGCCCGGGCATCGGGGTTGCCAGTTGCACCAGATAGGCTGCGAGGCTGGACAGCAGCCCCGCCCGCAATGCAGGCCAGAGGTGTGACAGGCGACGGTCGGGCTCAAGATGGCGGGCGCATTGCAAGTGCAGTGCGTAGTCGATGGCGACACCTATCAGGCTGGCGCCAAAGGCCAGTGTGAGCAAATTCAATGTGCCGAAGATCAGCCAGGTCAGCGGCAGGGCAAACAGCAGACCGCATGCCAGGGGTAACAGCAGGCTCAGCAGGGTGCGGGCATCGCGGAAGGCCAGCCAGAGCAGGCCGACGATGCCCAGCAGGGAACCCAGGCCGATACTGGATATCTCCCGTTTAGCCTGCGAGGCCCCGGCTGCGGCGTGAAACACCAGGCCCGCCCGTAATAGGGGCGTGTCGGGGTGCGCCTGACCGAACGCTTCCAGGCTCGCATTGAGCCTTTGCTGCAAAGCCATGTCGTAGGGACTGCCCATGAGTTCGCCGGTGACCACCAGCCAGCGCCTGTCCCCTTCGCTCAGAACCGGGAATTCGCCGTCCAGTTGCAGCGGACCCAGCTGCTGGCTCATCCAGGCGTCGAGCAGACCGAACGGATCGCGGCGTAGCGCGTTGTCGATTCCGGGGGTGTACAGGCGGGTCACCGCACGCTCCGCCCAGGCATCGGGAGCGGCGCTGCTCAGGGAGTCCGCCAATAGATAATAGCGCTGTTGTGACAGCTCGGCCCCAGGCGGCGCCAGCGGCTGATCCGTAGAGGACACGACCACCTGGTGGTCGCGCAGCAGTTGCAGAAGTTGAGTGGCTTTGCCGCGAGGCTCATCGCCGCCAACCAGGAGGGTCAGCCGGTTCTCGACCGCGCCGGTTAACCTGCTATCGGCCCGGTCCAGCAGGGGAGTCTGGGCGTTGTCCGGCAGCAGGCTGGTGATGCGCGTGTCCCATGGCGAGCCCTTGACCAGCTGCATTGCCAACACGATTGCGCATACAAACAGCAAAACGCCCCAGCCCCACGCGCCTGCGCGTTCCCGAGGAGTGAGCAGCGAGCGGCCGTTGGTGGTCGTGTTCACGGAGTCTGCGGCACCATGTCAGGCGTGCACTCGGCGGCGGTCAGGTTCAGACTCAATCGATCACCATCGGCGAATATCATCTCGATATTCTCAAGTAGCTGTCCCCCTGCGACACGCAACAGGGGCAATTGGGCGGCGACGCGGCCATCCAGCGGCGTGATTTCGGCGCTCCAGGCTGCAAGCTCGCCGCTGACGTCGATCTGGAAATGTTCGTCCAGGCGCTCCCAGTCCCCGCCGAGAAGCGCAGTCATGACCGGGAGCAACAGGTGGAAACCGGGCGGCAGGTCAGGGTTGTCAGCGCTCAGCCGGATTTCGGTTGCTACCGGGGTTTCGGTGCGCCAGATAATCCCATCTTCTGTCCGCTTGAACGTGCCGGTGCTTTCGATATCAATTTCGAAATCGGCGAGCCATCGGCTTTGCCTGAACTGGCTACATTCGGGGCTGTGGCTGGCCAGCTGCCGGGCCAGCGCGGCGGTATCGGGCGCTGCGACGGAGGTGGCGGCCGACAGTCCAAGAGCGATCAGAAACGCACCGGTCAGCCGCCGACGAGTCAGGCCGGTCATGCCGCGACGTCCTGCCAGGCCAGCAAGCGCTTGATCAACACCGGCGGCGAGGCTAGGCGCATCTCCAGGTCCTCGACGCCGACTGCGACCTGCACGCTCCAGGCGCGGGTTAGGCGCTTGCGGGTGCTCGCATCGCGAATGGTGTAGTCGATTTTCAGGCGATGCTCCCATTCGACGAGTCGCGCTTCGATGGCGATTGTCTGGGTGAATACCATGGGGCCGGCGTAGCGCAGGCGCAGGTCGATCACCGGCCAGGCAAAGCCTGACTCGCGCATCTCCAGGTAGTTGTAATTGATCTTGTCCAGCAGCGCGCAACGGGCAATTTCCAGATAACGTACGTAATGGCCGTGCCACACGATCTGCATCATGTCGACGTCGTGGAACGGGATCGTCATCTCGGTTTCGCATGTCGGCAATGGCCGTTGATCAGGCGTCATACAGGCTCCAGTGGCGTTGACGGATAAGGTCGCAGAGCAGGCGCAACTCACTCTCGAGGGCGCGGTCCTCTCCCAGCGCCGGGAAAGCGCTCCTGCATTGGGCCAGAAACTTTTGTAGTTCAACCGACGGGGGCGAGGTGTCGGCTATTTGGCTACGCAGTTCCACACCCTGGCAGGCTGCGTGCAACACCGCAGCAGCCACCTGCTCAACCAGGGTGAGAACGCGCAACGCATCGCGGGCGGCGATGGTTCCCATGCTTACCTTGTCCTGATTGTGGCATTCGGTAGAGCGGGAAAACACGCTGGCCGGCATCGTCAACTTGAGGGCTTCGGCAGTCCAGGCGGACGCGCCGATTTGCACCGCCTTGTATCCGTGGTTGAGTGCAGCGCGTTCGGCAGTGGCGCCGCTGAGGTTACTTGGCAGGCCATGGTTGAACCGCGTATCGACCAGTTGGGCCAGCTGCCGGTCGAGGAGATCGGCGATATTGGCGCAGGCCTGTTTCATGCTGTCCATGGCGAACGCGATATGTCCGCCGTAGAAGTGTCCGCCATGCATGACCTTTTCCTGGTCCGGATCGATTAGCGGGTTGTCGTTAGCGCTGTTGAGTTCCGTTTCCAGAAACTGGCGCCACCAGGGCAGGGCGTCTTCCACCACACCGATCACATGGGGGGCACAGCGGGTGGAATAACGATCCTGCAAGCGTGCGGAGTTGCGCGGGGTGCTGGGCGCATGCAGGTCAGCCCGGACCCGGTCGGCTACCCGATTCTGGCCAGGATGGGGTTTTGCCGCGAACAGGTCGGCGTCGAAGTGATACGGGTTGCCGTCCAGCGCGTATACCGCCATGGCGCTGATTCGCGAGGCCAGTCTGGCCATGTAGTTGCAGCGGGCGAACGCCAGCGCGCTTAGGGCCGTCATCACCGCGGTGCCGTTCATCAATGCGAGCCCTTCCTTGGGTTTGAGCCGGTAAGGGGTCAGCCCCATTTCGGCGAAAACCTCGGCCGCGGGACGCCGCTCGTTGCTGACGAGCACGTCACGCTCACCACACAGCACCGCCGCCAGGTACGACAGGGGCGTTAGGTCGCCGCTGGCGCCAACCGAGCCCTCCTCGGGTATCACCGGCACGACGTCGTGCTGCAGCAGCCAGACCAGCCGTTCGAGCAATTCGATGCAGACGCCGGAGTAACCACGGCAGAGGGATACTAGCCGGACTATGACCACCGCGCGCGCCGCTTCGCGCGAGAGGATCTGGCCCATCCCGCAGCCGTGGAAGGTGTACAGCTGGCGAGGCAGGCTTTCGATATCTGCGCCGGGTACGACGCGCGTGCACGAGTCGCCGTAACCGGTGGTGACGCCGTAAATCACCCCATCTTCCGCCAGCAGTCGCTCCAGAAATGCGCTGCCCCGGGCAATACGGTCTCGGAACGCCGCGTCGCTTGAAAGCTCCACCTGGCAGCTGCCCTCGGCAACGGCGAGAACCTGCTCCAGGCTGACGTGGGAGCCGTCCAGGATCAGTAGTTCACTGGTCGGTAGTGTGTTATGCAGTTGTGTCATGGAGCTGTTCATTGTCATTGAGCCAGAAAGGATAGAAGTTGAACCACTGAAGCGGCTGTTTGCGGACCTTTTCGGCCAGACCATCGGCGTAGCGCTGCATTGTGTCAGCTATCCAGGCCTCGCGCTCGCGGCGCGGTAGTCCGACAGTGTCGCCAAACAGGGTGAAGTCGATCTGGAAACGGTCGCCTACACGGACGCAGCTCAGCTCATACACCGGACAGCGCAGCAGTGTGGCGAGCAGGAAGGGGCCTTCGGGAAACAGGGCTGGAGCTCCGAGAAACGGCACGGCGCGCATGCGCTCGCCCGATACCGGGATACGGTCGGCAGCGATGACAACGAAGCCGCCCTGGGCGATGCGCTCAGCCATGTCCTGAGCGGTACCCGGCGTGATCTCGGTGACTTCCAGTATGTCGGGTCTCGTCTGGCCCGCGACCCGTTTCAGAATTTCGTTGAACTTGCCCGCATTGCGCGTGTGCATTAACACGGTCATCTGCAGGGTGGGCTGGCTGCGAGCCATCGAGTTGGCGACGTCCAGGTTGCCATGGTGAGAGACCAGGATGATCCCGCCACGGCCCTGCTCGATGGCCGAACTGAACGCTTCAAACCCCTTGCCGGTTAGCTGCTCTTCAGTAATCGAGCCGCTCCAGGCAGCTACCTTGTCCATCAAGGCGCCGCCGAAAGCGAGAAAGTGCCGGTAGCTGCGCCATAGACACGAGAGGGGCTTGTGCTTGAGTTCGGGGTCGAGCCGGGTCAGGTAATCCTGCGATACCCGGCGGGCGCTGCTCTGGGTCACGAAGTACCAGAAAATCACTGGCCAGAGCACTAGCTGAAACGGCCAGCGTCCCAGTCGACGCTGAATAAACACCATTATCTGCATGCCGGCGATGGTGCCACTCTCGCCGACTCTCGCCCAGTGGCTATTCATGAGATGGTTCTTCTGATGCGTTGGCGCAGCAGAGACGGCAGGCGCAGCAGCATGCCGGCGAACAGCTTTGCATGCATGGCGGCAATCAGCAGGTTGTCGTGCCAGAGCCGGAAATGGCTGACCCCGTCGATCGGATATTGAACCCGCACCGGCAGATTGACGAACGCGCCGCCGGACCAGTGCCAACGCACGAGTATCTCGGTGTCAAAATTCATCCGGTCACCGCAGGGTGTTTTATCCAGCAACCGGTTGATCTCGGCCACTGGATATAGTCGCGCGCCGCACATGGCATCGCGTATATCCAGCGAAAGTGTATTGATCCAGACCCATATGTGCGTGGCGTAGCGACCATAGAAGCGTATTGGTGAAATGCTCGCGTCATACTGGGGGTAACCGATCACCACCGCGTGGGGGGCGACAGGCAGTTGCTCGAGAAAGGCCGGCAGATCCTCTGTGGCATGTTGTCCATCGGCGTCAATCTGCAATGCGTGGGTGAACCCCCGCCGGCCTGCTTCGCGCAAGCCAGCCCGGACCGCGGCGCCCTTGCCGCGATTGACGGGCAGACGCAGGAGCTTGCAGCCCTGTGTGCTCAACTCATCCAGCACTGCTGCGCAGTCCGCATCGCTGCCGTCATCGACCAGTAGAATCGGCAAACCCAGGCCACGCATTTGCTCGACCACCCGGGTGATACTGCCTGGATGGTTGTAGACCGGGATCAGCACGCAAGGAAGCACCTCAGTCATATCGTCGGCTCCTTGGCCACCAGCATGATGCGACCGGCGGCATGACGGCCCTCATGGGATTCATAGGTGAAGGCAATGCCGTCCGGGCGCTGCGTCAATTGCAGCGTGCAGCGCATGCCGGGGCGCAGTGGGCGCTGGAATTTCAATTGCTCGACGCCGCTGAATCCAGCTTTCTCGCCGAATGCCTGCTGGCCCAGCTGCATGGACCACTGTACCAGCACAACGCCTGGGACAAGCTGGAAGCGGTCGAAATGTCCGTCGAGAAAGATCAGTTTTTCTGGCACTTCCAGCGTCAGGGTGCGCACGGTCTGGTTGTTCACTGTTTCGGTCAGCCAGCGCGGCGCTTTCTGATCGTCAATGTCATTGAACAGGCGCTGAATCAGACTGCGGTCAAGCTTGCCCTGGGCGTTGGTGGGAATCGCCTCTACGAAACGCCAGTAGCGGGGTAAAGTCACAGTTTCGAACTGGGTAGCCAGAGCGCTGCGTAATCGCTGGATCAGTGCGCGTCTTGCGGCATGCTCGTGGGGGATCCTCTCGGGCGAGACAACCACAATCACGCCCAGCCGACCATCCGCTCGACCGAGCTCGACGCAGCGCGCGGCGGCCACGCAGTCCATCGCGCTGAGGGCATCTTCCATCTGCGCAAGCGATAGCCGCTTTCCGGCTACTTTTACCAGCCGATCTTCACGGCCCAGTAACAGAAAGCCATGTTCCGCAAGGCTGATGCGGTCCGGGTGGCGCCACCATGTTTCCGGGGACGGGAGAAAGGGTGATCTCAATGCCAGGCAACCCTCGTCGTCGCGTATCTCAACGCCCGGTAAGGGCGTCCAGATCGCTTCGAGTCGTTGCTCACGCCAGGCGATTCCGCCGGTCTCCGTGCTGCCGTAGATCTCGATGACGGGGGTGCTGAGCACCGATTCCGAATGGGCGGCATGTTCAGCGCTCAGCGGCGCCCCGGATGACAGTATGCGTGTCAGGCTACCCGGGGCGGGCCACCCAATATGCGCCGGCAAGCGCGAGAGCTGCGGAGGTGAGCTGACCAGGGTGACGGTCAGTAGGCAGCCACTGGCTTCGCGCAGACGCTCGGCCAATACTTCCGGGTAGTGGCAATCCAGGCTGGAGAAGGGCCTGCCAGTGCACAAGGGATGCAGCACGCCCGTGAGCAGTCCATAAATGTGTTGATGGCTTACTTGCGAGACCACCGCGGAGGTGTCGTTCAGTGGCCACAGACGCGAATGAACCTGTAGCTCTGCGTCCAGCTGGCTGAAGGTCTTGGGCAATGCCAAGGGCTCGCCGCTGCTGCCGGAGGTAAACAGTATCAGGGCCTGATCATGAAGGTTCAGTTTTGTCGGTGCTGGTGGTGTTGACGATGAGCGTGCGGAGCCGTCTTCCGGATACGGGGGTATTTGGCCGTCGATCCGGCTGGCTATTCGCGATAAGGTTTCAGGGCGATCATCGGCGGACAGAACCGCCACGCGGCCAGTTTCCCATAGAGCCAGCAAGGCACTGCAAAAGGTCAAGGGGTTACGTTCGCATAACAGCCATGTGCCTCCTGGCTGATCGGCCAGCCAGTGACGCCAGCGATCTACCTCAGCTACCAGAGTGGCGGAGTAGACCCAGTCTTCGGGTAGCCCGGCTGATTTCATCTGACGGCGCCATGGCAACCGCCCCAAGGACATGAAGCTCATATGGAAACCCCGCGCACCCGCCGCCGAACCAGCCATTCGGCGGCGAACATCAGGCCCATCAGCAGATAGCTAATCAGCCCGTTATAGAGTGTCCAGGTCGCCAGGTCGGCGTAGAGCGCCGTCCAGGCGGCAATCGAGCCGTTGACCACAAAGAAGCCACACCAGGCCTGCGTGACCTTCCGAGTATAACGTACGCCCGCAGGTGGTAGATCCGGCTCCCGCAATCGCGCCAGTCGCTCTATGAACGGCTGGCCGCGCATCAGGCTAGCGAAGAACAGGCCGAACATCACCACGTTCACTGCAACAGGGTAGGCACGCATGCCGAGTTCTTCCCGGCTCAGCAAACCGAGCGCTACCAGCGCGGCAGCGGCGATGAGCGCGAGCACGCGTGCCTGTGGTATGCGCCAGACGAGTATTAGCGCGCCTGCGATAAGCAGAACCCAGCTACCCACTGTCTCGTGCAGCCAGAAGACCGCTGGCGGCCACGCCAGGAGCAGAAGGAATCCCAGTGCATTTTTCAGACCCGCAGGCACGGTTAGCGCTGCATCAGACGTTCTACGGCATTGATCACGTCGTCCACCGTGCGAACCGACTTGAAGTCATCGGGGTTTATCCGCTGGCCGGTAAAACGCTTGAGCTCGACAACCATGTCGACCGCGTCGATGCTGTCGATGTCGAGGTCTTCGTACAGACGGGCTTCGGGCCGCACGTTACTGGCGTCAATTTCGAACAGCTCTACCAGGGTGTTGCGCAGAAACTCGAAGATGGCGTCGTTGGTATGGATGGCTTCAGTTGACACGGCGGGCCTCTACTAGCTTCTTGAGGGCATCAAGGCTGGCAAAATGACTACGGGTTTCCTCTGCTTCGGCGTCGAGCTTGATGCCGTAGCGTTTCTGCAATGCCAGTCCCAGCTCCAACGCATCGATGGAATCGAGTCCTAGGCCCTCGCCGAACAGGTGAGCGTGTTGGTCGATGTCCTCGGGAGTGATGTCCTCAAGCTCCAGAGTGTCGATAATCATGTGCTTCAATTCCAGTGACAGGTCTTGGGTCTCGCTCATGGCGGAACTGCTCCAGTTCTTTGTTGAAATAATCGTTGAGCCAACAGGTCAGTTCCCTGGCGCGCAATCGGTGAGGCTGTGACGCGTCGCCTTCGAGAGGAAGGTCATCCAGCACCCGCAGCCTGATTCGAATCTGCTGGGGAGGTATATGATACCAAGGCTCACCTTTGGTCAACGTGACCGGGGTGCAGGTAATAAGCACTGGTGTGATGGCAGTGTCGGCACGTAGCGCGATATTGGCTCCGCCGCGTCGAAACTGGACTTTGCCTCCTGGCGCGGTGCGGGTGCCTTCCGGGAACAGGATCAACGAGTTCCCGCGCGCGAGACTGTCCCTGGCGGCGGCGACGACGGTTTCGGGATCGGTATTGGTGATGTAGCCGGCCGCTTTGATCGGGCCGCGGGTAAACGGGTTGCGAGCCAGCGCACCGTTGACGATACAGTCCGCGTGCCGGGTATGGGCAACCAGATAGATCACATCGATCAGCGAGGGATGGTTGGCCAGAACCAGCAGTCCCCTGCGTTGCAGGCGCTGCGTATTTTCCAGATCATATTTCACCACGCCCAGCACGCGCATCAGGCCGATAAAGGCGCGAAAGGCCAGCTGGATTAAGCGTCGCATCCAGGCGCGGCGTTTATCCAGGTCACGCACAAAAACAAGCATTGCCGGTGCAATGACGATTCCGATGATCACGCCGCCCAATCCGAACATACTGAAGGAGAGCGCGGTTCCTGCGCCTCGACGCCACTGATCTATTGTCATGCGTGCTCCAGATGCCAGGACTGCCGGGCCGCAAGAACTGCCTCAGGCGACTCGAGCCAGGCCATTATGTCCAGTGGTGTGGGTCGGGCGGCGACCTCTCTGGGGGCCGAGTCAAGCCGCCGGCCGCGACCTGCGGTAAGGCGCAAGCCGACAACGCAGGCCGAGTCGGGGTGCTCGGTGTGTTTAGCGTATTCAGGGGGCATGTCGCCCTCGGAAAACACCACAACCACGGTGTCATGTCCCGCGGAGAGGTAACCCTGAGCTTCCCACATTAGTGCTTCGAATTCGTCCCCGCACGCCCCCAGTGCCTGAATCGGGCTGCGGTGCTTGCGCGCGATGGAATAGACGCCTATCACGGCATTGTGTACCGACATGGAAAATCGGGCTGGGGAGATGGTTTCTTCGCGAGCCAGCGCTGAAAGCATGTCCAGCGAGCCTGTCACATCGCCGTGGCGGGATGCGTAAACCAGCGGGAAATCGCCGCGGGTGTCGAGGAGGGCCAGGATCTCGCAGGCAGCCTGCCCAGCCTGGTCGAGACGGCGTCTCAGCATGGCAGGCAATAGCGGGGTCTGGATCCGCGCATCCAGGTTATGGGCCGGATCTGCTGGCTGATTCAGGGGCGAGGCGCTCCAGCCTGCCCAGTCTTCAATATGAAGAGATTGGCGCATCCGTGATTGCTTTTTTTAGTGGCGTCAACAAGCCCGCAAGTTTAACTGGTCGGCTTTCTAATGGCCAGATAATGACATTACATTTTGTCATATAAAATTCGTTTCCAGCATGGGAGTCGATGCGCGGCCCCGTGCGGCGTTCGAACCAGTGGTAGTGATAACGAGAGAATGCAGGCTAAATTGGTGCCGACCCGCCATCGACTGGCATTTGTCCACCGTGATCGGGACTGACCTTTTCCCAGGAGTTGCCATGAAAGTACGCTCTGTTTTTCTCGCCCTCGCGCTGACCGGTTTTTCTGCCATGACATTTGCTTCCAGTTTTATTGGCACGACCAATGCGCTGGGCTCGTCGCTCGCCAACATCGCGGAAGCGTTGGGTGATAGTACGGCTTCCTCGCTGGGATCTGACAAAGTTGTCCTGCAGGCTCGTGAAGATGCCGCCAGTTTTGTCGGCAGCGACGGTGAAGTCCGCGGCGTCAATCTGGAAGCAGCGCTGGCGCATATTCGTAGCCAGAGGCCGGAACTGCAGGCCAGCGATATGCAATTGGCCGAGGCCATCCTGGCATTGTGATGAGCCTGGTAAGCCCGCAGCGGTTTCGCGGTGATTCACCCGTTGAAACCTAGGCGGCGAGCGGCCCCCCAGTGGTACGCAAAGCTTGGTTTCGCGGTACTGGTTATGTGGCTGGTGACGTTTGTGTCTCCTGCGTCCTCTGCGCTGCAAGTGCGGCTGGATGACGCGGGATTGACCTTCGAGCAGCGGCGTGCCAGTCAGCAATTGCTTGATGCGGTAGTAGCGCTGTTGCCTCCCCCGCTGGTTGCCCAGCTCGACCGTGAAGTCACTCTGCGCTGGTCCTCGCGCCTGCCCGACGACGTGATGGGCAGGGCACGGCCCGGCGATCAGATTCTTTTCAACTGTCGCTGGCTCGATGCATTGGTGCAGGGTGATGCCACGGCATTACCTGCAGATCGTCAACATGGCACCTTGCAGCGAGAGCTGCAGGCGACGCTGATCCATGAGCTGGCGCACCGTTGTGATCGGCAGCGCAAGAGCACTGGCCTGATCGGTTTGCCCGCTGAATGCCTTGGCCAGGCTCAGAGACGCTTTACCCTCGGCGATCATCCCCGGTTGCTGGAATTGGCAGGCTGGCCTTTGCGCGTGGGTGGCCGCGGTGAAATTGAATCGCAGAACAACCAGTATCTACGCAGCCCGGATCCCTACGAGCTGAGTAACCCCCGCGAATTTGTCGCTGTAAATCTGGAGTACTACCTGCTGGATCATCAGTACCGGTGTCGCAGGCCGGCTTTACATGACTTTTTCCAGGACCATTTCAACTGGGCGCCGCCCGAGTCTGCCGGTTGCGCAGAGGGGTATTCCTATATCAACGCTGGTCTCGATCCGGATCGACCGGCGCTGGGGAAGCTCGATCCCGAGCGGATTTACCAGGTGCACTTCCTTCTGGCCGAGCCCAGCGATGCCTGGGTCAGCCGCTGGGGCCACAGCATGTTGCGAGTGGTCATCTGCGCACCGGGCAGGCCGCGTGGCTCGGCTTGCCTGCTGGATCTCGAGCACCATCTGGTGCTGTCCTTTCGCGCCTTTGTCGGCGATGTGCAACAGTCGAGCTGGGACGGCCTGACCGGCGCCTATCCCTCCAGGCTGTTCCTGCTACCTTTGCAGCAGGTGGTGGAGGAGTACACCAAGGTCGAGCTGAGATTGCTGCAATCATTACCACTGCGGCTGACGCGCGATGAGCAGATCGCTCTGGTGGAGCGTGCTGTCGAGCTGCACTGGAGCTATGACGGTACCTATTATTTCGTCAGCAAAAACTGCGCCGTCGAAACGCTCAAACTGCTGCGCAGTGGCACCCGCCGCCCGGCGATTCGCCAGGTGGAGAGTGTCACGCCGACCGGTCTGCTGACGTTGTTGAAAGCGTCTGGTGTGGTGGACGACTCGGTGTTGCAGGACCAGCGCGAAGCCCAGCGTCAGGGCTTTTACTTTGACTCCTACCGAGAGCGGTATCGGTTGATGTTCGACATTGTGCGCGAGCGTCTGGAGGTGCCTCAGGAGAGAGTCGAGGACTGGCTTGAGCTGTCAGCGCAGGACCGTCAACCCTGGATTGCGCATGCCGACCGTCGTGCGGCAGCGGCGATGCTGCTGCATGATCTGAAACAGCGCTATCTGTCGCGCGAAGGTTCGAGGAATGCCGGGCTTGAAGAAGCGGGTGAGCTGATGGGCCAGTTGTTGAAGGACAGCGCTTTTTTGAGCCGTCCGGCCAGCTTGCTCGACGCCGGTTATGGCCTGCCGCAGCAGGAAGAGCGGATGCAGCTCAAGCGGGCCAGTGATGCGAGTCAGCAAGGCTTGCTGGCGATCACTGAGCTGCTGGATGAGCGGGCACTTGATCTGATAACCGCTGAAACGCGCACGGCACTGGAAGAGTCGGAACGGAACATCGTGCAGCTGGGTGAGCGGGTGCGGCAGTTGCATCGGGAGGCAGGCGGGTTGATCCTGCCCTGACTGAATGAAGAGTGACAGCCGGGTCGCTACCAAAAGTACCCCTCTCCGCCGTCGAACTGTTCCCTGTTAAGCTCAGCTGGTCGCACCAGGCGCGCGTATTGCTCGGAAAACTCCCCCAAGCTTCTCGGTTGGGATTACAAGAAGAGCAGGGCGCACGTATCGGATCACGCGCCGGTCTTTGTGACCTCGGCCGCAAGCTACTCAACCCCAAAAATTCCGCTCGTTGGGGGCAGGCAATTGCTCCCCGGGAGTAGGCCTGCTGCCATCACTGGTACGGCACGTTGGTGAGAATCCAGTCGGTGAAATAGGGGTCTTCAGTTTCGTACCTGCCCTGGACTACGGGTGCCAGATGCCCGTTTTTCAACAGCCGGTTCACTGCGTTCTGGATCGAATGGATGTCAATATCATCCATTCCCAGTAGGTCTGCGATGAAGGCCCGAGCTTCCTGGCTATACAGCCCTTGTGTGTTCCCTGTAATGACCCAGTGCATAACTGCTTGATCGACTGGCTTCATCTCCGTCCAGGCCGCCAGATAGAATTCATCCTGATTGTTCGATTCCAGGTATTCCTCAGCAGTGGTTGTAATGTGGGTTCCGCCCCGGAGAATCAGTTGATCGAGTACTTGGCGAAAGTCATAAGGCACTTTCTTGACCATCTTGAACGCAGCCTGACACTCGTTGATAGCCAGAGTCCGACCGGTGGCCTCACTGAAAGCCTCGGCCATGTGCTCCAGATAACCCCGGCCAAACTCTGGTAGATCGATGGTTTGCGAGCTGCTGAAAAGAGGAGCGTTCCGTTTTTTGAATAACTTTTGGAGCCCGGCACGACTAGAGCCAGTATAGATAGCACGGACCTTTTCTTTGTTGGCATCAATCATCCCCCGAAGGGCATAGACCAGAGGTTCAAATGACGTGTTGGTAGCCAAATGCTGGACCTCATCAAGCGCTAGCAGGACGCGCCGACGGTCTGCCATCAGGACATCAAACATTTCCTGAACGGCCTCCAGCTTCTGTGCCTTCTCATCTCCAGCCATATCGACGTTCACGCCACCTACGGGCGTATTGATTCCGCCACCGCGAAGCTTGGACAGCACCTTCTTGAACTTTGCCGTGCGCGTGATCTGGCTCGATGCTTTCTGTAGGCCGAGTATCATGCTGTCAACAGGGTCAGCCATCCGATCCCAAAAGTTGACGTAGACGGTCAGGTAGTCGTGCTGCTTAGCGGCCATTGGCAAGAGGTCATGCAGCAGGAATTCTGTTTTGCCCATCCGGCGCGGAGCGAACAATGTCAGCGCTGTAGTGGCTCCAACATCGAAGCGGTCTAGGACTTGCTCAGCAAGGTCCCTGCGAGCGTAATGCCAGTTGATCTCCCTCCAGCGCGCTGCCATAGCTATTAGTATCCTTTAGTAATTGGTTTTACTAACTTAGTACGTATCGCTACTAAGATCAACTAAAAGCAGCTGTGCTGGGATTGATGGTTTTATCGCTCATGGGGAGGTCTGAACTGTTCTGGCCGGGGAAGACCAGCGGGTATTCGCCTGTTATCTCTTCAAGCTGGCGCAGGATGGCAACAGATTGGCGGGGTAGGGGAACTACATGGGGGCGACGGGCCTTCATGCGCTCTTTCGGAATCGTCCAGATAGCGCTGTCTAAATCGAATTCTGACCATGGCGCCTGTCGTAACTCACTAGGGCGAAAAGCAGTCAGCACCAGCAGGCGAATACGTAACGGGTCAGGATGTTAAGCGTTGCGCTCTCCGCCTTGCCCAGCAATTCTGGCAGCTCGGCAAAGGTGACGTGCGGATACAACCCCTCAATCCTGCCCCTAAAAATTCGGGCTTTCAAGGTAACTCACGGGAACTGTAGGCAACAAAAAACCCGCTCGGGGCGGGCTTTTAGGGGTGTTTTGGGTCTTACTGATACCACCTGAAAACATCAGATGGTGCCTCGAGGGAGAATCGAACTCCCACTCTGTCACCAGAAACGGATTTTGAATCCGCCGCGTCTACCAATTCCGCCATCGAGGCCTGCGCATTACTGCAGACGGCGCGGAGTATACGAATCCCATGACGCGATGGTCAATGGTAAGACGCGTAATAAATCGGCTTTCTTTGGCCCGGCCCCTGGGTTTCAGCTATCATGCTTGGCCTTTTCCTTTGCCGGATCATTCCCACGCATGCGTCTCAGCGACTTCCATTTCGACTTGCCAGACCGTCTTATTGTCCATCATCCGCTGGCTGAAAGGCGGTCCAGTCGGCTCCTGTGCCTGGACGGGCCGAGCGGGCAGGTCAGCCATCAGCACTTTGTTGATCTGCTCGACTACCTGCGCCCTGGCGATCTGATGGTATTCAACAACACGCGGGTGATCCCTGCGCGCCTGTTTGGTCGCAAGGAAACCGGCGGGCAGTTGGAGATTCTGGTCGAGCGAGTGCTTGATGCCCGCCGCGTGTTGGCCCATGTGCGGGCCAGCAAGTCGCCTAAGGTCGGTAGTCGGATCATTACCGAGGGCGGAGCGGTGGCAGTGATGGTCGCGCGGCATGATGCTCTGTTCGAATTGGCGTTTGACGAGGATGTACTGGCTTTGCTTGAGCGGGTTGGACACATGCCGTTGCCGCCGTATATCGACCGGGCTGATGAGCCAGCTGACCGTGAGCGTTATCAGACGGTGTATGCGCAGAAGGCCGGCGCTGTGGCAGCGCCCACTGCGGGATTGCATTTTGATCGTGAGATGCTGCAGTCGATTGCCGACAAGGGCGTGCATCGTGCCGAGGTGACCTTGCATGTAGGCGCCGGCACGTTCCAACCGGTCCGTGTCGCGCGCATTGAAGATCATCAGATGCACAGCGAATGGCTGGAAGTCGACGCGGGCGTGGTTGAAGCGGTCAATGCCTGCAAGGCGCGAGGCGGTCGGGTCATTGCTGTCGGCACTACTAGCGTGCGCTCACTGGAAACGGCCGCTCGAGACGGCGTGTTGAAGCCTTTCAGTGGCGATACCGATATTTTCATCTACCCTGGTCGACCATTTCATGTGGTGGACGCGCTGGTGACTAACTTCCACCTGCCGGAGTCGACCCTGCTGATGCTGGTGTCGGCCTTTGCCGGTTACCAGCAGACTATGGCGGCTTACCAGGCAGCGGTGGCCGAGAACTACCGGTTTTTCAGTTACGGTGATGCAATGTTCATCACCCGCAATCCGGCTGCGGCCGGACCAGAGGACGCAGTATGAGTCACATGAATTTCGAACTGCTGGCCACTGAAGGCAAGGCGCGTCGCGGCCGTCTGACCTTCCCCCGTGGCGTAGTTGAAACGCCGGCTTTCATGCCTGTTGGCACCTACGGCACGGTCAAGGGCATGCTGCCACGTGATGTGGAGGCGATCGGAGCGCAGATTATTCTCGGCAATACCTTCCACCTGTGGCTGCGTCCCGGCACCGAGGTCATCAAGGCACACGGTGATCTGCATGATTTCATGCAGTGGCAGGGCCCCATTTTGACTGACTCGGGCGGCTTTCAGGTATTCAGTCTCGGCGCAATGCGCAAGATCAAGGAGGAGGGCGTGTATTTCTCCTCTCCGGTAGACGGTGCCAAAGTGTTCATGGGACCGGAGGAGTCCATGCAGGTTCAGCGGGATCTGGGCTCGGATATTGTGATGATATTCGACGAATGCACGCCCTATCCGGCAGACGAAGATACTGCCCGGCGGTCCATGGAGTTGTCCCTGCGCTGGGCCAAACGATCGAAGGATGCGCACGCTGGCAATTCGTCTGCGCTGTTCGGGATTGTCCAGGGCGGTATGCACGAGTCGTTACGTCTGCGCTCGCTCGAGGGTTTGAACGAGATTGGTTTTGATGGTCTGGCAATCGGTGGCTTGTCAGTTGGCGAGCCAAAGGAAGAGATGATCAAGGTGCTGGACTTCCTACCGCAGCATATGCCTGCTGACAAACCCCGTTATTTGATGGGCGTCGGCAAGCCGCAGGATCTAGTTGAGGGCGTACGCAGGGGTATCGATATGTTCGATTGCGTGATGCCAACACGCAACGCTCGCAACGGTCACCTGTTCGTCGATTCGGGGGTAATCAAGATCCGCAATGCGGTGCACAAGCGTGACACCTCAACGCTGGATGCATCATGTGATTGCTATACCTGCCAGAATTTTTCCCGCGGATATCTGCACCATCTGGACAAGTGCGACGAAATGCTCGGCAGCATGCTCAACACCATCCACAATCTGCGCTATTACCAACGGCTGATGAGCGGTTTGCGCGGTGCCATCCAAACAGGTACATTGAGCGCCTTTGTGGACGACTTCTACGCTCGGATTGGCTTGCCGGTACCTCCCCTGGAGGCCTGAAAAGCGCCCTGGAAGCGCCCTTGATCTGTCTTTCGAGTTAATACTACAGGAGTGTCACATGAGCTTTTTCATACCTGCCGCGATGGCCCAGACGGCTGAAAGCGCGTCACCCTTGGGTGGCGGTTTTGAATGGATTTTTCTTGTCGGTTTCCTGGTCATCTTCTATTTGATGATCTGGCGTCCCCAGGCCAAGCGTGCCAAGGAACATAAAAACCTGATCGGTGGCCTGGGTGTGGGTGATGAGGTCGTGACCGGCGGCGGTATTCTCGGCAAGGTCAAGAAAGTGACCGACGAATTCATTGTGCTGGAAGTCGGTGATGGCCAGGAACTGAAGTTCCAGAAGGGCTCTGTTGTCGCCGCGCTGCCCAAAGGCACGCTGAAAGCCATCTGATCGCCACCTACCACCTTATTTCGGGCGCCCTTCGGCGCCCGGATTGTTATCGGGCTCCGATATGCTCAACCGTTACCCCCTCTGGAAATACTTGCTGATCATCGCCGTGTTGATGCTTGGTTTGCTTTATGCCATGCCTAACCTGTACCCGGATGATCCGGCTATTCAGATCTCCGGCGCACAAACTGGTCAGACCATCGAGCAGCGCGAGCTGGACCGGATTGAATCGGCTCTGCAAGCGGCTGGCATCGAGACTAAAGGTACTGATCTGGGCGATCTGGATCGCTCTGGGCTGGTTCGGCTGGTCGAGCGTTCCGATCAGCTCGCGGCGCAGGATGTGGTTCGCCGTACGCTTGGTCAGCAGTTCGTCGTTGCGCAGAATCTGGCCCCAACCACCCCGCAATGGCTCATGAATATTGGCGCCGGCCCTATGAAGCTGGGCCTAGACCTATCCGGTGGCGTGCACTTTCTGCTTGAAGTCGACATGGACAAGGCTATTGAGGCGCGCGTCAATGTCTATGAGAGTGAGATCCGCAACCTGCTACGCACAGAGCGCGTGCGTTATCGCAGCATGCCCAGTCAGGGCAATGTGTTGCAGTTTGGTTTTACCGACGCAGAGCAGCTCAGTGACGCTCAGCGATTGGTCAGCGCCGATTACAACCAGTTTCAGATGACTACGGTCAGCCGCGAAGGGCTGGAAGTGTTGCGCCTGACGCTGACCGAGGCCGAGATGGCCGAGATTCGTGATTATTCGGTGCGTCAGAACCTGACGACAGTGCGTAACCGCGTCAACGAGCTGGGCGTCGCCGAGCCGCTGGTGCAGCGCCAGGGTGCTAATCGCATCGTGGTTGAGCTTCCGGGCGTGCAGGACACGGCTGAAGCCAAACGCATCCTCGGCAAGACGGCGAACCTCGAGTTCCGTTTGGGAGCCGAGCTCGATGCGCCACGCGCCACGGTCGAGACCTTTGATTTTCGTGGTGACAAGCGTCCCCCTGCGGATGTTGAGCGCAGCATCATTCTGACCGGTGACCAGGTCACCGATGCTCAGTCCAACTTCGATGAAAATGGCCAGCCACAGGTCAATATCAAGCTTGATGGCCCTGGCGGCGACATGATGACGCGTGCTACACGTAACAACATAGGGCGCGGTATGGCGGTGATTTTTATTGAGCAGCGCCAGATCAGTCGTGATGTTATGCAGGAAGTCGATGGTGTCATGGTCGAGACGAAAGTGCCGGCCTTTGTCGAGGAAAAAAGCATTATCAGCCTCGCTACCATCCAGAGCACCTTGGGCAACCAGTTCCGTATTACCGGTCTGGATTCGCCGGCTGAGGCGTCTGAGCTGGCATTGCTGCTGCGCGCCGGTGGTTTGGCAGCGCCGATGTATTTTGTCGAGGAGCGCACCGTAGGTCCGAGCCTGGGTGCAGAGAACATTGCTAAGGGCGTCACCGCAACACAGGCCGGCTTTGTGATGGTGCTGATATTCATGTTGGTGCTGTACAAGATGTTTGGTCTGTACGCCGGCGTTGCTCTGAGCTTCAACCTGGTGCTGCTGCTGGCGCTGATGTCTCTGCTCGGCGCTACACTGACGTTGCCCGGTATTGCCGGTATCGTATTGACCCTCGGCATGGCAGTCGACGCTAACGTGCTGATCTTTTCCCGCATCAAGGAAGAGATCGCCGGAGGTGTGTCTGTTCAGCGGGCGATTCACGAGGGCTACGACAAGGCGTTCTCGGCGATCATCGACGGCAACCTGACAACCTTGCTGGTTGGCGTGATCCTGTTTGCGATGGGTTCTGGTCCAATCAAGGGGTTTGCGGTGACGCTCTCGCTGGGCATTATTACTTCGATGTTCAGTGCCATCATGGTCACCCGGGCGATGGTCAATCTGACCGTTGGTGGGCGTGACATCAAGAAGCTGTGGCTGTGAGGAGCGCGTCATGATTATTAGTAAAACCATCAACTTCATGGGACTGCGCAAGTTTTTCTTCGCTGTCGCCGTCATCCTCATGATCGGTTCCATTGCCAGTCTGGCGGTCAAGCAACTCAATCTGGGCCTGGACTTTACCGGCGGTGCCCTAGTCGAATTGCAATATGAAACCGCAGCTGACTTGCCGGAAATCCGCACGACCCTGCGTGATGCTGGCTATGACGATGCTGTCGTGCAGTATTTCGGAGCATCGACAGACGTATTGATTCGTTTAGCCAGCGATGATCCTGACCTGGGTAGCCAGATTGCAGAAATCGTCAAAAACGAAGATGGCAGCGATGTCACCACTAAGCGGATCGAGTTTATCGGCCCACAGGTAGGTGAGGAGCTGCGCGACCAGGGTGGCCTGGGTATGTTGCTGGCTATGGGCGGGATTTTGCTCTACGTGTCGCTGCGTTTCCAGATGAAATTTGCGGTGTCTTCCATCGTTGCGCTGGTGCACGACGTGATTTTTACACTGGGTATTTTCTCTTTCTTTGGCTTGTCATTCGATCTGACGGTGTTGGCGGCGTTGCTCGCGGTGATAGGTTACTCGTTGAACGACACCATAGTGGTGTTTGACCGCGTGCGGGAGAACTTGCGTGTCATGCGTACTGCCGATCTTGAAGAGATTATCAACGTATCGACCACTCAGACACTGGCACGGACGTTGGCTACATCGGCTTCAACCTTGTTGGTGCTGTTTGCACTGTATTTTTTTGGCGGCGAAAATATTCAAGGGTTTGCTCTGGCATTGATAATCGGTGTGGGTGTCGGTACCTACTCGTCGATCTACGTGGCAAACGGCTTGTTAATGACGATGAAGTTGACTCGCGAGGATCTGATTCCGCCGCAAATTGAGCAAGAGGTGGATGACCGGCCCTGAGTGCGGTTGATCTGAGCATAAAAAACCCGGCCTATTCAGCCGGGTTTTTTATGGGACTTTATGCGTCGTCACGCATCAGTCTGGTTTGCATCGATTCAGCGTTTCATGCCGGGTGTCAGATGCGGTTGGATGGCTGTGAGTACGGCTTTGAAGCATTTGGGGTTGCCCGCCACTATGTGGCCCTTCTCCATGAAGTGATGGTCTCCGGTGAAGTCGCTGACCAGTCCGCCGGCTTCCTGGATCAGCAGGCTACCTGCTGCCATATCCCATTCGGCCAGGCCTGCTTCCCAGAAGGCGTCATAGCGGCCGGCGGCGACGTAGGCCAGGTCCAGACTGGCGGCGCCGCAGCGGCGGATGCCGGCGGTCTGGCCGATCAGGCTGCGGAACATGCCCAGATAGTTGTCCAGTGACTCCATCTGGTTCTGGCGGAATGGAAACCCGGTACCGAGTAGGGCGCCGTCCAGTGTCTTGCGCGAGGTGACGCGCAGACGCTTGCCATTAAGTGATGCGCCGCGGCCACGGCTAGCGGTAAATTCTTCTTGGCGGACCGGGTCGAGTACCACGGCGTGTTCGATGCGTCCTTTTACTCTGCAGGCAATGCTGACTGCATAGTGCGGAATGCCCCGTATGAAGTTGGTGGTCCCATCCAGCGGATCGATAATCCACACGATGTCTGCGCCATCACCGTGACCGGGCTGAAACCCGGACTCTTCGGCATGGATACCGTGGTTCGGGAAGGCTTTGCGCAGGTGTCCAATGATTGTTTGTTCTGCAGCCCGGTCAACTTCGGTTACGTAATCGTTGGCCTCTTTCTCGTTGACGGTTAGAACGTCAAGCCGCTCGACCGAGCGATAGATCAGTTCTCCTGCGCTGCGTGCGGCGCGCAGGGCGATGTTCAACATGGGCTGCATACGGGTGTCTCTGAATAGGGGGATTTGAAGAGCCGGAAATTGTATCAGATAAGCCCGCCAACATGAATGCATCATGGCCTTTGTCTTCTGGCTTTTGTAAGATGAGCGGTTCCTCGCCAACCGGCGCAATGATCCTGGAGTGCTTACGTGCTGGACAACGTTCGTGTGGTTCTGGTGAATACCAGTCATCCCGGCAATATCGGCGGCGCGGCGCGCGCGATGAAAAATATGGGGCTAACCCGGCTAGTACTGGTTGAGCCGCGGCGCTTCCCTGATCAGAATGCGGGTGCCCGCGCGGCTGGTGCCGATGATGTTCTGGCTGGTGCTGTGGTCGTCGATACGCTCGAAGAGGCGATTGCGGATTGTGTTCTGGTGTTAGGCACCAGCGCCCGTGACCGTCGGATTCCCTGGCCAGTAGTCGACCCGCGGGAAGCGGCGCACAAGATCCTCGACCAGTTGGCCGAGTTGCCGGACGCGCAGGTAGCGCTGGTGTTTGGGCGAGAGGACGCGGGTCTCACCAGTGATGAGCTGCAACGCTGTCAATTCCATGTGCACATCCCGTCCAATCCGGACTTCAGCTCCCTCAATCTAGCTGCTGCGGTGCAGGTAGTCGCCTACGAGTTGCGTATGCTTGTTCTGCAGCGTCAAAGCCTGCCAACAAGCGTCCAGAAGGTCGAGACGAGCTCCACGGCGAACGAAATGCCTACAACTGCGGATGAAATGGAGCAGTATTTTGCCCATTTGGAGCGCGTGCTGGTTGAAATCGGCTTTCTTGACCCGCATCAACCTAGACACTTGATGCCTCGTTTGCGACGTCTTTATGGGCGTATCCGGGTTAACCGGATGGAAATGAACATCCTGCGCGGTATTTTGACAGAAACTCAAAAAGCCATCGGTGTGAAAGCGATCGGTGAGCGGAGACGTTAAACATGTTCAAGCGCATGAAGGAAGATATTGCCAGTGTATTCCACCGTGATCCGGCAGCTCGTAGTACGGCGGAAGTACTGTTGTGCTATCCGGGTTTGCATGCGATCTGGCTCCATCGCTTGGCCCATGCGCTGTGGATGCGTAATGCGCGGCTGGTGGCGCGGATGGTGTCAAACTTCGCTCGCTGGGCAACGGGAATCGAGATCCATCCGGGCGCCAAGCTGGGACGGCGGTTCTTTATT
>Ga0314774_1000482_pt1 | contig 31845 bp, 27 predicted proteins | sample MetaGCBIA2018_FD_204515 | JGI IMG/M metagenome (GOLD analysis project Ga0314774, IMG submission 204515) | Cryopeg brine microbial communities from Beaufort Sea near Barrow, Alaska, United States - CBIA 2018 | ecosystem: Environmental > Aquatic > Marine > Coastal | place: USA: Alaska | collected... | reverse complement strand
CGTGCGTGGTCTGCAGGCAATCGTCCTGGACGTCGCACGTGTCAGAGAAGAACGTAGCGATACGGCCCGTGCGAGTGGTGCCCTGTTGAAGCAAGAACATCACTCCAAGTCCGCCGACGGCCGCGAACAACCCGAAGAACCTCGCAGGTAGGCCCGCTACCCAATACGCTGCAGCGATCATCATCGCCATCACCATGGCGGTGCCCATGTCCTGTCCAAGCAGCACCAGGGCCAGCACCACGCCAGCGCCGATGCCCCCGGGAACAAGTGCGCGCTTGAGGCTGGTCAATTCCTTGCGAAAGGTCGCCAGCACCACGCCCAGGTACAGCGCGATACCCAGCTTGCCTATCTCGGAAGGTTGCATGTTCACCATGCCGACGCGCAGCCAGTTCTTATTCCCGCCCGACGCGGAGCCATACAAGTAAACCAGCGTCAGCAAGGCGATGGACCCAAAGAGGATCCACGGCGCGAGACGCCTCCAGGACTTGACGCTGAGTCGCGAACCGATAATCAACGCCACGAGGCCGACAGCCATGGCGGCCGCCTGGACCATGAACAGAGCGTAGGGATTGCCGTCTGTCTTCCTAATCGACAGGATCGAGGAACTCGACAACACCATCGCGAGCCCGATGACGGCGAGGATGGTGGTCGCGGCCACGAGAAGGTAATACGACGTAGTGGTCGACCGAATGGACGATGCAGAGGTGTCGCGCTTAGCGGCGGTTGCCGTCATGCCCTCGTCCTAACTCTCTAGCGCCCCCACCGCATCAGCGAAGGCTTCCCCGCGATCCGCGTAACTGCGGAACTGATCCATCGATGCACACGCGGGTGACAACAACACCGTGTCGCCTGATTGTGCTACGTCGCGCGCGGCGGCCACTGCCCGCGCCATCACAGTGTCTCCCGGTTCGACGCGGGTCACCGGGATATCGGCGGCGTGTTTCGCCAGCACGGCGCGCAGAGGCTCCGGGTCAATTCCGATCAGCACCACCTCACGCAGGCGCGATGCGAGGGAGCGCACCAAATCATTGAAATCCTGGTTTTTCGCCAGGCCGCCCGCGATCCACACCACCGAACGGTCCTTGCGACCACCAAATGCCGCCAGCACCGCGTGCGCGTTCGTCGCCTTGGAATCATCGACATAGGTCACCCCGCCAAGCTCGCGTACAGTCGCGGTCCGATGCGCGTCGAGGGTAAACCCGCGCAGACCATCGCGTACCGCGGACGCAGGCAACCCCGCCGCACGGGCGAGCGCGGCTGCGCACAGCGCGTTGAAGATCAGGTACGGCGGCACGTGGCCGGTGACCAGGTGTTGCAGGTCGGCGACGTGGCCCAGCTCCAGCGCCTCGGTGCGCCGTTTGTCGGTGAACGCGCGGTCGCACAGCACCCCATCTACGACCCCAAACTGCGAAATGGTGGGCGCGCCCAACGTGACGCCGATTGCCCGGCACCCCTCCTGGACCTCGGCATCAGCGACCATCGCCTCGATCCGCTCGTCATGAGCGGGGTAGACACACGCGATTTCCACGTTGCGATACACCCGGGCCTTGGCCGCTCGGTAGTTCTCGATACCGCCGTGCCAGTCGGTGTGGTCGTCTTCCACGTTAAGAGCGACTGCTGCGAGAGGAGCGATGGTTGAGCTGAAGTGGAGTTGCAGGCTAGCGATCTCCACGGCGATCAAGTCGTGGGACTCGCGCGCGGCGGTGATGACGGGCACTCCCATATTCCCGCAGACTGCCACATCCATCCCTCCAGCCGATGCAATGGCTCCGACCATCTGCGTGGTGGTGGTTTTGCCGTTGGTTCCGGTGATGAGCACCCACGGAATGCCCTCGCGGCGCACGCGCCACGCGAACTCCATCTCAGACCAAATCTCGAGGCCCGCATCCTGGCAGGCCACTACCGCAGCGCTGTGAGGCGAGAACCCGGGAGAGGCCATGACCACGTCGAACTGGGCGAGATCAAGGTCCGAGACATCCGTCACATCTGCGTTGCCGCTGACGTCGACCGTCGTCACAGCCGCGCCAAGCTCCAGCGCGGCAGCGCGGGCGGACGTCCCCGCGACCCCCATCCCCAGAACCAGCACCCGCTTGCCGATAAGGGTCACAGCGAGCTCACCCACTCCGCGTAGAACAGCCCGATGCCTACCCCGGCACAGAGCCCCGCGATGATCCAGAACCGAATCACAATGGTTACCTCGCCCCAGCCGAGCAACTCGAAGTGGTGATGCAAGGGTGCCATCTTGAAGATCCGTTTGCCGGTGAGTTTGAAGGACGCGATCTGCAGCACCGAACTCATGACGATGATGACGAATAGGCCGCCGATGACGCCGCCGAGTATTTCCGTACGCGAGACGATGGTGAGGCCTGCGATGGCGCCGCCGAGGGCGAGAGAGCCGGTGTCACCCATGAAAATCTTTGCCGGGCTAGCGTTCCACCACAGGAAACCAAAGCATGCTCCGGCGATAGCCGCAGACAGAATCGCGAGGTCTCCCGGGTCGCGAACTTCGTAGCAGAGGCTGGCACTTTCGCTGATCCCGCACGCCTGGTTTCCCTGCCAGATGGTGAGCAGAACGTACCCGCCAAAGAACACGATGGCGGTCCCGGTGGCAAGCCCATCGAGGCCGTCAGTGAGGTTCACGGCATTCGACCACGCGGTAATCAGGAAGTTCGCCCACACGACGAACAGAATGATGCCCACAGCGGGACCCCAATACGCGAGGTCTATCGCCGTATCGCGAAGAAAGGAAACCGACGTGGAAGCCGGGGAGAGCCCCCGCGCGTTCGCGAACTGCAGCGCGAGGATGCCGAAGGTGACGCCGATGAGTCCCTGCCCCAGGAACTTCCACCGTGCGCGCAGTCCCAGCGAACGCTCGCGGGTGATCTTGATCGCGTCGTCGAGGAAGCCCACCAACCCGAGTCCGACCATGAGAAACACCACGAGCGCGGACGATGCGTTGGGCAGTTGACCGGTCGCGAGATTCGCTACCAACCACGCGAGCACTGTGGCGAGAATGATGACGATGCCGCCCATGGTGGGCGTTCCACGCTTGACGTGGTGGCTAGCGGGACCGTCTTGGCGAATGAATTGACCGTACTGACGCCGAGTGAGGTACCGAATGAGTATTGGCGTTCCCAACAGGGAAAGCATCAGCGAAATCGCTCCCGCTGCTACGACCGCTCTCATCCATTCACTCCCACAAGTTGGTCGGCGAGTTTCCACAGCCCGGATCCGTGCGAGGCCTTGACCAACACGGTGTCACCGGGGGTCAGCCGCGCATTAAGGAACGCCTGTGCCTCCTCAATCGTAGCGACCCAGGCAGCCTCGTCTCCCCAGGACCCCTCGCGCACCGCCGACGTGAATGCTGCGCGCGCACCCGCGCCAACTACCAGCAAGTGGTCGATGCTAAGCCGAACCACGTCGAGCCCGATGGCGCTGTGCGCCTCAACCGACGCGTCGCCCATTTCGAGCATCTCGCCAATGACCGCGAACGTGCGCCCCGACTCTCCCACCGCCTTCAGCGCGCGAAGTGCCGCTCGCATGCTCTCCGGGCTCGCGTTATATGCATCGTCAATCACGGTGACGCCGTCCGCGCGCTGCGTGAGGGCCATCCGGTGGGCGGACAAGGGCTTTGCTGCGGCGACCCCGTCGATCGCCTTGTAGTACTCGATGCCGCACGCCAGTGCCACAGCGATTGCTGCGAGAGCGTTTGTGACGTGATGCTCCCCCACGAGGGAAAGGTGGATCGCGTAAGGAACTGCGCCGTTCATAAAGCCGTCGCCACCCGCGTCCCCGGCGTCTTGGCCCGGATCGTCTAGGTCATGGAAGTCCGCCCCCGGCGCCAACGGGCCCTGCACCATGGGGGTGAACTCGGCCCGTCCGTTCACCAGGCGCGGGCGCGAAGCGAACAGGCTGAGGCCTGCGTCCGGCGTTGCGCCGAACGTGCGTACCGACAGGGACTTGTCGTGGATCGCCGGGACGTGGCGCATGTGGATCACGCGCGCGTCATCGGCATTGAGGATCACCGTTCCGCCGGGAATCACCCCATCGATGATCGTGGACTTCTCCACACCCAACGCGTCGATGGACGGGTAACTAGCTAGGTGTGCGGTGCCCACTGTGAGAACCACCGCGATATCCAACGGCGCTATAGATGTCAGGTAGGCGATGTCCCCCCGCGCGCTTGCGCCCATCTCTAACACCATGTGGCGCGTCGACTCGTCCGCGCGGAGCACCGTCAGCGGCAAGCCGATCTCGTTGTTAAAACTTCCCACGGGCGCCACCACATCGGGAAGTACCTGCGCGAGCAGGTCCTTGGTCGAGGTCTTACCGTTGGATCCGGTGATCCCAACTATTGTCAGGTTTCCCTCGACGCGCAATAGCGCGAGGTAGGCGCGCGCTAGCCGGCCCAGCGCCTCGGCCACGTCATCGACGACGATGTGCGGCGCGGCAACCGAATGCTGCACCAGGCACAACGTGGCGCCCGCGGCGATGGCCCGATTCACGTAATCGTGCCCGTCGACCCGCTCGCCGATGAACGCGACATAGAGCGCGCCTGGCGTGACGTCGCGCGAGTCCTTCTCTACTGAGCTGACAGGCACGTCAACGTCTGCGGCGAGCGTGCCACCCACCGCGTTCGCTACCCACTGAGCTGTCAGCTTCCTCATACTTCTCCCTCGAGCTCGGCGTCAACACTGTCAGCGACAACACCTTCAGCAACGATGCGCTTGTGCGCCTGTAGATACGCGTCGCGGTCGTTATAGCGGTAGAACACTCCGGCCACCTCCTGGGTGGGCTCGTGACCCTTACCGGTCACGATAACCGTGTCGCCGGGTACCCCCAACCGCAGCCCGTATTCGACCGCAGCGACGCGCGGCTCGACCTCGTATACGTCGGCTAAATCCGGGCGCACGTTCTGAATCCCGGCACGGATAGCGGCCCGAATGGCGGCGGGTTCTTCGGAGCGCGGGTTCTCGTCCGTGAGCACGATGACGTCCGCCAGTCGCGCGGCAATCTCGCCCATGACAGGCCGCTTTCCCTGGTCGCGATCGCCGTCAGAGCCAAAGATCAGGATGAGTTTGCCCGGGGTAATAGGCCGCACTCCCTCGAGCGCTAGCGTCAGCGCATCGGGCGTATGGGCATAGTCCACTATCGCGAGCGGGTCCGCGGCGCTGCGCTCGATGACTCGCTCCATTCGTCCCGGCACGCCGGGCGCCGTGGCAACGCCGTGGATAGCGGCGGCAAGGTCGATGCCCGCCGCGTGGGCGGCGACGATCGCGACTAGGGCATTGGAGACGTTGACGAGACCCGGCAGCGGACTGTGCGCCTCGTGCAGTTCGCCCTGCGGGTCGCGGAACGTGAAGCGCGAGCCGACGCCGTCAAGGCCGATGTCCGCGTCCGTCACAGCCCAGTTAGCGGCCAGCGCGGCCCCTAAGGACGCGCTATCAAGCCGCGTCGCCACGGTCTCGACCGGAATCTGTACCTCTTTAGCCAGCTGCCGACCCCACTCGTCGTCAATGTTGATCACGGCGCGGCGCGCACGCCCGGGCGCGAACAACTTGGCCTTCGCCCTCAGGTAATTCTCCATGGTTCCGTGAAAGTCCAGGTGGTCCCACTGCAGGTTGGTGAAGACGGCCACGTCAAACTCCGCGCCGCTGATGCGTTCAAGCGCCGCCGCGTGCGAACTCACCTCGGTGATAGCGGCGGTCACGCCTTCCTCGCGCATGCGGGCCAGTAACGCGTGCAGCACGGGTGCCTCAACGGTGGTCCGAGGACTCTCCACAGCCTCGTCGCCTATGCGCAATTCCACCGTGCCCATGAGTCCACGGTGGGAATGAACCTGTTCCAGGGCGTGGTCGATAAAGTAACTGGTGGTGGTCTTCCCGTTGGTGCCGGTCACTCCCACGAACACGAGGTCGCGCGACGGGTCGCCATAGATCAGTGCCGCAGCCTCGCCCATGGCGAGGCGTGCATCGGCGGCAACAAGGACGGGTACCCCGATGGTCAAAAGCTGCTCGGCGCCTGCCGCATCCGTGAGGATCGCTACCGCACCCGCCGCCACGGCATCGGCCGCGTAGACCGCACCGTGCCGATTAAAGCCGGGAAGGGCTCCGAACAGGTCTCCTGGTGCAACGTTCTTGGAGTCCACACTCGCACCGGTCACGCGCACCTGGGAAGGCTCTGAACCGGTAGTCCCGGCACGCGCTGCGACATCATTCAGCGTGACAGCGCGGACACTTGAGGGGCGAAGCGCCATCTCAGCCAAAATCACTCCCAGGTGGTCGGGTACAACTTCGCAGGTGTGCCGGACGGTGGCACGCGCAATGACTGCAACGCGAACGTCGCGACATCCTTGAACACGGGGGCGGCAACGACACCGCCGTAGATCGAGGTCTTCGGGTCGTACAGAATCACTGACACGACGATACGCGGGTCCTCAGCAGGTGCGACACCGACGAAGGATGCCACGTACTTAGTCAACTTTCCGTCTTTGTCCGGCGCCTGCGCGGTCCCTGTCTTTCCGGCCACTCGGTACCCGTCAATCCGAGCGAGTGCGCCGGTGCCGTCTTCAGTCACGTCCTCGAGCATCAGCATCAGTTGGTCAGCCGTCTTCTCGGAGATCACCCGCGTCGGGTCGTCGAGCTTGCGCGGAGTGAACGTGCCGTCCGCGTGCTGCAGGCCCTTGACGATCGTGGGCTGCAGGCGGACCCCGCCGTTAGCCACCGTCTGGTAAACCTGCGCGGTCTGTAACGCCGTCACAGCGACGCCTTGGCCAAAGAGCACCGCGTACTTGGTTCGCCCGTCCCAATTCTTCCAGGAGTCCAAGATGCCGCCGGACTCGCCGGGGAGGCCCACTCCGGTGGGGCTACCGAATCCGAACGCCGTCAAGTACTTGTACCGCTGCTCTTCAGTGAGCTTTGCGCCCGCTTGTACAGTGCCGGTATTCGAGGACTTCACCAGGACACCCGCGAGCGTCAGTTTCTGAGTTCCCACGTCGTGCGAGTCCTTGAACGTCTCACCGTTAGGTGTCGTATACCGGTATGGCGCGCTGTACTTCGAGGTGGGCGTCGCAATGCCCTCCTCTAGCAAAGCCGCCATGGTAATCACTTTGCCGGTGGAGCCTGGCTCGAAAATCGTTGACACCGTGCGCGCCCCGCGCGCCTCTTTATCGGTCGCGCCCGGGTCGTTGGGGTCCACCGAGCCAGAGTCAACCAGCGCGAGGATCTCGCCGGTTTTGACGTCCTCCACCTCAACCATGGCACGTTGTGCACCGGTCTTCCTCACCGCATCGGCGACGAGTTTTTGGACCTGCCACTGAATGTCACGGTCGTAGGTCAGCACCACGGTCGAGCCGGGCACCGCCGGGGTCTCCTCGAGCAGACCGGTGGGGATGATGGTCCCGCCGCCGCCCTTTTCGTACGTGATCGAGCCCGACTTGCCGAGAAGCTCGTCCTCGTACTCGAGTTCGATGCCAGCCGCACCCTTTTGCCCCGGGCCGTCGGAGTTGCCCGCCACAAAGCCCACGACATTTCCGCCGATGTCGCCGTTGGGGTAGATGCGCTCCGAGGTAGGCTCGGGCTCGATCCCGTAAATATTCTCGTCCTTGACCAGGGCCCACGTCTCCGGGGTGACGTCCTTTGCGATGTATTTCCACGTACTGTCACCCACCATGTCCGCCGCAAGCTCGGACTCCTTAAGACCCAAAATTGGCGCGAGCAACTTAGCCGCATCGAGCGGACCGGCTGCTACCTGCTGGCCGTTCTCGGTTCGCGTGAACTGCGCGACCAGCTTCTGATTGACGCCTATGTTGTACATCTTGACCGACGTCGCCAGCACTACGCCGTTGCGATCGACGATGTTCGCACGCTGGGTGTCGACCTCGGAGGTCACGAGCCGCTGAGCGAGCGCTTCTTGAGACAGGTTCGCGGACCGCACGCCCTGTACGAGCACCAGGCGACCCGCAAAGACGACGAGCAAGGCGAGGAGCGCGATGGCAACAATCTGTTGCCGCTTCGCAGGGCGGCCCACGGTCGGGATGTTGGAACGCTGCGGTTGTGGCATCGATCTACTGCCCCTTCGACTCGAGAACTACGGCACTTTTAAGCGAAATGAAGCCCAGGGTCTTGGCGGGAACCATACCCATTTCCGATGCCGCAGTTGCCAAGAATTGCGGGGACGAGTTGGATTCGAGTTGCGTCACCAGCGTCGAACGCTCCTGGTGCAGGTCGGCGATCTCGATCTTGAGGTCACGCCGCTCGTAGGCGCCGCTCGCCATGGTGGTGTTGAGTAGCAACACTGCCGCCATGGAGCCGAGCACTATCGTGACGCACACCCAGGCAAACGGGACCATTGACCGGACCTGATCGGGAGCGGCGACCGCGCGCAGGTGCTCGTGCCTCGGTGAAGCCTGAGACGGCTTCGGACGTGGTGCTCCCGCGCGGGGCGATGGGCGTTGCTGGCGTAGCGGTGCAGCGCTCATAAGGCCCTCCGGAGGCGCTCGACTGGCGTCAGACGCGTGCGCTCAGCGGCCCGCAGGCGCACCGGTTTGGATCGAGGGTTGTCCTCGGCTTGAGCCTCTGTGGCCATCTCCGCGCCGCGGGTGAGGAGCGTGAGGTACGGCTGGTCCTCGTCTGGGACGATGGGCATCCCGTGCGGCGCGGACGAGGTGGACCCGGCGGCGAAGGCTTGCTTAACGATTCGGTCTTCAAGGGAGTGATACGACATCACGACGACACGCCCACCCACTGGGGTGGCCTCAATAACAGTGGGAATGGTGCGCTCGAGCACCTCGAGTTCGCGGTTGACGGCGATGCGCAGAGCCTGGAAGGTGCGCTTGGCGGGGTTGCCGCCTTTGGCCCGGGTAGCAGCGGGGATCGCGCCACGCACAATTTCGACCAGGTCGGAGCTACGGGTCACCGGCTCGGTGTCCCGCCGGCGGACAATAGCGCGTGCCACGCGTGGCGCGAATCGCTCCTCGCCGTACTCACGGAAAATACGAGCTAGTTCGCGCTCGGTGGAGTTCGCGAGCAGATCGGCGGCGGTAGTCGGATCCTCACGGTTCATGCGCATGTCTAGCGGGGCATCCTGGGCGTAAGAGAACCCTCGGTCGGCCTCGTCGATCTGCAGCGAGCTCACACCCAGGTCGAGCAGGATGCCGTCTGCCGTCTTGGCGTTTACGAGGGCCAGGGCACCCGCGATGTCGTCGTATTCGGCGTGGTGGGCGATGAAGCGAGCGCCGAATGGCGCCAACCTCTCGCTCGCGAGCGCGATGGCGTCCAGGTCACGATCGATCCCCACCACCGTCACCTGCGGGCAGCGCACTAGCAGCGCCTCGGTGTGGCCGCCCATTCCAAGCGTCCCGTCAATGGCAATCGAGCCGGGAGACTCCAACGCGGGAGCGAGAAGGTCGATGCACCGCTCGAGCATGACCGGCTGGTGTCGGGTAGCCGCGTGATGCGCCATCGCCCCTCCTTACCGGTGTCGTCATTTTCTGTGGGTATTGCAGGTCTTTCGGATGTGTTTCTTCGAAGCGGGCGACATGCCCCGAGGTCTCCCTCCGGCTCTCTGTCGGGGGGAAGTCCGTCAGAGTGGCGCGGGTGGAGGCCACGGGGCACGTCCGGGTTACATGTCGTCAAACACTTCTGCGGCGGTGGCGGCATAGTCGTCCTCGCCGCGCTCGAGGTACTCATTCCAAGCGTTGATGTCCCATATCTCTACGCGTGAACCGAGGCCCACGACCGCAACCTCGCGGTCGATGCCGGCGTACGCGCGCAGTGGCTGGGAAAGCAAAATGCGCCCCTGCTTGTCTGGGATGTCGTCCGACGCATATCCGAGAAAGTTGCGCAAGTAATCTCGCGCGTTCTTGTTCTCGAGCGGAGCCTTACGCAAACGGTCGTGGATCGATGCGAACTCGTCGAGCGGAAAGAGAAAGATACATCGATCGAGGCCACGCGTCGCGACCAGACCGGAGGCAAGGCGACCACGGAATTTTGCGGGCAGGATCAGCCGCCCTTTGTCATCCAGCCTGGGCGTGAACGTGCCGAGGAAGACCCCTGTGGGGCCCAACCCATGTGCGGTTAGTTCCGACACGTCCATTCACCTCCCAACGCCACGACTCGCCAGTGACCCCACATTACTCCACTTCTCTCCACTTTTGGCGTGTTTTTACAATATTGCCCCGTTGAAACGAACATAAAGCCAGGTAAGAGGCATGAATCTCGTGTGGAGTGACCCGCGCCCCGCCAGCCATCGCATAGGCTCTTGGTGTCACGCAAAGGAGCGCCCATGTCACAGCCGTTGCCCACCGAGTCCGAACTCTCCGAGGTCGCCGAGGCCACCGCGCGGATCAGGTCGTCCATTTCGACCGTGTTGTCGGGGCTAGATGCCGCAGTCACCGCGGCTCTGGCGACGTTGCTCGCTGAGGGCCACCTGCTCATAGAGGACGTGCCCGGCGTCGGCAAGACCACCCTGGCTCGCGCTCTCGCCGCTAGCATCGACTGTTCTGTGGGGCGCATCCAGTTCACGCCAGACCTGCTCCCCTCCGACGTCACCGGGGTTAGCATCTTTCGCGCGGCCGATGCGTCGTTTGAGTTCCGGCCTGGCCCAATTTTCGCGAACATCGTGATCGCGGACGAGATCAACCGGGCGTCACCTAAGACGCAGTCCGCACTCTTGGAAGCCATGGGCGAAAGGTCCGTGACCAGTGACGGCACCACTCGCGCCCTCCCCCGTCCGTTCCTGGTGGTGGCCACCCAGAACCCCATCGAGATGGAGGGCACTTACCCCTTGCCCGAGGCTCAACGAGACCGCTTCATGGCGCAGATCTCCGTGGGCTACCCGGCCCCCCGCGATGAGATGGCGATGCTGGAGTCGCACGATGGGCGCGACCCGCTTGCCTTGGTGACCCCCGTGTCGGACACACAGTCTGTCGCGCGACTCATCGATGTTGCGCGACGGATCTACGCTGCGCCTGCGATCAAGCAGTACATCGTCGACCTTGCGGTTGAAACGCGTGCCGATGGCGCATTGCGCCTGGGCGCCTCCCCGCGCGCCGCGCTCCAGCTCTTGGCGGCCGCCAAGGCGCGCGCCGCGATGGCCGCGCGAAACCACGTACTGCCCGACGACATCAAGGCGCTCGCGGTTCCGGTTTTTGCACACCGGCTCATCTCCTCCACCGAGGCGAGGCTCTCCGGGCGTACGTCTGACCAGGTCGTGCGAGACATCCTTGCGCGCACTGCAGTACCAGCCGAAGCTCGAGACGTCGCCCCCCACCGCGAGAGGGCGTTCTCTCGCGCACAGGTCGCGCCGGCGCAATGACGCGACGCTCCCGGCGCGACTCCGGCTCCATCACCGCGATGACCGCGAGGGGAATCGGCGTGGGTGCGTCTGGGCTGGTCATAGTCACCTTAGGGATCGGCCTCGCGAGCCCGATCCTTGTCTGGATCGGGGTGGCGATGGTGGCTACGGTCGCCGTCGCAGTTCTCTGGCTCGTCACCGCTATCTCGATGTTCCACCGCCGCTTTCCCGACGCGTGGCGCACTGTCACGCCTCACCCACTCACTGCCGGGAGCGCTGGCGCAGTCACGGTCAGTATCCGCACCTCGCGCCACCGGGCGCGCCTCGGCGTCAGCAACGCGCTCGCTTCCTCTCTAGACGTCCGCGAACAAGCGGCAGGCGAGCTCACTGGAGGCGTGGCAACCAAGGCGACCGTGGTTCGCACTGCACAGGAACTACGCCTCGACTATCAGGTCAACCCCACGCACCGCGGCCGGTGGCCCCTAGGGCCCGCGCTTGTCAAAGTTTCCGAGCCGCTAGGGATGATCTGGGCGGATGTGTCGGCAGGAAACGTCGAAAGGGTGCCCGTGTGGCCGCGCATATTCGACCTGACTGCGGCTACTGGAGCAATCATGGGCCAGGCCGATCGCGTCGTCATGGGAGCTCGCTCGCCATCCGCTGACGACTCCTCGCTTCGTGATTACCGGGACGGCGACGACCTGCGGCGGGTGCACTGGAAAAGTACAGCGCGACGCGGTTCGATGGTGGTGCGGGCCGACGAACGCGCCGGGGTTCGGCCCGCAACTGTCGTACTCGACCTGCCTGTCAATCCTGCGGCGGCCGAGTGGAGCATCAGCGCTGCGGCATCGGTCGCTATATCAGTGCTCGAGTCTGGACATCCTGTGCGTCTGGTGGGCGCCGACGCACCCTTCGACGCGGGCGCCAACAGCGACACCGACTCGCGCGACAGCGCCCGGTCGCGCATCCTCAATGCGACACTCGACCTCGATGTCACGACCACGCGTGACGCGGCGCTCGAGCACACTCGACGAGCGGCGAACTTTGCGGTGCGCGAGTGCGCCTCCGGTGAGGTCATCGTGGGGGTCTTCGAGCCGCTACCGGAGGACATCCTCGCGTCCCTTGTCCCGCTCGGCGACTCCGATCGTGCCTGGGCGATAGTCCGCACCGGGGATGGCCCGCGCCATGACGAACGCGCCGAGCACACCGTTTCCACCCTGAGTCGATCCGGCTGGAAGGTTGTCACCGCAACAGTGCGGGACGACCTCGCCGCCGTGTGGTCCGAGTTGGTCGCGGGTGGACGCCAGTGAAACGGCGCGGCAGAACCTCTCTAGCATCAGGCGCCACGCGCTCTTCATGGCTCGTCACGATGCTCATCGCGGTGGCCGCGTTGATGGGGCTGGGCGGACTCTCCGTCATGATCGATTACGAAGGCTGGGTGCGCACAGTCGTGGTGATTGTCATTGCCGTCGCCGTCATCGTCGCTCTGGTGCGCGGGCGTACTCGCTCCGTGTGGATCCCGACCGCCATTGGCGCTGTGGGGTCGCTCGTCTTCCTGATGTGGGGCTACGCAGAGCGTGCTGACGGCTCGCACCACTTGGTACCAACCCCTGGCGCGATGCGCGATCTGAACGACGCGCTCGCCGCAGGAATTCAGCACGCGAACGAATCGACCATCCCGGTCACTGCTACGCCCGGCTTCGCTGCGCTTGTTGCGGCGTCTCTCCTGGCGATGTTTTTGCTCGCGGAGCTCCTTGCTGTCTCGTGGGGGCTGACCGCTACCGCGGGGATCTTATTGTTGCTCGCGTGGCTGCCTGCGGCCATATTGCAACATCAGGTCTCAATCCGGTTGCTCATGCTGGCGATCGCCTGCTGGGTTGGGGCGATGGTGCTGTCGCGGCGGCAGTCGAGCCCGGAGCGTCCGGGAAATCCATTGGGCGCTCTTGTCACCGTGGGAGCAGTTGTCGCCGTGTCGGTGTTGGTCGCGCCCGTCGCCGTCGGCGCCCCCGGATGGGGGGCGATCCCTCGATTCGAAACACCCGGTGCGTTGGACGGCACGACGCGGCTCAACCTCGCACTTGACCTGCGCAGTTCGCTAACGACCAAGTCCGAGACAACCGTCATGGTGTACGCGTCCTCTGGCAAGAAGCCCGACACACTTCGCCTCTACACCCTCACGGACTTCGACGGTAACTCCTGGACTCGCGACCAACCCACTAACGAATCGGTACCTGCCACGGCCGGGGTGCTGTGGCCAACTGGCGTCAACGACTGGGAGGGGCGCGAGCGAGAGCGTCTCGATATTCAGATTCGTGGGCTATCCGAAAGTAACCTGCCGTTACCAAGTGCGCCGCGCACAGTCGACGTGGGTGAGTCATGGTCGTACTTCCCAGCGCAAGATGAGGTGACCAGCGAGATCCACACCACGAAAGACCTGTTTTACTCCGTAGTCACCGACCTCGACTACCACCAGAAGGACGCACTAGTTGCGGCACAGAGTGAGATTGATGATGGCGCCGATGCGGAGGTTGACCCGCGCTACCTGGAGCTCGCCCCCGCCATCGACGTGAATCGCATGCAGACGGTCGCGCTAAACGTGACCGACCGTTCACAGACGCGCTACGATCAAGCGCTCGCGCTCCAGCAGTACCTGCGCAGCCCACTGGACTTCAGCTACGACACGACCGTCTCACCCACCGGCGCCGACTCGGTGTCCGAATTCTTAGACTCGCAGAAGGGATACTGCGTCCAGTTCGGTACGGCCATGGTGGTGCTCGCGCGCTCACTCGGCATCCCAGCACGACTTGCCGTGGGGTTCCTTGGAGGCGAGGCGACCGACGACAACACCTTCGTGGTGCGAGGGTCGGACGCACACACGTGGCCCGAACTCTACTTTGCGGACGAGGGCTGGGTGCGCTTCGAGCCGACTCCCGCCATCCAAACTGGGACGCAGCCCACCTACGCAGACCCCACGGCCGGCATCGACCAATCAAACTTCGACGTCCCCGAGGGTCGCGCTCCGGAACGCCCGGCAGACATCGGCAACCCTGCCCCTGACATTGGCGCAGGTGAGAAAGTAGGAGGCGCGAGCGCACCAGTGATCGGCTGGTGGACGATCGCAGGCTTGGTTGTCGTGGTCCTTGGGCTCGCGGCCGCGCGTTTGTGGCGCAGCCGCGTGAACTCCACTCGTGCTGTGATTGAACCAGAACGAGCGTGGCGAATCCTGAGTGACCGTCTTGGCCCCAGCATCGGCTGGCCGTCCGCGCTCACACCACTCGAGGCGGCTGAGCACATCGAGTCAGCGTTACGGCCGCTGCGTGCACACCTGAGCAACGAGGGGATTGAGGCCTTGGCGAGAGTCACCGCTGCGGTCTCGGACGCCCGTTACAACTTCGGCGACGCAGCCGGAGGAGTCGAGGGCGAGTTAGAGGCCGATGCGAGCGCGGTTGCCGAAGAGGTCAAGGCCGCTACCAAGGGCAAGACCTCAGCGCGGTAGGGAAAACGCATCGTTCACGATAAGCAACCCTGTTACTCCACGAGGCAAGTGACTCAGATACGGTCGATGTCATCGCGCTCAATTGCGTACGAGTGATCCGTACGGCGGCTGCCGCTGACTAGAGATTGCCCTCGTCGCGCCGGCGCTCAAAGCGGTCTTCGACGCGGCCCATGAACCCCTTGTCGCCCTCACCGCTGGCAGCGGCACTTCCCGAGCCACCGGGCTTCACCGTTGACTTCTTGTCCGAAGAAGCCGACTTCCCGCCGGTCAGACCCCAGATCGCGGCGGCCAGCATCACGCCGAATCCCGCAACTCCGAGTAGTGGCAATTTCGTTATTGCTCCGGCGAGGACAATGGCGAGGCCAGCTACAACGCCAAATACTGCCAACGTGAGGTGAGCGCGGGACTTTTGGCCGCGCGCCATCGCATGGCCCAACTTGGGATCCGCGCCAAGGTCGTGCTCGAGCTGTTCAAGCACGCGCTGCTCGTACTCTGAAAGCGGCACGGTGACCTCCTAGGGTTTCTGTAAACTCAAGTCTAGTTGCATTTTGGTCTAGAGACTAGTCGCGACTAATGACGTTCGCGCGGGCATTCTGCGCGCTCACCGTCCGCGATTCGATAGATGCTGGGACTACTGTGAACGCCATGGCCCGCCGTGCTCCCACATCGATCGCTCCCAACACCCCTCGCGATACGCCAATTGCGATTGGTTCGGGGACCGTCGAACTGCGCGACGAACCCGATGGTTCAACGACTGTGTGGGTCAACAATGTTCCCAGTTCGAGCATGAGACCCGAGTTGGACGTACTCGACTTCGAATATATGCGTCACATGGCCGCCGCTGTGGCCGCTTGGGACCTTCAAGGACGGTGGCTTGCGCTGCACGTCGGCGCCGCGGCCTGTTCCCTGCCCCGCTACCTTGCGAACGCCTACCCGGAATCCGGTCACATCGCCGTAGACATCGACACCACGCTGCCGGAGCTCGTGCGCGAGTGGTGGGATTTACCGCGCGCGCCGCGACTGCGAATTCGTGCACAGGACGGACTCGATGCGCTCACAAGGCGCCGTGACGACAGTCTGGACCTCGTCATCCGCGACGCCTTCGCTGGCGACGCCACACCGCCTCATCTGTCAGACGGCACTTGGTGGCAGCAGGCCAGACGCACCGTGAGGCCGACCGGCCTCGTCCTCGCGAATGTCGGCACCCGTCCGGGAACTGTACTGGGCAGGGACGATGCGAAAGCGGCCCGCGCGAATTTTGACCAAGTAGTCGCGGTCGCTGAACACGCGGTACTCAAGGGCAAGCGGCGCGGGAACGTCGTATTGGTCGCAGGCACATCCGTGGCGATCGATGCGCTGCGTCGCTACGCAGCATCGGCTCCCCTGCCTACCGGTGTCAGCCTCACGTGGAACATATGAGGCGACCCCCGCTAGGAAACACAACAGCGGCCGCCCTCCCGGAGGAGAACGGCCGCTGATTGTGGTGGCAACGGCGCAAGCGCCTTCACCACCGGTGTCTGAATTCAAGTCCCGCGTTGCCTTCTGTTACCGGAGACGGCGGGACTCAAGAAGACTAGAGGGGGCGAACCTGCTCGGCCTGGGGACCCTTGGGGCCCTCGGTGACCTCGAACTCGACGCGCTGCGCCTCTTCGAGGGACTTGTAACCATCGGTCACGATCGCGGAGTAGTGCACGAAAACGTCGGCTCCGCCGCCGTCCTGTGCGATAAATCCGTAACCCTTTTCGGCGTTAAACCACTTCACAGCACCCTGTGCCATTTGTATTTCCTATCTGTACTGCCCGGAGACGGGAAGCAGTGACACCGTGTCCCTGCTTGTCGCCGCAATGCTTTGTTCCACGCCCGGTAAGCCAGACAGGTTTCGCACACTACGTTCTTGCAACCTTCCTAATTGTGGCACGTTTTAGCCATTTGGGGGGAAGTCCGGCCGTTGTTGCTCAAGAAATTGTTCAAACGCCGCCCCCAACTCGTCCGCGGAGGGTAGCGAACCGTCCATCGGAATCACTCCCTCACGCGACTCAATGAGAGCGTCGTACTGGATTTCGAGTTGCTGAACGAGACTCTGAACTTCTTCGGAAGTGCCCATCTGCCTGTTGATTTCCTCGGTTGCGGTCGCGGCCGCGTCGTCCAGGTCCCCCGTCGACAGCACTAGTCCCGACACGTCCTCTATGGACCGCATGGCACGCTGGGCCGCCTGCGGGTAAGAACTTTGAGCAAGGTAGTGCGGGACGTGCACTGCGACGCCCACCGCGTCTAAATCCCACTGTCCGAACCGGTATTCCATCAAGTTTTGGGACGAGGCGGGCACGGAAACGGTGCCGAAGATGCTCGGAGCGTCCGGAAGAAGCTCTTGGCGTGTGCCGTGGACGGTTGCGTTGAGAGGCCTGGTGTGAGGCGCCCCCATCGGCACCCCGTGAGTGCCCAAGGTTAGGCCCACCCCCAACTTGTCGACGACCTCGCGCACTGCTCGGATATACCGTTCCCAGTGCAGGTCAGGCTCGAAGCCGTGAAGTAACAGAAACGACGTGCCCTCGGCATCGGTCACCATGTCTAACTCAAGGTGTGGCTCGTCGTAGTCGGTCCACTCGTTAACGGAGAACGTCATTTCCGGTCGGCGCGACCGGTAATCGAGGAGTTGGTCGATGTCGAACGTGGCGACGCGCACGGGGTCGCTGTGCTCAAGGACGTGATCGGCAACGATGGCACCCGCTCTGCCAGCGTCGATGAATCCGCGTAGCGAGTACATCAGTACCGCGGAGCCAGGTGAAGACCGCGCTGCCCACGCCTCGACGCCTTCCGGGTCCCACGTCAACAGTGATGTTTCAGTCATGAGGCCATTGTTTCACGCTTGCCTCCACGCGGACACAGACCTCGCTGGGAGCGAACGGGTGGCCATTTGGTCGGCACACGCGGGCGCGTTTGCGATAATGGACAACTGTCTCGGCGAGCATCGTGCGGACAAAGGCAGGGTTGAGAAGGCAAGGAGTGATGATGTCTGAGGACAGTGCGGCGGCCGTTGAGCAACGTGGACTCGCACGCGAACAGCAGACCATCGACGTGCTCTACGCCCGCGTCGATGCCTTGCGAGACGAGGCTAACTACCGCCTCACCGAGATCCGGCGCACCGGCCCCAGCGGCTCGCCACAGAACCGTTCCGAGCGGGATGCTTTCGCCACGTTGTATGAGGACCGGATCGCTCAACTGGACGCCGTCGAGGACCGCCTCTGCTTTGGTCGCCTCGACCTGCGTGACGGTGACCACCTTTACGTCGGACGCATCGGCCTCTCAGATGCGGAACACGGCCCGCTGCTCACCGACTGGCGCGCGCCCGCCGCTCGAGCCTTTTACTCAGCCACGGCGGCCAACCCAGGTAACGTCGTCAATCGGCGCCACCTCACCACTAGCCATCGCATCGTGACTGCCATTGAGGACGACGTTCTGGATGTCGACGCGCTGCGCGAATCCGGTGCCGATGCTTCCCTTGCGGGAGAGGGCGCGCTGCTCGCTGCACTCGGCGAACGCAGGACGGGCCGAATGGGGGACATCGTCGCGACCATTCAAGCGGAACAAGACGACGTGATCCGCGCGCCGATGCATGGGGCGTTGGTAGTTCAGGGTGGGCCGGGTACGGGGAAGACCGCCGTGGCCCTGCACCGCGCCGCGTACTTGCTCTACCACCACCGTCAGCAACTCGAAAGTCGCGGCGTACTGCTCATCGGGCCCTCGCGGTCGTTCTTAAACTACATCGACCACGTCCTGCCCTCCCTCGGAGAGACGGGTGCAGTGAGCACCACGCTCAGCGGACTGGTCCGCGGCATCGACACGTCGACGATCGAGAGCGACGCGGTGGCTTCCCTCAAGGGTCGTACCGAGATGGCGGCAGTGATTCGTCACGCGGTGCGCGAGCGTCAGCGCCTCCCACGCGATAATCAGGAGTTCCGTATAGACGGTCGAACCGTCGTGATTCGTCGAGCCGACGTGAAGGACGCGCAGGCACGCGCACGGCGAGATGGTAAGCCGCACAACCTGGCTCGCAAGAGTTTTGCCAAGGACATGCTCGGCCGTCTTGCCGCTCAACTCATGGAACAGCTCGACCACTCACTGGGCGACGACGACCTCGCTGAGTTTGAGCGTGACGTCCGCGACGACAAGAACATCCGGGTAGCCATCAACCTGTGCTGGCTCCCGGTGTCACCGGCGCAGTTGCTCCGTGACCTATTCGCCAAACGGCACCTGCTCGACCATGCCGCGCCGATGCTCACACACGACGAGCGCGCTTTACTCCATCGCGCTCTCGACGCACCCTTCACTGATTCGGACGTGCCATTGTTGGACGAGGCTGCGGAGTTGCTTGGCCCGATGCCCGGATCCAACAAGCGCTCTCGCGACACAGCCCCGTCGGCTGAGGAGATCCAATACGCCAAGGATGTCCTCGACAGTTTTGGCGCCGAGAGCATGATCAAGGTCGACGCCGAGGTGCTCGCGGCCCGCATGCAAACAGGTCCGGGAAGAATGTCCGTCGCAGAGCGCGCTTCGAATGACCGCACCTGGGCCTACGGTCACGTGGTCGTCGATGAGGCGCAAGAGGTCTCCCCCATGGGCTGGCGCATGCTGCTTAGGCGTTGCCCCACGCACTCATTCACGGTTGTGGGCGACGTCGCACAGGCCACTGCGAGCGCAGGCACACGTTGGTGGCCGGAGACCATGGATCCATTATTTAAGGACTCCTGGAACCTGCGCGAACTCACGATCAGCTACCGCATCCCCGCCGCCGTTGCGGAGGTTGCACAGTCCTTCGCCGCGGCCGTAGGTCTGCCCGTGAGCCCACTTACCGCCGCTCGTGACCTCGACAACGCAGTGGCATTCACGGAAGTCCCTGAGCCGTACGTCGCGGCGGCGCGTGTCGCAGCCGAGAACGCGCGCAGACTCGCCGATACCGGTGGCGGATTGGTCGCTGTGATTACCCCCGAGGATGGCTTGGGCGACGTTCGCGGGTACCTCGCGGCCGCGGGGGTGGAAGAGGTCGAAGTAATGTCGGCCCGCGGCGCGAAGGGCCTCGAGTTTGACGTCGTAGTGGTGGTTGAGCCCGCCCAGATTGCAATCCGTCCCGGCGATCTTTACGTCGCTCTCACCCGTTCCACCCAGCGGCTCGAGGTCATCCATACGGGCGCGTTGCCGCCGGGACTGTGACCAAGTTGCCGGTGGTGCACTCGGCTTAGACGTCCTCACAAGGCCCGGACCCGGCGACCGCCAAACCCTCGAGGTCCCCCGGCCCCCACGACGTGAGCGAAGAATTGGACGCATTCATGAGCTCGTTCGGGTCTGCCACGTGCGCGAGACCAAGCACGTGCCCCCATTCGTGCATCACTATCGCTTGAGTGAGACTCTGGCCCTGCGGCGCTGCCATCAACTGGGCGATATCAGTGCTATCCAGAATGATGACGCCGGCATGCAGGTACCGCTGCTCTCCGTAAGCGCCGTTGACCGCGCTAGATCCTCCGACGCCAGTCACTGCTCCCGCTAGATCTGGGTTCTGTCGATCGCTCGACCACCCGACCACGACCGGGGCGAACACGTCCCCATAGCGTTCTTGGATCAGTTCGCGCGCAAAGCCGGCAGGCTCACTCGTCGTTCCCGCATAGACCAAATCCATACCGGTGGCGGCGGCGACCCGATCGGCGGCAGCCTCGAGTAGTGGGACTGCGCCAGGAGGCATGCCCGCGGGAGAGACCATCCACGCGACGGGCCGACACGGATCGTAACGCACGGGGCTCTCGCCGACGTCGCCAAACAGGAATTCGTGGGAACCCGTGGTGGTCGCAACGACGATTGGCTTACGTCGCTGTGCGGGTCCTTCGGGCAAGGGAATTGTCACCCCACGGCCATTCTCGACCACAGAGTTTCGCGGCGTGCCGAGGTGCCTCAGATCCGATATTTCGCCGTCCTGCCAACTCATAAATGCGATGATCCCAACTACCCCACCAACGACGAGCAAGGCAAAGCTGAGGGTGCGGGACATGAGCACAGCCTGCCACGCGGATGCCTCCGAATTGGAAACGAGGCGAAAGTACGAGAGAATCACCCTCGTGCGAGCACTCCTACTTGAAAACCTTCATCCCAAAGCCACTGAGATCCTCAGCGGCGCCGGCGTCGACGTAACGAACCATGGGGGTGCGATGGACGAAGACGAGTTGATCGAGGCCCTGGACGGCGTCGCATTACTTGGCCTTCGATCCAAAACTCATCTCACCGAACGAGTTATCGAGGCGTCGCCCTCGCTGATTGCGGTGGGCGCGTTCTCCATCGGCACCAACCAGATCGACCTCGCGGCAGCGGCTCGCAAGGGAATCGCAGCGTTCAACGCGCCTTTCTCTAATACGCGGTCGGTGGTCGAGATGGCGGTCTCCGAGATGATCTCGTTGACGCGCCGTCTACCGGACCACAATCGCTGGATGCATGAGGGCATTTGGAACAAAAGTGCCGACGGCGCCCATGAAATTCGTGGTCGCACGCTTGGGATCGTTGGTTACGGCAACATCGGTTCGCAGCTGTCGGTGATCGCCGAGGCGCTCGGCATGAACGTGATCTTCTTCGACAGCGCTGAAAAACTTGCGCTCAGCAACGCGACGCGCATGCCCTCTCTGGCTTCGCTTCTTGCGGAGGCGGACATCGTCACGCTGCACGTTGACGGGCGCCCGGGCAACCAGGGCTTCTTTGGACGGGACCAGATCGACACGATGAAGCCAGGGGCGCTGTTCCTCAACCTCTCGCGCGGGTTCAACGTCGACGTCGAGGCTCTTTGCGAGGCACTCGATTCAGGACACATCGGCGGCGCAGCTATCGACGTGTTTCCCGAGGAGCCCAAGCGTAAGGGAGACCCCTTCGTCACTCCGCTGCAGAACCGATCGAATGTGATCCTCACGCCGCATATCGGCGGCTCGACAGAAGAGGCTCAACGCGACATCGGAATCTTCGTGTCGACTAGGTTGCGGGACTACGTTCACAATGGATCCACGTCGCTAAGTGTCAACCTACCGAACCTTTCGCTGGAGCAGGTTAGTGGGTCCTACCGGATCGCTCACTTGCACGCCAACATTCCGGGTGTGCTCGCTGCCGTCAACCACGAGCTCGCGCAGCATGACGTGAACATTGAGGCGCAGTTGCTTTCCACTCGCGGAGAACTTGGCTACGTGGTCACTGACGTTGCCGCCGGCACAGATACCGGGGCGCTTCAGGCCCTCGCCAGCATGCCAGGCACAGTGCGCTTGCGGGTGCTCTCATAATTACATCCGACAATCGCGGCGCCGTTGCGTTCTCCGATCTGGGGTTGCCCGACGCGCTCGTCGGGGCGCTATCGCGTGCTGGAATTGAAACTACTTTCCCAATCCAATCCGCTACCATCGCCGATGCCCTGGCAGGGCGGGACGTCCTCGGCAAGGCGCGCACCGGATCAGGAAAGACGCTCGGCTTCGGCCTACCGGCGATCGCTCGGTTAGCTGAGACCGGACGCCCGGAAGCCAATAAGCCGCGCGCCATCGTCCTGGTACCCACACGCGAGTTGGCGATGCAGGTCAACGACGCGCTGGAGCCCTACGCCCACGCCATGCACGTGTCGCTGCGCTTGGTTGCGGGTGGGCTGTCAATGTCCAAGCAGATCCAGGCCCTTGATCGCGGAGTACACCTGCTCGTCGCCACCCCTGGACGTCTCGCAGACCTGGTGCGTCGGGGCGACGCAGACCTCTCGGACGTCTCATTGGTAGTTCTCGATGAGGCCGATCACATGGCCGACATGGGCTTCATGGAGGAGATCACGGAAATCCTTGCCCGTGTTCCCAAGGGCGGCCAGCGCCTGCTTTTCTCGGCGACCCTCGACGGCGACGTCGACCGCATCGTCTCGGCCTACATGGATAACCCCGTGTTGCATGACGTCACCGACGGCGGCGACGCCACCGCAACCATGACGCACGTTGGACTCAACGTGCCACCACACCTCAAGTACCAAATCGCCAACCGCATCGTCTCCCGTGAGGGTCGCACCATTGTGTTCGTAAGAACCAAACTTGGATGCGACCGCATTGCCGGGCAGATGCGTGAGGCCGGCGTCAACGCGATCGCGCTGCACGGTGACAAGACGCAGGTAGAGCGAAACGCCGCCATTAGCGGCTTCCGCGCCGGGACCGTTCCCGTGTTGGTAGCAACAGACGTCGCCGCGCGCGGCATTCACGTCGACTCGGTCGATCTCGTCATGCAGATTGACCCGCCCGCTGATCACAAGGACTACACGCACCGTGCGGGCAGGACCGCTCGCGCTGGTGAGGCCGGCATGGTGGTCACCTTGGTGCTGCCGCACCAACGCAAAACCGTTGACCGCCTGTTTGAAGGCGCCGGAATCGAGCCTCTCTTCCGCAAGATCCGCGGCGACGACGCCGAGTCAATGGCGATGGTCGACCAGTTGACTGGTGGTCATGAGCCCAGCGGTATCCCCGTTCCCGAACCGCGGGTTCCTCGCGCAGCAAATGGCCGTGGGCGCCCTGAGCGCGGTGGTGGCTCACGCGGAAGAGGCGACACCGGTCGTCGTCCGAGCCGCAATATGTCCGAAGGCGGACGTTGGGACTCTCGCCGCGAGGATGCGGGTACCTCGCGCGCTCGCGAGGACTTTGCTCGCAAGGAAAGCGAGCTTGCCGAGCGCGAGCGTCGCCTTACGATGCGCGAACAGGAACTCACCGCACGTGCAGAGGCAACTCGTGCGCCCATCGCTACCAATTTGGGTGCAAGCCGCGACGACCGCCCCTCATATGATCGCAAGTCGAACGACCGCAAACCATACAGCCGCGACGACCGCCCCGCTAAGTCCTCCTCGTGGAACAAAGGATCCAAGCCCACGACCAGCCGCGACGACCGCCCTTCATCTGATCGCAAGTCCTACGACCATAAACCATACGGCCGTGACGAACGCTCCAGTGGCACCGGGGCGAGCAACGACCGCAAACCATACGGCCGCGACGAGCGCCCCGCCAAGTCCTCCCCTTGGAACAAAAACTCCAAGCCCACGAGCAACCGCGACGACCGCCCTGCATATAAGGGCAGGGGCAGTGACGCATCCAACTCCTCGCGGCCGGACTCCAAGGCACCCCGGCGAGCAGGCTCCCCTGGCGGAGCACCGGGATCACGCAAGAAGGGGTCAGGGTCTAAGCAGGGCGAAGAAGCGACTCCCGGGAAGGCGAAGAAACCGCCAAAGCAGTCTAATCGGAGCGGGAAGCCGCGTCCGAAGAAGAAGTAGTAGTGGCAATGGCGTCCTCAGCACGGAGCCGTGAAATCGCGGCGTCGAAGTCGTCGAGAGTCTCGAAGGCCTGATACACGCTCGCGAAGCGCAGGTATGCGATCTCGTCCAGTTCGCGCAGCGGCGGTAGGATCGCCAGCCCAATGTCGAGGGCGTTAATCTCAGCTTGCCCATTCGCGCGAATGGTCTCCTCCACCTTCTGCGCCAGCATAGCCAGGTCGTCTTCGCTCACCGGGCGGCCCTGGCATGCCTTTTTTACGCCGGAGACGATCTTCTCGCGGCTGAAAGGCTCCGATACACCCGCCCGTTTAAGTACTGACAGACTCGCAGTTTCCACTGTAGTAAATCTCCGGCCGCAGGACGGGCATTCGCGCCTACGGCGGATCGAAGCGCCATCGTCAGAGGTACGCGAATCGACAACCTTGGAGTCAGTGTGACGGCAGAAAGGACAGTGCATTCTCGCATTCTCGCACGTCACACGCGCCACATGCGAACGGCGTGAAGCCCGCTCCCCCTTCGGGGGCACGTATCGATCTTTTTGCACATTTGGTGAGGTGAGCAGAAGCCCTGACCCGCGCCCAACCCTCGCTTACTAAGCGCCCGACGGTAGCAGGAGTTCCTGACCAGCGCGTAGCGTCGATGACTCCATGACGTTGAGCCGCTGGATAGACCCCACCGTCTCCTGCACGTCGTCTCCCGCGGGAGTAATCGAGCTGGCAATGACCCACAACGTGTCACCTGGCATGACCGTGTACGCGTCAGCCGACGACGAATCGTTCACCCCATCCGCGGCAGGACTGTTAGCGAACGCTTGCGGGCCCACCACGACAGCCATCGCGAGTAACACAACAACCAACCCGACGCGCTTGGCGCGAGCTGCTGGGTTCTGCGGTGCGTAGATCCTCATGACTTCCTCCAGTCGAACACATGTTCGTCGAACACTTGTTCTATTTGTAGCACTCGATACCGACAAAAAGCAAGACACGGTCGAACAGGTGTTTGATTAGACGCTGTTCGTGCCCTACTGTCATGAGGTAAGAGAACCACTGGGGTCTGACATCAAATGGAACCCGCTGCTACACCTGAGACCACAGAAGAAGGGGGATTGCTCATGAGCGACGAGGCGAACCACACCAACGGCGGTGCGACGATTCACCAATTCCCAAACGTTGGGGGTGGCGACACGCTTACCGAACGCCAACGGCAAATTTTGGAACACATCCGCGACGCCGTCGCTGACCGCGGTTACCCGCCGAGCATGCGTGAGATCGGCGAAGCGGTGGGGCTTACGTCCACGTCTTCGGTGACCCATCAGTTACGCACCCTCCAGGAAAAGGGATATCTGCGCCGCGACCCCAACCGCCCCCGCGCCATGGAAGTGGTGATGCCAAACGAGTCGGTCAATGACGCCACCGACGCCACCGCATCGGCCCTCGCCGCGCCCCTGAGCGACAACGTGACGAATGTCCCGCTGGTCGGACGCGTCGCTGCTGGTGGACCGATACTCGCCGATCAGGCGGTAGAGGACGTCTTTACGCTACCCACGCAGCTCACCGGGCACGGCGACCTCTTCATGCTGAAGGTGGTCGGGGACTCGATGATCGACGCCGCCATCTGCGATGGTGACTGGGTCGTAGTGCGCAAGCAAAATACTTGCGAGAATGGCGACATTGTCGCGGCGCTTCTCGACGACGAGGCGACCATCAAGACGTTCCGCCAGCGAGACGGACATGTCTGGCTCATGCCGCACAATCCGGCGTACACACCGATCGACGGAGATCACGCGACCATCATGGGCAAGGTAGTTTCCGTGATGCGGCGCCTCTAAGCTGGCAAGCGCAGGGCTGCGTCGCCTACTTGGTGACGCGCCAGCCATCCTGCCAGTGAAAGCCGCCGTTAATCGCGCGGCTCATCGCCTGCATCGCATTCGCAATAGTGGTCTGGTAAACCCGCGACTCCTCGGATGCGGCATTGTCTGCCATCTCACGGCTGGTCGTCATAAAGTGCTCGAGATACGCGGCGAAGCGCTCACGCTCGGCGGCTTGGCCCTTCAAGAACTCCTCGGACTGCTCATTCTGGGTCATCGTGTCAACTCCTTGACGTCGTTCAACTCGGGTTCTAGCGTACGGGTTTATGCCCGGCGCCCACGCCTCATATTCAGACGCCGTCCGCAGTTGCCGCAGCGTCGAGTCTGCGCAGTGCCTCAAGGACTGTAGTCCGATCGCTCGTAGGCCACAGCGGTGGCATGGATTTTGCGAGAAAGCTTCCGTACCGTGCGGTGGCCAGGCGCGAGTCAAGCACGGCCACCACGCCTCGATCCTCGGTGCCACGAATGAGCCGCCCTGCGCCTTGCGCCATCAGCAGTGCCGCCGATGTTGCGGAGACTGCCATGAAGCCGTTGCCTCCACGCTTGGCGACCTCCTCGGTACGTGCCTGCGAGATCGGGTCGTCGGGGCGTGGGAACGGAATGCGGTCAATGATCACCAGCGACGACGACGGGCCAGGCACGTCGATCCCCTGCCACAGCGAAGTAGAGCCAAACAAGCACGCGCGAGGGTCCGTTCGGAATTGCTCGATGAGCGTCGAGACCTGGTCGTCAAGTTGGTAGAGGATCGGTACGTCAAGTCGCTCCCGCATGGCCTCGGCAGCCGCTAGGGCCGCACGATGCGACGAGAACAGGCCGAGCGTGCGGCCTCCCGCGGCGCGGATGAGCACCTCCATCTCGTCGAGTGCCTCGGCCGAGATCCCACCGGGTCCTGGGCGCGGAAGCTCGGCAGCGACGTACAGGATCCCTGCCTTCGCGTAGTCAAACGGGCTGCCCGCGTCCATCGAGGTGGGCTTATCGAGCCCAAGGTGCCGCGCCATCGCATCGAACTTTCCACCCAGCGCGAGAGTGGCGGACGTGAACACCGTCGCCTTGCCTTCGAGTAGCCCCCCGCGAATCAGCCCCGCCACGTCGAGTGGTGCGGCTACGATCCGCGACGGGTGTGGAGCCTCGTAGTCGCCGTCCGCTGGAGCCAGCCAAATCACATACTTACCGTGCTCTCCCTGCAGTTCCTCACACACGTCGAAGACCTCAGTAAGGGCGGCCGATGCGACTTTTGCCGAGGCGCCGGCGGCCTCCGTGACTTTGGTTACTTCGGTCAACGCGGCACGCGCGGCGCCACGGATGAGTTCCACGGCCCCGGCCAGCGAGTCGGGCAGTCCGAGGCGCAAGCGGCCATTCTCGGCGTCACCAAGCGCGCCGTCGAGTCTGCGCGCGGCGGTGTCGAGATTCTCCGTGGTGACCCCGCATCGGCGTGCCGAACGGGCCGCCCGGTCGACGGCTACCACGGTCAGCTCGTGCGTGGCGGAGGACGTGATGCGCTGGACTAGCTCGTGCGCCTCGTCGACGATGAGCACGTCGTGCTCGCCGAGCATGTCGTGGCTGGTGGCCTGCACGCCGAGTACCGCGTGGTTAGTCACCACGACGTGAGCCTTGGCAGCCTCGTCGCGCGCCTTTTGCGAGAAGCACTCGTCGATGACCGGACACTTCTTCTCGAGGCATTCGCGTCCCGACACGCTGACTTGCGCCCAAGCGCGGCCTGGCACTCCCGGCACCAGGTCGTCGCGATCTCCCGTGGAAGTTTCATCCGCCCACTCGTTGATGCGTGCGACCTGCATGCCGAGCTCACTTGTGGGTCCCATCGGGATAGGCAGGTAATCATCTTCGGGCTCAGGGTAGCCACCCGCCATCTTGTGCACGCACAAGTAGTTGCTGCGGCCTTTGAACAGCGCCGTACGGGCCTGTTCTCCCAGGTCCTCGGCCAGCGCATCGGCGACCTGGGGAAGGTCCTTGGTGAACACCTGGCGCTGAAGTGCGAGGGTGGCCGTGGATACGATTACGCGCTTGTTATTGCGCACCGCGTGAACGATCGCAGGAACAAGGTAGCCGACTGACTTTCCAGTGCCAGTGCCCGCCTGGATGAGCGCATGCTCACGCGTTTCGATCGCTTCCTCCACGGCGAGCGCCATGTCTCGTTGGCCGTCTCGCTCTTGCCCGCCGAGGGCCGCGATCGCCTTGGTGAGCAGGTTTGCTACATCGTCGCTCACACCGAGAGGTCCGCGACCGCATGCAGGCGTGCCGCGAGGGACTCGTCGACCAATGCCTCGACCCAGGTGCCCTCGGGATCGTGCCTCTCCATGATTACCTCGCCGCGTTGGTGAATCTCGCTCACGAGGTCGCCACGCGTGTAAGGCACCGTCAGCTCAACACGCACCGACGGACGCGGCAGTGCCTCTGCGATCGCGTCCATGAGCTCCGGGATACCAGCGCCGGTCATGGCGGACACCTCAATGGTCTGGTCGCGCCGCGCACGTAGACGCATCAGGGTCTCGACGTCGGCGATGTCAGTCTTGTTGAGCACCAAAATCTCTCGCACGTCGGAGGCGCGCGGCACGTCGGCGAGCACGGTGTGCACGGCGAGAATCTGGCCTTCAGGGTCGGGGTGCGCAGCATCTACCACGTGCAAAATCAGGTCCGCATTTGCAGCCTCCTCGAGCGTGGACGAGAACGCTGCGACGAGCTGGTGCGGCAGGTTGCGCACGAAGCCCACGGTGTCTGAAACCGTGAACTCGCGGCCGTCGGGGGTGTGCGAGCGACGGACCGTAGGGTCGAGCGTGGCGAACAACGAGTTTTCGACCAGCACACCCGCGCCGGTGATGCGGTTCAGGAGCGACGACTTACCGGCGTTCGTGTATCCCACGATGGCGACATTTGGCAGCGCGAGACGACGATCGCGACGCACCTCTCGGGCTGGTGCCATGGCCTTGATCTGTCGGCGCAACAGCGCCATACGCGTGTGGATGCGACGCCGATCTAGCTCGATCTTGGTCTCGCCTGGGCCACGCGATCCCATTCCAGCGGCCGCACTGCCCACCTGGCCGCCCGCTTGGCGGGACATCGAGTCCCCCCAGCCTCGCAGTCGAGGCAACAGGTATTCCAATTGAGCGAGCTCGACCTGCGCCTTGCCCTCTTTTGACTTCGCGTGTTGCGCGAAGATGTCCAAAATGAGCCCCGTACGGTCGATGACCTTGACCTTGACAACGTCCTCGAGCGCACGGCGCTGGCTGGGGGCAAGTTCGTCGTTCACGACGACCGTGTCCGCTCCCACCTCGGCGACGATCGCTTTGACTTCAAGCGCTTTACCCTTACCGATGTAGGTCGCCGGGTCGGGATGCGGTCGGCGCTGAAGGACACCATCCAGGACTTCCGAGCCAGCAGTCTCGGCCAACGCAGCGAGTTCACGCAGGCCCACCTCCGCATCGGCGAGGTCTCGAACGTACTGACCCACGAGTACGACGCGTTCAAGCCGTAGCTTGCGATACTCGACTTCGGTGACGTCCTCAAGCTCAGTTCCGAGGCCATACACGCGGCGCAACGCGGCACGTTCTTCGCGTTCCAACTGGTCGCCGTCATAGTCCGTGCGCACTTCGGCGGTGGCACGCGTGGCGGAACCCTCACGAGAAAGCACGCGGTTAATCGCCGCATCGGCGCGGGAAGGTTCGGGCAACTCGGTCTGGTCAGTTTGTTTCATCCTGAACCCATTGTCGCACCCTGCCGCGCCGCTAGGGGTACGCTCGCTTACCGTGACCGACGACCACTACTTCACCGCCCAGCCCGCGTCCGTAGACGAGCGGCGCATCATTCCCGTGACCCTCGCGGGCCACGACATCGACGTGGAGACCGCGCCCGGCGTCTTCTCCTCCGGCCATGTCGATGCGGGCACCGGCGTGCTACTGCGCTACCTTCCCTTGCCGCCCGCTGGCGACCTACTAGACCTGGGCTGCGGCTGGGGTCCGCTGGCGCTTGCCGCTGCGCTGGGCAACCCCCAGACGCGCGTGACCGCGGTGGACGTCAACGGGCGCGCCCTCGACCTGTTGCGCCGGAACACGGAGCGGGTGAGTGGGCGCCACGAGATGGGCTCGATCACGGCGGTCACGCCCGACGAGGTTCCGGCCGATGCTCGGTTCGACGCTATCTGGTCCAACCCCCCCATTCGCATCGGCAAGGTCGCGCTACACGACCTACTGGCAGCCTGGCTCCCGCGACTGCGCCCCGGCGGTGAGGCGCACCTGGTGGTACAGAAGAATCTCGGCGCTGACTCTCTTGCCTCGTGGATAGTGGCTCAGCGCGACGAGTCAGGACCGTGGGGGCATCTCGAAAAGCTCGGCAGCTCCAAAGGGTTCCGGGTGCTTCGGCTTACGCGCAGGTCAGAGTAGGACCTCACTCGCGTACATTTTTGGACCGCTACTTCAAGTGAGCCGTCGACGACGTACATTTTTGGACCGCTACCACAGGTGAGCCGTCCACGACGTACATTTTTGGACCGCTAGGAGGCGAGGGCTGGACTGGGTGGCCGGTGGCCGGTGGTTCGCTAGGGCGTGAAGACACCGTCCGCAACGAGCACGGCCGGACCCTCTAACACCGTCTGATTACCCTCGATTCGCACCGTCACCATTCCACCCGGCACCTCAACGTCCCAGATGTCGGGGGCGACATCGCCGGCCCACTCACGCACAGCGAGGGCGACCGCGCAAGCGCCCGTCCCACACGACTGAGTTTCTCCCGAGCCACGCTCGTGCACACGCATTCGCACGCGGCCACGGGGAACCCCATGGACCATCGAGCCTCCACGGGTCACCACAAACTCCACATTGGAGCCGTGCGGGGGCGCAGGCTGCACACCGGGTGCGGTGGTGAGGTCCAACGCCGCCAGCGCGTCAAGCGACGGCAGGGCCACGACGTGATGCGGGTTGCCTACGTTGACGCTCAGCGCCGGATGAGCCCGGGCGAGGCCGTCAGCCGTGACCTCAGCGTCAAAACCGTCGGGAGCGTCACCGATGGCCCACGTACCCATGCCAACGGCGTACTGCCCGTCGCCAAGCGCGGTGAGCGTACGTACGCCGCCGCGGGTGCCGATGCGCATTCCGCCGGTCAAGTCCTCCCCTGCCTCGCGTTCCAGATACGCCGCGAAAACTCGTGCGCCGTTGCCACACATCTCAGAGGTGGACCCGTCCGCGTTCCAGTAATCCATAAACCACATATCAGCATCGAACGCGGCGCCGTCCTCGACGCTGCCGGAACGCACCGCGCGAATCATTCCGTCGCCGCCTATGCCTCCGCGCCGGTCACATATCGCCTGGGCCAGGTCCCCCGTGATGTTGACGTCGCCGCGTTCGTCAAAGATCAGCACGAAGTCGTTCAGGGTGCCGTGCCCCTTGGTGAAACGTAGTCCCTGGACGGCCTCGAACTGGCTAAGCGTGGAATCGGACATAGCGCTAGCGTAACGACTCCTACGCGCTGTCAGTCAGAGTCCGGCGGCCAGCAACGCGTCGGCCACGGCACGCGGTACGTCTTGAGGATCGATTGGCCCATCAATCCAGCGGACGCGATCATCCGGTCCAAACCAACGGTGCTGCTTGCGCGCGAGGCGGCGAGTGTGTTGAGCGATGAGGTCGATGGTCTCTTGCTCCCCCAGCTCGCCGTCTAGGTGGCGCAGCGTCTCCGCGTATCCCACGGCCCTGCGCGCCGTGATCGCTCCCCGGATTCCCTTCGTCTCGAGGCGGCGAACCTCGTCGACCAGTCCATCGGCCCACATGCGCGCCACGCGCTCCTTGATGCGCGCGTCCAGCGCGTCGTAGGGCAAGCGCAGGCCCACTTGGACAGCCGGAATGGCGTACTCCTTGACCGGTAACGAGCTCGAGAACTTCGCACCTG